>JGI20214J51088_10000013_pt1 | contig 156751 bp, 143 predicted proteins | sample WetSurMetagenome_FD_51088 | JGI IMG/M metagenome (IMG submission 51088) | reverse complement strand
TACGTTTATCCGTTGATCATATATAAGTGACAACCTGCGCAGTTTTGGCGAGACAAGAGATGGCTACCCATGAAGGCTATCATATTGTTTCAAAATATTATCTTTTCCTAATGACAATTCCGGGTTTATATGAAAGGACAGGCTGGCTGATGTGGCTCTGAGCGAGACCCTGAAGTATCGGCGAACAGTGAATCTTTTTATTGAATAGCGTTGTTTTTATAGAAACGTGTGCCGAGGCATGTCGGATACTAACATCGCATTCAGAACCCTGAAGATGGCATGTCCTTTCATGTCTCTGCCGCTATAATAGCAATCTTCCTTAGATTTTCCATACTGGATTGATGGCGCCGTTGCCTTAACTTAATATGCCGGTTTATTGCATAATAAGCCATACTTATAATTTTGTTGCGGATTATTTTCCGGAGGATCAATGTTTGAGAGCCTGAGTGAAAAACTTGACGCCATATTCAAAAAATTAAAGGGCAGGGGCCTGCTCAAGGAAGAGGATGTGGATGCTGCGCTCAAAGAGGTGCGGCTGGCCCTTCTGGAAGCGGATGTCAATTTCAAAGTTGTTAAGGACTTTATTGCGCTTATTCGCGAGAGGGCAGTCGGCAAGGAGGTGCTCGAAAGCCTTTCCCCCGGCCAGCAGGTCATAAAGATAGTGCATGAAGAGCTTAGCGCCCTTCTGGGTGGCGCTAACGAAAAGATACATCTTGCGCCCAATCCGCCGACGATTATTATGATGATCGGTCTGCAGGGTTCGGGAAAGACTACCACGTCGGCCAAGCTTGCGCGCATATTCAGAAAAGAGGGCAGACGTCCCATGATGGTTGCAGCGGACCTCAAGAGGCCTGCGGCTATCGATCAGCTCATAACACTCGGCAAGCAGCTTGACATCCCGGTATTCTCGTCAAGAGACACACAGGACCCGCTGCGCGTATGCTCGGACGCCCTCAAACAGGCAAAACTTGACGCTCGGGACATCCTGATCATTGACACCGCCGGACGGCTCCATATAGACGAAGAACTGATGGGCGAACTGAAGGGCGTACGTGAAGGCATCAGGCCCAAAGAGATACTTTTTGTCGCAGACGCGATGACCGGACAGGACGCGGTCAATATCGCAAAGAGCTTCAATGACCAGATCGGATTCGACGGCGTGATCCTCACAAAGATGGATGGAGACGCGCGCGGCGGCGCGGCCCTTTCGATCAGGCAAGTCACCGGCAAGCCGGTGAAGTTTATAGGCATGGGCGAGAAGATCGACATGCTCGAACCTTTCCACCCAGACCGCGTGGCGAGAAGGATACTCGGCATGGGCGATGTGCTTACCCTCATCGAACAGGCCCAGGACACATTCGACCAGAAAGAAGCTGAGAAACTGCAGGAAAAGCTGAGGAGTGACAAGCTCACCTTTGACGATCTGAAGGAGCAGCTAAGGAAGGTGCGGTCGATGGGGCCGATAGAGAACATCCTCGGCATGATACCCGGCATGGGGAAGGCGATCAAGGATGTCAAGGTCGACGACAGGGATTTTATCAAGATCGAAGCCATAATCAATTCGATGACAATAAAAGAGCGCTGCGATCATACACTTATCAACGGCAGCAGAAGAAAACGGATTGCCATCGGCAGCGGAACCACCGTGGCTGATGTGAACAGGCTTATTAAGCAGTATCTCGAAATGCAGAAGATGATGAAGATGATGACAGGCGGCGGTAAGAAGGGATTCAAGATGCCGAAATTCATGTAATAACCGGATGGCCCGACTGCTTTTGGAAGGTTAATTTCCGGTCGCGCCGGGCCTGTGTCTGGGATAGGGATAGTTCTTATTGAATTATTTGGGCAAAATATATTAAAATCACTGTCTATCAGATTCAGCTCAGGAGGTGATTAGTTGGTCAAGCTCAGATTAACAAGGTTGGGGGCGCACAAGAAGCCCTTTTACAGGATTATTGTGGCAGACTCAAAGGCAAGAAGGGACGGCCCGTTCATAGAGATACTCGGCACCTATGATCCCAAGATCGAACCCTCGAAGATTGAGGTAGATCTGGAGCGCGCAAAATACTGGATCGGCCAGGGCGCGCAGGTCTCCGCAACAGTACAGAAGCTGCTTCAGAAATCCGGCATATAGTCCGGCTGTTTCAGCCCGCTGTTTCTTTGGCGCCCTTCCCTCAGGAGACATCAGGAATGTTGCCAGACAAAAGGGGGCGTTGATTTATGTGCGCTTGTTTCGACGTCGTAACTATTTTTCCGTCGATCATAGAGGCCTATGCCGGTGAGAGCATACTGAAGAGGGCGGCGCAGAACGGCCTGCTCGATGTAAGGGCGCATGATCTCCGCGACTATACGACTGATCGGCACAGAACGGTTGATGATACGCCTTACGGCGGCGGCGCGGGCATGGTCATGAAAGTTGAGCCGATGTATAAGGCAATAAGCTCTATCTGCTCAGACGGTGTAGAGCGCAGAAGAATATTGCTCAGCCCGCAGGGCAGGACATACAATCAGAAGATTGCTGAAGAGCTTGCGGCGGATAACAGGAGGCTGCTCCTTGTCTGCGGCAGGTATGAAGGTATAGATGAGCGCGTCAGGGAATTGCTGATCGATGAGGAGATTTCGGTCGGCGATTATATTCTGACTGGTGGAGAACTGGCGGCGTTGGTTATAATAGACAGCGTTATAAGGCTCTGCCCGGGGGCTCTGGGTGACGATTCATCCTCCAAAGAGGAATCATTCTCATGGGGGATATTCGATTATCCGCATTATACCAGGCCGCCTGAGTTTATGGGCAAGGTTGTGCCGGGCGAGCTGCTTTCGGGTAATCATGCCGGGATTGCGCGATGGCGGCGCAGGCAGGCTTTGATGAGGACACTGGCCAAGAGGCCTGATCTGCTGGAAACAGCGGCTCTCAGCGCTGAAGATAGAAAGATGTTGCAGGAGCTTTGCTCTCAAAAGGAAACTATAATGTCGGAGGAAGACAATGGAACTGATAAAGGCTGTTGAGGAAAAATTCAGGAAAGAAGTGACACCCTTCAGGGTCGGCGACACTGTAAGGGCCTTTGTAAAGGTTGTCGAGGGAGATAAGGAAAGACTCCAGCCTTTTGAAGGCGTCGTCATAGCCAGAAAGGGCCACGGCGTCAACGAGACCTTCATGGTCAGGAAGATATCCTTTGGCGTAGGCGTAGAGAGGATATTCCCGGTGCATTCGCCCTCCATCGACAGGATAATGGTGCTCAAGAGGGGCGAAGTCTGCAGGGCCAAGCTCTATTTCATAAGGCACAAGAAGGGCAAGGACGCCAAGATCAAAGAGAAGGCAAGAGAAGTAAAGAAGGCGGTAGTTGCTGAAAATTAATTTCTGATGGATCCCTATGCGTTCGATGAAGCCGCCGCCAACGGCGGATTCCCGATAATAGCAGGGATCGATGAAGCAGGCCGGGGACCCCTTGCAGGGCCTGTGGTCGCCGCCGCTGTAATACTTGGCCGCGACAGGATAGACGGCCTGAGAGATTCCAAAAAAATTCCGGAGACCGAAAGGGAAACCCTTTTCGGTCTCATTGTTTCCAGGTGCCTTGTCGGTGTCGGCATCGTCGATGCGGATGAGATCGACAGGATAAACATTCTCAACGCTACAAAAAAAGCAATGTTCGAAGCGCTGGCCTCTCTTGAAACTTCTCCCGAACTTGTCCTTACAGACGCAGTGACAATCCCCGGATTATCCATGCCGCAGATTGCATTTATAAAGGGCGACGATAAAAGCGCTTGCATTGGGGCGGCCTCGATAATTGCAAAGGTAACGAGAGACAGGATCATGGCATTATTTCATTCCGAATATCCCGAATACGGATTCAACAGACATAAAGGATACGCTACAAAAGCGCATCTTTATGCGCTAAAGAAGCACGGGCCATGCCCGATCCATCGCAGAAGTTTCGCGCCGGTAAGAAACCAGACGCTGCCGTTTGAATAGAATAGCTTTCCCGTAGTCAACAGCAGGCCGCCAATAGTCCATTCACGGGGACACACATTTCATACAACTTCGTATTGACGCGAATCCGCTTATATATTCGGCTGATCTTTCTGCTGTTGCTGCGCATGATACAGAATCATATATTCTTTGTCGAGGTCTTCAAGCTGCTTCGTGAGATCTGCGATATTCGCATCCTTTGCTTTCAACTGTTCGGTCATATCAGCAAGCTTGGCTTCAAGCCCGGCCATTTCAGACGGATCAGCTGCTACCGGGGCCAGCGGCGCAATCTCGTCCTGCATAAGCCTTTTTATTTCCTCTTCCCACTTCAGGAGCTTGTCGGAAAGACCCTTCTCCTCTTTTTCGAGAGTAGCGATATAGGACTCTACATCCTGGATTTCATCAGCGGTTGCATCTACCAACCCGTTCATTTCAGTCGTCAGCTTATGGGTTTCCGACATGGAAAAAATATTTTTACCCAACTCCCGGCTTTTATCACGCAAATCCCCAAGCCTTTTCCTGAAACTCTCAAAGGTGTCCCTCACCATCATCAGTTCATATATTTTGCCCCGTTGAAATTCGATGATACTGATGAGTCTCCGGACCTGACTTTCCTCGGGTTCCGCATGTGCGCTGAGAAGGGCCTCGATATCAAGGGCCTCCGGAGTCTCTTCAGCCTTCGGTTCTTCCACCGGCTTGATCTCCTCTTCAGGCTGCGGCTCCTCAACAGGCTTTGGCTCTTCCACCGGTTTGATCTCCTCAACAGGAGCCGGCTCCTGAACAGAAGCTGCCGCTCCTTCAGCCCGGGCAGCCTTTGCAAGGGCCTCGGCGTGAAGCTTTTTGTATCGCCTCAGACGGATAAAAAGAAGTATGATAATGATCAGAAGCAGACCTATAATAGCCGCTGAAATGATCAGCATCATTTCCAGATTGGAATCATCCCTGACAGGCTCCGGCTCCGGCTGGACCTCAGCAGCTTGTGGCTTCTCAATTGAATTAAAATATATGTCCTTCGTCCTGTTGAAAGTCTTGCCTTCCGCGATTATCTTTATGGAAAAATCTCCTGTCCGGTCCGCAACGAATTCCGCGGCATATACGCCCGTATCAGGAGCGGGTCTTGCGACAAGCGGTATTTTTGATATCTTTCCGTCCGGGTCTGTAATTTCCGCCGCAAATGTCACCTGATCCAGCACTGCCTTTTCGACTATCTTTTTTTCTTCCCTTTCGATCCATGCGTCTATTAATGCCTTGTCCCCTTTGTTTAATGTCGCAGCGGAAAACGAACTCTTCAGCTTCAGATCTGTCAGGACAAATATCCTGTTTCCCTCTTTGCTGCTGAGACTTACCCTCCAGGCTCCGGTAGCCGGCTCTTTGATTGTTATCATGTCGAAGACATCCGATCCATACCACTGAACGTTGTCCTGGGTCTTCTTGCGGCTAATCTTCCTTGCCGACGGATCCACAAGCACAGTAGACGTGCCGGCCTGCTTGGAGATGAGCAGGACTGCCTCTTTCACATCCTTGTCGATCTCGAAGGTGTCGCCCTTGAGCGCAACGGAATCCGGCGACTTGATCTTTTCAAAAATGGAGGCGAACATCACGTGGATATCGCTGTCGGTTTTAGCGTACCTGAAGAGCCCCCCGGTCTTCTCAGATATGGAACCCAGAAGCCTGGAGTCCGCCTGTTCTGAAAAGGCTATGGAATAAACCCTGATCCCGGATTGTTTTATTTCCGGCAGCATCTTCATTAGCGCTATATGCGATTCTCTGTCCTTGTCGGGATCCAGCAGGTCGAGTTTGCCGTCGGACATCAGGATAAGAGCCCTGTTTTTCCTTTTGGATAATGCGAGTTCGGCGACGCCTTTCTTAAGCGCAGAGGTTATATCGGTGGAAAGCTCCTTAGAAGATATCTTGTTTACTGCCCCGAAAAGACCGGATCTGTTATCCTTACTGTTTGAGGTAAGCGGGCTCAGGACCTGCGCCGAATCCCCGAAGCTGACTACTCCAATACTGTCGTCATTACCCAGAAGGGAAATGAACAGACGCGCAGCCTCTTTGCGATAATCCCTGGGGTCGGTCTTTTTCATACTGCCTGAACTGTCGATCAGCAGGATTATATCGAACCCCTGGTCTGCAGGCTTAGGCTGGTCGACTGCCGGTTTTGCTTCCTGCGGCTTCGTCGCAGCAGGCACAGCAGTATCGGCAGTGTAAGAATTGATCGCAAAAAAGAAAGTGGCAAGAATGAGCACAACAAAAGCGATTGTCTGATTCCGCATAGCTCAACTCCTGTCTTAAGTTAATATATAAGTATACAACAACTTTATGACTTTCCTGAATAAAAAAACGAACATGCCAACCCCAAAATTATCATTAGAACCCGGAAAGACCGTCATGAGTGGCCATATCGAAGTCCCGGCGCGGAGATATCGTATCCGCTTTATGACAATTATATCACGCGGTTGAATGATAACCCCGTTAATGCCATATTATGCCCCGGCTGGTGAGCCTGTCGAACCATGACGAGGCGAGAGATAGCCACTCATGACGGACATCCTAATTGTTTACAAAAAATATTTCTTTCCATTGACAATTCCGGGACAAACAGCAGGCCGGTTCAATAAAGGTTGGATAAATTTGGCAGGATAGTCCATTATTAAATATATGTTGAGAGGGAGAATAGGGCCTATCATGTCTGCGACCCGCAGGGCGGTATTTCGCCAACGCGCAATTGTTTGTCTTGCTATCGTCATCGCAGTCACATTGCTTTACTATGGTGTGCAGATCTTGCTGCGCACCACGCCACTGATTCCGCTTCAGCATATTGCTCATCGGGGCGGCGCCCAATATGCGCCTGAAAACACATTGGCGGCATTCCGAAATGGCATTGCCGGGGGAGCGGATTGTCTGGAGCTTGACGTGCAGATGACCAGGGATGGAGCCTTGGTGGTTATTCATGATTATACGGTTGACCGAACAACCGATGGCACAGGCGCGGTGCGCGATTTGACTCTGAAACAAATTCGGGCTTTCAATGCGGGGCAAGGTGAAAAGATCCCGACCTTTGAAGAGGTTGTAACGTTGGCGAAAACCAGGGGAGTAAAAATGCTGGCTGAGGCAAAATATCCGCATCTCTATCCGGGGATAGAAGAAAAAATATTGCGCACGCTGGAACAAGCCAATTATCTTGACAAGACCATCCTCGAATCGTTCGAGAGGGAGTCAGTGAGTAAGTTTCATAGTCTCAATCCTAAGGCCAAACTCTGTGCGCTGTATGGGTTTTTGCCGTTCACTTCCGGAGCGCCCCCCGGCGACGCGCAGTATGTGTGTCCGATGGCCGAGATGGTGCTTCTGAATCCATGGATGATCCGACAGGCGCATCTGGAAGGGCGGCAAGTCTTTGTTTGGTTTGGGGCGATAGAAAACTCTTTTATGTTTAATGTCATGCGTTTCTTCGGAGCAGACGGACTGATCGTGAATGATCCCATGGCCCTGGACAGCCGGTAAAATGCATGGACCTGTTTGAATTGAAACTCCAGCGCGACATGCTGAGAGCCATTCTGCAAAGCCATTCGGAGCTTTTTTTTGACATAACCCCAAACGTCTGATATTATCAAGAAACCGAATAAAAATTGTTAGGCATTCATAGCTCAAAAGGCAGCCATGATTTCAATAAGTAAGAAAGTACTTGCGTTTTTCCCTCATAACCTTATGCCGCCAAAAACCGGCGCGCACAAGCGCTGTCTTGACCTGCTCCTTTCTCTGCGGGCTGCAGGACATGACGTCACGCTGGTAAGTTCTACGCTGTTTACAGACTTTCCGTGGCAAAAGGAAAGTATCGACAGACTCAAGGCCGAACACGGCATTACAGTTTTTCTTCACAGGGGAACAGCTGAAGACCGTCTGCATTTACGATCCCATGACCGCCAAACGGATTGGAGCTACTTCACACCTCCATCCCTTGTGCAATTATTCAGGAGAGCATTTGATGCCTTGAAACCTGAGATTGTGTTTATAACTTATGCCATGTGGGGCGGTCTGGTTGCGGATAAAGCTTTCGATGCCTCTGTACTGATCATGGAAATGCAAGATCTGGTGACCAGAAACCAAAAATTGAGAAATCATGCTTTGCAGTCCGCCGGCAAAACTCCAATAGATCCACGAACCGTGTTGTCCTCCTTCATTGATGAAGGCTTCTACAGGCAAATCGATACAGCTCCATCCCCCTCGGAATTCAGGGTGTACAACAGGTTTGACATTGTTACGGCAATAGCTCCCGCTGAAGCAGCTCTTGTGGCCGCCAACACAGACAGGCCCAAGGTGGTTACCCTCCCGCATGCTTTTAAAGCGAACTACTGTGAAAATTCCTACAGCCTTTCCCCTGTATTCGTCATTGGCGCCAACATCTTCAACTTCCAGGGATATGCGTATTTCGTTAACAAAGTTCTTCCTCTTGTCCGGCGCGAGCATCCGGATTTCGTGCTGCGCATCGTCGGCGACGCAGGCAAGCGCCTGATACAAACACCGGGGATTGAAATGACCGGTTTCGTTTCCGATCTCGAAACTATTTACTCAAAAGCAGCCTTTGCAATCTGCCCGCTTATCGGCGGCACCGGTCAGCAGATCAAGATCATCGAGGCAATGTCTTATGGGGCTCCGGTTGTCACACTTGCGAATGTAGCTGACAGTTCTCCTGTAATTCATAAGGAAAACGGGTTCATAGCCGAAAACGCGGAGGAATTCGCGCACTTCATGCTGATGTTGCTTAACGACCGCGAATTATGCGCGAAACTGGGGGAAGCGGCGCGCCGGACAATATTCGAAGCATATATGAGAAATAATAATTACGCCCTATTTCACGAAGCAATCAGGCGAAAACTCGATGCAAAACCGGGAGCTTCAGAGAGTTCACCCCATTCATCATGCCGGGATATTGCCCATCCTGCAGAAGAGCAGCCTGTACATGGCGGAAATATCATCTGGCTGCGCACGGATTCCATTGGCGATAATATCCTGGCCTCATCCCTGTTGCCGCATATCCGCTCGCACTTCAGGAGCGCGCGGATTACTGCTGTGTGCCAGACGCATATTGCGGAACTCTATGAGGCCTGTCCGTATGTTGATAAAATCATTCCCTTTGACAGAGGTCGGGCAATCGCTGACGAAGAGTATCGCAATGAGATCATCGGGTTGCTCCGGGGGCTCAATGCAGACCTGCTTCTGAATTCCGTCTATTCCCGGCAGTTTGTGACGGATTCTTTTGCCTTGAACAGCGGCGCAAAGGAGCTTGTCGCCTTTACAGGCGACCTGGGCAATATGACTGCTGAAGTGCGTCTTGTGAACAATACCCTTTACACTACGCTGATAGAAAGTGATGGGGAGTATAAGAGCGAACTGGAACGAGGCGCTGATTTTCTTCAGGGCATTGGTATTTGGGCGTCAAAACTTGAACCAACCATTTGGATTACTAATGAAGACGAAGCTTTTGCAGAGCGGGTTTTCAAAGATAATAATCTTGACCCTGAAAAGACAATCGCCCTGTTTGCCGGAGCCCAGTCTGAGAAGCGGATTTTCCAGGGATACGGCCCCGCCCTTGCGGAACCTTGCAGGGAATATGATCTGTCAGTCATAGGTATTGGAAGCGCTGCCGATTCAGATATCAATAGCAGGAACCTAAAGGCCACAGGTGTACGCTCACTAAACCTGAGCGGCGCAACGACACTCAGACAAACAGCCGCTATTTTGAAGCGTTGCAGGCTGTCGGTAGGGGCTGAAACAGGCGTGGCCCACATGGCATGCGCGGTTGGCGCGCCAAACGTCATTCTTCTCGGCGGTGGACATTTCGGCCGGTTCATGCCTTATTCTCCATTGACATCCATCGTCTGTCTTCCGTTGAAATGCTACAACTGCAACTGGAAATGCAAATACAGCCGGGTCCACTGTATTAAAGATATAAATCCCGGGGTTTTGACTGAAGCGGTCCGCCAAACACTCGAAAAGACCTCCGGAAAACCAAGGATATTTCTACAGGGAATTTCATTGTGGGAGTCCAAGCCAAAACGCCCGCAATGGCAATCCTTTCACAACATACCCATTTTGCCTGATGCGGAGATAATCCCGGTTGAGGCCATACCTTCTTTTACCTCAGTTGTCCGGAAAAAAATCATGCGCATGATAAAGAGTTTAAGATCGTCGGGACAAAAGTAGCTGAACCGCGCCTGAATTTATTTCCTGCCGCTAATCCACTTAAGTTACAATATCACATGGCTAACACTTCTTTATCTCAGGCCTCGAAAGAGTTTCTCGAAAAAATGGTGGCCGACTCCATGGAACGCTATGAGCCCAGAGACTGCCAGATCGGGATGATGAGCGAATGCGCCGCAGCCATTGAAGACAGCGGCATCATCATGGCTGAGGCAGGCACAGGCACCGGAAAAACCTTTGCCTATCTTGTTCCGATAGTCATATCGGGCAAAAAGGCAATCATATCGACCCGCACCATCAATCTGCAGGAACAGCTTGCTGTAAAGGACCTGAAATTCCTCTCCACCCTTGTAGACTTCGAATACTCGGTCGCAAAAGGCAGGGGGAATTACATGTGTCTGCGGAGGTTGAATGCGTTCAGGTGCGACACTGAGGAAGAACAGCTCGAATACGGCAATATCCTTCGCTGGGTGTCGGAAACATCAACCGGAGACATCGAGGATTTCGGCCCGGCGCGCCTTTCTTTGTGGGACAAGCTGAATTCCGACGCCGACGCGTGCAAATGGAAAAAATGCGGCCATTACGGCCAATGCTTTTATTTTGCGGCCAGACGTAAATGGGAGACTTCACAGATTATCGTGGCAAACCACGCCATAGTATGCATTGACGCTATGCTGCCGGACGATTTCAAACTCTTTCCGGCCTCTGAAATCCTTGTTTTTGATGAAGGCCACGCGCTCGACTCAACTCTCACGGACCAGGTCGGGCTGACGATCTCGAACAGGGTTTTCGAATATGTGTTGAATAAATTTTTGAAGACCGGAGATAAGGGCGTTTACAAGGGTTTGCTTTCTCAATCGCCTCATCTGTTCCCTGCCGTTGAATCGCTGAGAAACGAAATCGAACTCTTCTGGATGCTTCTGCGAAGGGCGCACAGAGACCAAGAGATAATACACGGAGTTTTCGAACTCAGAGAACCTCTGATGAAGATCACCGAATCGGCGCTTGAACTGACCGATAATATCAGGACAACCACTATCGGCCTCTTTGAAGAGGATGATGAGCTCGAGCTGCGCGCCGCTGTAATGAAGCTTAAGGACATTGCGAACGCCATAAGCCAGTTTCCGGAAGGGCTGCCGGATTATGTGAGATGGATCGAAATCGAAGACAGAAGAACGGCGCTGCGGATGTCGCCCCTGTATCCCAGGGATTTTATTCTCAGGAATATACTGCCGGCGCACGAAACCGTAATTATCACTTCCGCCACGCTCTCCGTCGCAGGAGACTTCAGCTTCAATGAATATCTGCTCGGTCTCGAAAATGCGCGCAAGGTGACATTTCCCTCGCCGTTTGACATGGCAAAACAGGCGTCTATAGATATACGGCGCGGCATTGACCTGCGAAACGAGCCTGAATCCGTCAACAGGCTTTCCGATGTCATAATCGAAGAGGCTGAAAAAAAAGACGGGGGAGTCCTCGTCCTCTTCACATCAAGGGAAGCGATGCGGAAAACTTGGGACATCACTGCTTCTGCGCTCAAGGCGATAGGATTGAATCCCATGATGCAGGGAGAAAATATAAAGAACAGAAGGATGCTGGATATAATGAGAGGAAGCGATAATGCGGTCATCTTCGGCCTCGATTCATTCTGGGAAGGTGTAGATATACGCGGAGAGGCCCTCAAATGCCTTATCATAACCAAGCTTCCCTTCGAAGTGCCGACAGCTCCCATTACCCTTTCCCGCACCGAAGATATCGAAAAAAAAGGCGGCAATCCTTTTTATGAATATTCCCTGCCGCGCGCGGTGATCAAATTCAGGCAGGGGTTGGGACGACTTATAAGATCGAAAACAGACACCGGCAGGATCATTATCTGCGACGAGCGCATCGAGACAAAACGATACGGACGCAAGTTTCTGGAGAGCATTTACTGATTGCTCATCCATGCCCGGCCTTGACCGGATTGAATTAGTCCCGGGAGCCGGCGTCAGCTTATTATCGATAAAGATATCATTTTATTATTAGCGTATTTGGGGCAGGACGTTACCTGCCCCTTGCAGATAACCAGGACAATCCGGTCAAGGCCGGGCCTCCGGGCATGTCTGTGTTTTTGATCAATACTCGCAAGGAGAGCAAAATGAACATAGTCATTACCGATGGCGGCAGAACACTGGTCGATTTCGAGGTGGCGGAAGATTCGCATGTTTATATCAGCGACGGGGTGTCTGAATTCTACAAAGAGTGGAATGAGCTGGACGCCAAAAAACAGCAAGCTTTTATGAAGATCGCAGGCCTGTGGGTTGACACGCTGAAGATGGAGCTGGGCAAACTGGCAAAATCGTAATGCGTCACGCTTATTCATTGCAGGGCAGATGTCTTCCGGCGCGATGAATTTATCATTGCCTGGCTGCGGCGTATGCCACTGAAACTTAAATTATAGTTATCTTTAACAAGGCTTCCAAAAGGAAATACCGGCAAGCGCAAAACAACATTGAAAAATCAGGGCGGACTGATTATTTATACGGGAAAATCATTTATCACGTTGCGTCCAGTGTTTTGCGAACGAGACGCAGCAGGTCATCCGGCTTCACCGGCTTCCGTATAAAGGCCGCGCCCTTATCCGATAAGTCTTTATACGTAAAGCTGTCATCCACATATCCGCTCATGAATACAGCCTTGATGTCAGGGCAAAGTTTGCGGATGGCCTCAAGAGCCTCTTTGCCGTTCTTTTTCGGCATTATGCCGTCGAGGATTATCAGATCGATAATATCGCTGTTTCCGGCAAACTTTTGTATCGCATCCTCGCCGTCAACCGCTTCGATAACCTTATAGCCGGAATGCTTCAGGATAATCTGGGTGAGCATTCTCAGGGAAGCGTCATCCTCTGCGATCAATATGGTCTCTGTCCCCACTCTGGACTCTTCAGACTGAGGCTCTTCAGACTTATCGACCGGGACGCCGGTCAGCGGCAGGTATATATAAAAGATGCTTCCCTTACCGGGCTCGCTATAGACATTGACATGCCCGTTATGCTGTGTCAATATCCCATGGACCACGGAAAGGCCGAGTCCTGTGCCTTTGCCCGTTTCCTTCGTGGTGAAAAAAGGATCGAATATGCGCGATCTTGTCTCGGCTTCCATGCCGCATCCCGAATCAGAAAAGGTTATCAGCGCAAAATTGCCGGGGCTGCCGTAACCGTGTGTTGCAATGAAACTCTCATCCATAACAAAAGCGCTCGTCGAAATATCTATGGTCCCGCCGCCGGGCATGGAGTCACGGGCATTTGTGGTCAGATTGATCAGGACCTGATCAATCTGGTCTGCGTCAGCCAGGACAACAAGTTTTTCGTCGGCAAGCTTCAGCTTTATGCTTATGTCTTCCCTCACAAGCCGGCGCAGCATCTGCTGAATGTTTTGGACAATATCGTTGATATTGACAGCCTTCATGTCGAGCGCCTGCCTTCTGCTGAAGGCAAGTATTTGTCGGGTCAGGGCCGCGCCTCTCAGGCCCGCCGCTGTTATCTCCTCCGCAAAGTTCCGGACAGGATCGCCCTTTTCCATATGCCTTTGAATCAGTCCCGCATAGCCGATCACTGCATTCAGTATATTATTGAAGTCGTGGGCAATACCTCCGGCCAGCTGCCCGATTCCTTCAAGCTTCTGGGCGTGTCGCAGCTGGTCCTGCAGTTTGCGGCTTTCGGTTATGTCCAGGATTACGGACAGGAAAACCTGCTGGTCCTCGATCTCGACGAGCTGCAGGTGGACCTCTACCGGATAAACGCTGCCGTCGGCCCGGCGGTGGACCGTAGTGAATATAAGGGCATCCTTTTTATGAGCAAACAGCGGAGCAATGGCCTTCCGGAAGGAGGCCTCGGTGAATTCGGGTTTGATATCGAAAGGCGTCATGCCCAGCATGGTATCCATAGTATACCCAAGGTTGTGAAGGGCGCTGCTGTTGACATATTCGAAGACCAGGCTTTCGGCATTGAAAACATAAATTTCGTTAAGACTGGATTCCAGTATCCGCAACAGGCGCGTTTTTGCAGCTTCCGCTATTTTCCGCTCGGTAATGTCCATGACAGAGCCCACGATGGAAACGAGAGCTCCTTTTTCATCATAATGACCCTGGTATGTCGAATAATAATATCCGACGCTCTTGTCGGGGCGGATAAACCTCTGTTCATAGGAGCCTTTTTCGCGGGATTCGATTGCAAGCCGTATCAATTCCTTGTCGCGTTCATGGTCTTCAGGCCATGGTGAGAATTCCATTATGGAGTCAATATCAGGGGTGAATTCTTTCGGGTCGAGATGAAATATCTTATATACTTCATCCGACCATTCCACGGCTCCGGTCGTGACATCCCAGCTCCAGTGTCCCAGACGCGTCATTTCCTGGACTTCCCGCAGCTTGCCTGCGCTCTGCCGCAGTTCGTCTTCGGCCTTTTTACGTTCAGTAATATCAATGGCGTAGCCCGCCAGATAACGCGGTTTTCCATCGATGTAAATGGGGAATTTGATGGTTGTATAGAAGCGTCCGTTTAATTCTTCCTCGATATTTATAACCCTGTCTTCTTTCAATATTCTGATGTCGTCTGCGATTATGCTTTTGGCAAGCTCGGATGAAAACAGCTCATCCATGGTTTTACCGATTAATTCTTCCAGCGGCTTGCCCGACAGAGTTTCAAAGTTTTTGCTCAGTCGGATAGTCCGTATATTTTCATCTTTGAAGAAGACATAAATGGGGCTGTGTTCCATGAACTCGTTAAAGATTGCCTCGCTCTCCAGCAATGCCTTCTCGGCCTGTTTGCGGGTTCTGATTTCACGGGAAAGTTTCCAGTTCCAAACGCCCAGTCCGGACAGGATAAGAACGAAAGCCGCAAGCCAGAATCGTTCTTCTGCAGTCAGAGAATCAATGAAGGCGGTTGACGCAGTCGTTTGCCCTTCGGACACTCCCGGCCCGCCTTTAGTTTGACCCGGGGTAGTTTGGCAGAATCCGGATTCGCAGATCAGCAGGGACAGCAGCAGCGCCAACAGAGCCGCTTTTATCCAATTGGACCGCCTGTTTTCTTTCAGCGTCATACTTGACTCCCTGATAGCCCGCTTTGCCTTTTAAAAGAAAGGCAAGAATACTATTTTAGATTGAGCCATCATCTCATTACTTAAGAAAGTCCCCGTAATATTTATCCGCGCACTCCGGACAAATTCATGACTGAACTGGGCTTCCGAGTGTTCGCTTACATACTTCTCAATCTGACTCCAGGAACCCTTGTCGTCGCGAATCTTTTTACAGTGAGAACAGATGGGAATGATGCCACGTAAAATCTTGACTTCATCCAACGCCGCCTGAAGTCTGATACGGCGTTCATTTTCAAGTTCCTTCTCCATCTTCTTGCGCTCGGTAATATCAAAAAAACACTCCAACAGCTTTTCCATGCCGCGAATCTTTATCCGCTTTACGGATTTCAAGACCGAACGCTGGTGACCGTCTGCGCAAAGCATCACCCTTTCTGCATTGTCCACTTCGTTGCCCAAATCACAGACGGGACAGGCGCCTTCATTTGCCGGGCACAGAAAAGAGTGGCACCGATGTCCAACAATGCGCTTGACGGCGGAGCCGAACATGGCGGCAGCGGTTTCATTCACATACTCTATGATGCGTGTTATGGGATCCACTATAATCAAACCCGCCGGGAGGGTTTCCAGCATCAGACGCAGCCGGTCATCTTCCGTCTGCCCCTGCGCTGCTTCGGATTGTTCGAGTTCGTAAATCCTCTGCTTTAAGGCGGCTATCTCTTCTATCATTTCCTGTTTTGTCTTTGATGAATATTCCATCGGACCCTCCCTACATTATCAGGAGTTCAATGCATTTTTACGCAGCCATGCCTCGGCTTCCATCCCGAAAGGAAAGATTTTGAGATGGCCCCTCAAAGCCCAAAACAATGCAGTCAATATCCGGATCGCAACTCAGTGAATATGGAATGATCCGCCTCCGGCTTCCAACGTAGGATTATCCTGCTTTCTGTATAATATCAAAGTTTAACAGTCTGATCTGGAAAACCAAAATGCTGAATTATTACGGCGGTCATCATATTTCTGATACTATCGGATTTGAGTATTTTCAGCGGCAGTCTGTTGCCGGGGCAAGTTCGAAATACCTGTCGTCTTATTTCTGATTCGAAGAGCGGGTTCTACAGGCTGTCATCTGCAAGCGCCCTTTCATACTCAGACCATAGAAGCTCTTTGTTCACACCTGCGTCAATAAAATCCCACGGCAGTTTCTCATCCTGCTTCTTTTCCCTGAATATGTAATAAGCCGGATCGATCTTTGCCTCTCCGCATGCCTTTGAATAATCATCCTGCCGGGCCATCTTTTCTATGACGCGGAATACGCGGCGGTCCCCGAGGGAAAAAAGCCCCTGCATATGCGCATGTTTGGGCGTGTCATGAAAAATCTTCATCCCCTCTTTTTCAAGCGTTTTCTTCAGACTTCTTATCCTTGCCTTCAGGATGTCGAGCCCGGCCATGGCGCTCCACTGAAAAGGCGTAAAAGGTTTTGGAACAAAAGGACTTACACTCAAAACTAACGATTTGGTTTTATCGACCGCCCTGATTTTGCGACATAGAGCGACAATGCCTTCGATGTCTTCATCAGTTTCAGTCGGCAGGCCTATCATGAAATAGAGGCGCAGGGTTTCAATATCAGTTCCGCGGAGAAGTTCAACCGTCTGCAGAATTTCGCCCTCTGTAACCTGTTTGTTTATAACATTCCTGAGACTCGCAGTCCCGGCCTCCGGAGCAATAGAGATACTCTTGTGCCCCTTGATATGCGCGACAAGTTCGGCGCTTCGACTGCCGGCCCTGAGAGACGTTATCGAAAACTGCACGCCGTCTATGCCAAGGATTTCGCCGAGCCCCTGATAGTCTGAAAGCGATGGCCCGATCAGCCCTATCTTATCGGCCCTCTTTTTCCCTTCTTCTATCTCCCCTTTCACCTGTTCCGCGGGTTTCATCCTCAGCGGACCGAAGAAATTCCCGGCAAGGCAGAAACGGCACTTCCACGGACATCCGCGCATCACTTCGACAAGATACATCCCCGCAAACTCGGTTTCCGGTGACAGGACAGATGTATTGAACGGCACGGCAGAGAGGTCGCTCACATGACTCTTAATGATAATATCAGGAGCCCCGCCCTGAGCGATCCGCCCTGATATCCGGCCCGATTCTTCGTATGCTATTTCATATTTCGACGGCATATAGACGCTTTTGATTGAAGTCGCCTTATCAAGCGCATCTGCGCGGCTGAGCGACTTTTTATACACATAGATGAATTGCGCCAGCGTCTCCTCGGCTTCCCCAATAAAGATTACATCGAAGGCAGGGGCTATCGGCTCGGGATTGAACGATGCGCATACACCACCCGCTATCAGCAGTGGGTGATAGTCATTGCGCGCCGAAGTTTCAACGGGGATTCTAGACATGCCGAGCATGCGCAAAATATTTGGATAGTCATTCTCGAAAGAGACCGAAAAGGCGACAATATCGAAATCAACAAGCGCCTTTTTGGATTCGAGCGAAAAAAGGGATGTCCCGGTCCTGAGATATTCCGCCATGTCGGGACCATCGGGAAGAAAAACCCTCTCACATACGACATCATCGCGCGCGTTCAGCAGCGCATAGATACCCTGGAGACCAAGATTGGACATCCCGACATGATACGTATTGGGATAGGCAAGACAGACCGAAATCCTGCCGCCGGGGTCCTTGAATATCGTTCCCTTCTCTTTTCCGAGAAGCGCGTCGGCCTTATTCGTAAGTTTGCGATTCATTGCAGATTCTCCGGCGCTGCTGGATCAAATCAGCGGTCGCAATAACTGTCGTTCCTGATTCTAATATTTCCTCCTCAGAAATGACGGGGTGTCATATTTGTCATCTGGAGATATGGTCGAAACGCTCATGTCCGTACTGAAAACGGCATGCGCCAACGGCTTTTCCTCTTCACGAGGCGTCTCGCTCCTGACGTCTTTATCGACCGGAGCCTCTTCGGAGGAGGGAATATTCTTCACAGCCGTTTCCACAGGCGCTTCCGCGCCCTCAACCGGCTTTATGCGCAGCGACTCATAGTATCCGGCTGTTTCGGGCTCTTTCGCCGCAGAAACCGGCTCCTGGGGCAGCTTCAGGTCTTCTTTCGTTTCCGCCGCAATATTTTCAGTCAGAAGATTTACATTTTTAGAGAGCATGGCCGAAGAAACCTTCAGCTGGGGTATTTCCGTCTTGGGCTTCCATACAGTAGTCTCCGGAAGATCCACGAAATCGCCCTTCTCGTCTATGCCGGTAGCGATAACGGTGACACGGATTTCATCACTGAGGCTCGGATCAATGACAGCTCCGAGTATTATATGGGCGTCCTCATGCGCATTGTCATGGATGAGAGAAGTTGCATCCTGTATCTGGTCAAGCGAGATATTGAGGCCGCCCGTTATGTTTATGAGTATGCCTCTTGCCCCCTCTATCGAAGATTTTTCGAGCAGCGGATTCAGTATCGCCCTGCGGGCCGCCTCATATGCGCAGCCATCGCCGCTCCCCTCGCCCATGCCGATAACGGCCCTGCCGGCCTTCTGCATTATGGCCCTGATGTCCGCAAAATCGAGATTGATGAGTCCGGGCACAAGCACCAGGTCTGAAATGCCCTGAACTGCCTGCCTGAGCACATCGTTGACCGTTGCAAAAGACTGCAGCAGCGATGTTCCCCTCTCGACCACGAGGGTTATCCTGTCATTGGGGATCACTATCATCGTGTTTACATTCTGCCTCAGTTCATGCGCGCCCTCTTCGGCATTGACCGACCTTGTTTTGCCTTCAAAAAAGAACGGTTTAGTAACAATTGCAACTGTAAGTATTCCAAGCTCCTGCGCTATCGAAGCGATCACCGGAGCGGCCCCGGTGCCCGTGCCTCCGCCGAGGCCTGCGGTTATAAATACCATATCGGCGCCCTTTATATAGCCCGCCAGCACATCCTTGCTTTCCAGGGCGGCCTCCCTGCCGACAGCCGGATTCGATCCGGCCCCGAGCCCGCGTGTGAGACCCTCTCCTATCTGGATCCGTGTCGGCGCAAGCGACGATTCAAGGTGCTGAATGTCGGTATTGACCGCAATAAACTCCACACCGTAGATATTAGCGGAAACCATGCTGTTTAACGCGTTCCCTCCGCCTCCGCCGACTCCGATAACCCTGATCTTTGCAACAGGCCTTCCCACATCCTCTATCTCAAACATTGAACCTCCTGTTCTGAAATGGCTGTCCATAATTCAAACTATTTCTTTTTCCCCATAATATCCGACAGAAAACCTGTCATGCGTGTCAATATATCTTCCTTGCCCGGCTCCGCCCTGTTTGTTACGTAACCCGACCCGTAAATGACCAGGCCGATGGCGGCCGCATATTGCGGGCCGCTGAACTCCTCTTTAACCCCTGAGGCAAAAGGCAGGGCAAGTTCCGACTGATACGCCCGTCCTTGTGCAAGCTCGGGCCTGCCGGTCCGGACCGGCATTGAAAGAGTCATTTCCGCAAGACGTTCGAATGAGGGAGTCAGTATCCCCCCGCCGGTCAGCACAACTCCGGTTATTGTTTCACCCTCTCCGGATTTGGCGATTTCCTGCTTTATCAGCTCCAGCAGTTCCTCTCCGCGCATCCTGAGTATGGCGTTTATGTGACCAACCGATATCTTTTTAACTCCCCCCGCTATATCCACTGCGTCTATTTCATCGTCTTCACCGTCCGCCGCAGCCTGCAGGCCAAATTGCTTTTTGACTCGCTCGGCGTCCTGAAACGGTATCCTGAGACCTACACACAGATCATTACTGAAATGATTTCCGCCTATGCCGAGTGTGGCGGTCCTGAGGAGCCAGCCGTCCTTAAACAGAGCTATGTCCGTCGTGCCGGCCCCTATATCCACAAGAGCGGTGCCCATCTCCCGCTCCTCATTTGTAAGCACAGACTCTGCAGAAGCGATTGCCTGAATTACAAAGTCAGCCACATGCAGTCCAGCCTTTTCGCAGCTCAGGACCAGACGGTTCAGCGGCTCTGACGCCGCCGTAATAATGTTTACTCTCGCTTCAAGCTTTGAAGCATGCATACCGAACGGCTCTTTGATCCCCATACTGCCGTCAACAATGAATTCCAGAGGCAGCACATGCACGATCTCCCTGCCTGCGCGAACAGGGAAAGACCCGGCGGCGTCAATAACCCGATCTATATCCTCCTGGGAAATGGTCCTGCCTTTGGGAACAACCGAGGCTGTTTCGATATTTGTCTCAATATGGCTGCCGGAGAGACTTAGCACAGCCTCTCTTATAGCCACCCCCGACTCTTCACAGGCCGCCGCAAGCGCAGCCCTTATTGCGGCAGTCGCCTCCTCAACATTAACGACAATACCTTTTCTCAAACCGGCTGACGGTGAAGATGTAATCGACAGCACATCCAGACCATTGCCGGAAATTTCGGCCACAACCACGCATATCTTCGAAACGCCTATATCAATACCGGCAACAAAAGCCCCGCCTCTTCTCTTTTTTCTAACCGACATGTTTTTTTACCTTACCTCCAATACGCTTTTTTGCCCCATCGCCCCTTTTGGCCTTTGACTCGCTCTTCTTTTTCAGTGCGCTCTTCTTTTTAACTTCACCCTTCTTATTTACTTCGCGGGTCTTTTTTACTTCACGGTCCGGCGCCTTTTCGGGCGCTGAAGCATCCTTCTTATGCGCCTCATCATGCGCCGAATCCTTGAGCGGTTTTACCACTATCCTGTCCGCAAACCTGATGTCCACATACTCGACTTTCATGTTGCGCCTTGCTATTTCATCCCGGGCAAAGTTCAGCTTTTCGAGTTTTTCAGGGAACGCGCCCGCCCCTATCTTGACAGTCAGGTCATCCACCCTGACGGTTATGTCCTCAGGTCTGGCCCCGCTGATTACAGTATTGCCCGACTTGGCCAGAGCTTTTTTATCATGCAAAACTCCGGCAAGAATGACAGCCTCGTGATATGCGTCAATATTCAGGTCCGGATCGGTCCTAATGACCGGAAGAAAATATGACTGTTGCTTTATTATCTCCTCAAGTCTGACGCCTTCCCTGTCAATAAGCCATGACTTGTCATTGAGCTCCAGAACTCCTATGGCCACCGATTCCGTCACATGCACATCTATCCTGCCGGTCAAATCCTTTCTGACCAGCGCGTCTTTTATCCATGGAGATTTCCTGAGCCGTCTGTATATCTCCCCTGCTGAAACCGAAAAAAANCTGCTCTTTTCAGAACATCCCATCATCGATTTAAGATCATCCGCCGACAAATGCCGGTTGCCGTAAAAATGTATTTCACGTATATAAAGATACTCATATGCGGCAGCCACTGTGCCTGCTGTAACAAGCACGGCAAGGAGCGCTCCGGCGGCAACAGACCATTTTAATCTGCGGCCTTTTTTCATTTTCTTCGCCAAATCCATATCCCGGCTCCGTAATGCGGCTGAATTAACCCTCTCGTGTTATCGCAGATTTTATTATTCCTTCGATAAGATCAATGAATTCAAGCCCGTCCAGCTTTGCTATCTTTGGCAACAGGCTCGTCTCGGTCATGCCCGGTATCGTATTCACTTCAAGGACGTAAGTGTTTCCTGCGCCGTCAAGAATGAGATCGACCCGCGTGGCCCCGGAGCAGCCAAGCGCCTTGTGCGCCGAAAGGGCGACTGCCCCGAGTTTTTCATACTCATCATCGCTTACCTCCGGAGGTAGTATATATTTTGTCAGCCCCGGTGTGTATTTGGCCTCATAATTATAGAACTCAAGCGACGGTCTTACCTCAACACCGCCCAGAGCCCTGTCGCCGAGGATGCCGATCTGCACCTCTTTGCCCCTGATGTACTTTTCTATCACAATTTTTTCGCCGTATTTGAACGCGTCCGCCACAGTCGCAGATATTTCATCTACAGACTTGACGATGTGAACCCCGATACTCGATCCCTCGGCCACAGGCTTTATGACCCAGGGCAAATCAAAATCAATGGCTGCCCCGCCGGTTACAATGTCCGGCGCAACATCGCGAGTGTCGGCAGGAAGCTCATTTCTGTGCACAAGCCTGAACGGCGGAACAGGGATGTCGTGATAGAGGAATATCTTCTTTGACGCCTCTTTGTCCATGGCGAGCGCAGAAGCGAGCACGCCCGATCCCGTGTATGGAATGCCCATGACCTCCAGCATCCCCTGTATGGCCCCATTCTCGCCATGTCCGCCATGAAGGGCAATGAAGGCGATCTCAACAGACAGGGACACAAGCGAATCATGCAAATTTTCCGCGGTGTCGATAAGGGTTACATTATAACCACGCTCTTTAAGCGCTTTATATACGGCGTCTCCGCTCCTGAGAGAAACCTCTCTCTCCGCCGAAACACCTCCCGCCAGCACGCCGATCTTTTTATCGGTTATCATAGTTTCCCCAGTATCTCCTCACCGAGTTTATATACGTCACCAGCCCCGAGTGTCACAAGCACGTCTCCGGGGTTGATATCGTTCAGAACTCTCTTGACCAGTTCATCCCTGTCCGACACATAAACAACGTTTGTAACTCCGACCGATTTCATTCTGACGAGCAGGGCCTCTGAATCCACTCCCTCAATAGGGGCCTCACTTGCCGCATAGATATCCATCAGATAGAGACTGTCTATGGCCCCAAAGCTAAGGGCAAAGTCGTCCATAAGGTCTCGCGTCCGGGTAAACCTGTGAGGCTGAAATATAACCAATATACGCCTGTCGGGGAAACACTCGCGCGCCGCCTTGAGCGCAGCCCTTATCTCCACAGGATGATGCCCGTAATCATCAAAAATCTTTACCCCGCCGGCCTCGCCCCTGAACTCGAACCTGCGCTGTATGCCGCTGAATCCGGCAAGCGCGCTCCTGATCTTTTCCAGCGGGATCTTCAGTTCAATTGCGGCGAGGATGGCCGCCAGGCTGTTCAGAACATTGTGGACACCCGGCACGGGCAGCGTGAAATCTCCAAGCGACTCCCCTTTAAATATAACCTCGAAACTCGTCCTGGCCCCTTCGTGCCGTATATTGCGCGCATTCATATCGGAATCATGCGAAAGTCCGTATGTGAGCGTCCTGCGCTTTATCAGCGGCAGGATCTCCCGCGTGTGTTCGTTTTCCTTGCATATTATAGACACCCCGTAAAAGGGCACCTTGTTAGTAAACTCGACAAAGGCGGCCTTGAGATTATCTATATTTTTAAAATAATCCATATGCTCGCGGTCTATGTTCGTTATGATCGCAATAGTTGGCGTGAGTTTGAGGAAAGACCCGTCACTCTCATCGGCCTCAGCCACGAGAAAGTCTCCCTGTCCGCGTCTTGCATTACTACCCAGCGCCTTTAGCCTGCCGCCTATTACAACTGTGGGGTCCAGGCCCCCTTCTCCGAGAATGGTCGCTATGAGCGATGTAGTGGTAGTCTTGCCGTGAGCGCCTGCAACAAGAATCCCGTATTTAAGCCTGCCCAGTTCAGCAAGCATTTCGGCCCTTGGAATGACAGGTATACCACGGTCTCTTGCAGCTATAACTTCGGGGTTTGTCTTCGAAACGGCGGATGAAGTCACAACAACATGCGCGCCCTGAATATTGGCCTCATCATGACCTATGAATATCTTTATTCCGAGTTCCCTGAGCCTGACTGTTGTCTCGGACTCGCGTATGTCGGACCCGGTGATCTCGTATCCGAGACTAAGAAGCACCTCGGCAATGCCGCTCATCCCGATGCCGCCGATGCCCGTAAAATGAATTATCCTGTACTGATTGAACATTTATTTGGCTTCCTTTCACTGCTCCTAGTTCTTTATAAGGTTCATGGCTATATCGACGATTTTCTCGGCCGATCCTGCCCTGCCCACGCCCTTTGAAGCCTTCTGCATCTGCGCCCGCCTCTCTGTGTTCTCATAAAGCTCACGGATCGCCTTTGCAAGATTCTCCCCGCTTAACTGTTTTTCGGTTATCACCATTGCGGCGCCCATCTCCTCGAGTTTTCTGGCATTGAACTCCTGATGGTTCGAAGCCGCATATGGATACGGGATAAGGACAGCCGCCTTGCCGGTAACCGTCAGCTCTGCCAGTGTGGTCGCCCCGGCCCTGCAGATAACCATGTCCGCAGCCGCGTAGGCTTCGGACATCCGGTAAATAAAAGGCTCCGCAATATGTTTGAAGCCCAGTTGCTGATAAGCGTCTGCAGTGGCCTTAAGTTCGGCCTCTCCTGTCTGATGCAGAAACCTGATATTTTGTCTCAAATCGAGCAGGTAATGCAATGTCCCGATGACAGCCCTGTTTATGGCGCGGGAGCCCTGACTGCCGCCAAATACAAGCACATTGAAAGTCCCCTTGCCGGAATAAACAGACCCTGATTCAGCATGTAACCTTGAAAGGATACTTTTCCTTACCGGATTGCCCGTAAGATAAGTCTTGTCGCGGTCAAAAAAGGAATAACTCTCCTGATACGTAACAGCAATAGCTCCCGCAAAGCGGCCAAGGGTGCGGTTTGCATACCCCGGGATGGAATTCTGTTCCATAATCATTGTCTTGACGCCGCTGATCCGGGCTGCCAGGACCATGCTGAATGAAGCGTAGCCACCGACTCCGATTACAATATCCGGATCTTCCGATGATATGATCCTGAAAGCCTGAAAAAAAGAGAGACCTAAAATGAACACGGCCTTCATCTTTTTCAGGACGGATTTGCCCACCAGGCCTTCCGCCTTGAGAAATCTTATAGGATAACCCTCCTGGGGGATGACCCTGGCCTCAATGCCATGCTCAGTTCCCACAAAAAGGATGGAGTTTGAAGGATCTCTATGCATAAACTCTTCAGCAACCGCTATGCCCGGATAGAGATGTCCGCCTGTTCCTCCCCCTGCAATAATTATCTTCATGATCTTCTGAAACCCCTTCTGCCGGGAACCGGCCTGTTTCTCTGCTGTCCATATCCCCTGCCAAGAGCATACTGGCTGGGCCTGTTTCCCTGCCCCTCGTCTTCTCCGGCGATGCCCGCAGCGCCTCCGATATGCATCATACCGCGCAGGGGTTTTTCCGCCCTGTGCGTCGACACATTCATCAACAGACCGACTCCAACAAGACTGATCAGAAGAGAAGATCCTCCATAGCTGATAAAAGGCAGCGGAAGCCCCTTTGTGGGAGCCAGTCCGGTGACAACCGCAAAGTTGACGACAGCCTGCACGGCGATCATGAGAGATACGCCTGTGGCAAGATAATATGCAAATGGGTCCTCGGTCCTTCTTGCTATCATGAACCCTCTGAAAAATAGCAGCAGGAACAGCGCGACGACAATAGCGGCCCCGATAAATCCGAGTTCTTCTCCGATGAGAGAAAAGATAAAATCCGTATGCACTTCGGGCAGAAAGGCCAGTTTCTGTTTGCTCTCGCCGAGACCGACTCCCTGCAGACCTCCGCTGCCGAATGCGATGAATGACTGAGTCAGCTGAAACCCCGCGCCCTGGGGATCTTTCCAGGGATCAAGAAAGGTGATTATCCTCTTCAATCTGTAAGGGGCCATGATCAGGTATGCCACAACAGGCAATCCGCAGAGAGCCAGATACGAGAGATACCTGAGCCGGGCCCCGGAAATAAACAGCATTGTCAATGTGAGTATGGCGAGACTCATGGCGGCCCCGAAATCGGGTTGCAGCATGAAAATCCCCTGGAAAACGACCATCACCGCCACCGGTATCAGAAAGTGAAGAAATTTTTCCCTGTCGTATTCGGCCCTGCTCAAATACCATGCCATAAATATTACCATTGCAAGTTTTACGAGTTCCGCCGGCTGGAAGCTCGACGGCCATAGTCTGAGCCATCTTCTGGCGCCGCCCGCATTAATGCCGAGAGGGGTAAAAACCAGCAGCAGCGAAACAACAGCAAGAACGAGCAGCACAAACGTGAGCTTTTTGATATACTTCAGAGGCAATTTATATGCAATGATCATTGCAATTATCCCGAGTATCATAGTGAAGCCCTGTTTTTTCAGGAAGACGAACTGACTGGCCATGTCGAGGTTGGCGTCGCCCTTTTGTATGGAAGGTGGCATGACTGCCGTAGAGCTGTACACGGCGGTGAGTCCGGTCAGAAGCAGCAAAAAGACAAGTATGACGACGGATTTATCGACGCCCCGCGTCATAATTCCGCCACCATCCGCCTGAACTGCCTCCCCCTGTCCTCAAAATCACTGAACATGTCGAAACTGGCGCATGCCGGAGAGAGAAGCACGATATCTCCGGCAGAGGCGGCCTCCCTCGCCATGGCTATTGCCAGGCCGAAATCATAACCGGCATGAGCGCAATCGACTATGTCGGAGACGGCCCCGCCTATTTTCCCGGCGGCGTCACCCACAAGTATCACCTTTTTCACCTTATCCTTCAGCAGAGGCCTGAGGAGCGTAAAATCGCCGGCCTTGTCCCTGCCGCCGGCTATCAGTATGACCGGCTCGCTAAAGCCTTCAAGGGATTTCATGGTCGCTCCCACATTAGTGCCTTTTGAATCATTGATATACCTTACACCATCAAGCTCCCTGACAAATTCAAGCCTGTGTTCCAGCCCGGGGAATACTTCAAGGGTATCCCTTATGGCCTCAATGCCGCAGCCCGAAAGATATGCCATAAGCGAAGCGGCCATTGCGTTTTCGATATTATGCACGCCCTTTATTTTGAAGGCAGCGGGGTCAAGCGAATCGTTCATCCCGGGCGGCGCAATGCCTTTAGAGCTCATGCCCGGACCGTTATGCGGGAGATTGAATCGTATAAGCCCGTTCTCAAGATACACACCTTCGACCTTCCGGGCCCTGCTGAAATAAAAGACAGACGGCATATCTTCTCCGCCTTTCTGTCTCATTATGATATTCAGGACATCCGGGGTCAGCGGGTCGTCGGCGTTAAGAACCAGATATTCGGTTCCGCCCTGTTTCAGGGATATCCTGCATTTAGCTTCCATGTAGGCTTCCATCTCGTGATAGCGGTCGAGATGGTCCGGCGTAACATTCAGAATGGCGGAGCCCTCCGGCCTGAATTCATCCGTAGTCTCCAGCTGAAAGCTCGAAAGCTCTACAACCAGGTATTGTGGTATTGGCGCGGCCTGATCTCCGGCCAGGAGGTTAAGGACTTCGGCGGCCACCGAATTGCCGATATTGCCTGCCAGAACAGCGCGTATGTTACCCTGAACAAGCATTTCGTAAAGCAGCGTCGTGGTTGTAGATTTGCCGTTCGATCCGGTTATGGCGAGGATCTCCGGGCAGGGACCCCTGAACCGGTCATGGAGTATTTCATACGCCAGCTCAAGTTCTCCTATAATCCTTATGCCCTTGCCCCGCGCAGCGCGCAAAAGAGGAATATCTGAAGGCACTCCCGGGCTGACAATAATAAGATCTGCGGCTTCAAAAAGTTCCGGGGGATGATGTCCTGCGACTACAGCGACACGCTTGTCGAGTTTTTTTATTACTTCATCGAGTTGCGGCCCGGACTTCATGTCGGTCACCGTTACGTCCGCTCCCAGAAAGGCAAGCAGGTTCGCAGCCCCGACGCCGCTTCTCGCAAGACCGACTACGGTGATCTTTTTTTCATAAAACGCTGTCCTCATTACCCGCGGAAATGGCCGTATCCTTCTATTCGATTATGCTCTACGAAATGCGGCCGGACGATCTCTTGCCTTTGGCCCCGGCTACTTTGTGTTTATTTTTGTGGTTTGCCTTATTCCTGAGATTTTTCTTTGCCATGGCTTCACCCCTGACCCTGTCTCTGACCTTACTGACCTTGTCCTTGTCGGCCTTGCCGCGATTTTTGGCCAGTTTGCCCTTGTCCTTGCCGGCCTTACCGCGATCCCTGGTCAGCTTGCCCCTGTCCCTGACTATCTTTTTACTGACCAGATGCTTATATCCTCCGCGCTTTACGTTCGCCTTGCGCTTATCAGCAAGCATAAAGGGTCTTTCAGCGTCGACAGTGTAATATATCTCAGGACTGCTCTTTCCACTCACAACATCCTCTGCCAGGGCAAGCAGCGTCGTAGAATTGTCCCACACCTTGCTGCGATTGGTCTCGCCGAGCAGAGATGCGACCATCAAGGTATCGCCCTTCTGCACAGCGAACGCAAGACAATGCCCTGCGGATCTCGTATAACCGGTCTTCCCCCCGAGCACATCCTCATCGTTCCACAACATATGGTTTGTATTCCTGAGGGAAAGCTTCCTGCCGTCTTCAGTATAAACCTGCTGCATGCGTGTATTTATTATCTCTCTCACCAGAGGATAACGCAACGACTCTTTCATTATGAGGGCAAGATCAAAGGCCGTGATATGCTGCCCGTCTCCGGGCAGACCATGGGCATTAATAAACCTTGTGTTATCGGCTCCGATGGCGTGCGCCTTCTCATTCATAAGCCGGGTAAATTTCTTTTCCGAGCCTGACACAGACTCTGCCAAGGCAACGGCCGCCTGATTAACCGACCTGATAAGGGCCAGCCTCAGGAGATCTTTAATTGTAAGCTTGTCGCCCACGCGCAATCTCGGAGCAACCGACGGCGTCGTGGCAGCCTCTTTGCTGATAGTAACAACGGTTTCAGGGTCCATCCTGTCAAGGACTACCATGGCGGTAACCAGCTTGGTAGTGCTTGCGGGCTGGAGTTTGGTATTGGGGTTTTTGGCGAAGAGTATCTTGCCGCTCTGTCCATCAAGCACCACCGCAGCCCTCGCGTCAATATTGGCGGCATGCGACGCCCCCGGTAAAATGCAGAATATAAGCGCGGCAACAATGCCGACAATTAAGCTTTTTATATATATGTTTATATTTATTGCGTTCATTATTATTTAGTCCTCCCCCATATTATTATGACCAAATCCTCCTTCCCGTCATCGAAAACTATCACCTCAATTTTAATGTTGCAAGACTGAAAAACGCAAGGATTATGCCCACGATCCAGAACCTCACAATAACCTTCGGTTCGGACCACCCCTTCAATTCAAAATGATGGTGTATCGGCGCCATCTTGAATATCCTCTTGCCGGTCAGTTTGTACGATGCGACCTGCAACACGACAGAGATGGTCTCGATAACAAAGATACCGCCCACCACAGCCAGCACCATCTCCTGTTTAGCAACCACCGCAAGCGCCCCGAGCGCCCCTCCCAGACCGAGCGAACCTACATCTCCCATAAAGACCTGCGCCGGATATGAATTGAACCATAAAAAACCCAGCGAAGCCCCGACCAGCGCGCCGCAAAAAACCGTAAGTTCTCCTGTGCCCGGCAGATAAAGCACCTGCAGATATTTTGCGAACAGAGCATGTCCGGCTATATACACAAGGGCCGCGTTGGCGCAAGCGGCAATACCTACAAGACCTATGGCGAGACCATCTATTCCATCAGTCAGGTTTACCGCATTTGATGAACCCACGATGACCAGCATTGAAAAAGGAATCCAGATCAGCCCGAGATCGAGGAGCCATTTCTTGAAAAACGGCACGTTGAGCATCCCGGTATTCGGGTCGTTCGGATTATTGTAAAGCGCAAGGCTGATGACAAAGGCAAGGACTACCTGGGCTCCAAATTTCTGCAGGGCGCTTAACCCCTTGGGATTCTTCATTACCGCCTTCAGATAATCATCGATAAAACCTATGGCCCCAAAACCGATAAGCGACAGCATCACGATCCAGACATACATATTGTCCAGATCGCCCCAGAGCAGCATGGCCGTCAGAATGGAAGTGATGATAATTATGCCGCCCATCGTCGGCGTGCCGGCCTTGGATAAATGTGTTTTCGGGCCGTCGTCCCTGATCTGCTGCGTCATGCTTATCTTCTTCAGCCACTCTATTACCCTCGGAGCGATTACAAGCGTAACGACAAGGGCCGTAAATGCGGCCAGCGCCGTTCTGAATGTTATGTACCTGAAAACATTCAGGGGTGTAAAGTAAGGCACCAGGTAATTCAGCAATTCGTATAAGATGACTTATCCTCTTTCAGGCAGCGCCGAATCGCCGCGCAATGCCGTTTTTTTCTCTGCAATCTCCATTACACGCTCCATCTTCATGCCACGGGAGCCCTTTATCAGAACTATATCTCCAGGGCGAACCAGCCCGGTAAGGGCGGCTCCTGCCTCCTCTGCGCTGTTGACCGAAATTCCGTTCGATCCATAGGCATACACCGCATTTTTCATCAGCGGCCCCACACCTATAAAATAACCTATTTTTTTCGCACTCAATAATTTTCCTACATCCTCATGGGAAGAAACGCTGTAATCGCCGAGTTCGAGCATGTCTCCGAGCACGGCAATCGACCTGCCGCCCTTTGGATATGCCCCTGATTCCGCCATTCTGACAAGCTCCATGACAGACGCCTTCACAGATGAAGGATTCGCATTATAGGCGTCAAACAGATACGAAGCGCCTCCTGCCGTTCTGATCTCAAAACGCATATTTACACCGCCGAACGCTTCGAGTCCCTTTTTTATATCGTCGAGATTAAAACCGAGCATGCGCGCCACCGAAGCCGCCGCAAGAGAATTCATGATATTGAACCTGCCCGAAAGCTTCGATTCGATAAGTATGGAGGAGCCTTTCGCGTTCAGCATGAACCGGGAGCCCTCTTCCTTCAGTTCAATATCGCTTGCCGTTATTTCACTTGCAGCATTATCAATACCATAAGTCATTATCGGGAAAGTGTACTTCATCGATATTCCGCCCAGCATATACCCGTCATCCCCGTTAAGAGCCACCTTGCCGACATATTTCATGAGGGATAATTCCTCATCCCTTATCCCCTCAAGAGAACCGAAGCCTTCAAGATGTTCCATTCCGATGTTCGTAATGACTCCTATGTCCGGCGAAGCGATACCGCACAGCATATCCATGTCTCCGGGTCTGTTGGTCCCCGTCTCGAGGACCATTACCTCGGTGTCATCCGAAGCCCTCGTCATGCAAAGAGGCATGCCTATATGATTGTTCAGATTCCCCATTGTCCTGACAATCTTCAGCCGGAGAGACAGTATGGAACATATGAGCTCCTTTGTGGTAGTCTTGCCGTTGCTTCCCGCGACAGCTACGACCGGTCCGTTTAACCTCTTTCTCACGAATCTCGCAATATCATGCAGGGCGGAGAGAGTGTCTTCAACCGCTATCACAGGCTTGTCGCCGAAATCCAGACTATGCACGGCAAGCCACTGCCTGCCTGCAAGCGCTCCGGCTCCGGCAATCAGACCTGCCTTCGCAAAATCATGACCGTCGAATCTTTCTCCCTTTAACGGGACAAAGAGTTCGCCATCCGTTATAGTCCTTGAATCGATAGACAGACCACTGAAAACACGATTAGCGCCGGAAACAAGTCTGCCGCCGGTCGCCTCCGCGACATCCTGAACGCTCAACATTGAGCATACCTTAACAAAGCCTTTCCGGCCCTTGCGCGTCTGGTCACAAGGGAAAGCTCTCCTATGGCATCCTTCAGCGCCTTGCTGTCGCTGAAAGGACACCGCTTTCCGCCAATCTCCTGATAATCTTCATGGCCCTTTCCCGCGATCATCACAATGTCGCCCGGAGAGGCAAGAAGCGTCGCCATCCTGATCGCTATCGCCCTGTCCTGAATTATGATATAGTTGTCTTTTGTGATTCCGGCCTCGATGTCCCGTATGATTGACGCCGGCTCCTCGTTTCTGGGATTATCGGAAGTAAGGATGACAAAGTCGCTCAGTTCCGTGGCTATCCTTCCCATCACCGGACGCTTCTGTTTATCCCTGTTGCCGCCACAACCAAAAACTGTTATTATTTTCCCGGACCCAGCAGATCTTTTAGCTGTCCGCGTCTGTGAGTCGAGCAGCCGCCGGGCAGTCTCAAGCAGCCGCTGCAGCGCATCGTGCGTATGCGCATAGTCTACTATCGTGAGAAACGGCTGGCCGCAGTCCACACGTTCGAACCTTCCCTTGACGATATTAAGCGCTCCGACTCCTTCGCATATCGCGTCCCGAGGGACACCCAGCGCAAATGCGGCAGCTATGGCGCATAAAACATTGTAAACTCCTGTCTCGCCTATCAGCAGCGAAGTTATCTTTATGGCAGACAGGTCTGTTTTCCGCCTGAGGATGAAAGTCGTGCCCCTGAACGTATACTTAATGTCTTCCGCCCGCAAATCCGCCTCGCCATTGCCGAGCGACACTTTAATCTGCTCCACGGAAGGTCTGGTTTCGGCAAGCATGGCGGAAAGCCTTTTGCCGAAGGGATCGTCGATATTTATGACTGCCGCTCCGTTCTCAACGAGCAGCTCGGAGAAAAGCCTGCTCTTTGAAGCGAAATAATTCTCGAGATTGCCGTGATAGTCCAGATGGTCTCCGGTGAGGTTTGTAAATATAGCAACTTTGAATTGTGTATAGTCCGTTCTTTTCTGCGCAAGCGCATGGGACGACACTTCCGTTACCGCATAGTCGCATCCCTTTTCGACCATCCGCCCCAGGAAAGACTGGAAATCACTCGATTCCGGGGTCGTATGGGGAGCGTCGAATATCTCATCCCCGATCATGTACCTGATAGTTCCTACCAGTCCGACCCGCTTGTTCCATTTTTCGAGGATTGATTTCAATATATACGAGACAGAGGTCTTGCCGTTGGTTCCTGTAATACCGACCACGCCCAGTTTTTCCGAAGGCCAGTCATAAAAAGCCGCGGAAAACGCCGCCAGCGCGTCCCTGCAGTCATCAACACCCACCCAGGTGATGGAACGATGCAGGAGATACAGCTGCTGAAACTTCGGATATCCCTTTTCTACCACTACAGCCGCCGCTCCGCGGGCAATAGCGGTTTCTATATAATCGTGTCCGTCGCTATTGCTCCCTCTGACCGCGACAAAGACAAAACCGTCTACGACCTCGCGGGAATCATGGGTAACACCGGTTATCTCTTTTTTTGTGTCGCCGGAAATGCTGCAATGATATGTCAGGAGTTTTTCGAGCGTCAATGATATTCCCTCCTGTTCGCCATGACCAGCATGCCCTTTTCGTTTGCGTTATCCGGCGGCACCGTCATATACGACAGAGCCTGATCGGCAATGTCCCTGAACACGGGGCCGGCCACTACGCCGCCGTATATGGAGCCCCTGGGCTCCTTTATAACCACTACCATGGCCAGCCGCGGATTATCGGCTGGAACGAAACCTACAAAAGACGCTATATACCTTGACTTGGAATACCGCTTTGTATTCTGATCAAAGATTTGCGCTGTGCCTGTCTTGCCCGCCACACTATTGCCCGATACGGCGGCCTGCTTGGCGGTGCCACCCTGCTCGGTGACCGTCTTGAGAATTCCCCTGAAAATCTCTGCGGTCTTTTCCGAGATTATCCTTTTTGGTTTATAATCGGCTCTTTTGATAACGGTCCCCGCGGGATCGAGTATCTCCTTCACCACATGAGGAGTAACCAGATATCCGCCATTGGCAACGGCGGCATATGCCCTGACTATCTGGAGCGGAGTTACCGCTATTTCCTGGCCGATGGCAATGGCGCCGATAGACATGCCCGACCAGCGGTCTGAATGGCGAGCTATGCCGCCTATCTCTCCCTGCAGATCTATGCCGGTTTTGTCGCCAAACCCGAATTTCTTTATATATTCGTAAACCTTGTCCTTGCCCAGCATGAGCGCCGCCTTGATGGTGCCGACATTGGATGATTTCTGTATGACCCCGTGGAAAGTGAGCGCTCCGTTCCTGTGGTCATCCTTTATCCTCCTGCCCCCCACTTCCACAGATCCCGCGCTGCAATCTATTATAGTAGATGGTGTGACTTTTTTCTCTTCGAGCGCAGCAATGCCGACAACCACCTTGAAAGTCGAGCCCGGCTCGTAACAGTCGGTTATGGCCCTGTTGCGGACTTTATTCTGGTCCACACTGGAAAGGTCCGAGGGGTCGAAGGTCGGCCTGTTTGCAAGGGCCAGTATCTCTCCGGTGTGCGGGTCCATCATTACGGCAGTCGCCGATGCAGCCTTCCACTTTATCATGGCCGCGTCAAGGTTCTTCTCCAGTATGTACTGAAGCCCTTCATCTATCGTCAGAACTACATTGTTTCCGCGGATCTCTTTATGGACTCCTGTAGAAAGATGCTTACCTTTTGCGTCGCGGCTGACAAGCTTGCTCTCTTCCTTTGACGACAGGTATTGGTCATAACCGCTCTCGACACCCTCCATGCCCTTGTTGTCGAGGTTCACGAAGCCGACCACATGCGAGGCAAGCGATCCCTTGGGATATACCCGCTTCATCTCCTGCACCAATCCGACACCTCTGATCTTCATATCCTTTATCTGACGGGCCTGGATAGTCTCCATTTTGCGCTCGATCCAGCTGAAGCGCTTTTTGGTCACCAGTTTGGCATAAACGGCTTTTTCATCGGTATTGATGACTGAAGCGAGTGTGCGCGCCACCTCGCCGGCGGAACTTATTTCAGAAGGATTGCAGAAGATGGATTCCGTTTCGAGATTGACTGCAAGCTCCCTGCCCCTGCGGTCATAGATCGTGCCGCGTTTAACCGGATTGACTTCTTTTATTACCTGCTGCCCGCGGGCCTTATGGATGTACCAGTCATGGTCAATCAGCATTATATCGGCCAGACGGTAAAAAACGGCAAGAAAAGCGAAGGTCAGGAGGCCCATAACAATCATCGCTCTTGTGCGTTGTTTTTTGTTGATAGCCATGTCCAGCCTGCCCCCGTCGATATTCAGTGCGTGTTATATGATACCTTCGAGGGAGCGGCCTCCCCCATACCTCTTACATAAACAACCTTTTTTCTCTCCGGGAATGAAAAACCGTGACCGGATATATCGGTCTTTTCGACCCTGGTCAGCGTCACAAGACCGGCCTTCTGCGCCACCATGGTCTTCTGCACCCTGAGAGCCTCAGTCTTCTGCTTTTCGAGATCGCTGAGTTTGTATTCAAGCCGTGTAACGCTCGTCCTGAGCCAGACCACGGAAAACACCAGCACAACTGCAACAACTAAAGAGAGCGCCTTAAGCGCGCTTACGGTTCTGTTGTTTCTTGCTCTCATATCTTCTCAGCCCCCCTGAGCTTAGCGCTCCGTGACGCCGGATTTCCCAATATCTCATCCCTGGATGGGACTACCGGTTTTTTTGTTAATACCTTTATAGTTCCCTCTTTGCCCATGTCCCTGAAATAATTCTTTACTATCCTGTCTTCGAGAGAGTGATACGCTATAACACATGCCCTCCCGTTGGGGGTCAGTACGTTGAGCATTGCGGACAATCCTTTTCTGAGTTCATCGAGTTCCTGGTTGACCTCTATCCTTACCGCCTGAAATGTCCTTGTGGCCGGATGGGTCTTGCCCCTGCCGCCATACGCCTTTAGCACGATATCCGCGAGTTCCGAGCATGTTTCGATCTCTTTTGCCCGCCTGGCCTCTATTATCCTCTTTGTAATTCTTTTGAAGAGGGGCTCCTCTCCGTAATCAGTTAATACCCTCTGGAGTTCCTTTTCCGAATAACGATTTATTACTTCCCAGGCTGAGGGCCCCTCATTCACATCCATCCTCATGTCGAGTTTTGAGTCCGACATGAAACTGAAGCCGCGATCATGATCTTTCAACTGGAGCATCGATACCCCCAAATCAAGCAGAGCGCCATCCACCGAATTAATGCCGAGGCCTGAGAGAATCTCCCTGACCTCACTGAAGCGCCCTTTCCTTAAAAGCGCCCTTTTATCCTTTAACCTCTCAGCCGCTATCTCAAGCGCTGTTGAATCCCTGTCAATCCCGACAAGAATCCCGTCAGGTCCAAGCCTTTCGAGAATTGCCGCCGAATGGCCGCCAAGCCCGACGGTCATATCGACATAAACGCCTTTTTCGCTGATTGACAGCAGATTGACTACTTCAGACAGCAGGACCGGAAGATGGGGCGTCTTTAGACTAGATGCCATACTCGGAAAGCGTCTTCCTGAAGGCATCTACATCTACTTTGTCCGGATCGGTTATGTCGTCCCATTTTTTCTTGTCCCAAATCTCCAGGCGGTCCATCAACCCGACTATAACCACATCGCTGTCTATCGCTGCATTCTGCCTGAGTTCGTAAGGCACCATCACTCTGCCGTTTTTATCAAGCTCGCAACCAACTGCGGCTGAAAAGACCCTCCTCATATAAAACTGCACTGCCTTGTCCGTAGTCGGCTTGCCCTTTACCTTTTCCTCAAGAACGCCCCATTCGACTTCGGGGAAGATATTCAGACACTTGTCAAACGCCGAGTTAGTGATATATAGTTTTGAAGAGCCGTATTTGGCTGCAAGAATCTCGCGTAAAGGAGACGGAATGATAATTCTCCCCTTTGGGTCCAAGGTGTAATAATATGTTCCAGTAAAGGAGGCCATAATTTACCACTTTCTACCACAATCTACCACTAATAATAAAAGGTATTGAGATTCTTGTCAAGTGACTTGGAGCGCCATTTCAGCTCTTTCTATAAAAAGTGGTCTGAAAATTCGCATATACACAATATATAGTGGTCACAAGGCGTGGGGGAAAGTAGAAATTGACACGGGGCCATCCGCGGCGCCAATTCAAGAGCTTATCGCTTGCGGAATTTCCTTCTCTTCCCACTTCCCTCCCCCTTTTTATTCCACATATACCCTCTTACCCGTTCCTTGCCGTTGCCCAGATTTGCATATTTGGCAGAAATTAACTATACTATGACTAGTCTGACTAGTTTGGAGGAGTTTATGAAATCATGGCAGCTGCAGACAGCAAAGGCCCGATTAAGCGAAGTGATCAAAAAGGCCTCTTCAGAAGGGCCTCAGACAATCACTCAGCATGGAGAGCCTACTGCGGTTATAATCTCGACCGAGGATTATGCGAACCTCAAAAAACCTCGTAGCGGCTTTGTCGAGTTTATGCGGAAATCGCCACTACTCGGAATCGAAATCGATCTGAAGCGCGAACAGACACTCTCACGCAAAACTGATATCTCATGAGCTACCTGCTGGACACCAATGTTATTTCAGAGACAATACGGAACCAGCCAAACAAGTCTGTAATAAAATGGTTTGAGCAGGTCCCATCTGAAGCCCTGTTTGTCAGCGTGCTTACACTCGGAGAAATCCGCAGAGGGGTCGAGGGGCTTGCCGACAAAAAAAGGAAAGAGAGGCTTCGTAACTGGCTTGAACATGACCTGGCAGGATGGTTTGACGGCAGGATATTATCTATTGACCTTGCGGTGGCGGACAGATGGGGCCGACTTATAGCCGAGGCCGGACGCTCTCTGCCGACCATTGACAGCCTGCTCGCGGCTACAGCCTTGAGTCACGAACTGCGGCTTGTTACACATAACACGCAGGATTTTTCTTATGCGGGGCTTGAGGTAATAAATCCCTGGGAGCAATAAGGCTGCAATCTGGTTCAAACTCAGCCAGACCGTCTCATGGTCCAGCCGCGCTTCGAGGGCAGCCTTGCCGTTTTCAGTCTGACAGATGAGGACTTCCATCTCATCAGGAGCCATTGCCTTCCTTTTCATTTAAACATCCCCAGGAACACCTCAGGGGATATTATCCCAACCTTTTTATACTTGCCGAGGCTCAACAGGTCGCTGTCGCCGGTGACCAGAAACCGGGCGGACGCCGCCAGCGCGCATGAAAGAAATTTGTCGTCGTGCGGGTCGCGGCATACGCCTTTTAAATTGTCGGCAACATCCACTACCTCGAAGTAACCGATGCATGGCGCGACAAATCTATACCATTGCGACTTATGGAGTCAATTTATTCTAAGTTTCGTCAGTGAACCTGATTTGATCTACAGGACATTTTAAGGCGCCGGTATTTAAACTTTCTCCCCTGATGTGAGTTTTCAGATTCACAATATCCGATTGACCCAAATAATATGAATAAAGCGATTCTATAGCCTTCGCAGCCTTAGTTAAACTATTCCGATAAAGATCGGTTACGGTTGTTTCCAACGGAGCGCCCGTAATCAGATCCCTGTAAAAAATACCTTCGGGAAGAATCTTCTTTTCATGTTTAAGATTTTGATAAAACAAAGGAATATCGCTTCTATCAAATAAAGAACTATTTGCCAGCAAGCGAACTATATAATAAACCAGTTTATTCCGGAAAAAGGCATTAAATTGAATTTGACGGTCGAGGACTGCCTGGAATCCATTTAATGAAAGAGAATGAGCGCCTGGCAATTTATTTAAACAACTTATATCGATAAGTCTGAATTTGTTCAATTCCGTGTTAATTGAAAACTGATTGTGAACCCGGACATCCAGATAGGTTTCTAAATGCCGGTGCAAATACACGGCTCTTAATCGTTTTTTATCGTCTTTATCATAATAGTTTCCCGATAAATAATAGATAACCGGGTGAAAATTAATATCCAGGAAATAATGTGTAATATACCCAATCAAAAAAGCCAGCTCATTTTTCCTCCTGACGGCCATTATATGTTCCAGGAATATAAAAATATATTCATTTGTAAGATTACCATCTTTCCCATGCAACATCTCGGACAGCCGGATTACATCCTCTCTCTTGCTATAGTAGAAAGTATCGGGGAAAATGCTTCCAAAATAATATTCCGGGCAGTTATCTTTCAGGAGCGATTGCAACTCTTTATTATCGAGCTTGTTCATCAAGCCGGCCGCAAATAAAATATGTGTGTTCTCTTTTGGCATATTGGTCAAGGAGTCCTTTCTTTAATTTTAACTATAATTCAGTATTATCTGTATAAATAATTTATGCCCTTGAGCATTGTTAGATTATTATGACGATTGTATATGCGCCCGGCATAGATTTTATAAATGCATGATATCTTCCGCTGCTGCCTCTGTGGTTATTCTGCTAAAAGAGTTATGATATAAACATGTTTGAGCATGATATTGAAGGTCTGGAAGAAAAAGGATTATTGCGCAGGATACTTGACCGGGAAGGCGCAAATCAAAGCGCAACGCGGATCATTATCGATGGAATAGAATACATAAACTTTTCTTCAAACGATTATCTCGGCCTTGCATCGTCGCCTATATTGGCCGATGCGGCAAGAAAGGCGCTTGATCTTTTTCCGTTCGGAGCAGGCGCATCAAGACTTCTTTCAGGCGGCACGGCCATGCATAAGGGACTTGAAAACAGGATCGCTTCGTTTAAGGGCACAGAGTCCGCCCTGCTTTTTAATTCAGGCTATCATGCGAACATAAGCGTGATACCGGCCATTGCATCTGAAGGAGACACCATATTCAGCGACGAGTTGAACCACGCCAGTATCATAGACGGATGCAGGCTCAGCAGGGCGCGCAAGCTCATCTATCGGCACAGGGATATGGATCATCTCTCTGCGCTATTGCTCGGAGATAACGGGAATAGAAAAATAGTCGTAACCGACACCGTCTTCAGTATGGACGGCGATATCGCGCCGCTTGATCAAATCGTTTCGATCTGCTCTCAAACGCCGGGCGCAATACTATATATCGATGACGCGCACGGCACAGGTGTGCTTGGCAATGGCCGCGGAGCTTTGGCCCATTTCAATATCAAACCCAGGCCGTGGATCATTCAGATGGGCACGCTCTCGAAGGCCGTTGGATCATTCGGAGCGTTTATAGCCGGAAGCCGCGATATCGCCGCTTGGCTCATCAATACTGCTCGGGGACTCATCTATTCGACTGCCCTGCCCGCATGCGTTGCCGCAGCGTCTGCGGCCGCAATCGACATTATCGAAAATGACGCCTCGCTGACAAAGAAACTCTGGAGGAACCAGAACAGAGCTGTGGAGGGGATCAAAAACGCCGGATTCCATATAGTCGGCGAAGAAGCCCCCATCATCGCCGTGCTGGTTGGCGGCAATAATACTACCCTGGCGTTTGCCGAAAGGTTGAAACAGAGCGGCATTTTTGCGCCCGCCATCAGGCCGCCGACAGTCAAAGAACCGCGCATACGCTTAACCGTCAGCGCCGCGCATACGGATGAGGATATTGATAAGCTTGTCCGTATTTTAGACGATATAAAAAGGCAGGCAGATTATAGCTGCTCATAAAAGAATAAGGGAGGCCGTGCGCTTGATTTAAGTCGCCATTCCAGATATGATGTGCGTAAGAGCCGCCTTCAGTGACTACTCATTTATGGTCATGCAGGCAAAATAAATCCAGGAGGGGATACAGTATGAAAAAGACATGCGTCGCAATGATTATGATGTTGCTGGTCTTGACTATCGGTTTGAGTGTAGCCATGGCACAGGAAAAAATCATGTTAAAAGAGTCGGCATTTACCAAGATGGACACGAACGGCGATGGCGAAATCACCGTAGCTGAATTCAAGGCCTATTGGAAGGGACGTTTCGGCGATATTGACGCCAACAAGGACGGCAAGTTGATGGCCGCCGAGTTTGAAAAAGCTACTAGGCAGGTATTTGATTTCGCCGACAAAGATAAAGACAATGTCCTTGTAGCCCAGGAGTTTGTTGCCTATTGGTGCGGTCCTGATGTTGTAGTTCCGAAAAAGACAAAAGGCAAGCCGAAAAAAACTATCGACACGAATAATGACGGCACGATCAGCAAGGACGAGTGCGTGGTTTTCTGGAGAGCGCGCTTTAACGAAATGGACAAAAACAGGGACGGCAAGGTTACCATGGACGAATTTATGACAGATATTAAAAAGGAATTCAAAAAGATCGACAAGAACGGCGACGGCTATATTTCCGTGCAGGAATACGATTACTACTGGTCGGGAAAGGCTTCAGCCAAAACAGGGAAATAGCAATTTATTTCGCGCCGGCATGCTTTTATGCGGGGAGGCATTGTCTCCCCGCAGTTTTTTATCCTGGAATTGGTATCAAGAAATAATAGTTTTTAGAATCAATATAACAGCCGTCATGAGTATCCATCTCCCGTCCCGCCAAAACTGCGCAGTTCATCACATAAACATGCTTGATAGGCAAACGTATGATATTATTTTCTCAAATAGAAAACGGTATCCTGCGCCGGGACTTCGACATGGCACTCATGACGGCTGTTTCAGTTCCCTAATGACAATTCCGGGATTAAAAAATATGCCCGGCGTCAGGCAAGAGGTTTGTCATCAGGCCCATGCGGATAAATTACAGGGCAGCTGAGCTTTTCGCGGTCATCGTTCATGCCGACTGGTTCCGTGGTTTTCAGAAGCCTGATCCATATCCTGATGTTTTCAAAGATAATGATTGAAACGAGAACTATAATCACAACACTCAAGACTACGTTGAGCGTCATGCCTTTTGCCATAAAAGTCTGTATGTTCATAATACCGGCCGCATAGGTCGTAATAGCTATAAACGCGCAAGGCACAGCGGTTATAAGCGCATAGCTCTTCTTTTTTGATATCCTGAGGATAAGCGTTGTGCCGATGGCAAGGGCCAGCGAAGCGAGTGTCTGATTGGTTGTGCCGAACATCGGCCAGATCGAAGAGATATCGCCGGTATAAAGTATATATCCCCAGGCAAAGGATACTGCCGCGCTTGTCACGACTACGCCCGGGATACTGTCGGTCCTCTTAAGCGGCTTATAAACAGAGCCAAGGATATCCTGAAGGATGTAACGCGCCACACGGGTGCCCGCGTCGATAGTGGTAAGAATAAACAGGGCCTCGAACATAATGATAAACTGGAACCAGTACTTCATGGTATGTTGCAGGCCTTCGCCCACGCTGGAGAAAATGTAGGCCATGCCGACAGCCAGGGATATCGCGCCGCCGGGGCGATGGGCGACATCAAGGCCGACAAGCGCGCTGAGTTCATTGAGATTCTGCACGGGCATATTGAGTTTCGCGAAAACAGCTGATGAGGTATTGATGGCAAAGTAATCATTGGGGACCAGTGTTACAGCTGCCAGGAGCGCCATCAGACCTATAAAGCCCTCGGTAAGCATGGCTCCGTAGCCTATCATGGGAATCTGGGATTCTTTCTCGATCAGCTTGGGGGTTGTGCCTGATCCTATCAGGGCGTGAAAACCGGAAATAGCTCCGCAGGCTATAGTGATAAAAACATACGGCCACACAGGGCCGTCTATGATCGGACCGCCACCATTTATGAACTCTGTCGTAAAAGGCATAGATATGCCGGGGTTCACAAAGAAGAGTCCGACAGCCAGCGCCCCGATAACGGCAATCTTCATGTAGGAGCTAAGGTAATCTCTGGGCGCAAGCAGCAGCCATACCGGCAGGGCCGCAGCGCAAAAGCCGTAGACCGGCAGGAGTATCGACAGTTCGTTCCGATCCAAGCTGAACCATCCGGCCATGGATGATTCGGAAACAGGAGCTCCTAAATAAACGGCGGCGCAGACAGCCGCGACACCGAAAATGGAGCCGGACAAAATAGCCCCGGGCCTGATCTTGAACATGTACATGCCGACTGTCATTGAAATGGGGATGGTCATGGCGATGGTGAATACACCCCATGGGTTTCTGTAAAGGGCATTGACAACAGCAACTGCAAGCCCGGACAGGGCGACAATGATGATAAACAGCGTGACGATTGCAGTTGTATACCCGGTGAGGACGCTTACATCCTTTCTGGCTATGACAGAGAGAGACTGCCCCTGATGGCGAACAGACGCGAAAAGAATGATCATGTCATGCACGCACCCGGCAAAAACAGAACCGAGAATGATCCAAAAAAAACCGGGGCCCCAACCATACTGTGCGGCAAGTGTCGGGCCGATCAGCGGGCCTGCGCCGGCAATAGCTGCAAAGTGATGGCCAAAAACAATCCATTTATTCGTAGGAACAAAGTCCCTGCCGTCTTTGCATGAATATGCAGGAGTGATATACCTGTCGTCAAGAGCCAGGACCTTTGCGGCTATGAATGAGGCGTAATACCGGTAAGCAAGGGCAAAGACGCAAAGCGCCGATATCATAAGCATTAATGCGCTCATAAGTTCCTCCCAGCGAATCATCGATAGCGCTGTGTCTGGTGCGGCATGAAGTTCAGAAATATATCTTACAGCGTGACTGACTGTCGCGGCAAATAATATTATTGCGGAATAAAACCTTATACCCCCCTCCGTATTCCGGGCGAATTGTCCCGGCCTCAATTTTTCATTCGATAATGTGTTCATTTCTGCTATAATTCCAGGTGGTCTTATGGAAAATGATGATATGAAAAAATCCCGGAACATTACCTGGAGCCGTTCTTTCGTGACACGGGAAGACAAGGAGAATATCCTCGGTCAGAAAGGAGCTCTCATCTGGTTTACGGGCCTTTCGGCCTCAGGCAAATCGGCGATCAGCCATGCGCTTGAGAATAAATTGTGCGCCTCAGGCTATTTCGCGGTTGTTCTGGACGGAGACAACATACGCCACGGGCTGAACAAAGACCTCGGTTTTTCACCCGAAGACAGGGATGAAAATATCCGGCGCATAGGCGAAGTTTCAAAGCTTTTCACAGAAAATGGCGTCATCACCATGTCCGCGTTTATATCTCCGTACAGGGCAGACAGAGACAGGGTGCGCGCCAACCTGGCTGCAGGAGATTTCATAGAGATATATCTGAAATGCCCTATGGATGAGCTGAAACGACGCGACCCCAAAGGTCTTTATAAAAAAGCCCTGGAAGGATCCATACAGGAATTTACCGGGGTCTCTGCGCCGTATGAAGCGCCTCTTTCGCCGGAGATAACCCTCGACACATATGAAACCTCTCTGGATGAATGCGTGGAAAATATCCTGGATTATCTGCGCTCGCATAAAATAATCAATAAATAATCCCGCTTATTCCCGCTCTTTAAACCCGGAAGCGTCATTAGAAAATATAAATACGAGAAAGCAACTTTATAACCGTCATGGGTGGCCATATCGAAGTCTCGGCGCAGAATACCGTAATCGGAAAAAAATAACATCCAGCGGTTCCCCTTTACTCTAATTTGCCTGATAAGCTGCGTATTTTTGGCGAGACGAGAGATGGCTACCCATGACAGTGACCATATCATGTTTCCATTTATTAATCTCATCTAATATCAGCGTTCAAGGGTTAAAAAGGATCTCACCGAAATATTCCGGCATATGAAAATTCAGCTCCGGCACAGGCTGCCAAGACGCCCAGTGCGGATGTGAAGTTTCGTCGCCGCATTTGAAGAAATTGGCCCTCCACTTTCTGCCTGATGGATGGCCGATATGTCCGGCATACTTTTCGAGGACTGTAAAAGGGATGAAGAATTCGAGCGTCCAGGTGACCGGTTCCACAATCTCGGGATCTACGATTTTGGGCAGTGAATGATAAACGATAACACCTTCAGCATCATCCTCCGGTATAGGATAAAATTCCCTGAAACCGTCAGATGTTCTTTCCGGGTTTACGATATAACTGCTGAGGAACGCGCCGCCGCAATTGAATTCGAAATTGAAATATCCCTTGCAGGTATCGGGTTTTACAAAGAATTCAACACAACTGTCCTTATAAACCGGATCTCCATATCGTGTGCGAATACAACGCACGTAACGGTCATGGACATTAAATATACCGAACAGTCCGCTTTCATCATAAAGCAATTTTGCGAAAGTTTGAGGTTTGTGCCTGCTGCCTTCAGGCCGGAAATGCGCAAGCTCCAGAGTTTCCGCGGAACTCCATGAGGAGCCGTCGAACAGTCCTTTGAATTCGGGCCTCGTCGCAGCGTATCTGACCATATATGTTTCTCGCATCATAACGGATTTCAAAACTCCACGATATAGATCACATATACAAACATCCTGGGATGCTTCCTGTCAATTAATGCGCGCCCTGCCGGCATGTCCCCCATTTCGATATACCCACGCCCTTGAGGCGGCTGATATTTCGGGGACTCGCCGCTATTTTGTTATAATTACGCTAAAGGCCTGTTGCGCATGCGAGGGAACATAATAATGGCTGACGAAGACCTTTCAAAACTCAGGATAGACAAATCGGCGGTCTATAATGCTCCTGCGAAAAGCAGAAAAAAGATCATATATCTAACCTGCGCGGCAGCCCTTGCCATATTGATCGGATTCCTTTTCATAAGCGGAGTTCTCAGCCCCGCTGTTAAGGCGCAGGTTGCCTCCGTGTCCCGGATATACCCATCTCAGACCTTCACCCTGCTGAACGCGAGCGGCTATGTTGTCGCGCAGCGCAAGGCCGCGGTAGCGGCGAAGATAACAAGCCAGCTTGTCGCGCTCTATGTCGAAGAAGGCAGCCAGATCAAAAAAGACGCAATTCTTGCGCGCCTTGAAGGACAAGACGTTGCCGCATCGCGTAACCAAGCTGCGGCAAATCTTGATCAGGCCAGGGCCGAGCTTACCGACGCCACAGCCTCGTATAATCGCAGCAAACAACTCGTAAAACAGGGATACATAGCCCGCTCCGATTTCGACTCTGCCGAGGCCCGCTATAACAAAGCGGTCGCGGGCGTTTCTGCCGGGCGGGCTGCCCTGAAATCTGCGGAGGTGGCGATTGAATACACCATGATACGCGCGCCTTTTGACGCTGTTGTGCTTACAAAGAATGCTGATATAGGCGATATCGTCACCCCCCTCGGAGCTGCGGCCAATGCAAAAGCGTCTGTTGTGACGCTCGCCGACATGGATTCCCTGCAGGTAGAGGTGGATGTCTCGGAATCGAATATAGGAAAGATCAGCATCGGCCAGCCTTGCGATATACAGCTTGATGCGCTGCCGGATCTGCGTTTCCGGGGCCGGACGCATATGATCGTTCCTACCGCTGACCGGACAAAGGCAACCATAATGGTCAAGGTGAGTTTCATGGACAAAGACCGGCGAATACTCCCCGAGATGAGCGCAAAGGTCGCCTTTCTTTCCCGCGCAATCGGGGAGGGAGAGATGAAGTCATTCACTGCAGTGAACAAATCGGCCTTAATAACAAAAGACAACTCTTCAAAATTGTTCGTCGTCCTGGACAATACGGTAAAGCTCATTGAGGTCAAGACCGGCAGGGAACTCGGAGAGATGGTTGAGATACTTGAAGGGGTCAAGGCCGGGGACAAAGTGGTGGCAAAGCCCCCGGACAAATTGCGTGACGGCTCCAGGATAGAAACAGAAGAAAAGTGACGGCGGCCCCATGACAGAAAATACCAGTTCAATCGTCGAGATAAGAAATGTAAGCAAGTCCTACCGTCGCGGCAGCCAGACCATACCTGTGCTGGAGAATATTTCTTTCGACATTCCGGAAGGCGAATTCCTGGCCCTGATGGGGCCTTCCGGTTCAGGCAAGAGCACTTTACTGAACCTGCTGGCAGGTATCGACAGCGTGGACAGCGGCTCCATAACCATCGGCGGCACGGACATTACCACGCTTTCGGAAACTTCGCTCGCGGACTGGCGTTCCCTGAATGTCGGCTTTATTTTCCAGTTCTATAACCTCATACCTGTTCTCACCGCATTCGAAAATGTCGAACTGCCTTTAATCCTGACCTCTCTGGGTAAAAAAGAGCGGGCGGAACACGCGGAGATGGCCCTCAATGCGGTCGGCCTTTCCGACCGCATGACTCACTATCCAGGCCAACTCTCCGGAGGCCAGCAGCAGAGGGTTGCAATAGCAAGGGCAATTGTGACCGATCCGACCATACTGGTTGCTGACGAACCTACCGGAGATCTTGACCGTGTTTCAGCGGCAGAGATACTCGACCTGATGGGAAGTCTAAACAGGGAACTCGGCAAGACAATCGTAATGGTGACGCACGATCCGAAGGCGGCTGAAAGGGCGCATCTCCTGCTGCATCTCGACAAAGGCGTGCTGGCTGATGTTCGTACTTAAGCTTATATTACGAAATGTCTTCCGCCACAAATTACGTACGGGGCTCACCGTTCTCGGCATCACCATTGCCATACTCGCCTTCGGACTGCTCAGGACAGTTGTGGACGCCTTCTATGCCGGGGTGGACGCTTCTTCCGCTTCAAGACTCGTGACGAGGAACGCCATATCCATCATCTTCTCCATGCCGCTCTCATATAAAGACAAAATCCGTCAGGTCGAGGGCGTGCAGCTCGTGTCGTGGGGCAACTGGTTCGGCGGCATATACATCGATGAAAAGAATTTCTTCGCCAACTTCGCGGTCGATCCAAAAACCTATCTCGAACTCTATCCCGAACTCATCATGCCTCCCGACCAGAAAAGCGCATTCCTCAGGGACCGCAAGGGTTTTGTAGCGGGCCGCAAGCTTGCCGACAGGTTCAAATGGAAGATAGGCGATACCGTAACACTGCGCGGGACAATCTTTCCGGGCCAGTGGGATTTCGTCATGCGCGGCATATACAGGGGCCGCGACAAAACAGTGGACGAGACTACCTTCTTTTTCCACTGGGACTATCTGAACGAGAACCTAAAGAAGATATCTGCGCGCAGGGGCGACCAGGTGGGCTTCTACATGATTGGGGTAACGAAACCAGAGATCGCAGCGGAGGTCGCTGTCGCCATAGACAAGGCCTTCAGCAACTCGCTGGCCGAAACGCTCACAGAAACGGAGAAGGCCTTCAACCTCGGCTGGATAGCCATGAGCCAGGCGATCGTTGTGGCCATCCAGCTCGTTTCCTTTGTTGTCATCTTCATAATAATGGCGGTGATGATAAATACAATGGCCATGTCCGCGCGCGAGAGGATCGGAGAATATGCGATATTCAAGACTCTCGGCTATGGAGGCCGGCATATAGCCGGGCTCATCTTCGGCGAATCCATAGCCATAAGCATGATTGGAGGCGTGTCCGGAGTGATATTAACCTTTCCGGCGGCAAACGCGTTCGGAGCACAGCTGAGCGCGTTCTTCCCTGTCTTCAACGTGGCGCGTGAAACCATTTATATGGACATCGCGGCCGCTCTTGTGATCGGCACAGTGGCCGGAGTCTTTCCGACCTGGCGGTCGATAAAGATACGCATTGCCGACGGGCTGAGGAGGATAGGCTGATATGAAAATTCCGGTTTCCTATAACCTCAAGAACCTCTGGACAAGACGGATGACAACAGTTCTCACAGTCGGAGGCATGGCGCTCGTAGTATTTGTCTTTGCCGCCGTGCTGATGCTTGCCGAGGGGCTGAGGAAGACCCTGGTCGACACCGGCTCTCCGGAAAACGTTGTGCTTATCCGCAAGGGCTCCGACGCCGAGGTCCAGAGCGGGGTTGAGAGGCTCCAAGCTTCCATTCTTGAAACTCAACCTGAAGTTGCTGCCGACGGAAATGGCCGCCCTCTCTTCGCAAAAGAGACGGTGGTCGTCATCGCGCTTCCGAAACGCGGAACAGACAAGGTGGCCAATGTGATAATCAGGGGAATCTCCGACAGTTCTCTTGCTTTGCGTCCACAGGCGAAGATTACCGAAGGCCGCCTGCCGAAACCGGGATCATCTGAGATCATTGCCGGGGCAAGTATTGCAAAACGTTTTTCCAAGGGAGTCGGCGAGACCATACGCTTCGGCATGAGAGAATGGACGGTAGTCGGAATATTCGATGCGGGCAATACCGGATTCAGCTCTGAAATATGGGGCGACGCCGACCAGCTCATGCAGGCCTTCCGCAGACAGGCTTATTCGTCCGTGATATTCAGGATGCGTGATCCCGCAGAATTCTCAACCTATAAAAAGAGAATAGAAAGCGACCCGCGCCTTACCCTTGAAGCTTTTCGGGAGGCGGAATATTATGCGAAGCAGTCCGAAATGATGGCTAAATTTTTAGGCATACTCGGAATGACCCTGACAATAATCTTTTCACTGGGCGCGATCATCGGCGCAATGATAACCATGTATGCGGCAGTCGCTAACCGGGTAAGCGAGATAGGGACACTGAGGGCTCTAGGCTTCAAGAGAAGAAATATCCTGGCTGCGTTTCTGCTTGAGTCCCTGCTGCTTGGATTTTTCGGCGGCGCCATCGGACTGTTTCTGGCGTCGTTCCTCCAGTTTTTTACGGTTTCGACCATGAACTTCCAGACCTTCTCTGAACTCGCCTTTTCGTTCACACTCACCTTCAGCCTTTTCCTGCAGGGAATGGGGTTCGCGCTCTTCATGGGATTTGCAGGCGGGCTTCTTCCCGCAATTCAGGCTGCGAGAATGAATATAGTCGAAGCCCTCAGAGCGGCTTAGTAATATATCGTGTCCAATTGCCCTAATTGACCGGCTCGTCCATCCACGATTCATGAGAATGGAGAACCTTCCAGCCATCCTGCTCTTTTTTCCATATCATCGTATAAACATGATTGGATTTGATATTTTCTCCGCTCTTAGACCACATCTCCGCCTTTTCTTCACTTGTCATGAGGGCCAGGGTTGGAGTTAGCGCTGCGACCCGCACTTCGAGAGGTTCAATATGCTGACGTTCTCTCGTCGAGAAATAATGTGTTATTAAATCCATCCATTCACTTCGCGAAGCATAATAATCTGTGCTGACGATTGATGACAAAAACTCATCCTTGCTGTAAAACTCAGACCAGGTGCCGGCGTTCAATTGGTTTAATGCAGAGACCAGTTGATTGAACTGCTCGTTTACTTCCTTCTTTATCACTTCTTTTTCTGCCTCTGTAAATGGTTTCATGATTACTTCCTTCCATTTGGAATTTAAAGTTAATTTGTTTTTAACCGTTGAATTAAAATAAGCGGTAAGAGAAGCAAGTACGCCGGATTTACCCTGTCGGCTATTCCTTAATTCTTAAGCATCCTTCAGATCGATTACAATCTTTTTACAAGACGAACACTTATAACAATGAATTCTCTGCCGCAATAAATTCAATTCCCCGACCGGTTCGCCTCCGATGGCAAATATTCCAAATAATAATTTTTTTGTATCAGGCAACCATTTGGCTCTATAGCGATCTCCATATAGATAACCTGGAATCATCTCGAAACTACAATATGGACAGTTCATCTTTTTCCTTTATGAGCAGTATTAACTAACCTGTTAATATTTTGTCCGGCTTTTGCATACTCTTGAGGAAAGGGACAGACACCTGGCCTGCCCCTTTTGCCGTTTCAACAACTAATGAGATCGTTAAAATCCAACTCTATATGCCTTTGTCCTCTGATTATTCGTGTTATAGCTCTCTGAAACTGCGCAATTGCCGTCCACAAACGCCCTGAATGTCTTAACCATCTCTTGCTGCCCGGACAGCAGCTTTCTAAATGTAAAGGTCTTTGAGCCTCCCGGCTCAAGTACTCCTACTTGTACATTATATCTTCCCTTTTCGCCGCAGGTACGGGGCGTGGGGGAATCACGCCATACACTGAGCCGCCCCGCATCGCCCGCTTTAGTGCCCTGATTCTTGACAGTTATTTTAGCTCTGAAGATGCCGTTTTTGTAAGGCCTTCCAGGAGATAATTTGATCTTGGAAATTATGAAGTCCGGGATCGGCGGTCCCACAGGATATAACTTAACAAACTGATTGTTTGTCTCGCTGGCCTCCGACGTAATGCAATTGCCGTCGATAAGCGCCCTGAATGTCTTGGTCCCTGCCGCTCCGCCCTCCAGTCCTGTAAATGTAATGATCTTCGAGGCTCCTGCGGCAAGTGTTCCTACTGGTTTACTGCTATTTGCGTTTTCGTCGCAGGCTCGTGCCGTGGGGGAATTAAGCCATATTTTCAAAAGCCCCGCGTTGCCCGACGCTTTGCCCCGATTCTGGACAGTAACTGTGACGCTGAACTTTTGATTTATTACAGGAGCTACAGGATTAAAGTCAACGTGCTTAATTACAAAATCCGGCTTATAATCGAGAAGAACATAGGACGTTCTGTATCCTATATTTGATATTCCCCATTTGATATTCATATATCCGCTTTCACCCCACGACGTGCCCCATGAATTTTTCAATATCCATGTCTGCGTCGAATCGTCCCACCCCATAAGCACTATGGCATGGTTGAGTATGCCTTCCCCGCAAATTGACGCCTCATCTGTTGAAAAAACTCCGCCTGTATAATCATTAAAAGCATCTCCCACGCATAGCGTTGTGGCTACCGGCCCATATTTATATATAGCGTTTTTAATCTCATCCACAGTAGCCATTTCATAGTTGACATGATACCAACTTGCTATTTTATAAGGGTGTTTTGCGATTGCCTGGCATGTGCCGTTTGATACCGTGTAAGGCATGTCCGCTTCAAGGACCGCGCCTGCCACTGACTGAAGATTCCCCAGTTTTGTAGCGTGGTAGTCATGGGCCCACCATCCTCCGTCGCAGCTCCATCCGTCAGAGTTGCAGGAAATAAGATATTGCTCGGACAAATCCACCACAATTTTCTGATTAATCTTCAGCTTGTCTTCCATCACGCCTACTGTGCCGAATGCCCAGCAACTGCCGCAAGCCCCCTGATCCCGCACAGCAGCCCCTCCGCCATGTGAACGCCAGTCCCAGGACGTGGGAAGTCCGGGAACTAATTCAACTGCCCTTACAGGCAGAGTCGGAGCAACCTTCTCAATTCCCGCGGAACGCGTAGAGTCGCTCAGATCCATTGCCCCGGAGAGTTCACCTAAATCTATCGTCATCCTGCTTTTGGCAACAGACACCGGCTCCCATGGTCTCCTATACCTGATATTCACTGTCGTGTCCCCGTCTTTGACAGCCTGCAGGGTTATCTTCTGTTTCGCAGGCCTGCCAGGCACTGAACTTCTGGGTTCAAATTCGCCCTCTCGCTGAAGGATAAATGCCTCCCCGTCGGACCCGGCAAATGTCCATGAATAGCCAGTGGAGGGATTGCTCTCCACCTCTATGACCAGTTTGTTCCCCTTTACAGCCTTCCCGGTTATCTTCATCTCTGAATGCCCCGACAGCATGTTTTGCCAGAGCCCCTCCCCGGAAAGGACTTCCCTGATATCAGAAACGCTGCCGCTGCCCTTCATTGTAATTGTAATGCTCTTTTCAGTCTCATTTGAAAGACTTACCGTTATCCCCTTGTTCTGAATACCGGCGGCCTTTTTCATTACAACTGCACGCGCATCGGCAGCAGCAGGCACGTCAACCGTAATTTCAGCCTTCCATTGCGCCGGTTGAACGTCTTGAGCGGATACAAAGCTTCCAACAGAAAGAACCATGGTGATGCTCACAAGGAAGAATACAAATCTCATCAAAGTATGCGATTTCACTGGCTGTTTGGGTCTCTGAATGGCGCTTGCCTGAAAACTCATTGAGTAGCCCTCCTGGAATTGATGTTAAACTCGACAATTATGCCGATACTTTCAATTGTTTTCTCTACAATCTCAAAAAGCAATAATCAATCAGGTTAACTTGTCTGTATGTATCGTTAATTTTCTCTTTAATTGTGTCATTTTTCATGCAAATCATGCAACTTACTCACTGCTCCCTGCGTCTGTCTGCAAACACAAAAAACGTTCATGCAAGATAACCATTCCTCGTTGCCCGACAGGCCAACTCTGTCGTAACGTAATGAAGGTATTCCGGGGATTGTCAAAATCCTTTTTGATGTAATATTCTGAACGGCACTTCAGTATGCATAAAGACAACCAGATCGCACTGCATGACTGATATTCACCACCACTTAATTCACATATTATTGTTTCACAATATTTCACACTATTTAACGTATAAAAGATCACTCTTTCTGGCATACTATAAATGCAAACCACGAGTAAAGGTTGATCAAAAACACAAAGGAGTAAAACATGAAAAAAACTGTATGCGCTGTAGCCCTGTCAGTTGTAATGCTGTCCGCTCCGGTCGTATTTGCCGCCGAAAATCCTGGTCCTGGTAACTGCCCCTGTTCTTGCGGACCGCAGTCAAAGCCTGACTTTGCCGCAATGAANGCAGATATTCAGAAGATGCTCTCGCACAAAATAGCTCAAGACCAGAAGGCTTTGGCCTGTGTTAAGGCAGCCCAAAACATCGAAGCTCTTGAGACTTGCCGTCCTCCTCACAGGGAGATGAGAAGGCCGCCGATGCCGCACTGACTGAGCGCCTCGCGGGATAATTAAGCCATCTGCTTCAATGTTTCTTTTCCCGGGCAGTAGTCGGGCGTCTTACGCTCCGCACAGGGCTGCTTTTTGCCCTGCCGGTGTCTTTAGTATACTTGGGCGTATATTTGACCGGGAGACGCCTGTCCTCAACAGCCGGGGCGTGGCCTTCCGTATTATCGGCAGCCTTTACCCTGATTATCTGACCGCCCAGGCGCCTGCCGTTAAGGGTTTTTATTGCCGCAGCAGCCTCTTGATCATTCAGCATCTCGACAAATCCAAAGCCCTTTGATCTGCCGGTGTCCTTGTCCATGACTATGTTATGCGCGATGACCTTTCCGATCTTCTGGAATATCTGCAGCAGCTCTTTCTCGGTAATCTTGATGGAGAGATTTCTTACGAGTAAATTCAATTTAGACTCCTTTATTTATATTATATCCGGGTATTGAATATAGGGAAGTATACTGCATTGATGCGCTTTTGAGTTGGAATCGTCTGAAGCGCTTCCTTATGAAATCCGCCCGATGATATTCATTGCCGCCTTTATGCCGTCCGATCCGCTCGATATGATGCCCCCGGCATATCCGCTGCCTTCCCCGACGATATAGAGATTATCAAATCCCTGGCAACAGCCGTCGGTTTCCCTCAGCGCCTGGATCGAAGCCGAGGTCTTGCTCTCAAGCCCCATTATAATGCCTGACTCAAATCCCCTGATCTTTCTGCTGAAATCCTTGAGCCCTTCCACTATAGAATCGCTTATCGCAGCAGGCAGCATCTCCCATAAGGCCGCAGGCTTCAGGCCAAGCGGGTAACTTGACTCAACGACCTTAGAGGCCGCCTTTCTGTGGATAAAGTCCTGAATGCCGCAAAACGGGGCCTGGTAGCCGCCCGAATACCGGTAAAAACTCTCCTCAAGAGACTCAAGCCAATCAAGGGCCTCCAGTGGTCCGATCTCCCTGCCGAACAATTTAGACAGGCTGATTCCCGCAACACAGGCCGCATTCGCGAATTTTCCATTTCGCATGTAACGGCTCATACCGTTTACGATGTTCGTATTTTCATATGCGGTTGAAGGAACGATATGCCCGCCCGGACACATGCAAAAGGTATAAACAGGGAGATTGCCGTCTCCCGGCGAGGTCAGGCGGTATTCGGCGGCCTTGACCCCAGGCAATCTTTCCCGGCCCCATTGGGCCATATTGATGAGCTCCTGAGGATGCTCGACCCGGCAACCGATTGCAAAAGGCTTGGCGCGGAATAGAACTCCATTGCGCATGAGCATGCGATACGTTTCATATGCCGAATGCCCGGGGGCAATGATAAAATAATCCGCCCCGATTGGTCCCGATGCTGTTACAGCCTCAAGCGCCCTGCCGTCCGCAACCTTAAGCTCTTCCATCATGGTTTCAAACCGGAGGCTCCCGCCGATTTCAATAAACTCTTTGCGCAGGTTTCTTACTATATTGCGGAGATTGTCGCTCCCCAGGTGCGGATGAGCCATGTAGCTTATCTCTTCGGGCGCGCCGGCGCGAACATAGCTGGACAAGATAAACTCTTTTTCTCTCGGTATGGATTTGGTGCGCGAGGTCAATTTGCCGTCGGAAAATGTCCCTGCTCCGCCTTCCCCAAAAGCATAGTTGCCGACAGGGCTGAATGCGCCTGTGGTCTCAAATTCCCTGATGCCTTCAGCCCTCTTGTCGACCTCCGAACCTCTTTCGATCAGGGTCGTATTGATTCCGGCTTTCTGGAGCACAAAGGCTGCAAAAAAACCGGCAGGCCCGCTGCCTACAACAACGGCCCTCTCTTTTCTCTGTTTAAAGGGAATATCCAATGCTGGAGAGCTGACAGGCTCGTCGCCTTTAAGCTCCGGCGACAAGACCCCTACGCGGACCAGCCAGTGGATGCCGGTTTTCTTCCTGGCGTCAAGGCTCTTGTTCTCTATCTGATATGTGAATTCCCTGATCTTCAGCTCTTTCGCAATATGCTGCCTGAGCTGTTCCTCAGAGTAATCCGTTGGCAGTTTAATCGAGATTTCCCGGTATCCCATGTCAGAGCCTTTTATCCATAAAGATTATTTTAACAGTTCCTGTCCCGGACATTTGCTCGCCCCGCTATACAGGACTTCCGCCCGTTAGAATACGTCACCCTTAGTTGGGTGTGCTCAAACTTGCAAGGCAGATCCCAAAGTCACCTCATGCTACTATACCCACAGCCCATGACTCCATAAGCTATCAGTTAATGCCCTCACCGAGATATGAAATGAAAGAGATTCAGCACAGGAGCAGATATCATGTGGCAAATACATAAACTAGCGCCATTCGGATGTGTCCCTAATATTCATGAAGCCCTATTACTTGGGCGTTCCCCATGCGCTTTCCTCATACAGACCCGCACGGAAATTCATCCGCTCTTCCATATGCATATATCTAAAATTTTCGAAGATTGCATATTTTTCAATATAGCCTTTAAAAGGGTGGCCATTGGGATGTAATGAGTTGAAATATAATAGCGCCAACTCATATGTCGATAATTGAGCGCGAATAATTCCGCTATAGTTTCTTTTATCTTCTTCATTCTGAAAAGCATCGCTTTCGTCTATATATTTATAGATTCTATAAAGGTTTCTAAAATAATGGCCGACAATATACTCATGAGACTGAAGAAAATATTCATAAGCGGCAATTATTTTATCCTTTTCAGCGCCTTCCTGGCTGCTATTAAGTAAATATATCGTCGTAAATAATTTGCGAAAAACTGCACGCCCTTGATAAACAGAAGTTCCAGTAGAATATTTCATATCATTGACAATAGCATTATGAAAATTGACCAATGAAAAAAAGGAGTTATCAAAACTTTGTCGTTTAAAAGAATTAGTCGATTCCTTTAGTGCGTGTGCCTGCATTGCGAGGGTAAGCAAAATAGCCATTAAACCAAAGAAACTTAGGATGGGGCCAAGCGTTCCACTAAAAAAATCGCCAAACGTTCCCCACTCTTGTACAGTCCATTTTGCCTCAGGATTGCCAGCTGTACCAGTTCCTATTGTTATACGGTTGTCGTAATATTGCCAAACGATGTCGCATACAAACAGCGCACCAAGCATAAAAGCAGCGAGCAGCCAAGGTAATACATTAAAATGCTTCATTTGATGATCAGACGATAGTTTCATAATGCCCTCCATGCTAAATATGCATAACAGCCATAATATATCATTTCAAACTATTGCCAAGAGCTATATCGCCTGTTTCGCTACTTCACTATTTGCATCAGCTTCTCATAACTGCTGACAACGTCATATTTGACCTGATCTGTGGTTATTTTGGAGAAGAAGTTCCGCGCGCACTCGATTTTGCATTCTTCGATTTTTCTGCCGGAAATTCCAGGGACACCATACTTAAGTCTATCTTCTCGTCCTCATTTAAAGCGTCCCAATTAAGTATGGTGTCCCTGGAATTGGAATTGCCCACTATTTTGGGTGCAGTCTGCTCCCTACCCGAACAACGCACAGCCCTGCTGCTTAAATCTCTCGATCATCTCTTTCAGTTCCTCTTCCGTCGCCTCGATATGCGCGGCCATACATGTAAAGCACATCATCCGTTCAATCTGCCGATGGATGAGTTTCTTATTAAGTCCAATTTCATTTCGGGAAAGCTTCTCTTTGTCGCAGTAGGCACAATTGATTTGTTTCTCTCCGCTCATTGAGCCGCCTCGCGTAAAGTGTATGCGGATAGGTTCTTCCCTCCGTATTCAAGCGGGTCTATCTTCTGCAACTGCTGCCGGATCACCGTACGCATCTGCACGGCGGGACGCAGACAGTATCGCTTGAACTCTCCCTTGTCGATTCCGTTCGGCTCTGTGATGTGCGGAAACAGTAGTTTAAGATAGGCAGTGCACAACCGTAAAACCGCTTCCGTGTCGCGAGTGTCCGCACCGGAAGGATATTCCACCAACTTTTCTACGACATGTCGGTAAATCAGTGTTTCCGCCGGCTGGCGCAACAGATGCATGATTTCGGAAAAATACTCCGTGTTCAGCGCCCAACCGTTGATTTTCAGATTCTCACTCATGCGCGGGATGTCGCGCCCCCGGATAAAACCGTGGAACCGGTCCAGCAATGCCGACTCGTGAAAAACTTCCGGCAGCCTCTGGAACATGTCGCTAATTTCGTCCATCTCTGTTTGCGGGATGTTCCCCAGCAGGATGACACCGGCCCCGCCAATAATACGGTTCTTGCCAACCGTGATCTCTCCACTTTCCATGTAGGCTTTCAGCCCGCCCTGCATCTCGCTCGGGTCGTGGAAGTTGATCGACTGAATTTCGTCAAGCGCTACAAAGTCGTTCGAGGCGATCAGACCTGGGCTCTTCCCATTGATGTCGCCGAACATCTTCGCCCGCGTCAGCGTCCCGCCACTGACCAGCCAGCCGTATTTTCCTACCCTGCCGAAAATATATGACTTACCTGTCCCCTTGGGCGCCAGCTCTACCAAATTCAGGCGAGGTTCGATGAACGGCAAAAGGCGTGTCAGTACAGTATGTTTCTGTACCCAGTCTTCGTAACCCTCCGGGTTGTAGTCGATTGCACCCAACACAACGTCGACCCATTCCTCAGTCGTAAACTGACAGCGTGCATCTCTATAGGCTTCGAGATCAATCGTGTAGGGACAGAAATTCTTGTACTCTAAGAGCGTGAAACAACCTCGCGGGTTCTCATCGTCCGGGCTGCGGTATCCCAGTTGTACCAAGCCCCAGCCTCCAGCCGTTTTTACAACATCATCTTTAATCCGTGACCATACATAATCCTCGATCAGCGTTTCAGCATGCCCAAGCCCCAATTCTGGAATCGCAAACGTGTATTCGTCGGACCGCACACTGAACTGGATTTCTATCTTAGCCAGAAACTTTTTCGTGCGCCCCTCACTGCGCGCTGCGTCCTTCAATTCCAGTAAATTCTCCCGGCGTGGGATGATTTCGTAAATGTATTTTCGCAAAGCCTCGGCATCGTGGATTCTACCGTCAGACTCCGCTTTGCGCTTCAAAATCCAATCCCGGAGAAACGACGGGATCGACGCCGCTTTAAAGATCGCAACAATATTTGGATCCTTAAAGACCGTTGTGTCTGGAAACACCGCCCGCAATTTTTCAGTATCGACCATTGTTAATTACCCCCCATTGAAACTAAAAATCGAAATCGTCTTTCTCAACAATCTGTGCCCGTTTGCCAGCGGTCCTTGCCTTCGGTATGAACTGTCCGGTCCGTGAGAAAATCACCACCGGAACCAATCTCTCCTCCAAGGTCGCCCCGCCGTGTAGCTCAAAACCCTGCCCACCGCCATTCTTGGGCAGCCGGTCATACCCGCGCACCACCCAATGCTTGCCGTCCAATGTTTCCTCCAGTTCCAGCGGACATCCGCCTTGCGCCGCCCGCTCACGGTAGCGCCAATCGGCGACTTCCGCGCCAGCCTCACAGGGAAACGTCTGCGCCAACCTCGGTTCGGACTGCCACGCTAACAGTGCTAGCCGCGAACTCCCGTGGTCTGCTGTGACAAGCACCCGCTCAAACCGCGTCAGCCCCGCCGCCACGCGCGGCAACACCTCGCTGCTGATCACATCCAAGGCTGCGGCCAGATTCTCCTCCGCCCGCCGCACCTCGTGCGACTCAGCGCCGTTGTGCACAATGTTGTCAAAGCGCTTGATGTTTGGCAACCGCCGCTCGGAGTCTGTCCAATAGATGTTGTTGAATTTTGTCGATGTCGGCAAATTCGTTTTACCGACCGCAATCGAATCCACGCCAATATTCCGTGCCCGCGCCAATGCCAGCAACATCTGCAGCCAATCCGCACCCATCGCGTCCACTACCAGCAACGCGCACCCGCTGTCCGAGGCATACTGTTGCACTATAGCGTCACGCTTTTGCATCGAACTCGGAGGAACGGCCCACTGCGCCTTCTCGTAAAACGATAGAGTCACGCGGCCAGTCATTTTTAGCTCACAGTATTCCCTGAAATATTCATCCAGCGTTATATCGCCGAAAACAAGATCGGCGTTCAAATACGCTGCCGCTTCTGGATACACATCTTTTACGGCGTTTGACACTACGCCATCCACAACGCAGCGTCGCAGTAATTCCGCACGCTCTGCATCAGTCCCGCAATTCAACCAAGGCGCGACTCGCGACGTGGTTTTGTCAGTACAACGTGCGATGAACTGCCGGATGTCGGCGTCGGACATTCTAACGTCCGCTTCCTGTATAGCGTCCCTGCGTTCGCTGGCATACACCTTCGAATCATCCAGACATTCCGACGCGCCTGTTACATATGCCGAGCGGAAGTTGTCGACAAGAATCTCCGCTTGCCTTGCGACAAAATCAAGATAACTTTCTTTTGATGCGACGCGTTTTATCAGCCACAGAGCCGCCTCGCGTTCCGCACCCTTGCGCCTGTCAAATACATGCAAGACACGTTTTGAGATTCCACCTTCCGAAAAAAACAGTGTCTTTAGCGTTTCCGACAGCGGGTTCCCCGCGCCTTCTTTGCCCCGCTCACACATCCACCGCAGGGCATCGTCGGACAATCCTGCATCTTCCACGTCATAAAACATGCGAGCAAAATCCCGCAGACACACCACCTGCCGCACCTCGGCGCTGAGCCCCGCCAATTTCCGCCCTTCTGAGGCTACAACAATACGCCGAACAGAGCTATCGTTCGGATGTTCTTCGGTATACCACAAATACTTCTGAAATGTATCGCACGCTTCCGGTATGAAGGAGACCAATTCGTCCCCCACCAACATAACCTCCGTACGCCCCTCGATCCTTTCCGCTTTGTCGGGAGCGACCTGTGGAACAACCTGTTCGGCAACAAGTTCAATCAGTTGCCTACCATGGCGATAGCGCGGATTTGAGAAAACATCTTTGAGTATCAATCCTGTGCCATCATCACTTCGCAAAAAACATACCGCTTCCCGCCCTGACGCACCGTCTACCCATTCGCGTAATGCGAAGATCGCAGCCCGCTTATTCTCGTCCGTTAACAGCGCAAGATAGCCCGGCATCCCAAGCAATACCACAGCCTTACCGCTTGCCTCTTGTGACGTCATTGCATCGCGCACCCGCCCGAAGACTTCGTCAGGCATTGGGAGCCACGAGCCTTCCTTTACAAGCTCGCTCAGACGCAACTCAATGTCGCCGCGTTTTTGGCAGAACCGGCGCAATGCCGTCCAGCCCTCTCCCGGAGGCACGATCACCACCCGCGCCTTCCCCACTGCGAGGGGATTCCTGATGTATTCGCAATACTCGCGCAGTGTCATGGCATTACTCCAGCACCGAGAGCCCTACATCGGGGATTTGATCAATCATCTTCAGGAGCAGTATCTTCGCCTCGGCATCTGGAAGCATATTCACCTTTTCCGCAGCCTGCTTCCGTGTATGATTGTCATATCCCTGCTTGACGAACGCCTCGACCGCTTCGGGAAGCCCTCCGTCCGTCAGCCAACTATTCGGCGCGTCGCCCAATTTGCTGCACAACCAATTGCTCAGTTCTCCGACACTGAACCCGATTTTTTGATAACGAGCGGGCATCACCCGTTTGAGGAATTTTTCACCCGCCGTGTCCACATCTACAAATGCACCCTCTTTTTCAAGTTCGCCATGCACGGACTGTAAGCGTTGCGCCGACACCGCTCCCGGATTCGCGACCGCATCGACAGTACCCTTGGCGTCGTCTACCGCCAAAACGATTTCGGCGGGCAGCGCATATTTGCGACTCCATTCGACAGGCGATTCCGTGCCTGTGCGTTCGCGCCACAGCACAGCCACCTGTCTGGAAACCAGCGTACGGCTGTATTCCTCGATCTTGGCACGCACTTGCTCTTTAAAACTCTGTTCATCGGCTCTCGCCGAATCTGGCGGGAAGGCGTTGTAAAGCTCGCGGCATTCCGCAATCGCCACCGGCCAGTTTTCTCCGAAAATTTCCCGCATCACATTCAGTTGCCGCGCTTGCGCCATGTCGAAGAACACTTCTCGGATAACACCGACTTGCTGTTCCAGAATCTCTTCAAAGGCTATCACGTCCTCGCCGGACAACGACTGTCTGCTGAGCAATTCAAAGAAGCGCTGCAACGCCGGATGCTTCCTCGCCCAGAACTCTGTCGGCACCTTGTTCTCGGTCAACACCGCGTTACGCAAGAGGCACAGCGCGTCCTCAAAGCCCATGTATACCGATGAGCCAGCCAGCCCACGGATATGCTCGGCGCACAGTGTCTGCCGGTAAACCTCTTCCAGTACGGCCTCGGCATCGCCGCGTTTCCACAGCCAGCCGCTGGTTGCCGCAAAGCGGTTTTTGACCGCCCTGCAATAGCTGTGCGACAAATCGCCCATGCGGCCCGCCGCTGCTTTCAACTCCGGCTTTACGCTATCGACATACTGCTGGAATGCCCCCTCAAACACTACCGGTGTCATATACTTGGCCATTGCCTCCGCCAGCCCCGGCGTCGCCAGAAAAATCCCACCGATTTCCTTCACCTTATTGCCGCGAATTTCGGTGTCTCCTTTGGAACTTATGCTGTTCGCTGCGCACAACGCGTCGCTGACTTTGCGCATCAGCTCCGCGTTCGGATCGGCTTGCACTCGGATATAATCTGGCAGCACCCACAGCGGCACTAGTTGAGAAATCTGTTCCAACCGTGTCCCGATCGCATTCAGCGCCGCCTCCACTGTTCCGTCCGATAGCGGACTGCTCCCAAAAATCATGCTGCTTTGTTCAATGAACGCCTTTTCTTCTTTAGACAGGCGACAGATCAGTTTCTCGTTCTTGATAGCATTGGAGCCGTCGTCTTTCACCACTGCCTCTATGATTTCGGCCAGCGTCGCTGCATCAAGCGTCTTGCTTGTCACGCCATCCGTCCATTGCAGTTTGCGCTGACCACTTAACCATGTTTTAAGTACAAAGCCCAGAACGAACGCCGAATGCGGCACACATAACAGCCCATAAGGTGGTCGTTGTAGATCGATGTAGAGTTTGCGTATGGAGCAGGTATTGCCTGCGCCCACCGTGCTGTCTTGCCTTTTCTTGCAGAAATCCCGCAACTGCGTCAGCGGATGGTTCGGATTGGCGTCGAACCATGATTCCTCGCCGGTGACACCGTTTTTCTGCCACGTCGCCACCACAGTCCTCCATGCCCCAGACTTCGCAAACTTGTCAAACTCCATGCCCGCCAGCGCCCAGTTCTGCAAAGCATTCGGTGCGGCAAACGCACTGATGTTGAAGCCGCACAGATCGTCCGTATATGCCCCTAAGGTCTGTTTCACATAGCCGGTGAGCCAGTCCTTTTTCAATTGCCCCCAAGTCACGTCCTCAACGAACGGCTCCCCATTTACATTAGGTTTATACACTATGAGCTTGGCAGCGCTCGTCACTTTAGAATGCCACGCCGCCTTGGCGCTGCTGACCTGCGAATCGAAGACCTTCTTGCTCGCGCTATCATTCGACAATGCGAGGCGGGCGCTGTTTTCTGTGAATTCTTCCCATGCATTCGCGTTGTCGCGGCAGAAGCTGACCTCCGGCAGCGTCACGAACAGCATCCGGTGATCTTTGAACTGTTTCGCCAATTCCTTTGCCTTGTCAGGAATGTGCAATTGTTCCTGCTCGTCCCGCGCCAGAATAAACTGTACAAGTGCCCGGTTCCCATTGTCACCAAAAGACTCGCGTTTTGCTATGCTTGAAGCCGAAAGGCCGTTAACACTTGCTGCGCGCACATCAAAACGCCCGCCATAATTTATTCCTTTTAAATATTTAATCAATTCCGTCTCGGTGTCTTTCAGCACTAGGTCGACAAACTTACCTTCTAACGCAGCTTTCTTTTCTTCTATCTCCTTTGTATTCGAGCGATCATGGAAACGTTCGCAACGCCCGTTCACCATCGCGAAACAATGTTTCTGCTCCAGATTACGCAGGATCGAGTCCACGCCGAGCAAAGCGCCGTCACCTTCAAAGCTGCGTTGGATATTTTCCATTGTCGCGCTCAACAGCGGATGTCCCTTTCCCTGTATTTGTTCGATCAAGCCAAACAACAAAACAGCCTTGAAAACGCGCCTCTCGTCAGGCTGCAAATCCTGTTCGCGACGAGCGTATTCCGCCCGCGCCTCATGCACGATTTGCACCGTCCCAAGATCGTCCCGTTCCACAAAATACCGCCACAGATGATCCACCGTCAGAAACTGATGACCTGAAACATCCAGACCGCCTTTTTCAATAAACTCTTCGAACTCCTTGCTGTTCAGGAACTCGAACATGCTTCGCTGGTTTGATCCAATCGATACCGACAGATGTTTCAGTAGAAACGCCGCCATCGGATGTATCGGCAGGATACCCTTGAAATCCGCTGCTTCAATTCCTGCCTTGTTGACAATCATGTAGCTTTCGGCCACGCCGTTTACACTGTGCCACAGCATATCGCGCTCTTGAGTCCACTCCTTTGCTTTCTCAGTTTTGACAACGATCGCTTCTGCCGCCAGTTTCAGCGCGGTCTCGTTCGGCAGGTCAAGCCGCTTGAACGTGAAACGATCATTCGCTTTCTTCGCGCTCTCAGAGCCTGCCGCCAAATATGACGAAATCTCCGTGTGTGTCACCGGCACAAAATAGAACCTCCCCTGCTGTGCCGCCTCCGCCAACTGCTCCAGCGTTTTTAATTCTGAACGGTTGCGATCCATGAATGCCGAGAACTCGTCCCAGATATAGACCAGCTTCGAGAGTTCGTTTGCTTTCACAGAATCTTCCACCCACTCCAAAAACTCTCCTGCGCTTAACCCCATATAGATGTGCCGCGCCTCCAGAACCAGCATTGCGTCACTGACCAGCCCCGCCTCCAGATTCTCATCACGCAGTTTCTTCTCCAGCGCATCTGCCGTTTTAATGCCCGCGTTCAGGTGCGAAAGCCGCGCCTGCATCGCATCACGTTCAGCGAAGAAATACGGTTCATCCTGTCGGATACGCATAATGACTTCATCCAGCTTACCTTTCAGCGGAATCGTATATCCTCCGGCTTTTAAAGCTTTCGTAATACCACGTTGCAGGCGCATAAGAAACTGGTTCTTTGCGTCAACGCCATCCGCGTTTACATCATAGACTACGAGCGTTTTTTTGCTCCGTTGCGCCAAAAAACCTTTGCGCACGGGTTCTGGTATCTGCGTCCCGCGCAGATCAAGCCACTTCACGACGCGCGCCTCGTCGTCCGCGAACAGTTTTTGCAGAACTAACGACGTGTAGCTCTTGCCGGTGCCATACGCGCCTGTGATCCATAGCGACTTGTTCCCGCCCTCTAAACTTTTAAGAAGCGCTCGCAAAATCTCCACGAACGAATCGTGCGGGTAGAATCCCAGCCAGGTCTCCGGCGTTTTATTGATGTCCGCCAACGTCATGCACGGCGCGTAATCAGGTCTGATCCCGAAATAGTCTTTGTAGAAAGCCATATCTATCAATCCCCCTGTTATAGGCTACTTCCGCAAAATCAATTCGACCACATCGTCCCGAGTCTTCGATTCAGGGAACAGCTGCACCTCGTCCAGCCCCAGTGTAAAGCTGCAAGTGATGAAGTCTGGATACAACGCCGCCAGTCCCATGCACTGTTTTTTAAACTCATCCGGCGGAATTCCGAACGCCGCCAGCGGCGACACAACTTCCCCATCGAACTCCGCCGCCATCATTTGCCGCACCGTGAACGCAACGCGCCCGGACTTCTCCGCCATCACATAAAGCCCATAAAGCACTACCAGCGGATCCACCAAACGCGAACGGCGCGTAAGCTTTTCAACGGCTCTGCCCTTCATTTCGGCTGCAATCATTGCCGCGTCTCCTTCACCAAGTGGAGAAGACTTAACCAGTTGGCAAAGCGACTGTAACGCGCCCTTCCTCACCGATGCCGACCCAACGGATTGCGCGAGATTTTCATCAATCCGCTTCAACGGATATCCGGCGTCAAAATCCGTATTACAGACATACCATTTCACAAGCGGGGAAATATTTGCCAGACGGAACCACAACAATTGCCAAAGCAGCAAGTCGCTGAAACCGCGTTTCCTGCCAACCTCCAAAAGCAATGTTGTGGTTATAGCCGTTGAATCTTCAATCAACCCCGCCTCACGGAACCACGTCACGGCTGAAGGAACCATACGGTTGCCCAGCGCAGTTGTATGACGGAAATTCGCGCCCTCGTTGGCCAGAACTTCAATCCATTCCGGTTTCAGTCCAAAAGTCATGTACTTATTGATACCGCTGATGTTCATCGTCTTCGCTCCTGCGTATCGTTTTGAGTAATACCGCAAACATCCATCGTCAGGCGCATAGCACCTCATGCAATGAACGCACGTTGCTTCATCAATTACGACCTTCACCTTGTCGCTGCAGTTGTCTTTCTCCAACCGCAACGCGCCGGTAGAACATTCCGCCTCGCATGCGTTGCATCCCGTGCAGGCAATAGCCTTGTGGACAGCGTACGCCAACCACTTAGAAGCGGACTTGTCGGCTTTACCGTTGATCCAGACACATTCTAACAACCCTCTCTGTCCGTCTTTGCGGAATGATAACTCCGCGCCTTCAATTTTTCCAATAGCCTTGAGCCATTCCGTTAAGGCCAGTTCTGCTTCAATTGGAAACTCACAAATCACACGGTCACTTTTGCGTTCTACGCCAGGTTCTGCAATTACTTGTTTTAAAGATACGCCACTTTTCCGCGCATACCAGCCGCCTTCGTAAACAAACGCATCAGCGTCTTCCTCGGAAGAAAACTCGCGGTCAATCGTATAGCGTACCGCGTCAGCAAACGGCGCGGCCTCTTCGGGAAAATTCATCCGGATCAGATCATTCTGATGGTCGGTTGACATCGGACACATCAGGCATCCGACACGGGGCAACCCTTTTCGGTATGCTTCGTTCAGAACCAGCTCATGCTCAAAAATGTAAAGCCACAGTTCATGCGCGGACCACGCCAAAATCGGCATAGCATTCACCTGCGATTGGCTTTTCAATCCATCTCCAATATCGTCGTATTCCGACCGCCGTTGACTCTCCTCACCACGTACCCCGACAAATGCCAGCGTTTTGATTGACCTTTTTCCGATCCTTTCCTTGAGTGCTAATATTGCGGGAGTGCTCTTGTGGACGGAACAACACCAACGCAACGCATGCGACGGCGGGCCGAAAAGTCGCCAGTTTTCCAATGCGGAGGTCTTGGCGGCGACCTTCAAAAACGGGCGGCCTTCATAGCATCGTTGGATTTCTTCCCAGACGCTGTAGGTATCCGGTAGTTCCATATCCGTGTCACTGAAAACAACCGATACATCCAACGGTAGGACCTTGTGGCAAAGGTCGAGCAGAACCACCGAATCCTTGCCGCCGCTGAAGCCGATATAGACTGTGTCGCATTTTTCCGCATAGGCGTCGTACATCTCCTTGATACGCTTGAGTGTGTCCGCCACCAGCGCAGTCATGATGCCACGGTTCTTAGCCGCCATCGCACTGACATCAACCGGAACCAGCTTCAATGTTCTTTGTGGCTTCGCACTGTTGGACGAGCATTCCCCCCCGCACAATACACCCTTCCATTCGATGTCCAGCGGCTTGCCGTAGCGTGTTTTATGAAGTCTTGCGATTTCTTCGCCTCGATACAGATACACGTTCTGCTTTGCCCAGAGAAGCGGACGCCGCTCTGTCGGATCGAAAGTTAATCGCGAACCCAACCCAGTAAGCGCCAGTTCCTCGGCGAATACCGGACGGATTTCGCTTGCCACGAATTTCCCTGTCTGCGTCGTCAGGCAATACCCGCGCGTACGCTTGTCCCATTCGTAGCTATACATTCACACTAATCTCCGGCACGATACCGTTCAGTCCGCATACCTTGAAATATAAGTGGAAGTTTGAAATCATGACTTTCATTGTGGAAACCGCATACCCTGACTCTCGTGCAATCTGTTCCACGCTTTCTCCATCTTCGACGCGGCGCGCCCACACGGCAACACGTGGATTCGTGCCATCAGCACGAAAACCCCGCCAAGTTGACGGTGATAACGGTCGCCCCTCCAAGCCGATGATTTTGCCTTCCGACTCCTGTACTTTAGCGGGCGGCGGTATCTCCTTTGCCTGATATTCGTCCTGTTTGCCCTCCTGCTCCAACCGCAACCGTCGATCCCACAATATTTCGCCCTCGTAACAAAAATGACAAAAACCATTGGCAGAATACACCCCCAACAAGTGAATCGCCAAGGACGAAATCGCCCATGCCTCGCCGTCGTATTCCACTTTATTGGAGGCATCCAGAACAGTGCACGTAATATGACTGTCTTTTGCGAATACCAGCGATGCGCCAGTCGGCACACCCAGGCTACTGAAACGCGTGTTCCGACTGCGCACACGCCTTCCCGGCACGGACAAGTCATTTGCTCTTGCGCGGGATTTATTCGTATTCGGAAAGACATCATACCTGCCCTGGTAGTGTTTCGCGCATACACACATGAAGGTGTCGTTATCCAGAAGGGCGTATTCTTCGCGGAAACGAGCCTGGTAGACCAATTTCAAAGCCAACTCGAGTTTTGCAGCAGTCACTTTCTCATCAAGCTTAACTAAAGTATCGATGATTGTTGTCAGTTTTTCCGAGAAATCCTCCGGCAGGTAGATCGCATCTGTGCTGCACCAGCAGGGCACGCCTCCGACTTCCGTATTATGGACTCCCGGCAGAAATTGCGCGCGGATGCTCTCCAACGCATCGGCGGTCACATGCGGCATCGACGCTTCGATATCATTCAAGGCCAGCATGCCATCTGCCTCTTCAAGCAATTCTGAGATCGTTTCCGAGATTGCCGCCAAACTAGCATCCAGATTAGGCGGGGGTAGAAAACAGAAATGGACTGCCTTTCCCAACAAATTGACCGAAAAACCCAAATGCCTCAGAAATACCGCGCAATCCTCTGTCGTGGCAATATGGCGGAAAACACCGCAAAAATCTCTAAACAGCCGCTCGACCGAAAAGCAACCGTATTCCCTCAGCCATTCCAACACCTGCCTTTCAAACGCCAACTGGTGTTTGTCGTCCGAAATCATCTCGCGGGAAAACCACAGCCCGCTCCCCAATTGGAACATCGAAGCTTTCAAGTCTTCGATCTGGCAATTCTCAAACTGAGCTTTCTGCAACAACAGCCGCACCGCCATCGGCTCGAACGACACTCCGTTGGGATATTCCCGCGCCAATTCCGACAAGAGCTCAGCAGTCGTCATGCCAGCCGCCATTCAGGGATCAACCAGCATGGTTCCAGATCATGCAAACCAACAGGAGCAACGTGGTGGGCCGGTCTTGTAATATCAGTTTTGTCATTATCTACTCTTTCCCCATCTTTATCTGCTTTTTTACTCCCTCAATTATACCCCTCTGCGACCATCTTTTCCATTCACCCCGTTAGAGACAGGAACCGCTTAAGACGATTCTTTATGAACCGTCTTTCTTCTTCTCCAATCGTAGCTTAACAGCCGCCGGTGGAAGGAAATTTTGCCCAGTCACTACCTTTCGCCCCGTTTTTGCTTCCAGTTCTCGCCGCGCCCTCTTTGCAATGCCGCCGCCCTTTTTGCCGGCAACCTTGTTTTCTTCCATCCCGGTGGCGTCAACGCTTTCTGCTATTTGCCGTGTTGAAAGTTCGGCAAGCGCGGTAAAGATCAACTCCGCTTCGCTCATATGGTCTCTGAGATTCTGCGTTTTCAGACCTTTTAATATCTTGTGTTTCTTAACTGATACCCCAGACCATTCGTGATGAATAAGGTTTGTCAGTATAGCGTATTCCTCTTCTTCTTTTATCTCATGTGTATTCCAGTAGTCAGTCAGTTTATTGCGTGTTTCCTGACCCATCATGCGCTGCTGAATCCACTTTTCGCTTCTGCCGTGCTGTTGCCAGTACTCCCGTGCCCTGTCCAGAGAGCGCGCCGGGTCAGCCATGTCCTGCATGCGTTCATATCCGACTTTTGCAAGCCAGAGTTTGATCGGTTCGGCCCTGGGGCTCGGCACAGACTGTATAAGGCGAAGAAGCGTTTCTGGATCAGCTGCGTCAGTTAATCTCAATTTCCCATCTTCTGCCACCATTTTCAACTGGTGACAATTTGTCACCGTTTGACTGCCTTCTTTCCTGAGTCGCTCTTTAAGTTTGTTCCAATATTTCCGCGCTGTCTTATGGTCAGGCTGCTGAAGCAAAACCTGCAGGATGTCTACGACCGAAAAGTACCATGTTTCAGCATTCTCGTCATAATGGCGGCGGATTTTATGGCCTTCAAAGATTACCAGGCTCTTTTCTGTCATANAGTCGCCTCGCTTAATACAGAGTCTATAACCAAGTGGAATTGGACNGAGATCGGCGCCTCGGCGAAGAAAATCCGGGCATCGAGACATATTTTGGGCAGGTCTTTTTTGTTAACATTATGGTTGAGTCTNGCCAACCCTTTATCTTTATATTTCCACCCACGTCAATCTCCGTTTTCTTAACCCCTTGTTATTCCAAAGTCAATCATATCACTTTGCATGCAGGTTGTCCAGATAAAATAACAAAAAGCCGCGCCAACAAATAACAGCCGCCGCCATTGCCCCTACCCCATTCTCTTCCTGAACCTGAACGCGCTGAGGGCTATGATGATCACACCCAATACGAGCAGAGATAACAGTTCGGGCCACAGGACATCTATCCCGCTGCCTTTGAGGAAAACGCCCCTGATGATGATCAGATAATATGTCAGCGGGTTCAAATAGGTCACATACTGGAAGCCCAGGGGCATGTTCTCGATAGGGAACATGAATCCCGAAAGGAGAAGGGCCGGCATGGCAAAAAACATGGTCGCCATCATGGACTGCTGCTGGGTCTTGAGCACCGTAGAGATAAAGAGTCCTATCCCGAGTATGGAGAGCAGATATGCCAGCGTCCCAATGAAGAGAAAAAGCATGGAGCCTTTCATCGTTATATCGAACCACAACATGCCGATGGCGATGACCACAACCATATCGAAAAGGGCAATGACCGCAAAAGGGGCCGTCTTCCCTATCATCAGTTCTATGGGCCTGATCGGCGAGACCATTATCTGCTCAATGGTGCCCATCTCCCTCTCCCGGACAACAGACATGGACGTGAGGATAAGACAGACGAACATTATGACGGAGGCAATGACCCCCGGCACATTGTAATTCTTGCTCTTGAGGTCGGGATTATACCAGAACCTCGTCCGGAAATCGATGGTCGAGAGCTGCGCCTTTACCTGCGGCGAGGAAAACTCAGCAGAATATGTGCTGATAATCTTTGTCGCGTAATTCATCGCTATCATGGCGGTGTTGGAGTCCGAGCCGTCTACGATCACCTGTATCTGCGTCGGCCGTTTTTTTGCAATATCTTCGGCAAACTTTTCGTTGATCTGTATGGCGCAGAGCGTCTTTCCCCGGTCGAGCAGGTACTTGACCTCTTCCTGCGATTGCGGATAATGTGTGATACTGAAGTAACCGGACGCCTGCAGCCTCCTTGTCAGTTCCCTGCTCTCCTGGGATTTGTCGAGATCGTAAACGGCCGTAGAAATATTGTTGACATCAGTGGTTACTACATAGCCGAACATGAACAGCTGAAGGATAGGCGCCCCGAAGAGCGGGAACCAGTTCTTCCTGTTGCGGAAGGTCTGGATGAACTCCTTGATGATCATATGCTTTATGCGCCCGAACATCTCAGTCGATCCTCTTCCTGAATTTTTTTACAGCCACAGTAAAAACAAAAACGCTATATATGGTAAGCAGCAGTGTCTCGATCATCAGGGCCTCCATGCCGCTGCCCTTCATGAAGATGCTCTTCGAGATTGTAACAAAATAGCGGGCCGGGATCAGATATGTGAACACTTGCAGGGGGACAGGCATATTAGCGATAGCGAACACAAAGCCCGAAAGCAGGAGCGCCGGAAGAAAGGACGACAAAAGGGCTATCTGGCTTGCGACCGACTGGGACCCCTTCGCATTTATCGATACTATTATGCCGGTGCAGACGCCTCCGAACATGAATATGCAAGAGAGCGCGAGCAGAAGCAACGGGCTGCCGTATATAGGCACGCCGAACCAAAAGACGCCGGCGAGCATAGCCACTATGATATCAAGGAACCCTATGGTGAAATAGGGGATTATCTTGCCGATAATGAGTTCAACCGGTTTAACGGGAGTGGAGATCAGCTGCTCCATGGTGCCGCGCTCCCATTCCCTTGCAATGGTCAGGGAGGTAAGAAGCGCGACTATGACCGCCATGATTACGACAATCAGTCCGGGGACGATAAAGTTTCGCGACTTGAGTTCCGGGTTGTACCAGACACGGCTGCGGATGTCGATGACCGGTTCGATCTTCACGCCGCTCATCCTCTGGCTGAACTGCAGGGCAATGCCGTTTAAGTAACCGTCCGCTATCGTCGCGGTGTTGGAGTCGCTGCCGTCTATTATCACGCCGACCTGCACAGGCCTGCCGGTCTTTATCGCCTTTGAAAAATCCTCGGGGATAATGAGCGCGACCTTGGCCTTGTTCAGTTCCAGATACGAATCCACTTCCTTGTAACTGTCGATATGGCCGATAATACTGAAATAACCGGACGCGCTCATCTCGGAAACAAGTTCCCTGCTCTCGTAGCTGCGGTCCCGGTCATACACCACTGTGTTTATGTTGTTTATATCAAAGGTGATGGCATAGCCGAAGATGAAAAGCTGGATCAGCGGCATCAAAAAAGCGATGGTCAGGCTCAGGGGATCACGCCATATCTGTATGATCTCCTTTTTGGCCACGGCCCTGATCCTGACAAAGTTCATATGGTCATCCCCGTCATGCCGTCTCTATGAGCGTCACAAAAACATCTTCCAGCGAAGGCTCGATCTGCGCAATGTTTTTAACATTGATCCCAGCCTGCCCGAGCAGGCCCCTGATATCTTCAGCCGCAGTCTCAAAACTCTCCACAGTTGCATGGATGAGGCTGCCGAATATCGCGGCCTCCACCCCGCCCTTTTCGAGGACATCCAATGCCCCTACCGGATTGTCCGCCTCTATCTCAATAACACTGCGCTTCATATACTTCCGCTTTAGTTCGTTGGGAGAGCCCTCGGCAATGAGCTTTCCCCGGTAGATAAGGGCAAGCCTGTCGCAATAATCGGCTTCATCCATGTAATGAGTGGTCACGAATACGGTTGTGCCGCCCTGCGAAATATCATAGATCAGTCTCCAGAAGTTCCTGCGGGATATGGGATCGACCCCGGAGGTGGGTTCATCCAGAAAGAGTATCGGCGGCTCGTGTATGATGGCGCAGCCGAGGGCCAGCCTCTGTTTGAAACCTCCGGGAAGCGTTCCCGTTATGGCCTTCCTGCGCTCATCGAGACCGGCCATCGAAATGACCCATTCCTTGCGCTCCAGGTCCTTCGGCGCGGGCACGCTATAAATGCCGCTGAAAAAATTTATGTTCTCTTCCACTGTAAGGTCTTCGTAGAGCGAGAATTTCTGTGACATATAGCCAATATGTTTCTTGATCTCCTCCGACTGGCGCATGATGTCGAAACCGCCGACAAGACCCTTCCCTTCACTCGGCAGCAGCAGGCCGCAGAGCATCTTGATAGTTGTGGATTTTCCGGCCCCGTTGGGTCCGAGGAAACCGAAGACCTCTCCCTTTCGTATGCTCAGGCTGATATTGTCCACCGCTACAAAGTCGCCGAACCTGCGGGTCAGGCCTTCAACAACAACTGCGGTCTCATCGTTCATTCCGCGCGCCTCCGCCCCGGTTACCGGAGGCCCCCTCTACCATCTCAATAAATACATCTTCAATAGAAGGCAGCACGCTGCGGCAATCCTTAATATCAATTGACTCGTCTCTCAGTCTCTGCATGACTGCCGGCAAGGCCCCTTCATTATCGAGCAGCGCATGGATGCGGTCGCCGTAAACATTCACATTGGCCACTCCGGATATTTCCCTGACAACAGCGGCTGCGGAGCGGGGATCATCAAGCCATATCTCTACCATCGGCTTGCCGAGCGATTTTTTTATATTCACCGGTTCATCCTTTACAAGCAATTTCCCTTTGTGCATAAGACCAATTCGTGAGCATCTCTCGGCCTCGTCGAGATACGAGGTCGATACGAATATGGTAACCTTCTCCCTGAGCAGATCGTAGAGTATCTTCCAGAAATCCCTGCGCGAGACAGGGTCGACTCCGTTCGTCGGCTCATCGAGAAAAAGGACTTCCGGCGTATGAATGAGCGCGCAGGCGAGACCTAGTTTCTGCTTCATGCCACCGGACAGTTTCCCGGCGAGACGGTCTTTGAATGGAGAAAGATTGCTGAAAGAGAGCAGGCGTTCAATGCGCGGCGGTCTTTCCTTTGCAGACACATCGTAGATATCGGCATAGAACATGATGTTTTCCATCACTGTGAGGTCTTCATAAAGCCCGAACCTTTGCGACATATAGCCGATCTTTTCCTTGATCCGCTCGCCTTCTGTGGAGACGGAGTGGCCCGCGACAAAGGCCTCGCCTGAAGTGGGCTCCATAACGGAGGTGAGCAGTCTGATTGTTGTGGTCTTTCCCGCGCCGTCGGGACCGACGAGACCGAAGAGTTCGCCCCTGTTGACCTCGAGATCGAGATGATCTACAGCGACATTGCTTCCAAAGGATTTGGTGAGGCCCGATGTGCGGATAGCAGTTTCATTCATTTAATATGAATTTTGACATCTGCCGGCATGCCTGGTTTGAGGTCCTGGTTTTCGTTCTTCACCCGTACCTTCACCCCGAATACAAGCTTGACCCGCTCTTCCTGGGTCTGAATCGTCTTTGGCGTGAACTCGGCCTGATCTGAAATATAACTCACAACGCCTTCATAAGACTTCTTGCCTTTTGCATAATCGACAGTGATGGTCGCCTTCTGGCCAAGTTTGACGAGCGGCACATCAGCCTCTTTGACGTACACCTTGATCCAGGGCTCGTCAACCTCTCCGATGGTGAACACGGGGATTCCGGGCTGCACGACTTCGCCGCGCTCAACATTCTTTTTCAGGACAACACCCGTCACAGAAGCAAACAGATTGGTGTCCGAAAACCGCTCTTCAATAACGCCAAGCGCCGCCTTTGCCTGCTGAAACCGGTCTTCAGCGGCCGTTATAACCTCTTTGCGCGGCCCTTCCTTATACATACTCAACTGCTCCTTCGCTGCCTTGACCTGCCCGGCCCGTCCATCATAGGCGCTCCTTGCCGCATCGAGCTGCGAGGCGGCTATAGCGTCCTTTTTGAATAGCCTCTCTGCCCTTTCATAATCTTTCCGGGCCTTGACATACTCTGCCTCAGCGGACTTCAGATTTGCCTGCGCATAAGCTATTTCCTGTGGCCTCGACCCCGCCCTCAATTCCGCGAGTTTGACCGCCGCCTCGCTGACAGACGCTCTGCTCTGCGCAACCATGCCCTGAAGTTCCGCGCTGTCGAGAACCGCAATCTTCTGTCCCTTTTGGACCCTCAAACCTTCGTCTGTGAGCAGTTCGACAACCCTGCCCGAAATCTTGAAACCGGTGTCGACCTTTGTCACTTCGACATTGCCGGATAATGATATGACACCGTCATCCTTGTCATTACTGAAATAATTGATGAGGAGCGCGGCCGCAACGGCAATAGCGACGACAACGCCGATAATAACGACCTTCTTTTTCATTTCCATGACCTCATGTAATGTATCACGCCTTGTATAATGATACTAAGAATGCCGCAAGGAATACCATAGCGCTGCTCTTTCCTCAACAAGAATGATTCGGCGGATGTCATGGGCAACCATATAGAAGGGGTGACGCAAATCGGGTAAGAAACGGCCGGACTGTGGCTACAGCCCGGCCCCCTTAAGCCTCCCGAAGCATAATCTACTTCAACTTCCCGATCTCTTCTTCTACCTCCGCCGCCCCTTCCGCATAGAACTTTTCTTCATCCGGGGCCAGCTCATGCAGCAGCCTGAGGAACTCTCCGGCGTGAATCCGTTCTTCATTGGAAATGTCCTTGAGGACCTCGATGGCGAGTTTATTGTCCGTTGACTCGGCCAGCTGCATATACAACTGAATCGCCTCGTACTCCGCGGCGATCATGAACCTGATCGCCCTGATGAGTTCCTGCTCTGTAAGCTTCCTCTCTTTCGCCAACCCTGAAAATGGCGCTCCAAACTCCGGCATAATTATCCTCCCCTTCCTGGTGTTTGACTGATCTGCCGCATAAGTAATGTTATCCAACCTACACAGCATTTGACATCTTGCTGAATATTACCGGATCGCTCAAAAGCGGTCTATAATACAATGTTATCATTTCTTCCTGTTGGATTAAAGCTCTTGAACAAAAAAATAGCGCGCTTAGATCAAAATCACTGATCACAACGCGCTACACGAGAGCCTGTTTATACTGATTACATTAACGGTTTTTGTTGGGTCTGCCCAGTCGCCGGATTAATGATTGCGTTTGCCTGCGCCTGCTGCACGGCCTCCTGACTTATAGTAACCGTAAACGCATCCCCCGTTTTAGCCGGGGCTGTCTGTGATTTGTTTTTTTCCATATCAGCGGAACTTGTCCTCTGGGCCTCTGCTGTCTGATTGGACGATGTCTGATTAACTAATGTCTGACTGCTGACCGGATCTATTGCCATAACACACCCCCTTCTCTACTTCTATTATACCAATTCCATGAAGCAAATAAGAACAGGCATTAAACTGCATTGTAAAATAGTGTTATTTTTGTGACACAGGTCACCACCCGGCCTATGCCTCAAAGCTCCCGCGACGGGCAAATGTCGAAAAGAGCGCATTCAGAATGAAGCATTTTCTTCGCCCCGCAGGTCTTCCTGCCGTGATAAATAAAAAGGTGCGTGAGATTGCCCCACTCCTTTTTGGGAGTGACCTCCATCAGGTCTTTCTCGATCTTTACGGGATCATCATGCTTCGTCAGGCCGAGCCTGTTCGATAGCCTGATCACATGAGTGTCCACGGCAATGCCGTCGGTTATGCCGAATGCATTGTATAGCACTATATTGCCGGTCTTCCTCGCCACGCCCGGCAGGCTGACAAGTTCGTCCATGGTGCAGGGGACCTCTCCCCCGAATTTTTCAAGAATAATCTTTGCCGTGTCTTGTATATTCCTTGCCTTGTTCCGGTAAAAATTCACCGAACTGAGGTCTTTTTCGAGCGCCACTCGATCAGCTATGGCAAAGTCCCTAACATTTGCATATTTCCTGAAGAGATTCGATGTGACCTTGTTAACAAGAACATCTGTAGTCTGGGCCGAAAGGATCGTCGCAACTAAAAGCTCAAAAGGATTATTGAAATCGAGGGCGGATTTAAGGACAGGAAACTCCTTCTTGAGCCGTTTGATTATCTGCGCCATCAATGTTTTTTTATCCATGATCTCGTCTAGGCCTTGTCATGCGCCTTTTGCGCCAGCAGTTCTGCCGGCTTCAGCATGGCATATGCGAAATCCATTACAGGCGTCGGCAGATGCCCCAGCCTCCCGAAACGCGGTATTACGCCCACCATCGATTCCAGTTCAGACAGTCTGCCGGCCTCGACATCCCGCTGCATGGAAGGCTTCATGTCCGGCGGGTTTGAGTCTATGAAGGCCATTGTGGTGTCTACAATCCCGGCGTCAAGCTCTATTCCCTTTGACCCTGCAACAGCCGCCACCTCGGCAATGGCCGCAGCGAGCAGGGCGCGCGTCTCGGGCACATCCCGGAATTCGCCTATTGCCGCGCGTGTGAGGCAACCGACCGCGCTGATAGCCGATATAAAGGCAAACTTGGTCCAGATCCTTTTCTGTATCTCATGACTCAGTTCGATCTCGGTCCCTGAAGTCCTGAGCGTTTCATAAACCGCCTGGAGTCTCGGGGTGTCAGACCCGTCGATTTCACCTATGGCAATACGGCCGAATTTACTGTAATGACCTATTATTCCAGGAGCCTCCACAGCAGAATATATCCAGGTTGTCGCAGCCAGCATATGGAGCATTCCGACTATAGCCCCTATACGTTCAACAGAGTCGATACCATTCTGGAGCGGGACTATCACCGTATCCTTGCCTATTACCGGTCTGATAAGCCTAACCGCATCTTCGGTCTGATAAGTCTTTGTTGCAAAAATAACGAGGTCGACAACTCCGATATCCGCTGGACAGTCCGTCGCGGCGGCAGGAAAAACAGTAAACTCCCCGTTAACGCTCTTTATCCTCAGACCATTCTGCCTGATCGCCCTGAGATGTTCACCGCGCGCAATAAAGGTCACATCCTGCCCTGCCCTTGCCAGCAGCGCCCCGTAATATCCTCCAACACCCCCTGTGCCCATAATAACTATTTTCATTACATCTCCTGTGTTAACATTGATTTGCCGATTGTATACGAAGCAGGCAAGCCCGCTGTACGCTGATATCTTGATTATAGCAGCCGGCCCGGAATTATCAAAATCGCCTCCTGCCCCCGGGGTCTCCTCAAACGCAATCCCTGTATTGCCTGCGGCGGCATACTGGCGCCGAGGCTATTGACAATTTTTTTAATATTGATATGCTGAAAAGTAATGGACTTTCAGACATTCAATAAAAAGATCTCTTTCCTGCGACCCTTGTGGTGGTTAATTCATCTGGCCGGCATAGCGGCGGTATATACGCTCGGCCATCTGCTCTGGTGACCGTCATGCTGAAACATTTTATGAGATATAAACCGGGCTGGTGGATACTTCACGTCCTCGCGGTTCTCTTCTTTTTCTGGCTGGGTCACATGGTCAGATTCGGACAATGAAAAAGAATAGTCTCATACTGGCTCTTTTTCTCGTAGCGGTCGGCGGGTTCCTGCTGCATGCAAGGATACACTATTTTATAATCCCCGACCCCGCGAATCCGAACTCAAATATTTTTGATCCAACACGCTTCCTCTCTTCCTTCTTTTCTGCGCTGGATGTTATTGCCGTCACGGTGTTATTCCTGTCGAGCCGCACCGCCGTGTATGGGTATCTACTGAACGGTATGCTCGTAATCCTGGGAACCATACTGATGGCCCATTACAGTCTGGCTTCATTGTCGCAAACTTCATTGCCCCTGGCCCAGTTCATAATGAAATCGACCCTTCCCGATATCGCGGTGGCCTGGGGGGACTTTTTCATAGGCAAGGCTCTTTACGATTATTATATGTCCGGCGGCAAATAGACAGGCTGTTACCCGGCATAACCGGTTTCTGTCCGGAGATCAAGGTCCGTTTTTTGGGATTACGGGTTGAGAATTATCACTGTCATATAGATGATATATAAAAGCCCGGCTGACATCAGCGTAACCGGCGAAATTTTTTTCCTGAAGGTAATTTCAGTCAGTATTATCAGAGCGGACAGTATGGCCAGTATGGCCGAAAACAGCGCCAAACCCGTGATATCCCAGTCCGTAAACAGCAATCCGAGCGAAACCGGGAAGGTGGACTGAAAGACCATCGCGCCTGTGATGTTTCCGGCAGCCAGAGTGTCTTTGCCCTTGATAGTCCATGAAACGCTGTTGAACTTTTCGGGAAGCTCTGTCGCCACAGGGGCCACCAGCAAGGCAAATATCAGCGGATCTATTCCCCATGCCAGCGAAAGCTTTTCCAGTTCGCCGACAAATAGTTGCGCCCCTCCAACCATAACGCCAAGCGCAAAGAGTATCTGTATATAAATGAAGATAACCCCGTCATGGGTCTTTTTGTCGTCTTTCTTTCCGCGAGCGTTCATGTTGCGAGCCCATTTGCTGAAATAGAGTTCTTCAACATGGAGAATGCTTCCGCTCTCGCCTCTTATGGTCATTACCACATATGCAAAATAGCCTGTCACCAGGGCCAGCGCAACAGCAATCCTGCCGCCTCCCGATAACATGGACGCCAATATAGCTACGGTGTACATCAATATGAAAAACCTCAGATCTCTCTTCATGCTCTTAATCTCGGCGTTCATAACAAACTTCCTCTTTTTCAAAAGGAAGCCGACAAGAATAGTGACACCGACGAGGAAAAAGGCAAGGGTAGAAAGCATAAAAGGAGCGCCGAGTATGGCCCCGACGCCTATATGAGCGCCGCTGTCTCCGCCATAAACCAGTATGGCTATAAAAGGCAATATAGTCTCGGGCATGGCTGTGCCGATAGCAGCCAGAATGCTGCCGACCACTGCCTGGGTAAGCGCGAGCCGCTTGCCTAATGCCTCGACGCCATTGGTAAATATCTCTGCGCTGACCAGTATCAAAGCAAGACTGAAGAACAGCAAAAGAATATCGGTTATCATTTATTTTCATGACAGACCGGCAAATCAGGCCTGCCTGTGTTGTCTCCGTTTTTGTTAAATTATACCCTGCCGAGCCAAAAAAAAGGGAGGCGGTTTTCTTTCGCCTCCCCAAAAATATAATAAAAGTACTATTTTATAAAATCTTTCAAGGTCTTTCCAGCCGTAAATTTAGGAACCTTTGTTGCGGCTATCTTTATCTCCTGGCCGGTCCTGGGATTGCGGCCCTTTCTTGCCTTTCTCTTGGACACTGAAAATGTACCAAAGCCAACAAGAGTAACCTTCTGCCCTTTTTTGAGAGTAACCTTTACTGCGTCAAGCGTTGCGTCGAGAGCCCTTCCTGCGTCAGCCTTTGTAAGACCTGCAGCCGTTGCAATCTTGTCAATCAAATCCGCTTTTGTCATATATATATCCCTCCTTTCTTAAATGAAATGGGTACACATCGACTTAAACAATACCAAGATATTTAACATTTGTCAAGAGACCTGAGTCACGTTTTTCAGGATTCGAGCTATCGCCATACATGCAACACGCCATCCATCTGCAACACCTTGTTTATCAGTCCGAGCAGCTGATTTCTGTCTTTGATCTCCACTGTAAGTTCTATGATGGCCCTCTTGTCGGAAGTGCTGGAAGCGTTTACTGAAGATATATTTACATTTATAGCCGATATGAGCGCGCTCAGGTTTGCGAGTATACCCGGCCTGTCAAAAACCTCAACCGAAAGCTTGGTCTGGGTGGTCAATTCTCCATCCTGACGCCAATCGACATCGATCAGCCGTTCGGTATCTACAGCAATGCGCTCAAGATCGGGGCATTCCTTGCGATGTATGGTCACGCCCCTGCCCCTTGTGATGAAACCGACTATATTGTCACCCGGCACAGGCATGCAGCAGTGGGCGATCCTGTAGAGAACATTGTCTATGCCTTTTATTGTTATTACATCTTTCATTGCCTTGGCGGGCTTTGAAACCTTGGCAGGCGGCTGTTCTTCCTTTTCAGGCTCGAACCTGTTTACAACCTGGCGGGCCGAGATCTTTCCATATCCAATAAGCACATAAAGGTCTTCCGTCGTAAGGACACTGAGGCTCTTGAGTATCTCTTCCATCTTCGGAGATTTGAGCATGGCCTGCGGCAGCGCGTGACGGCGGAATTCTTCTTCAAGGAGTTTCGAACCGAGTTCTATTCCTTTCTTGCGCTCTTCCGCCCTGGTCCATTGCTTTATCCTGCCCCTGGCGCGCTGGGTTACGACGAACTTGAGCCAATCCTTGCTCGGCGTCTGCGATGGCGAAGTCAATATCTCGACCACATCACCGCTTTTCAGCTTGTACCTGAGCGGCACTATCCTGCCGCCGATCTTTGCGCCGACACATTTATTGCCGATAGCAGTATGAATGCTATAGGCAAAATCCACCGGAGTCGAATCCACCGGCAGTTCCTTGATATCGCCGGCAGGCGTAAACACATAAACCGTGTCGGGAGTGACCTCTCCCTTGACCGCTTCCAGAAACTCTTCAGCGTCCGAAATTTCCTTTACGAGATCCCTAAGCCACTCCACAAACCGTGTGTTTTTTTTATCAACCGCATCTTTTTCCTTGTATCTCCAGTGAGCGGCGATGCCCTCTTCAGCAATCTCATCCATCTCTTTCGTGCGTATCTGGAACTCCACCCTGTCCCCGCTCGGGCCGATAATGGTGGTATGAAGTGACTGGTACTGGTTTGACTTGGGCAGGCTGATAAAGTCCTTGAAACGTCCAGGCACGAGCGGCCATAGCGAATGGAGCACTCCGAGAATATCATAACAGTGCTGGACAGTGTCGGTTATGACACGAATTCCTATTACATCATATACCTGCTCAAACGGGATCTTCTGCTTGATCATCTTCTGGTAGATGCTGTACGAATGTTTGAGCCTGCCCTTTATCTTCGCATCGATATTCAGCTGTTTGAGCTTGTCATTGACAACAGAGATAACTTCATTAATATATTGTTCGCTTTCTTCCTTGCGTTTGGCGACCTTGACACGAAGCTCCTCATACAAATCGGGCATCAGGACCTTGAAACAGAGATCCTCCAGCTCTATGCGAAGCCATCCAATACCGAGCCTGTTCGCAAGCGGCGCGTATATGTCCATTGTCTCCTGCGCTATGCGACGCTGTTTGTCGGGATGCAGATATTCGATAGTCCGCATGTTGTGCAGCCTGTCGGCAAACTTTATGAGGATGACACGCACATCCTTGGCCATGGCAAGAAGCATCTTCCTGAAATTCTCTGCCTGCGCCTCTTCGCGGGTCCTGAACTCCACTTTGCTCAACTTGGTGACTGCGTCCACCAGGAATGCGATCTCGGCGCCGAATTCGGCCTTTATGACCTCCGCAGTCATCACTGTGTCTTCGATAGTGTCATGGAGGAATCCGGCAGCGATCGTTGCGGTATCAAGCTTCATATCCACAAGTAAGGAGGCTACGGATATAGGGTGCTGTATATATGGCGAACCCTCTACCCTGGTCTGGCTGAAGTGCGCGTCACGAGAAACGATATACGCCTTTTTGATCAGGTCGATATTGGCCTTGGGACTGTAGGCAAGAATCCTCTGGAGCAGGTTCTCAATATTCTCCATCGTTCATTATACCCTTTTCCCCATAATTTTGAATGGTCGGAAACATGCTTGCGCTTGCCGCAACACCCCTGAAATTGAGCGTCTGTAAGCTTTATGTTAAACTACAGTCCATGGATTTATTGATAATACGCGGCGGCAAACAGATAAAAGGCGAGGTTTCGATAAGCGGCTCCAAAAACGCTGCATTGCCCATCATCACCGCTTCAATACTGGCCCCGGGCGTGCATCAGATTACAAATGTCCCTGAGCTGCGCGATGTCTCGACAATGGCCCGCCTTATCGGCAATATGGGCGGACTTACAGGCTATCGCGGGGGAATCCTTACCCTCGACACCGGACGCCTGCGCACCCCCGAGGCCCCATACGAACTCGTCAAGACTATGAGGGCGGCGGTTCTTGTCCTCGGTCCGCTCGTGGCAAGATTCGGAAAGGCCCGCGTTTCTCTTCCAGGCGGCTGCGCCATCGGCGGCAGACCCATAGACCAGCATATCAAGGGCCTCGAAAAGATGGGCGCAAAGATAGCCCTCGAAGGCGGATACGTAATAGCAAAAGCAAAACGGCTGAACGGCGCAAGGATATACTTCGATATGCCGACCGTCACCGGCACCGAGAATATCATGATGGCGGCCACCCTTGCCAGGGGCGTCACGACTATCGAAAACGCGGCCAGAGAGCCCGAGATAAAAGACCTGGCAGATTGTCTGATTCAAATGGGCGCAAAGATCAGGGGCGCAGGAGAGAGTATAATCGAGATTACCGGGGTTGACAGTCTTGTGCCCCTGGCGAACTATGCGGTTATACCCGACCGCATAGAAACCGGCACATTCATGGCCATAGCAGGCGCATGCGACGGAGATATCACAATCAGGAATTGCAGGACCGACCATCTGGACGCCGTAATAATGATATTGAAGGAAGCCGGACTGCGCTTTGACGAAACTCCAAAGGGGCTCCGGGTCAGGGGGCCGAAGCATCTGCAGGCCTGCGCGATAACCACAATGCCCTATCCCGGATTCCCCACCGACATGCAGGCCCAGTTCATGGCGCTGATGACCATAGCAAAGGGGACCAGCATCATCCGTGAGAACATATTTGAAAACCGCTTCATGCACGTGGCCGAACTGCGCCGCATGGGCGCCGACATCTCGATTGACGGCGGCACAGCGGCAGTCAAAGGAATTGAACGGCTAACCGGCGCGCCTGTAATGGCGACAGACCTGCGCGCCTCAGCGTCGCTCATCGTGGCCGCCCTCTGCGCCAAAGGTGAAAGCGCAATACAGCGCATATACCACCTCGACCGCGGTTATGAGCGCATAGACGAAAAACTCAAGAAACTCGGAGCTGATATCAAAAGGGTGATCGATTAGACCCGGAAATTTGCGGCAGCCCGCCCTTGAGAAGGCATGCCTTCTATTACCTTTTTGGACCCCCTTAAATCATGCAGTCAGGATTGCAGGGATACAAGCAGACGGCCCGTGAATTTGCCGCTGTCATGAAGGGCATTAACTCCCTTGGGCTCAGGCAGAAGGGATAAGCAGGTTAGCGCTGCTGAATCGAAAATGACAACGCAATAAACGGTCGCCGTACCTATTTTCTATATAAGGCTCGGGGCAGCGTTACGTCTTTGATTGGCCAATGGAGAAAAAGATAACCGCTGCGATGGCCATGACAATAGCGATAATGTGATAGACATTGACCGGCTCCTTCAGCCAGAAAATGCCTACAATTATTGTTGTCGTAATAATAGACAAGACCGCGTAAAGCACATACTCCGAGGCCCCATATCTCGTATACAAAAGATTGAACCCAATGTAGGTAAGGAAAAGCCCGGTCCCACTCAGCAGGATGGCCTTCCAGTTTCCCTTTATGGCGCTGCCCGCATCCAATGCGCCAAGCAGCGGCGCGAAGACAAACGAGAAGAAAACCGCGACTGCAGCAGACATGCCGACAAACAATAGCCCATTTTCCATGCCGACAGACTTCTTTTGTCCGAGAGCGAACATGGCATTGCCGATAGCGGCGATTCCTGCAAAAACAATTGGAAGCAAACTCTTCATATCAGGTAATTGATGTCAGGATTGCAGAGATACAAACAGACTGCCCTTTGCCTTTCTAATGTTTCTGTGACGTACACTGTTTGGAAGTTCAATCAAAGTATAGCCCAATTCACTTGCCAATGTCACCAGTGTTTCTTTTGCTGATCTTGCAGTTGCATCTCGCTTCTTAGACTTCATTCCTATGATATTCTCCGGCTGATTCTCTCCCGGTCGAATACTTAAATACAAGCGATTTTCGGCATCTGTTCTTATTACTTCTCCGCAATATAAAATGTCACATTATCGCCGTTCCATGCGTCACCCTTTGGCAATACATTATCAAAATGCCTTATCTTTTGAAAACGGCTTTCCTTCAATATCGGCTCCAGCTCCTCATATTCGTAATAAGCGCTCCAGAACAGATAGGACTCTATTTCATTTTTTTGGTTAATGACAATATGCTGATTGGCCAAAACCTTGTCTTCCGGATAATGATAACCCTTGTTCAGGACAATATACGGCTCGTCTTTCCAGAAACCTTTCATACAAACTTCCCACGACGGCTTTAAGATCTTGGCTTCCATGTTTTTACCGTTCACGACATCAAATATGAATCTCCCGCCATGCTTTAATGCCTTATAAATATTATCAAGGACTATTTTCCTTTCATCAGGCTTAAGGACGCAAAAATCCAGATAGATAAGAATAACCAAATCAAACCGGTTTTCAAAATCGATGTTCAAATAATTATCGCAATAATATTTAATACCCGAGCAGTTTTTCTCTGTTTTCCCCTTTGCATAATCAATCGAGGTCCGGGAAAAATCGACACCGGTGACATGATGGCCTGATTGCGCAAACTTTTCAGCGTATAAGCCGGGGCCGCAGCCCAGATCGAGAATATCCATCTGATCCTTTTTGACTTTTGAAAGAATCCACTCGACAATCAGTTCAATTTTTTCAGAGCTCCGGCTCGCCATATCATTATCGGGATTTGTATGAAGATCCAACAATTGCCGCGAAATATGCGGATCAGTCCACATTATGGATGTGCCGGATTCGTATAATGAAGGCTTCTTTACCTGTTCAATCAGTTTATCTATATTCATATAATTCTCTTATAAAAAACGGGCGACGTACATGTTTTATTAATATGGAGAGATGACAACCGGATAGACTCGGCCCTATTCCCCTGAAAATTCAGCCTTACGGACAAATCTCATTTTGTTTACTTTATAATCATGTCTTTCAGCGTAACCTCCGGATGATGATAGCGTTCGTAAGCGGCCGTTTTTTTCCCGTACTGAATGGCTTCACGGGGGCACCACTGGATACAGGCCATACATTGCTCACAATGACGCTGCCAGACCGGCTTTTCCGCCTCCATGACAATATTCCCCGTCGGGCAGACGGCGGCGCACGTCGCGCAGCCATTGCATTTCTCATCCGCCCGAAAATTCCGGTCCATCTTCGGGACCATGTTGAATGTCATTTTATAGATAGCGGTAAAGAGTATTCGCTGCCACAGAGGCCCCTTTTCAATTATTCCGGATTCTTTCCGTGCAATATGCCCAGCCGCCTGTTTAATTTTATCTTCTGCGGAGACATACAATTTTTGCAGGCGCGCAGCGGGTCCTGGACCTCCCCAAGGGATATAATTGCTCGGCAATACAATGTCAAAACCGGCGGAAAGCGACAGATCATATGAATTCATGACCTTCCGCAATTGAATTAGTGTGCGTGATACCTGTCCGGCGTTCACCGCGCAGGCAAAATAATACCGGCTCGGTTCCTTTCTTATTGCCTTCAAAAATTGAATGACCAGGTTCGGAGCCCCCCAAATATGCACCGGGAAAACCAGACCTACCGCGTCGGACTCAGAGGTTATGCCATCTTTGATCACCTTTATCATGGGATATATTTCGGCATTGCCCAGTTCCGCAGCCAGCAGGCGCGCCGTCCATAAAGAGTTTCCGGAACCTGTATAATAGTAAATAACTGTTTTCATGTTCCCTCCCCTGATTCAGCAGCAATATATTTTATATTCTTTTTGAAAGGCATGTATACATTTTATGCACATAGTGTTAAAAAAGAGAAAAAAGATCATGCAACAGCGGGTAGAAGACTAAACAGCCGTCGGGGGATAGCCATATCGACGTCCCGGCGCAGGCTACCGTTTTCGATTTCAGATAATAATACCGGGCGGTTTTTCATTGTTAATGGTTAAGAGATAACCAGCATAGTTTTGGCGGGACGAGAGATGGATATCCCTGACGGCTATAATATTGTTTCCCAAAAATTGTTTTATTAATGACAATTTCAGAATATACAGCCATGAAAACCTGTTTCTTTTGCGCAAAAGGAAGACCCCTACGTCAGCTTTTTGCATTAAAGCCTTCATGAAATGTCACAATACCTTGCGGCCTGCTCTCGTCGAACTGCAAGACAAGAAAGTTCTCCTGCGGAACGTGTTCATAAATCAGTCCGGGAATATTCCTGAAACCGAAGCGCACATAGTAGTTCGGATCTCCCACAAGCGCGCAGCCTTTTGCGCCCATTGCTTTGAGCCGCAACAGGCCTTCATGCATCATGGCTTTCCCAATACCCTGTTTCTGGAGTTCCGGCAAGACTGAGATGGGGCCGAGTCCATACCAGCCCTGACTGCCGTCGGAAATGGTCGCGGGTGAAAATGCTATATGACCGACCACTTTATTGTCCATCTCGGCGACCAGCGAAATCGTAAGAACATCAGCGGCTCTCAACGCGTTGATAATAAACTGCTCTGTCTGGTGACTATACGGATGTTTTTCAAAAGCCGCCATGGTGACTTCAGATATTGCTTCAACATCAGCTTCGGTCTCATTACGTATTATCATGTTCAGTTTCAATTCACACCTCGGGTTGATTTCTTTATCCAACTGACGGGCATGTCTTTCACCTTACGCTTGATATTTTCTTGTCAGGAAATCATCAAACAGTTCATTTCAAGCAGATGTGCGCCAAGTTCAGGATTCCCGCTAATCTCAATCCCCTCACTCAAGTCCAAATTATTCCAGCGGGTAAATATCTTCCATGCAATCTCCTGGTTGATTCTCACCATTGTTTGCGGTTCAGACCCGGTTTCATATTTAAGCGCTTGAATGCCGTTATTCCATTCGAGAAACCATTTTCCTCCTGCACCGCCGGTTATTTCTATACCTAATGTGTAGCCGTCCGCCTGATTATGTTTTTTAAAGTGATAAGGCAACGCCTGCATAAATGTATCAAGGACGGGATGGTAGAGCGCCCTTGAATAAATCGGCTCTTTATTAAGAGCTTCTCTGATCTGCATTTGATGATGCCAGCGTTCCGTATATTCTCTCGCAATATCAAACCAGTTGAATGATTCTTCTTCTCCGGCCCAGCTTACGGGGAAATGGGCCTTTCCAAAGGGATCGAGCGTTTCAAGGAACTCATGCAGCTCATTCTGATACCGTTCTATCATCTCCGTCAGTATCGTACCGCTAACGCCGGTAAAGGCGGAAGTCCAACGGTCCGCCACTTCGGTAATGTATTGAACAAGATCCTTGTAGGAACTGATATGCGCCGACACTGCTGGGCTGAAGCCGTCACGTTGCGATGACAGGCGCCGGATCGACGTATCGAGCAAATGGGCAAGAATGTCCTTTACTCTCCAGTTTGGAAATTGTGTCCCGGCATTCCAGTCTTCCGGTTCCATTTCTGAAATCAGGTCAAGCAGGTATTTATTCAATTCCGGGAATAAATGCACTGTCTTAATATAGTCATTCTTCATTTGACTTCTCAGAACGCAAGAGACACCCCTTGCGCCGTTCATCGCACACCCGAGCTCTCAAGAAACCCCGCAACTGTCCTGACATATTCCCCCGGCTTTTCCCACATCGGGCTATGGCCGCTGCGTGTTATTACCACGACGCGGCTGTTCGGCAGCGCGTCGCTAATGGAGACTGCCTGGTCAAAGGTCCCGAAGGGGTCGTGCGTGGCTACGAGAATCAAAACGGGCGCACGAACAGCCGCATGCTGCGCGGCTGTTATGGAAGGAGTGGTGTAGTTTGCCTTCAGGGCTTCGCGAAGCGCCGTATTGCTCGCCTGCAATCCCACCGCGACGAAATATTCGTAATCCTTCGGGGTCACATTAGAGGCGTCGAAATAGCGCGGTATCATTGAAGAAAAAAGCCTTCGGTTCTCTTCGACGGACCCGTAGGCTTTTATTCGCTTTTCCACAGCAGGCGAGATGCCCTTGGGCGGCAATGAGGTGGAAAATGTATTGGACAGCGCCAGGGCCATTACCCGATCGGGATGACGCGCCGCAAAATGCTGTATAACCATTCCGCCAAAGGAGTGGCCTATCAGTACCGCCCTCGGCAGACCCAGGACGTCCATGAATGCCCCGATATCCTCCGCAAGTTCGCGGCAACTGTAACCGGTTTCGGGCTTGTCGGAGCGGCCAAACCCTTTAAGATCAACGGCAAACAGCCGATAATTCGAAGGGAATAACGGCAGCGCCTTTTTCCATACAGCCGACGACATGCCGTAACCATGAACCAGCACCACAGGAATGTCTCCGGAGCCTGACGTTTCATAATGCAAACGAATTCCATTGGCCAGGCGAATGTCTGCTGCATTTGCGGATGAAGATAGTAGCCATCCTGTCGCAAGCAGGGTGAAAATCAGTAGTGTGAGTATTTTTTTCATTACCGCCCCTCCCCAGATAAGAAATTCATGCTTCGCTTATTATTAACAATAACGCTCTCTGTTCCTCTTTTCCCATATTAAGGCGCAACGGGCAGACGGGTTTGTTTTGCGTTGATCCCCTTGAGCGTCTGGAATCGTTCCTGATTTATTTTCTTTAATGTTTCCATGACCCCCTTGATCTCCGCTAACCCGACCAGAACAATGAGAAAATAATCATTCCCTCCGAAATTTACGGTTAGCTTCAATTTCAGAAAATCGGTTATTTCCTCATGCCAGGCGGTCATAGGGTTTCCATCTCCGACAGCAGCCTGACGCCCCAGGTCCACACTCCTTTGGTCTATGTAATCATGCCAATACTTTGAACCTTCTCCTGCCGTATGAATCCAGTCACAATTTTTGGCAAGCAATTCGTCAACAGCCTGTTCCATTAAATCATCATCAGAGAGATTGAATATCAGGCAATCGAATTTCTCATCTCTCCATGGCAATGCGCCCAAACATCCCGGCGCATAGGTGACAACAAAGCAGTTTGCAGCTCCGTCATCATTATCTATATTCGAATACGTTGTCATATGATTTAACACATCGCGCTCTATGGGATCACATCTTTGAGCCCGATTTTACATGGGCGCCCGACTCACGCCAGCTCTGTGCGAGTTTTTCGATGCTTTTACCGCTTTCCGTAGCGATGCCATCCCGGAAAAGCGTCACCTTGTAGCCCCGATTCAGGGCGCCACGGGCAGTGGCATCCACACAATAGGCTCCATCAAGACCTGCGAGGAATAATTGGTCCACATGGTTTCCCCTAAGGTAAACATCCAGCTCAGGTGTGGAGAAGGCGTCCGGACGGTTCTTTATAAAGGTTATGGAGCCTGGAACTCTTATGAGGCGGCGGTCCATTTCCGTTCCGGGTGAATCCGGGGCATTGAGCTCTCCCGTTAAAAATGATATTATCGGATTATCGATCACGTTTTTTACATAAACCACGAGTATGCCTCTTGACTGGGCCTGTGCAAGCAAGACATTAGAGGCGTTGACAATCCGGTCGCCGTCACGATATGGATTCTTGGCTTGCAATCCCGTGTAGTCCTCCTGGATATCAATGATGAGAAGAGCAGAACGTGGCTCTGAATACATCTCGATTTGTGGTCCATTTGTAGGGCGCACACTCCAGAAGACCAAAGCAATAATAACAGCCAACAACAGAATGACCGAACCTGTGATCCATAAAAAAATCCTTTTCACTCGCTTCATCGCGCTATTTCTCTCTTTTTTTCGTTTAATCATATCACATTCAGGTTTAATTTTCTGATATCCGACTAGAAGTCTCTTAGAGCTGTAATTTGATTGTACTACCCTCCATATCCCGAGCTGCAGATCAGTCCTGAATCCTCGGGCATATTATGCTCGATCCGTTATGGGCGATTATGTCCACATCCACTCCGTAAAGGGCCTTGAGACTCTCCTGTGAAATGATTTCATTGGGCGGCCCGTCCGCAAGCGCTTTTCCTGCGTTGAGCATCACTATGTGGTCCGAAAACAGGGCTGCATGATTCGGATCATGCAGGGTGACAAGGGCTGTCAAACCCTTATGCTTCACTATGTCCCTGATCTTTTTCAGTATCATGATCTGATTTCTGAAATCCAGATGAGATGTGGGCTCATCCAGAAGCAACAGCGGGGCCTCCTGCGCCAATGCCCTTGCTACAAGAACAAGCTGCCGCTCTCCGCCGCTGATCTTTGTATAAGGCCGCTCCGCAAGATGATCTATGCCGATCATCTCCATCGCCTCTTTCGTCTTGCGATAGTCTTCCTTTGACGGAGTAGAAAACAGCGAGACATGAGAGGCCCGCCCCATCAGGACAACGTCCAGGACCGAATAGGGAAAGGGAGGATCATGCTCCTGCGGCACGACGGCGAGTGTCTTTGCGCGTTTTTCAGGCGGGAGCGAGCCTATATCAGCTCCGTTCAGTAAAATGCGGCCGCTGTTATGACGCCACAGCCCGGCTATACACTGGAAAAGTGTGGTTTTACCGGACCCATTCGGACCGAGAAGGACAGTCACATTCCCGGATTCGATTCTGAAGGAGATCCCCTTCAGGATTTCCGCATCGCCCCCGCTGTGACTGAAATGTATGTCAATTATCTCAAGCATTTCCCTTTGTTATTTCCCCCAGCTGTCTCTTCCGCCCCTCTTAAGCAGATAAATAAAGAACGGCGCGCCTATTATCGCAGTGATAATTCCGACCGGCAGATCAAAACTTGTAAGGTTTCTCGCTATCGTGTCCGCCAGTATCATAAAGGCCGCGCCTCCGGCCATGCTCAGCGGCACGAGGCTTCGGTGATCAGGGCCGGTCATCATCCTGATAAGATGCGGGACCATCAGGCCGACCCATCCGATAATGCCGCTTACAGACACAGCCACGCTGACCGCGATAGTCGATGACGCGATGAAGATGAGCCTGTCTCTTTTTACATTCACGCCCATGGCCCTGGCCTCGTCGTCGCCCATGCTCATTACATTCAGTCGCCAGCGCATGAAAAAAATGGGCACAAGGCTGATCAGCAAGCCGATCCCTACAATGCGCACATAGTTCCAGTCGGCAAGAGAGAAGCTGCCCATCAGCCAGTAAACGATATTCTGGAGTTTCATAGGATCTATCAGGAACTTGATTATGGAAACCATTGCGGTAAAAAATGCGGAAATAATAATACCGGAAAGTATCAGCGGCAGCCGGGATATCTCACCCTGCGTCCTCGCTATCATATAGGCGAGGGCGACCGCAAGCAGGCCGAAGACAAACGCCATGATCTGGATAGGCAGCTGCGGTAAAAAGCCCATGGAGATGGCGCAGCCGAATGCGGCCCCCGCTGATATACCAAGTATAAACGGGTCTACAAGCGGGTTGCGGAATATGCCCTGGAAGGTCACACCCGTGACTGACAACGCAACTCCTACGAGTCCTGCAAGCAGTATGCGTGGCAGACGTATGTCGATAATGATGACGCGCTCGGGCGAATCCGGATTCTGGAAAAACGGGACGACCTCGCGGAAGAGGATGCCCAGCGTGTCCGTCGGAGATATGTCATATGCGCCCATGAAAAGCGCCACCCACCCAGCCAGAAAAGGCGAGAGCAGAATGGCTATATTAAGCGGAATATTATATCGTGACATGCCTTAATGTTCGCATAACACCTTATGGTTCCGCAAGGCACGGCGTTCATCGGAATTTTCATTCAGTCTACTTGCCTGACCCCATTCCTTCTTGCAGTAAGAATCAGCCTGGGCATTGGCCGTCCAAATTTAACCATTGACATAAGTTCGGCCACGAACTATAATTAAAGCATGAGTAAGATATTATCACGCGACATTATTGCGCAGATATCAAAAATCCGTGAGGCCGCCAATCTTATGATTGAAAACGAACTTGCGGCGCGTGGGATCACAGGCATTGTCCCTGCCCATGGCCTGGTGTTTGCGTATCTTTTTCGCCAGAACGGGTTGGTGCCCATAAAATCTTTGGTGCAGCAATCAGGGAGAGTCAAATCAACGGTCACCGGTATTGTCAATACCTTGGAACGACACGGATATATTTATAAACAGGAATGCGCGGAAGATGCCCGATCTACTCTTATAGGTCTGACGGAAAAGGGATGGTCGATTAAGCGTGATTTTGAAGAAATCTCAGAAATTCTGGAAGCGCAAGTGTATAGGAACATGCCCATGCAGAAACGCATGCGTTTAGTGGAATCGCTTTCCATTATCGAAGCCAATCTGAAATCCTAAAAATTTATCCATATTGTTCGGCGACGAACTAAATAAGGCTGATGTAAGAAAAAATAACAGGAGGAGAAAAAGTTATGAATGAGACAATCAAGAACATAATGGGAAGGCGATCAATCCGTAAATACAGGCAAGAGCAGATCAAAGATAAAGAGCTGGACTTTATTTTGACGGCAGGCTCCTACGCCGCAAACGCGGGGGGGAGGCAATCTCCGGTAATGGTTATATTGCAAAACAAAGAGCTGCTTTCAAAACTCGGCAAACTGAATAAGAAGGTTTTCTACAGCTCTCTTAACTGGTCGGCCAAAATGGGGACCGTTTCCGCGTTTCAGCCAAGCATTGCGGATGATGACAAAATAGAAAGCGCATTCTATGGAGCGCCTACTGTAATAACGGTATTTGCGCCCAAGACACATATTTACAGCGCCGAAGATTGCAGCCTTGTCATAGGGAACATGATGCTTGCAGCGCATTCATTAGGCATCGGCTCCTGCTACATTGGCCGCGCCAACGAAACATTTGAAACTGATGAAGGAAAAGAAATCATCAAAGATTGGAATATTGGAGACAATTACTATGCGGTTGGACACTGTATTCTGGGATACCCTGATGGAGACATGCCGAAGGCCAAACCCAGAAAGAATTATGTTGTGAAAAGAATAATTTAGTTACATACGCCTGTATCGGGCACAGATGCAATAATGCGCGGCCTTTCGGCCCGAAAATTTCCAGAAGGAGAAAAGACATGGAAAAAATCGGCACAACTTACAAGGTTTCATCAATCGGTAATATTAATGAACCCGGACGAGTGACACTCAATGAAAAACTTGCGCTCACAGGATCGGAAATATCCGTCAATAAATTACCCGCCGGGGTAAGCATACCATTTGTTCATTCGCATAAACGAAACGAAGAGATATATATCGTTCTGGAAGGCGCCGGCAAGTTTTACATCGACGGCGATGAGTTTGAAGTAGAGGCTGGAAACGTAATACGCATTGACCCGGCGGCAGAAAGATGCATAAAAGCTGATCAGCAAAACCCGATCACCTACATCTGCATCCAGACCGAGGCCAATAGCCTTGTGCAGTATACTCAAAACGATGGCGTTCCGTCCGACTCAAAACCGGGTTGGCTGTAAAATGAAATAGAACCTATCTCAAAATGTCCGCAATAATGTCCAGATACCGCATAAATACTGGATTCCCGTTTACACGGGAATGACAAAACGAAGCTTCGCATCTCAGAAAATCAATTCTGAGATAGATTCTAGTCAAAAATAACATTCTCCCTCAAGCTTCGGATAGAATACGAGACTTGGGGGAGAATTGGAGCTAAATCCCGGTCAACAAATTCTGTTTGCAGTTATTGCAAACCAAAAAACCGGTTTTACACGGCGGCAATCCTGAATTCGTCACAGTTCTGAAAGTCATTCATTTTCTTGGGCTAAAGCTGTATGTGGAGGTGGGGTAAGAAGGTTTATCGACAATAGTTAATCCGCGTTCAAATTCCTTAAAATTCTCTTCGCCAATGGCTATTTGGTTTCAACGAGCCGGGGAACCGCTTCATTTTTTTGGAATAAACCGAGAAATATATTCGGGTCATGCTTGAAAATATGAAAAAATACGATACCATTAAAATAATGGCGCAAAAACCGCGTATGGAATATTCAGGCTCTTTTCATCACAATATTTTCGGACCTGCCTTCTGCTACAGGACCCCTCCGACATGCTCCTGACCATTCTTGTTTTAAGTTTTTTTTGCGGTTTGTTTTCCGGTCTTCTGGGCGTCGGAGGCGCGGTTCTGCTAATACCATTAATGTTATCCGTCCCCCCTCTTGTCGGCGCAGGACAATTGTCCATGCATGAAGTGTCCGGCATAACGATGATTCAGGTTCTTGTCGCCTCTCTCTTTTCCTGTTTAATGCATAATCATTGCGGCATAATCCACAGGAAAACTGTTTTGGCAGCCGGCATTCCCATGGGTGTCTTTGCCCTTTTGGGATCCGCCGTATCAAAATATATGACTGCAGAAGAAATGCTTTTTATTTTCGGCTGCCTCGTAGTAATGGCATTTTTCATGCTGCTGAAACAATCATCAGATGTGTCGGAGGCCGTCTCCGGCGAAGTTCCCTTCAAATTGGCCGGCTCAGTGATAGTAGGCAGTTCAGTAGGTCTTGTTTCGGGAATTGTGGGCGCAGGCGGGGGATTTATTTTGATCCCCCTTATGGTCGGGATTCTGAAACTCCCCATGAGATTGGCTATTGGTTCGAGTCTCGGAATAGTGTTTATCGGCGCATTAATGGGATCTATAGGGAAGATTATGACCTTACAGGTAGAATGGTTATACCTGATTCCGGTGATTGCAGGCTCCATCCCTTCTGCGCTTTTAGGTTCTTATATATGCAACAAGTCTTGTCCTGCAAATATAAGATATCTGCTTTTAGCAATGGTGTTTCTTGCTGCTTTGAATACCTGGAAAGATATCTATATTAATTTCATGAAATAAACGCGTGACCGTGTTATGTCAATTTTTTTTCAGATACTCCGCAAGCCTGATCTTGCCCCTCTTGAGTTCGTCCGGCGGAACTTTAATGGTGAATAATATTACAAGACCTGATAATCATATAAAAGGCGCCTCCACAGGTCAAGAGCCGACTCAGTTTTATTATGCTCCCGGCTCAATCCTCACTCACGCTCCCGCCGAAAACCAATCTTCCCCTTTTGAAGCGTTATAGGAGTCATCAATTCTCGTATCGCGTCGAAGACCACCCTGAACTGGGCATCGTATTTCTTTTCCAGAGAAGCCAGTTTTCGGGCCAGGTCTTTGTGAGACGATATCATCTCTCGCAGCTTCACGAATGCCCTCATTATACTGATATTGACCTCTATGGCTCTCTCACTGTTGAGCACAGTTGATAACATCGCAACTCCCTGTTCAGTGAAAACATAGGGCTTATATCCACCAAGATACTGTCTTGATGGTATCGCATTTTGCGATACCATGCCATCGACCTCCGTTTCATTCAGTTGAAACATGAAGTCGTCAGGGAAACGCTTTATATTTCTTTTTACCTGCTCTCTCAATCGGATCGGCTTAACTCCATGTAATTTCAGATGCCCCTGACAACGAAATTATCATATCACGACTCTTTGTAGCATATCAATGGCACAGATATGAACTGTCACAACCAGAAAACATCAAAGGATTTAACGCGCATGATGACCATTCTGTCAGCCCGGTTTTCATTATCTATATACCCCCTTCAGTCTGCCGCCGTACAACATATCAAGCATTTTGTTTTTCTCATGCTCAAGATCGACGTCCCTGAAGCGCTCCGGATGCGTCCATTTGGTGACCAACTTGACTGCGTACAGGTATTTTAGCGTCCAGAGATCGCAGAGAAAGACCTCAGGCAATTCGTATACCCTGCCTTCACGCACAGCTTTTACCAGCCGCCATTGTCTGTTGGCGATAATATCCGAAGGACCCGTTCTGTCGCTGTTCCACATGACAATAATGTCCGGATTCCAAAACAGAATATGTTCGAGAGTAATCTTCACATGTTCGTGCGGAAGGCTCCGGCAAACATTTCTCCCTCCGGCCAACTCTATAAGATCGTTGACCATGCTTCCTCCGCATGAGGTCTCAAGAGCGCCATTGGCCCACATATAATAAACGCCGGGACTTTTATCCGGAGGAATATCCCTGAATCGCGCAGTGAAATGTTTAAGCTCGCTCCTCACATAAGAAATCAGTCTTCGGGCCCTCTTCTCTGAACCCGTGAGCCTGCCAAGGGCGATCATCTCTCTGTCAATGTCGGATCTGTCTTTTATGAAAACTCCAAACACTTTGATCCCGAGTCTTTCCAGCGTCGAGATTGTTTCGGTCTGTTCGGACCATATGATAACAACGTCAGGTCTGAGCGATATAATATTCTCGATGCCCACAGCATCCCAGTTGCCGGGCGCGGAAAGGCTCTTATTTCGTATGCGCTCATCCAGCGCCGCGTAATATGGAAAGACCGCTTCCTGATATACATTGGCGGATATGCCGACAACACGCCGCTCTTCACCCAGCATATAAATGCCGCTTAATGCGCTCTCGATAAGACATACGATTCTGCTGACCGGCTTGTCAAACACCAGTGTCTTGCCCCGGAAATCGGTAACCGTTATTGACTTTGATGCTGGAGACGACTCACACGGAGCCGCAATGATAAAACAACTCAAGATAAACAGCGCCAGACTGACGCAACAAACAGATGGTTTAATCAAACTATTCAATGGACGAGGCCCTCGTCATCACAAGGGCCTCATCACGCCTCCTAACTAAAATCTGAGTTCCAGCTTTGCCAGGGCATTGATTCCCGGGTCCCTGAAACCCCAGGGCATCACATATCTCCGGTTAAACAGGTTGTTGACGTCAAGGCTGGCGTTCAACATATACCCCTGAATTTTATAAAGGGGTTTAAGTATCTTGAGATTTACCAGCCCAAAGTCGCCAAACTTATTGCGGCCCGTCTTGTCGATACCGTCGTAGTAAACGCCGACATATTGGACATACGGCGATACGGTGAATTGATAGGGCAGCCTTGCCGTTAAGCCGACATTTGCAAGCCATCTGGGAACAAAAGAAAGTTCGGCCCCCACCTCGTTGGGATTAAGGCTCTCACTCACCTCGGAGTGGGTATAAGTCGCATTTGCGAACCAGCCGATATATTTATTGATCATGTGCTTCATATCAAACTCCACTCCCATGGATTTTGCCTGCCCGGCGTTAATGGCGCGGCTTTGAGAGGGATTTGTATTTACGACAACGGTAGTGATTGCGTCATCAACGATGTTATAGAAGCCGCGGATACTGACTTTCAGATTGTTCAGCGCCCATGCGTCTGCTCCGACATCAATCCCAATGCCGCTTTCCGGCTTGAGATCCGGATTAGGCAACTGGCCGTTTCTCCCGATAACGCCCAAATCCGACCATTTAAGGGTTCCACCTACGGCCTTTCCGTCCGGAGTGACATAAGAGCTTCCGGCATTGGCATAGACCCCTGCCTTTTTCGAAAAATTGTATCGAACACCTGCGCTCCAGAGCGGTTTGAGCCAGTCATTGGCGGACAATCCCGGAGTTGCGCCTCCGAGCTTTTCATAGTCATGCCTGGTATAGGCAAGCCTGCCTCCCGCGCGCAATACCCAGGGACCAAGGACAAGCTGCTCCTGGGCATATAATCCATGGCTGCGTGACGTCATGTCATTACCTGTGGAGCGGCCCCCGCCATCAGGTTCTGAATACGTTTCATAGGTTGCATACTGCATATCTGTTCCCACGGTAAGCACACTTTCCTTTAAATGCTTGTATGATACCGACACATCAACCGGCAAGATGTTCTGTATTACACCATCATTCTCTCTAAGAGACAGCCTGGGGGGATAGTTGTCTTCTTCCCAACTCCGATGATAATAGCGATAGCCTGCTTTAACGTTTAGCGTAAATGCCTGACTCAATTTGTTCTCATAGGAGAAATTAAGCAGACTGTAACGATGATCATACTCGCGGTTAGGTCTGCCGACGTCTCCGACATGTATTGTGGTATTGGCAAACAGGGCAATTTTTTGATTGGCATCTATGAACCATGTGCCCTTGCCGTAAACCTTGGCCTTGTCATAGTCGGGGCGATTACGCATGTTCAGCCAGGAAGGAGTGGTCCCGTAATTGTAATAATCCGACCGCTCATAGGACACTCCCATAAAATAGTGAAAATCATTCTTGAAGCCCTGATGATAAAACTGTCCCAATGCCGTATTCCAACTGCCGTAACCGCCGATAATGCTGGTCATCGGCTGGGTGATTCTCTCTTTGGTAATCAGGTTTGATATGCCGGAAAGCGAAGACTGATTGCCGGAAAAATCCATCGACATATAATTCGGATAGAGGACCGAAGCCGGACCCCGATGGACTTCCGCACGCTCAAGATATATGGGATCAAGACTCATCGGATCAACAAAAGAATCAATCGGCAAGCCATCGAGCATATACACACTGTACTTTGGGCCCAACCCTCCGTACGATCCCCAGTTTGCGTCATTGCGCGAAAGCGGGTTTACAAAGGTCCCCGGCTGATATCTGAAGATTTCAGAAATATTGCGGTTAGTAAATGTTAGGTTCTGAATTTCCTCATTGGTTATTATATCGACCTTCTGTGTCACTTTTGACTGATCAACCGGAGTTTTTGTGGCGGTCACCACTACCTCCGCCAGCGTAGTTTCATTCGTCTCTTTTGTTTCTTTGGCTGCCTGCGGCGTCTGCCCGGACTGCGGTTCAGCGGCATATGCCGCTGCGCACAAAAGGACAAGGCACATCATACTGAATAAAACATAAACTTTTTTCACAACAAAACCCTCCTTTTTCCGCGCCACATCCATCAGTTATAATCAGATGGGAGTGACGCAAGTCATTTTCCAGGGACAGGGCAGGTGTATCCCTCCAAGGTCATGTCTGCCTCTGTCCTCATTTTTTATCACTGTCCGGCCAGTCTGAACCTCACAGGCAGCAAGGCCTTTGAAAAGATTGCTCTGCCGGCTCTGACTGCAGGCCTGTATGTCGATTTTCTGACTGCCTCCAGCGCCGCCTCGGTAAAACCGAAATCAGCCGCTTCAACCACTTCAACATTCAACAGTTTCCCCTTTTCGTCTATCGTAAGTTTCAGCAATACTTTTCCTTCTTTATTCATATTCTTTGCTATAAATGGATATTCAGGAATCTCGCGCCTTAAAAAGCTCGGCCCGGTGGATGAGCCAAAATGAACAGTCTGAGACGCGCCTTGCCCTGATGTCGCAGCCGCAGAGGCCAAAGAGGCCCCAAACCGCTTGCTTTCAGACTGCACAGCGCCTATTGAAACAGCAGACACCGGCTTACTGTCCGGTACCGGTTGTGCTGTCAGCGCAGGACTGGTTATTTTTTCTGCCATTATTACCTTTTTGGGAGACGTAGCAGTCTTGACTGCCGATCTTTGCTGCGAAACCGGAGATTCTGAAGCATCATTCAATTCCCCATCTATAAAATGAATAATGATTATCTTTGAGGACTTTTGCATTCCATCTATGGCCAGGCATAATGCAACAGCCGCAACAAACATATGCATTGCGCCTGCTGCAAGACCTGAATACAGGAGGCCGCGCTCTCTGTCTTTGTTGATCAACCTGTCAAAGATCATTACGACGCCACCATAGAATAGAGACTTCAACCTCGTCGTCGATCCAGTAATGTCCTTCACGATGTTTAAGGGATGCCATGAACCGCCCGGCAGCTTCACGATCCGGACCGCAGCCATGGCGTAACAGAAAATGCTCTTGCGCCTCCGCATATGAGTGATAAACATAGGGACTGCTGACTATTAATTGTTTCGCTGAAATCAGATCGTAATTTGCGGCATGGGACTGTAGTTCCCTGGCGCTGAACCGGCCTTCATGAACAATGAGCATATTCTTTGGATTCATTCCGAGCATCCTGTCGAAGGCCGGGACGCCGCCGATAATATGCAGGGTATTGCATGCGATAATGAGATCGAACTCCCGAACGTCGCGGAATGAATTCCACGCGCAATCGCAAATATCGAAGTTTGCGATCCCCCTTGACTCAGCCCTTACAAACAGCAATCTTCGCATCTCAGCGGAAGGCTCAATCGCTGTTACTTTGCATCCAAACGCCGAAAGAGGCAGCGTTAAAGCTCCGTCACCGGCCCCTATATCGAGAACGCGCCAATGCGGTTGAGCCCTTTCCATAAGAAACGTTATTATCTGCTTGTGATAGCCGCTGTGATCGGACCAGAGTTTTTGGCTCCGAGCATTGCGGTCCCAGTATGCCGTTGTCGCTATCTCCTGACAGAACTCATTTTGAATCACTCCGCCTCCAAAAAACAAAAAAAGCCACGAAAAAGCTGCGCCTGTTGACGCAAAGCCTTCGTGGCCTGAATTCATTATTTATGTATACTGTTTTTACTACCCCCGAACTTCGTGTTCAGGTTATTCAAGCAAAGATATTACCTAATGTCTTACGTTGATGTCAATATACGGTATTAGAACCTAAAAGGGGCTGACTTGTGGTTAAGTCTTGAGGAGTTTCTTGATCTCCGGGGCAATATGTTCGATAAAAAGACTGAAAGTTGATGGCAAAGACCTTTTATTATGTGTGACGAAATATAAGCTGCGTTTCATCTGCACATCGGGAATCTTTATCTCTTTCAGTCTCTTGCACTTCAATAGATCACGCACTGCAAGACGGGAAATGATGGAGAGCCCCATGCCTGATTTGACTGCCTCCTTGACCCCTATTGTTGTGCCAAAAACCCCGATGATCTTCAGTGAATCTATATCAATACCATGTGTCATCAAGATCCTTTCTATTTCTATCCTTGTGCCTGAACCTTCTTCGCGCATGATGAAAGGCATTTCCACAAGCTCTTCAAGAGTAAGTGTGTTTTTCTTAAAATAATTCGGAGGTGATATCACTACGAGTTCATCCTCGGCAATTTGGGTATAGGAAAGTTTTTCATCAGCAATAATGGTTCCGACTATGCCGAGCAATAATTCGTGAGACATAATCCTGCCAATGATCTCTTTTGAATTCCCAGTCGAAATCTGGAAAACGATATCCGGATATTTGCTCTTGAATGAGGCCATTAAATGGGGCAGCACATATGATCCCGCAATTGTGCCGGCGCCCACAAGCAATTCTCCGGAAGGTTCTCTTTTACCCAGCGTAATCATATCTCCGATCATGTCTACACGTTCTACAATCTCCATCGCATGAGCATACAATGATTCCGCTTCTTTTGTGGGGGCTATGGTTCTGCCCAGGCGGTCGAACAGGCGACAGCCCAGTTCTGTTTCAAGAGAAATTATATGGTCGCTGACTGTAGGCTGGGTCAGGGCCATCTCTTCAGCAGTCCTGGAAAAGCTCCTGTTTTTGTAAATGCAAGCGAATAATTTCAGTTGATGTATATTCATAGAACTTCCGGCAAGAGGCTTAAAGTTTCAGAAGATATAAATTCAAGCTGCTCACTGAGAAGGTCGTGCCCATCCAATCACATCTGATATCTTTCATTAAACTCCTCCATGCGATTTCATCACTTATGGCGTTACGCTATCAGAGGGCCTCCGCCCTGCGCTGCGCCATCCTGCAGACTTCAAGGGCAAAGGGAAACGGCTCCAGCGCCCGCTCAAATATGCCTATACAAAATGCCATTGCCAACTCACTGTTTGTAATCGACACTCCATTATCCGCGCAATACATAATTTTTTCGAGCATCTCGCGCCGGTTCAATGAGCAGGCCGGGCAATGTATGACAACGTTATACCTGTCGAGATCTTTCGGAAAATTCCGGCCGAAGCAATAAACAAATTCGAGCTCCCCTCCCACATACTGATTGAGCAGGCCGGGTATCTTGTCTCGCCCGATATTGTCGCATGCCGGATGATGCATACATGACTCGGATATCAGAACACGATCCCCCGGGTTCAGTCGTCCCAGGGACATCATACCTTCTACTTCTGTTATAAGATCTCCCCCGTAACGGGCAAAAAGAACCGANATGCAGGTTAGTGGAATACCAGAGGGGATATCTGCGGCNACTTTCAAAAAAATCTGCGCGTCGGTCACGACAAGNCCGGGCTCCCTTTTCATCATGGACAGAGTTGCCGGCAATTCACTCACATTTACAACCAGGCAGGGAGCTTCATTGTCAAGAAATGCCTGTAGCGCCCTTGATCTGAATAAATCATGGCGGCCGCTTATTGCAGCCTTTCCTGCGGTGGACATTACAAAAACGGCTGTTTCATCTGGTCCGACAAGCCCGGAAAGTAATGAAGTTTTTTGCAGACATTCGGGCGGCGCTATAGACAACATTGTCCTCCGGAGACGGTTCAGCCCCCCCCTTGTCAGAGCTGAAACCGGCACACTTATGTTATGGTATGCCTTTGGCAGATTCGCCAGCTTTTTACAGGACATAGCTTTATCGGATTTATTCACCACTACGATAAACGGGATGTTCCTGGATAAAATCTCCCCTGCAAGCGACTCCTCATTTTTTCCCCAACAGCCCGGTTCTGTGACTATGGCCGCCATATCAATGCGGTTCATAGTCTGCTGAATTGACTTGGCCCGTACAGACACGGTGGTCCCTGTTTCATCCATGCCGGGCGTATCGAAAAACAGCGTTGGGCCGAGCGGGAAAAAATCCATGACCTTCTCGGTAACTTCGTCACTCCTTCCCTTCACTTCCAGGACATTAGCCCAGGTTTGCCGCGCAAGCGCATTAAGCAGGCTGGTCTTGCCGGTATTCCTGCGTCCGAATATTCCGATATGTATGCGCCGTTCTCTTTCTGCAATCCGCATATCTATTCCTTTCATAAAAAGCTATTCTCCAAGCCTTTTTTGCCGGAAAAGATAGTTTTTAACATAATCTTCCACGGCCTGTCTAACCGGAACCGTTGCCTTGTTATAGCCGGCTCGCCGCAACTTTGCTATATCAGCACAGGTGTAATACTGGTACTTTTCACGAATGTCCGCGGGCATATCGATATATTCGATACATGGCAGCTTTCCCATGGCGTTGAATATAGCGACAGCCAGTTCATTCCATGCCGACGCCCTGCCGCTGCCGATATTGAAAATCCCGTTTGCCGGACGGTTGTTCAGAAAAAACAGCGTCATGTCTGCTGCGTCTTTAACATAAATGAAATCGCGCTTTTGTTCCCCGTCTGCATAGTCATCACGATGAGATTTAAACAGCTTCAGGGCTCCTGCAGCAGATACTTGCTCGTAGGCCTTTATCACGAGCGATCTCATCTCTCCCTTGTGATATTCGTTAGGCCCGAAGACATTAAAATATTTAAGTGAGGCGATCTTGTCCAGGACCCCTGCGCCTCTCGCCCATATATCGAAAAGATGCTTGGAATATCCGTAGGGATTCAGAGGCCTGAGATCATCAAGCCGGGATTCGTCGTCTCCAAATCCGGCGTTCCCATCTCCATAGGTGGCGGCGCTCGACGCGCAGATAAAACGGATATCGTGCTTCAGGGCAAAGAGCGAAAGCTTCCTGGAATATTCGAAATTATTGGATATCAGATATGATGCGTCGAATTCGGTCGTGGAAGAACATGCTCCGAGGTGGATTATTCCTTCAATTTCATCAGCGTTGCCGCTGAACAGCCATTTGGAACCTGCATCCTCTATTTTCTTTAAGAAATGGTCCTTCTCGATATAGTCCCTGAACTTCAGTGGAGCCAGATTTTCCCACTTCTCTCCACTGCCCAGATGATCCACCACCAGGATATCATCTCTCCCCATCTGATTCAGTCGATTGACAACCGCGCTACCGATGAACCCTGCGCCGCCGGTTACAATTACCATAGAGGCAAGTCATTAATTCCACGGCGTGGGGAGGGAAGGGTATTCCCCCCACGCCCAACGGCTGCCACCGCCCCTGCCAGAACAGTGCGCCTTTCCAGTATTTCCCTGTACACGCTTATCTCGAATCTCCTGTGAATTGGCAATAAAAAAAGCCGCGACAGCCGCGCCTTCTGGCGCTGAACCTTCGTGGCCTGGAATTAGTATGTTGTGTCACTAATACTTGCAAAACCCGAATTTCGTATCCGGTTACTATTGTGTGGAGTTTACATGATCTTTCGCCGGAGTGTCAAGGCTTCGAATTGCATCATCTAAAATCACGTTGAAAGTGATTCGTTGCATCATATAAAAATCACGTCCAAATATTTACGGGGATAGGTCCATACTGACCGGAAGAACAATCCGGGAGGGAGATATGGGGCTGACGGCAAAGGAGAAGCGTTCTGCAATCAAAGTGACTGCTCTGAGGTATCAGAAAGCGCCAAAGAAACAGAAAGGAATCATTCTTGATGAATTTATTGCTCTGACTGAATATGACCGTGATTATGCCGCTTACGTATTGCGAACACATGGAAAGAAAGCGTTTATCGGCAAAACCAGGTCATTGAAGGCAGACATCAGCAAATCTTTCCGGAAGTCCAGACACCGTATCTACAATGATCTGGTCATAACCTCGCTCATCACAATCTGGTATATCATGGACTGCATATGCGGAAAACGTCTTGCTCCAATGCTCAAGGATATAATCCCTGTGCTGGAAAAACACAATGAAATTCAACTTGATGAAGAAACAAAATCAAAACTGCTGAGCATCAGTTCAGCCACTATTGATCGTCTGCTGAAGTCAGAAAGGAAGAAGCACACTATCAAGGGACGTTCCCATACAAAACCCGGAACCTTGCTTAAAAGCCAGATACCCATCAGAACCTTTGCCCAGTGGGATGAGAAGAAGCCCGGTTTTGTAGAAATAGACCTTGTAGGGCACGATGGCGGCGATCCCAGCGGAGAGTTTGCCCAGACGCTCAATGTGACTGATATTGCCACAGGATGGACAGAGTCCCAAGCGGTCAAAAACAAAGCTCAACGCTGGGTGTTTGAAGCCATTGCCGATATGCGAGGCAGATTCCCTTTTGACCTTCTGGGCATTGACTCTGATAATGGCTCTGAATTTATCAACAATCATCTTTATAACTACTGCAAAGAAGAGAAGATAACCTTCACGAGGGCTCGCAGTTCAAGAAAGAACGACAACTGCTTTATCGAACAGAAAAACTATTCTGTTGTCAGAAGGGCGATTGGTTATATGAGGCATGACACAGCAGATGAATTGGCTATTCTCAATGATCTTTACAGAGTCCTGCGGCTTTACAGCAATTTCTTTCAGCCGGTAATGAAACTGATCGAAAAAAGCAGAGTCGGCAGTAAGGTGACAAGAAAATATGATGAGGCTCAAACACCGTATCAGCGTGTGCTTGCTTCTACTGACGTGCCCAAAGAAATCAAAAGACAACTTCGCATGCAATATCGAAAACTCAACCCTGCTGAATTGAAACGCAAGATAGAAAGCCTTCAAAAAAAGCTGATTCAAGTCGCCTCAAATAAACAGAGAAAACCTTAAAAAATGAAAAACATTTCGACGTGATTTTATGTGATGCAACCGATACCCATTTGGACGTGATTTTTATATGATGCAACGCGGGCTTACAGACAAGGCAACTCGTTTGCGATAACCATAGCCTTCTGAAACATGCCGTCCGGCGCTAATTATGCTGTTTGTGATACAGCATCTGCAATGCGCAGGCGTCTCCTCCATGCATATCTTGCCCGGATAAAGGGCATAGAGCCTTCGATAATGTCCCGCTGTTACATTTGGCATTACGACATTTGCGCCGCTCTGAAGGGCAATCAGCCTGCCCGTTTCCCTGATAGTCTCCATTGCTGTCGTGGCTGGTATATTGATATCCGGCATAAGAAGCCTCGTGACGGCTATGATCCTGAGACTCACTTCAAAAGAGCCTCCGGGAGCATCGGCCAGCGGCGTGTCGAAATTGGGAATAAACGGACCTATCCCGATCATGTCTGCTTCGATTTCTCTGAAAAACATTATGTCGTCGGCAAGCGATTCGGGCGTCTGTCCCGGCAGCCCGACCAGGCACCCTGTGCCGACTTCATAGCCGAGTTCCTTTAGGTCCCGCAGGCAGCGTATCCGGTTCCTGAAAACCATGCCGGGGCTCATCTTTTCGTACAGTTCCCTGTCTGTCGTCTCGATGCGGATAAGATATCGGTCTGCGCCTGCTTCGCGATAGGCCTGATATTCATCCCTGCTTTTTTCTCCAATGCTCAGGGTTATGGCGACATCGAGTTTCTTGATAGACCGGACCAGATCCAGCATCTCATCGAGTGAATAGAAATTGCCCTCACCCGCCTGAAGCACAAGTGTTCTGTATCCATAAGAAACCGCCTTTGAAGCCATCTCCATGATAACCCCGGGCTCCAAGCGATAACGATCAAGATTGCTGTTATCTCTTCTCAACCCGCAATAAAGACAGTTTTGGGCGCAATGATTGGTGAATTCGATCAGACCGCGAAGATGGACCTCATCGCCCACATATTTTTTACGGACCCTGTCCGCGGCCGCAAAAAGCATGTCATCGTTCCCTTTGCCTTCCAGAAGCGCCGCAATCTCGTCTCTATCAAGTTCGTGTGACGCTTCAGCTTTTCTGACAAGGTCCGCCTGCATGATATGGTTACGCCCTTTCCTTCATGGACACAGTCCTGAATACTTCAAGCGCAGAGGGGAAAGGTCCAAGAGCGCGAGCAAAGATTCCCAGGCTATAGGCTATTGCCAGCCCGTAGTTGGTGACAGGCACACCTTTTTCATTGCAATACCGTATGCGGTTGATCATCTCGCGCCGGTTAAGTGTGCATGCGCCGCAATGGATGACTATTTTATAACTGGAAAGATCGCTGGGGAAATCGTGGCCGTGACAAGACACAAATTCCAGGCTGCCGCCGACATATTGGGTGAGCCAACGGGGTATCTTGACCGTGCCTATGTCCTCGCCGATGGGATGATGCGCGCAGGCTTCGGCAATGAGCACACGATTTCCGGGTCTGAGTCTTTCCACTGCCATGGCTCCTTCCACTTGTTTGATGAGGTTCCCCTTGTAACGCGCAAAAAGGATCGAAAAACTTGTCAGGGGGATCTCCGGGGGAATGTCCGCAGCCACCTTGAGAAACGCCTGCGAGTCGGTCACAACAAGCTTTGGAGCTTTTTTCAGGGAGGCCAGCGCTATGCGCAATTCCCGTTCTTTCACCACCATACAGAAGGCGTCACTGTCCAGAAGATCGCGTATGACCTGGACCTGCGGCAGGATAAGACGGCCCTTAGGGGCTTCCTTGTCTATGGGAACTACAAGGATGGCCAATTCGCCCGGCCCCACAATATCGCCGGCGATTGCAGGAGGATGCAAACACTCCGCAGGGACGGCATCCATCAGTGCCTTGCGAAACGCATTAAGTCCCGTTTTTTCCATAGCCGACACCACAACCGTCATACTTCTGAAATGTTGAGGCACAGCGTAAAGCGCATTCCCTCCCTCAAGCAGGTCCGCCTTGTTTACTGCAATCAGGGTTGCAACGCAACGCTGCGTCAGTTCTCGAAGCAGGAGTTCTTCAAATTCTGTCCAGACGCCGACCTCCGCTATGACAACTGCAATATCTGCGCGATCAAGCGCCTGTCGTGTCCTGGCGATACGCATCTCTCCCAGCGCTCCTGCATCATCTATACCGGCCGTGTCTATAAAAAGAACCGGCCCGACCGGCAGCAACTCCATAGGTTTCTCCACAGGGTCGGTGGTCGTTCCCGCTATCTCGGAGACAATGGACACATCCTGTCTCGTCAAGGCATTAAGCAGGCTCGACTTGCCGACATTGCGGCGTCCAAACAGACCGATCTGTATCCTCATGCCTTTCGGCGTTTGCCGCATCTTACCTCCACAGTTATAAATTATCTACTGATGTCCAAGCCTGCATACGGCCTCCGGACTTATCGCCTGATCAAATTCCGATTCCGTCATCAGGCCTTCACCTAAAACTATTTGTCTTATGGTCTTGCCTCCCTGTGAGGCCCGCTTAAGTATTTCACATGCTTTGTCGTAACCAATGCGGGGAATCAGCGCTGTTGCGGTTATGTTTGCCCTTTCAAGCTGTTTACCGCATTGTCTCTCATTAGCCTCCATGCCTTCCACGCAGAATTCCCGCAGAATTCGGCAGCTCCGCTCCATAAGAGTAAGGCCGTCAAGCAGGCACAGCGCAATAAGAGGCATGAAGGGGTTAAGTTCGAGGCTGCCGGAAGCGCATGCAAAGCCAAGCGCCGATTCATAGCCGAAAACTAGCATTGCAGCCTGACTTACAGCCTCGGGTATGACCGGATTCACCTTGCCCGGCATGACAGACGATCCCATCTGTCGCGGCGGCAGTGAGATTTCACCAAAGCCGCAGTCAGGTCCTGAGGAAAGCAGCCTCAGGTCTCCGCTCACTTTATGCAAGGACACCGCGAGGGTCTTGACCATTCCCATCACTTCAACAAAAACATCAGCATTCTGCGTCGCCTCTACGAGATTTTCCGCCCTGGCAAACCCGAGCCCGGTCAAATCCCGAAGCACGTCGACCACCCGGAATATATACTGTCGCGGCGCGGTCAGTCCGGAGCCTATCGCAGTTCCGCCAAGATTTACAACTCTGAGTCTTTCCTCGCATTTGTATAGTCTCCAGCTGTCCCGGTTGAACGCCTCGGCATATGCGGCCATTTCCCGGCCCAGTGTTATCAACGCCGCGTCCTGCATCTCGGTCCTGCCTACCTTGACTACATGCGCCATACGCCTTTCGGCGCGCTGAAACGCCTCCTGTAACTTCACGACCTCTTCCTCAAGCCCGCGAACGGACCATATAGCGGCAAGACGCAGAGCGGTGGGAAATGTGTCATTTGTGGACTGGTGAAGATTGATATCGCCAAGCGGCGAAACCGTTTCATAGCGGCCGTGCGGGAGGCCCAGTATTTCGAGCGCGCGGTTCGCAAGGACTTCATTCACATTCATATTGATGCTGGTTCCGGCTCCGCCCTGTAGAGGATCTACAACTATATACTGTGTCAGCTTTCCGCCTGCCATGTCCCGGCAGGCCTCAAGAACTGCGTCGGCCTTGTCTGGGTTCTCTTTCCAGAAGCCAAGATCCGCATTAACAGATGCGCAGGCCAACTTAACCATCCCAAAGGCGCGGATCAAGCATTCGGAGAAATGCCGCGAAGTCAGGGGAAAGTTTTCGATTGAGCGCAAAGTATGTATCCCATAAAGGAGGCTGTCTGGAACATCCATTTGTCCAAGGGAATCGAATTCGGTTCTTACCATTTCATCCGACCTCAACCTCTGATTTATATAAAAACATCACGTTCCCCTTTCTCCACACGATCAATAAGAAGCATGCATAAATCCTTTTTAAATTTATCCATGCCGGTCAACGAGCCTTCAATAAGTTTCTTGCCGGTCTCGACTGTTTCGGCGGATGCATAATCAAGGAGATATTCCATAAATGTCGACAAGGCGTTTGGGTCACAGCATTCCTTAATGACACCGGGTTTTGCAAGGTCCATAAAGTCGTGACCTGTGCGACCCGTGCGATAGCAGGCCGTGCAAAAGCTCGGAACAAACCCCATTTCGGCAAGATCGCGAACCACCTCATCCAGACTACGCTGGTCCCCAAGTGAAAACTGGGCGCTTGACCGGTTTTCAGATCCGTATCCGCCCGGATCAGTACGGCTGCCCCCGGAGATCTGGCTGATACCTAACTGCAGGCACTCGCGCCTTATCTCAGCCCGCTCACGAGTGGAAAGGATCATCCCGGTGTAAGGCACTGCCAGCCTGATTACTGCTATGATCTTCTTGAAATCGTTGTCGCTGACGGCATTGGGCGGGTTCTCGGAGAGTATGCTGCCCACAGCCGGTTCAATGCGGGGAACGCTGATAGTGTGAGGTCCGCAACCAAACCGTTCCTCCAGATGCCTTGCGTGCTGCAAGAGGGCCATGACCTCGAAGCGCCAGTCAGCAAGTCCGAACAGCACGCCGAGGCCCACATCATCAATTCCGGCTTCCATCGCCCGGTCCATACACCCAAGCCGCCACTCCATATTGCGCTTTTTTCCGCCCGTATGCGTCTTATCATAAATCGCCTTGTGATATGTCTCCTGGAAGGTAATATAGGTGCCGATTTCGGCAGCCTTGAGACGTCTGAAATCATCCACGGAAAGCGGCGCAATCTCCACGTTAATGCGCCTGATTTCTCCGGGGCCTTCCTTGATGTCATAAACAGTTTGTATAGCCTTTAGAAAATAATCAAACCCTTCTCTTGGGTAGGCTTCACCGAGAAGCATTACAATGCGTTTCTGCCCTGTGCGAATAATAGCCCTCGCTTCGGATGCAATCTCATCGTATGTCAGGGTGCGGCGCACAACACTTTTATTCGACTTCCTGAAGGCGCAATAAAGACACTCGTTGTTACAGGTGTTCGAGATATATAAAGGCGCAAAAAGGACGATTCGTTTGCCGTAAATTTCCTCTTTAACACGTTTTGCCGTATCAAATAGTTCTTCGAGAAGTTCGGGCGTTTCAATCTGCAGAAGAGCCGCCACCTCATCCGGCATAAGTCCGCCCAGGGAGATAGCCTTGTCTAATATCGCCCTTACCCTCTCGGGACCCGGGACTGATGCTTCAAGCTGCGCTGCTATGCGAGCCGTGTCCAGCCAATCACATTCTATGTTTTTCATTGAACAGCTCCTTGTCCTGTTTATGTATTCGATGGCTCCATGATGAAGGATCGCTTCGCCGTTCCGCTGAACGCTCACACTTCAACTTTCCCCGGCAGCATCGGGCATGGAGCATATCGCTATTTGCAGGACGATTTGGGCTGACAGCTTCTCCGGACAGTTCCATGTTTAAGAAATTGAGCTGCCGATAACCGTTTATCATCGGCAGCTCTGCGCTGCATTGGCGCGGCATTGTTTTAATCAGCCGTTTTCTTTACCTGAATAACTTCCCGATCGACCCAGACAGGCGCATGCTCTTTTGCCACCTTCAGAGACTGAGTCCCATCGGTAAACATGGCCTTGAATTCATCCCTGAAATAGACACCCAGAAAAATATGCACACAAAGGAACATAGTAAGGGCGATGGCAAACAGCAGATGCCCCATATTCAGCCAATAGATAATAATCTTCGGCGCAAAAGGTATAAAGGCCCAGAGTATCCAGCCGCTGAACATAAGGAAGGAGCCGCCGAACAGGAGCAGTATGCTGAACATTTTCTGGCCTGAATTGACCTTGCCCATCGGAGGGATCTCCACTTCTTTCCTGAACACTATCTTTTTAATATACCCCCCCCGGAGCATCATCACGATAAACCAGTCCAGGTCGTTTTTATCAAAGCTGAAACTGTGTTTGATAAACACAACCACGCGGTCCAGCGCAAAAACGGCGTACAGCAGCGATGAGCCGGTCAGGATAATCGCGCCTATGATGTGAATCTGCATGGCAAGATTCACAAATGATTCGCTCCCAGGCTTCAGCCAGATGATTATCCCCGTCAATGCGGCGGGCAAGAATCCAAGTATCAGGCCCCAGTGAAAAAGGCGTGACGACAACTCATGCTTAAGTACTTTCGGTTCCGGTTGCATTTTTTATTCCCCCAATCAGACTTTCATGGATTGACTCTCTATGACAGCTTTGTCCTGTCTATGTAATGAGTATGAAACAGCTTTTCTGCCAATGGGCTGAGCGGTTTTTGAGCAAACTCTTTGTACATGGCGGCTACCGCATGATTATTATGACTCTGCCTGATCTTTGATATCGTATCGTCCTTATACAAACCCTTTGCGCGCATTTTTATATACTTGTTCCTGTCCTGGAAAATATCGGTCGTTATGTAAATACCAGACCATAATATTGCGCCTGCTGCGCCCAGAATGCCGAGGAATGCGCGGCGGCTTACCTCCGTCTTTTGTTCAATATATTCGTATTCAGCCATGTTTAATACCTCCTTAATTCCACGGGAGCAGAGCCCTGAATTTCTCGGTCCACGATGTGCCCATCGGATTTATCGGTTGCCCTCCGCCGTTTACGCAGCCGCCTGGACAATTCATGACTTCGATAAAGTGATACGGAGACTTTCCGGCAATGATTTCATCCAGAACAGGTTTGATATTTTCCTTGACCCCATGCACAACAGCAACCTTGAGTGTCAACTCCCTGCCTGTTTTGGCCTGTTTCAGCGTCACCTCCGCTGATTTTACTCCTTTTAAACCGCGCACCGGTGTAAACTCGAGTACATCCAGCTCCTTGCCGCAAATCACAAAAAAGGCCGTGCGCAATGCCGCCTCCATTACCCCGCCGGTGTTGCCGAAGATAGTCCCTGCGCCTGTATATGCGGACATGGGATTGTCCGCGTCTTCGAATTCCGGGGTCTTGGCAAGATTGATCCCGAGTTTCTTGAACAGGCGGGCAAGGTCTCGTGTGGTAAGAACCACATCCACATCCGGATAATTCCCGGCGGTTCCTTTGGACGCCCAATAGGCGGCGGCATTACTGAACTCAGGCCGTGAAGCCTCAAACTTTTTTGCGGTGCAGGGCATGACAGCCACTACGAATATGTCCTCGGGCCGTTTTTCCCAAAGGTGGGAGGCGCCGTAGGTCTTCATGAGAGACCCGTGCATCATCATCGGAGATTTTGCCGAAGAGAGATTCGGGATGAGCTGCGGGTAATTCAATTCGATATAGCGCACCCAAGCCGGGCAGCATGAGGTGAATTGCGGAAGCGCGCCGAGATGAATATGAGACTCTTCTTTCAGCATATAATGGCTGATTTTTTCGATAAGCTCAGAACCCTCTTCCATAATCGTGAGGTCCGCAGCATAGTTCGTGTCTCCGATGACAAATCCAGCCTTTTTCAGCGCGCCATACATTCTTTTGGTTTCGAGGCTGCCGGGCTCAAGTCCAAACTCTTCTCCAATGGCTACCCGCACCGAGGGGGCAATGGTGGTAACTACTGTGAGCTGTTTATTTCTCAGTTTGTCTATAACATGGTCAACAGGATCCACAACATCTCCCGGCGCGCCGAACGGACAGTTGACCAGACACTGTCCGCAGGCTATACACTTTTCGGTCTCGATCCTGTGCGCCGCCCCATATTTGCCTGAAATGGCGCCTGTGGGACAAAAAGACTTGCAGCTGTCGCAGCCCTTGCATTTGTCTTCTTCAATTACGATTACCTTTGCAATTTCTTTTTCCTGTAACCCTTTCAAGATCCTTTCTCCTTTATCCGTTAATTTAAACCTGCGGTTTGGCTCCATTGTTCTAAGGCATTTCTCCATCCCTCGACATATTTATTTTCAAACCTATAAAAAAAAGCCACGACGACCGCGCTTTCAAGCGCCAGCCTTCGTGGCTAAATATCATAATACAACTACAATAACATAAAGATCCGAGTTTCTTACCCAGATAAAACCTATAGATCGCATAGATTTTACCTAATATAGTTTTCAAATGTCAATGGAGAAAGCTATGTTTTTAAAAAAAATGTCAGTTGCGCTAATAAATACTTATTTGTCAGGAGATATCATTCAGAAACGACCAAACTACATCTTTCGCCGGAGTGTCAATATTTTATCTTGAGCCCGGATGTTTCTTCTTTGATGTCGACAGGTGACGGATTAGTGACACGGTCCGCTTTTTCGACCCAGCCGCCGCCCATGGCCTTGTAGACATTGACCACACCGCCCAGAACAGCAGCCTGCTGCTGGACGTTGGACAGCTGTCCCGAGAAATACGAACGGTCTGCGTCAAGGGCCTGCAGATAATCGACGAGTCCTGCTTCGTAACGCAACCTCGAAACACGCGCAGCCTGCGCAAGGGCCTTCACCTGCCGGCTTGTGGATTCAAGCTTCTCTCTGCTCTTCACCGAAATTATCAGCGAGTCTTCGACCTCGCGGAAGGCGTTATAAATCGTTTTCCTGTACTGGTGAACAGCCTGCTGTTCAAGCGCTTCCGCCTGCTTCACCTGGCCCGACACCTGGCCGAAGGTCAGGATAGGTCCGGCGATATCCGCTGCAAGTGATCCCGTGCCTGAAGGACTGAGAAAGAGATTCGTGAGCTGCGAACTGGCTGTGCCTAACATGCCGGTGATGGTTATTTTCGGGAAATACAGGGCCTTTGCAGCTCCGATCTGTGCATTTGCGGAGATCAGATCCTGCTCCGCTTTTTTTATATCTGGCCTCCTCTCAAGTAATGTGGAGGGAAGTCCTGCCGGGACAGCAGGGAGCGCAAGATCGTCTATCGTCTTTCCCCTCTGTATCGGACCCGGTGTCGTCCCAAGAAGGATAGAAATGGCATTTTCCTGCTGGGCAATGCTCGATTCCAGATCGGGCACGGACTGGCGCGCAGTTTCATACTGCGCCTCCTGCTGGCTGAGTTCAAGTCGTGATATAGCGCCGTGCTTGTATCTCAAATTGAAAATCCGCAATGTTTCGGAATAGGCTTTTTCAGTGCTTCGCGCTATCTCCAGCTGTTTGTCCAGCCCGCGCAGGTTAATGTAACCGTTAGCCACATTGCTCACAAGAGTGAGTACAACAGCCCTGCGCGCCTCTTCTCCGCTGAGAACCTGGGCGCGCGCCGATTCATGCAGACGCCTGATCCTCCCCCAGAAATCGATCTCCCAGCTTGCATTGAGCACAGGAGAATAATTCTCATAGTTGCGTGGCAGTTGCGACGACGACCCGTAGACCGACCGGGAAGTCCTTACGGTCTTTGCAGACGCATCCCCGGTGATCTGGGGGAAAAACTGCGAACTCGTAGTTTGCAAGGCGCCAAGATATTGATCTACAGCGGCAGCCGCTATCTTCACGTCAAGATTATTTTTCAGGGCCTTTTCGATAAGCCCGGTCATTACAGGGTCACCAAACCGCTCCCACCATGCAGTGTCGGCAAGGTCCGCATTGCCTGCGTAAGCGGTGCGCCAGTTTTGAGGGGTCTCCGTCTGCGGACGCACATAGTCGGGACCGACCGCGCAGGCAGGGAGCAACATGGCAACCGCAAGAGCCATTGCGGCAATACTTCTAATGCTCTTCATGCTTGCCCCCTTTCTTAATGAGCTTTTTCAGGCTGATCCGGCTGACAAGACCGGTAGACTCCTCAAGGACTACGAAGAACAGCGGCACAAAAAATGAAGCGATCAGAGTCGATGCAAGCATGCCGCCGATAACGCCTGTGCCGATTGCTCGCAGGCTGTTTGCGCCTGCGCCTGACGCTATCGCCATCGGAACGCAGCCGAGGATGAACGCCAGTGAGGTCATCACGATCGGCCGCAGTCTGAGACGCGCCGCCTCAATAGCGGCGTCAACCGGAGGCTTGCCGGCTTTAAGCTGATCCGACGCAAACTCGATGATGAGGATCGCGTTCTTGGCCGAAAGCCCAATCAGCGTTACAAGTCCGACCTGGAAATAGACATCGTTCTCCAGTCCCCTGACAGCAGTTATAGCCAGCGCCCCGAAGATCGCAAAGGGCACTGACATCAATACCCCAAGCGGCAGTGTCCATTTCTCATACTGCGCGGCAAGGATCAGGAAAACAACGATGAGTCCGAAGATGAATGCGACCGATGATGTGCCGCCCGCCTTCTTCTCTTCATACGCCTGGCCGGACCACTCAAACCCGAAGCCTTCAGGCAGCGTCTCGCGCGCCACCTCCTCCATTGCCGCAATCGACTGCCCCGAACTGTACCCGTGAGCGGCGTTGCCTGTGATCTTGGCGGCAGGGAAACCGTTAAACCTGGTAAGTAAATTCGGACCCGGCACATACCTTATGGTGGCAATGGCCGACACGGGCACATTCTTGCCGTCGGTCGATTTGAGATAGATCTGGTTGAAGTCATCGGGGTTATCCCGAAACAGCGCATCCGACTGCATGATGACCTGCCATATACGTCCGTATTGCGTAAACTGGGAGACATAGGCCGATCCGTAATAAGCCTGCAACTCCTGGTATACATTTGGCACAGGGACTCCGAGCAGCTCGGCCCTTTCGCGGTCCAGATCGAGCGATAACTGCTGCTGCGAAGCGGAATAGGTGGTGGAGACCCTCGAAAGTTCGGGGCGCTTGTTCACCTTTCCGAGAAAAGTCTTTACAACCTGTTCGATCTTCCTGGAATCCGCGTTTCCGCGACTCTGGATATAAAACTCGAACCCGCCGGTAGACCCGAGACCCGGAATGGAAGGCGGGTTTATGGGCATCACGATGCTCTCTTTTATGGACCCCAGGCCCACATACATGTTTCTTACCAGTGAAAAGGCCGAATTCTCTTCATCCTTGCGCTCAGCATAAGGTTTAAGCGTCGCAAACATGAGGGCGGCATTCGTACGGACCTGTCCGTCGAGTATGCTGTAACCGTCAACCTGTCCGACATTCGCGACAGCCGGATGATTCAGAAGTATGGCCGAAGCCTGATCGCTCACCTGGACGGTCCGTTCCAGGCTTGCGGCATCGGGCATCACATTGGCGATAAAGATATATCCCTGGTCCTCTTCCGGCACAAAACTGCCAGGCAGCAGCATGAACAGAACTACAACCCCTCCGATCATTATAAAAAACATCAGAAAGGCTATCTTCCTGTGACCGATTAACCATCTCACCCCAAAAACATATCTGTCGGTGAGCCAGGCAAAAAATTCCTCGAACTTCCTGAAAAAAACCTTCTTCTCGCGGCGCGCCGGCTTCAGAATCCTCGCCGCCATCGCGGGTGAAAGCGTGAGCGCGACCACGCCTGATATGGCCATCGATATCGCAATGGTTATCGCAAACTGCTTGTAGAGAGTGCCTGTCATGCCGCCGAGAAAGGCGACCGGCAGGAATACGGATACGAGCACAAGAACGATAGCTATCAGCGCGCCGGCGAGCTGTTCCATCGCCTTTTTAGACGCTTCCATGGGCGCCATGCCCAGCGACATGTGGTGTTCGACACTTTCGACAACGATGATCGCATCATCCACTACAAGTCCTATGGCGAGTATCATTCCGAAGAGGGTCAGCATATTTGTCGAAAAGCCGAGGGCATAAATACCTGTATACGCCCCGATTATCGCAACGGCAACCGCTATTGTCGGGATAATAGTTGCGCGAAAACTCTGCAGGAAGAGAAATACTACGAGGACCACCAGTACGACAGCCTCGGCAAAGGTGTGAAGCACCTTTTCGATTGAAGCCTCTGTAAAGGTCGACGTGTCCAAAACAACGGTATATTCCATGCCCGGCGGAAACGTGGGCTTCAACTCCTCGATAAGCTTCCGCACATTGGAGGATGTCTGGATGGCATTGGCTCCGGGCTGCTGATAAACCATTATGGTGCTCGAGGTCTTGCCGTTGACCTTGTTCGATATAGAGTAATCCATCGCGCCGAGTTCGGACCTCGCCACATCCTTGAGCCTGACAACCGCGCCGCTGTCCTTGCTCGCGCGGACAATTATATTGTCGAACTCGGCAGGTTTTTCGAGCATTCCCTGTGTTGTTACCACAAACGTCTGTTGTGTGCCCGCAGTAGTGGGTGTCTGGCCGATCTGCCCGATGCCGAAGGCCTGATTCTGTCCCTTGACGGCAGTCGCCACATCCTGCGCCGTAATGCCCAGCTGGGCCATCCTGTCCGGTTTGAGCCATATACGCATTGCAAGGTCAGGCGTAGGGAACATCGACGAAAGGTTGGCCCCCGGGATGCGCTTGATCGGATCGAGCACATAGAGGTTTGTGAAGTTATTGAGGAATACCTGGTCATAGCGGCTGTCGGGCGCATAAAAGCTGATGGCCATCAGGAATGAGGACGAACGCTTCTGAACGGTAACACCCTGCTCTGTCACGGCTACAGGCAGCCTCGCCAGGGCCGTGCTGACCCGGTTCTGGACATTCACCTGGGCCATGTCGGGATTCGTGCCCGGCTCGAANGTGACAGTCAGCGCATAACTGTTGGACGCGCTTGATGACAGCATATATGTCATGCCGTCGACGCCATTGACCTGCTGCTCAATGGGAGCGGCTACAGTATTAGCGATCACTTCAGCGGTCGCGCCGGGATATGAAGCGCTTACAACAACTGTTGGTGGTGTTATTTCCGGAAACTGGGCTACCGGGGTCTGGGTCATCGCCACGAGACCGCCGAGAACAATCAGTATCGATATAACTGCGGCAAAGACCGGCCGGTCAATGAAAAAGCCTGATGACATATCAGCCGCTATTTTCCCGATGCCGCGGGCTGGGCGGCATTCGTTTCCGTGGGGGCTTCTTTGGACGTATCGACTCCAACCGGCTTTACCGGCATCCCCGGGGCCAATTTCTGGAAACCGGTGACAATCACGCGATCACCCGCCTTGAGGCCTTCCTGGATCAGCCAGTTGTTGCCGATCCACTCGCCGACTTTCACAGGCCGCGCCTCCGCAAGTCCTTCATCGTTTACGACAAATACAACGTGTCCGTTGGCCGATTGCTGGACAGCCTTTTGTGGAACGACGACCGCATTGAGTCGCTGCGCCCCCTTGAAATAGACCTTCACAAACATGCCCGGCCGTAGAACTCCCTTGGGATTTGAAAGCGACGCCCGTATCTGAAAACTTCCTGTATCCTTGCTGAACGATGGATCGGCGAAATTCACCTTGCCGCCATAAGGATATCGTGTGCCGTCACCCAGTTCCACCTCAACCTCATACTGATGCCCCTTCGGAGGGGCGAGCCTGCCGGCCTGGACCTCGCGTTCAAAGAGGGCCTGATCGTTCTGCGAAATATTAAATGTGACCCAGATCGGATCAATCTTTGCAACATAAGTAAGCTGGGACGACTGCCCGACCACGCTGAGATAAGCGCCTTCCCTCAGCATCGATTTTCCGGTGACGCCGCGGATCGGGGAACGGATAATTGCATAACTGAGATCCAGCTTTGCCTTTTCAAGCTGAGCCTCGGCCTCATACACGCTTGCCTGCGCTGAATGTAACTGCCCTGTCGCGTTATCGAGATCGCTCTTGCTCGCCGCATCCAGCTCAGCCAGGGGTTTGATCCGGTCGTAACTGGCCTTTGCGGTCCATAGCTGGGCCTTCCGGTTTTCGACAGTCCCTTTTGCCGCCGCGACCTGGGTAAGAAAAGGCTTCTGGTCCATCACAAAAAGTATCTGTCCCTCCTGCACCACGTCGCCTTCCTTATAGGAGATTTTCTGCAGGAACCCGCTTACGCGGGCCACAATCTCGACCTGATGGGAACTCTCGGTTTGCCCTCCGAAAGGGAATGCCACAGGAACCGGCTGAGATACAACCGTGACGATCTGTACCTCCTGGGGCTGAATCGCCTTCTGATCGCTGCCGGACATGCATCCTGTCAGAATTGAGGCGCACGGAAAAGCAAAGAGAATTGCCAATAAAAAAGCCTTGTGTTGCGCAATGAGAACATGGCCCATCTGATCACCTCATTCAAGAGCCCCAGGTAACAGAGCTATAATAAACTTATACCATTGGAACGGCAATGTGTCAATCCGGAATCCGGAACATTCCATATATTTTCTGATTCCTGTTGTTCTATTTCCTGAACATCTTCTTTAATTCCGCTGCCGATATCCTTATGCGGGTCGGTCTGCCGTGCGGACAGCGGTCCGGTTCATCGCAAGCCTCAAGGTCCCTGAGTATGGCCGCGATCTTCACGCTGTCCGGCGTCTCTTTCCCTCTCATCGAAGAATGACATGCCAGCCGCGCAGCTACACTGCGGCGCATTGAAGCTATTGGATCATCGGCTGTGCCTCCGGCTGCCGGATTTTCGATAATGCCCGCAGCCGCATCGCTCAATAATGCGGCCGGATCAGCGTCAATCAGGGGCCCGGGCAGACTCCTGACCATAATTGTACCATGGCCGAAATCTTCCGCGTCGATACCAAATTCCGCAAACAGCGAAAGGTTCTGAAGGACCACCCGATAATCCTTTGCCTCAAGCTTTACCTGCTGAGGGAAGAGGAGTCTCTGAGAGTCTTCCCCCTTCTTTTTCAGCAGACGCTCGAAATTGATCCTCTCATGCGCAGCATGATAATCGAGTAGCGCAAGCCCCTGCCCGTCCGCCATGGCCATAAAGGTCTCGCATATATATAATGCCGGTATTCCCGCGTCATACTGCATTGCCTGCGGCTCGGATAACATGACCGGTTTTGAATGATAGTTACCATCGCTAAATGAAGCTGAAGGCCTATCGAAGCCTGTCGAATAAGCTCCGCTCATAGTCTCGCCGGATGAAACCGGGTTGAACTCCTCAACAGAGCCTCTGATCGTTTCGCGCGCATTGCGGAAGATCAGGTCATATACCCCGGTTTTGTCCTCGAACCTTACTTCTCTTTTTGCGGGATGCACATTCACATCTATTTTTTCAGGGTCTATCTCAATGAATATGAAAAAGACCGGATGCTTTCCGCGCTGCATTATATCTTCGTACGCTCTGTAAACCGCGTGATTGACCGACTGATCCCTTACGGGCCGCCTGTTGATAAAGACGAACTGGCTGTTTCTGTTGCCCCGAGCGTCGGATGCCCTGCCGAAAAAGGCCCTGATGGACAATCCTTCATCCCCTGCGGTCGTTTCCGACAGGCTATCGCCGAAATGCTTTCCATATACCTGCGCCAACCGCTCGCGCAACGATGACGCGGGAGAAAGAGAGAGCAGATCGTCATCCTCTATCCGCAGTGTAAACCCGATATCGTAATGAGACAGCGCCTCCCTCGTGACTGCATCGATGATGTGATAATTCTCGGTTGAATCCGTCTTGAGGAATTTTCTGCGGGCCGGGGTATTGAAAAAGAGGTCCTTCACCTCTATTATAGTGCCTGAAGCAGGACAGTCACGGACATCTTTGACTTCGCCGCCAGCGATCTCCACCGAAATACCGGTCTGATCTTCCGATCCTTTTGGGGCTGAAACAAGTCTGACCCTTGAAATAGAGGCGATGGACGACAGGGCCTCGCCCCTAAAACCCATCGTGCGTATGCTGTAAAGGTCTTCCTCCTCGCTGATCTTGCTTGTTGCATATCTCTCGAAAGCAGGCAACGCGTCTTCGCGGTCTATGCCGCAGCCGTTGTCTGAAATCCTGATAAGCTTCTTGCCTGCGCCCGAAATGGTTATCTCTATGCGCGTACTGCCGGCGTCTATTGAGTTTTCGACAAGCTCCTTGACGACCGAAGCGGGCCGTTCGATGACCTCGCCGGCCGCGATCTTGTTCCTAAGTACAGTAGGGAGTGTCTTGATCCTGCTCATGGCTTATATTCTAACAGAAAGGCAAGCTGGAAGAAGAGTCTTTATCCTGGACTGCAACCCGTCCAAAACATGCCGGCAGCCGAAACTGTGCGGCTGCATTTTACAAACAAATGATATAATCATTATAGTTATTACAGTGCTCCCCCGGTAAGGACTTGATATGGTCAGACGCCAGATTAAACACGATGATATTACAGTAGGCAAACCGCTGCCATTCAGCATTTATGACGATGGGGGCAAACTTCTTCTCAAGGAAGGCGCTGTTATCAGGTCTGTTACCCAGATTAATACCCTGATTGAACGCGGCCTTTATTATTTCGGACCTGCCAAAGCCAGGGACATGGAAAACGAACCGCTGATCATCAGCAAATCCTACCCTTTTGAAATCATCGAAGGGGTATATTCGGATCTTAAGGATATCCTTGGCCGCGCTACGGTTGATACCAGGCTCCCGGCAAAAATCATTAAACTTTGCGCCAGGCTCCAGGAAGCCAGCGAATACGACCATGACGCCTGCCTCGGCATGATCGCCTTTGGTCATGACTACAAATATCCCGTAATGCACTCCATCCATACAGCGCTTGTCTGCAAGACTATACTCAAACGCCTTGGATGGCAGCCGGAACAACGCCTTGTTCCCATGGCCGCAGCCATGACCATGAACATCTCGATGATCGAACTGCAGGACAAACTCCATTCGCAAACCAAACCATTAACTGAAGAACAGCGTGCGGAGGTGTTCAATCATCCGGAGCAGAGTGTAGACCTGCTTATAAAATGCGGGGTGCGCGATGAAATATGGCTGAACACCATAATCCAGCATCATGAGCTGCTCGACGGCAGCGGATATCCTTTCGCCCGGAAAGAAAAAGAGATTACCCAGCCCGCCCGCATAGTGACCCTTGGCGATATTTATGGCGCAAAGATTACCGGCCGCTCCTACCGCAAACCGATATTGGCCACATCGGCCCTGCGCGAACTCTTTTTGGGTAAAAGGCAATGCACTGACATCGCCATATCGAAGATGCTTATCAAGAATCTGGGTCTTTTCCCGCCCGGCTCATTTGTGGAACTGAATAACGGGGATATTGCGGTCGTCACACATGTAGGCAAGGACGCGAGATATCCTGTTGTATGCAGTGTGGTAAAGTCTGACGGCAGAACTTACGCCAAACCGGTCGTCAGGGATTCATCTGTCGAAACCTACGGAATAAAAAAGATTCTCTCAAAAAAAGAAGCCCGCATCGAGGTCAACAGATACCAGCTTTGGGGATATATCTAGTCCGGTCAATACGGGGTTAAACAAAAAAGGACGGCGGACCGTCCCTTTTTATTAACCAGATCAGATGTGACTGATAAATCTATTTCTTGCTGCCGAGGATTGCGTCCTTTGCAGCCTTCGCCACCCTGAACTTCACGACCTTCTTGGCGGGAATCTTTATTGTCGCTCCAGTCTGAGGGTTTCTACCTACACGGGCCTTGCGCTGCACCAGCACTATCTTTCCGATACCGCAAAGCGTGAAGGCATTTTTTGCCTCTTTGTACGCGAGCTTTGCAAGCTCCTCAAGAACAGTAGCGGCCTGAGTCTTTTTGATGTCTGCCTTGCCTGCCAGATGCTCTACAATCTGAGACTTTGTCATAGCCTTTGCCATTAAACATTCCTCCCGGTTTTAAAATGAAGAGCCAGATTCATTATAGTATAATACATAATTGACGTAAACAAGCAATCAAATCGCAATTTTTTTACAATTTTTTTTAAAAAATCCATTTCAGGCGATTACGGTATATTTATAGTGATTTCATAACTGCCGACGCTGACCCTGTCCATAATGCCGTTTTCCCAGAGAAGTTCAGTCACCTTCAACTTCGCGTCTTTCGGAACCACCAGGATCAGCTTGACACCCTGCCCGACCAGGGCCTTCCATGCCTCTGCCTTTTCAGGATTGATGGACCCTTCTGTCTCGACCATAACATTCGCCAGAACAAGGCCGTGATTGCCGAGAATTATATCGGGGCAGCCCTGGGGATTTACCTTCACTTCCTTATAATCCCTGGAAAACTTGCGCCTCGTATGGTCAACAATGAGATCGTGAGTCAGCTTTTCATTCTGCATCAGGAATCCTCCGTTTCGGCCTCTTCTTTTTTTATCCGCTTCCTGTGAACAAAGTCTACATTGATAACATTACCGCTGTTCTGTCCGGAATCATCGATATCCTCATCGCCCGTGTCGGCTCCGGACTGCCCCGTCTGAGCGCTATTTTCATCCACCACCGTAAATAACTGCACCCGCACTTCGGGCGAATAGACAGCCGCTATGCTGCCTGCGGGTATGAAGCATTTCTGACTGGACTCGCCGAATGTAAGCTTCGCGGTTATCCCATAGTCGTCCCAAAAAAATTTCATCTGTTCGTTGAACACAAGGGTAAGACCCGCTTTTTTTTCATCACCCACAAACCCACGCTTGCCGATAACCACATCCGGAGAATTCTTGACGAGAATCATTACCCGTCCGGTCTCGGAAAGCAGTTCAAAAAAAACATGCTTTTTCAGATCATTTACACGTTTATTTTTATTCATAGCGTCACCCAAAATACAGAATCCGCGATCCCCCATAAAAACAGGAACGCCAATGTGTATTTATATTTATCTCCTGTTTTTATTCTGCCCGCCGGATTCCGGATTATGACCGCTTTCATGCTTCCGCTCTTCCGTCCTCCCGGACTCTTTTTGTTTTCTGTTTATAATGTATATAAGTATTCCGGCAATGATCATGGCCAAGCTCAGCATCTGCCCCATAGTAAGAAAGCCGAAAAAGAATCCAAGTTGCTCGTCAGGCTCCCTGAACAATTCGACAAATGACCTGAATACACCATAAAGAACCAGGAACAAGGCGGTGACCGTTCCCCTCCTTACCCGCGCCCGTATGAGCCACAGGATAGTAAACAGCAGTACGCCTTCGAGGAAGAATTCATAAAGCTGCGACGGATGACGCGGCAATATCTCGCCCGGGAATATCATCGCCCACGGCACATCCGTGACCCTGCCTACAAGCTCTGCATTGATAAAATTAGCTATCCTGCCCAGACCGAGTCCTATCGGCGCAGTAACCATAACCATATCCGAAACAAGCAATGTGTCTACCCCGGCTTTTTGGCAATATATCAGGCCTGCCGCCACCGCGCCGATAAGACCTCCATGGAAAGACATGCCTCCATGCCATATGGCAATAATCTCAAACGGATTTTCAAAATAATAGACCGGGTTATAAAAAATAACCTCTCCAAGCCTCGCGCCAAGCAGCAGCCCCAGTATGAGATATGAATATAATGTTTCGATAAACTCTGGGCCAAGGTCCAGTTTCAGCTTTTTGATCTGATACCTGACGAGAAACCAGGACGCAAGGAAACCCGCAAGGTACATCAGACCATACCATCTGATCGCCACGGGGCCGATCCTTAATATCTCGGGGTCTATATTCGGATATTGTATCATCTTGAATGGACAACGCCGTTTCCCGGAAGAAAAAGTTCGACACGCTTATCGACCTTACGGGATACTGATTAAACGGTGGCGCCCCTTCCTCCTTTTCAGTCTTTATATGCCTTATGAATCAATACGCAACCCATGCTGAGCCGCTTCATCTCGCACCGGTTGAAGCCGGCGTCAAGAATAAGTTTAGCAAATTCACCGGGCCTGTGAAACCCCTCTATGGAAGCCCCAAGATATACATATGCGTCACGGTTCGAAAAAAAACCGGCGACAAAAGGCAGAACCCTTCTCAGATAAAAACCATAGGGCCGTCTTATGATTCCCCCCGGCATCGAGAATTCGAGGAATACCATGCGGCTGCCCTTTTTCATAACCCTGAAAATCTCTTTAAGGGCATCCGCGGTTTCGCGCATGTTCCTGACTCCGAACGCGCAGGTCCCGCCGCTGAACGTCCTGGATCTGACCGGAAGCGCGTAGGCAGATCCGGACACGACCGAATATAAATCGCCCTGTATCTTTTTCGTTGCCAGTCGCAGCATATCAAAACTTATATCTATTCCGACCACCCGGGCGCCTTTGCCAACGACAGCCCTTGCGCTGTCACCTGTGCCGGTGGCAAGATCGAGTATAAGATCGCCTTCAGCCGGGGCAAGCTCCCTCACCATCACGCGCCGCCAGTAATAATCCTGCCCCAATGAGAGCAGATGATTGAGAAAATCATACCTTTCGGCGATTATGCCGAATTCCGGCGTGCCGGCATTATCTTTCACCGCAAAAAACCTGCTTTCCGTTCATTCTCCGCGAGATAATTATCAATCTATAGTTGGGATTTCGTCAAGTTTTGCAATTCATTGCCCCTCAGAAAATCAGAATTTGTTTGGCGAACCGATGAAATAGGCTATGCCGAGGAAATCATCTATAACCTTCGCAGAGTCCGCTGTTGCCGACTTTGAAGATATTATGCAATGGTATGTTAATCAGGAAGCGCCTCATATCGGACAAAAACTCGTAACGGAGATTTTAACTGATATCGAACAACCGGCTCTTTATCCTGATATGGGACGGGTAGCCCCGGAATTCGGACAGTCCAATCTGCGCGAGCTTATCCGCAACCCGTTTCGCATAGTTTATAGACACGATGCCGCAAAAGTCAGAATTGTCAGGATCTGGCGCAGTGAAAGATTGCTATTACTTCCCTGAACGCTTTACCCGTGGATCTTAAACAACTCTACAATACCGCTTCTGATCAGCTTTACGGCTATGGCGGCAAGTAACAGTGAAGCGATCTTTGCAAAAGCCAGCGCGCCGTTGGCTCCGATAAGTTTAATTATAGCCTCTGCCTTATAGAGGATAAGCCATGCCAGGACAAAACACACAACCAGCGACAATATGACCGGCAGAAAGCCGTAATTGCCCAGCAGCACAAGGGTAGTTGTCAGCGTTGCCGGCCCTGCAAGCAGGGGCGTGCCTATCGGGACCACTCCCAGGGTTGCTGAAGCCACATTACGCGCCTTGCTCTCAGGGAAGACGATATCCACTATCGAGAATACAAGCAGCAGTATGCCTCCCGCCACCATAAAGTCATGCACCGTTATTCCTATGGCCTGGAATACAATTGAGCCCAACAGCATGAATCCCGCAGAAACGAGAAAGGCTGTGAGGGCCGACTGCAACGCAATCCTCTTCCGCTGCCCGGGAATCTCCGCTGTAAAAGATATGAAAATCGGCAATACGCCCGGCGCGTTTATCGCAATAAGCAGGGAGATAAAGCATGTAAGATATATTTCATAATCCATATAGATGTATTGTAGGGATATCAGGGATAATTATCAACGGACCGGCGCAGGGACGGAACAGTTTGTTTGAAACTTCGTACATCTTTTTTCGCTTGACATATTCCATTCAAATCTGCAAAAGTATCGCATGGCAAAGAATTATTCCAACAGCAGCTTTTACTTTTGGTGGGGCTTTTATTTTAGACTGTCTGCCACGGGTATGAGTTGATGGTGGAATAAAAACCAAATCAACCGAAAGCCGAGGGCAGACACAGGGTCCCCGGCTTTTTTATTTTCCCATTTTCCCCAAAAGGCCTGAGATCCCAAAGGTCTCCGGTATCGGGAAAAAAGGAGAGTGTGATGATTATCGTGATGAAGGCAGGAGCTGCAAAGAGAGAAAAGGAAGATGTTCTGTCCCGTATAAAAGAGCTTGGATACAAGCCACATGTCATCCATGGGACAACACGGGATGTCATAGGCGCAGTCGGGGACGAGCGTGAAAAGAAGATGGTGATCGACACCATTGCAACCATGAATGGCGTGGAAAGCGTGGTGCCGATACTTAAGCCCTACAAGCTGGCTTCAAGAGAGATAAAAAAAGAAAAGAGCATAATAAAAATTACCGACTCTGTTTCGATAGGCGGAGCGCAAATAATAGTTATGGCAGGTCCGTGCGCCATCGAAAGTGAAAAGCAGATTATCGAGACAGCGATTGCAGTAAAAAAAGCGGGGGCTCATATACTCCGCGGCGGAGCCTACAAGCCCAGGACATCTCCGTACGCATTCCAGGGGATGAAAGAAAAAGGATTAAAGCTGCTGGCAAAAGCGAGGGAAGTGACCGGGCTGCCGATAGTGACGGAGGTCGTTAATCCGGAAGCTGCGGACATGGTAGCAGAGTACGCCGATGTGCTGCAGGTGGGAACGCGTAACGCACAGAATTTCGAGCTGCTTAAAAAGGTGGGCCGCACAAAAAAACCGGCGCTGCTCAAGAGGGGCATGTCCATGACCATCAGCGAGCTGCTCATGAGCGCCGAATATATAATGAGCGAAGGCAATGATTCGGTCATACTTTGCGAACGCGGCATACGGACATTCGAGACAGCCACGCGCAACACACTCGATCTCTCTGCAATACCTGTGCTGAAAAACGAGACGCATCTGCCGGTCATAGCAGATCCTTCACACGCGACTGGCAATCAGAAATATGTGGCCCCCATGGCCTTCGCCGCCATAGCTGCAGGGGCAGACGGAGTGATGATTGAAGTGCATCCGGACCCGGAGCATGCTACGTCAGACGGCCCCCAGTCGCTCACTCCTGCAAGTTTCAAAACCATGATGGAAAGGCTGAAAATCTTTGCCGAGGCGGCAGGCAGGGGAATATGATAATGTAAAGACGTATTAACATATAGTTGTCTGTTTTTGTTACAATATATAAGATTTTGCCGGAATCATGATTTCTTTGCGCTCTAATGCTGGAGGATATATGATCAACTGGTATTACAAAGACGGCGACAAAAAACTCGGACCTGTCGACGATGAACAGATAAAGGAAATGGCGGCCCAGGGCAAGATCTCTTCTGAAACCATGGTCTGGAATGAACTGATCGGATCATGGCAATCTTATGGTTCTGTAACAGGAGCCACTGCTGCCGCCCCTTCACAATCCGGCCGGACTTATAACCCTGCGCAAAGCTCTCACGACAACGCAGGCTTCGGACAGACAGCGGATTCATATCAGTCTGCCCCGAGCAGTTCAACAGACAGTTATCCGGCTTCAAAGCCGGAAGCATATTGCTCACAGTGTTATAAAAAATTCCCCAGTGAAGATCTGATCCAATATGGTGATATGAAGATCTGCGCCGAATGCAAATCCCTTTTTTTTCAGAAGCTCAGGGAAGGCTCTAATGTCGCAGGGGATCTAAATTATGCCGGTTTCTGGATCCGCTTCGTCGCTAAATTCATAGACGGCCTTATAGGATGGGTTGCAAGTACGCTCATAATGTTGTCAGCAGGACTGTCCATGTGGGGAACCCCTGAGCCTTCCGCCATAATGAGCGGTTCCTTCTGGACCCGTTACATTATTGCCCAGTTATTAGGTTGGGCCTTTGCAATATCATATGCGACCTTTTTTGTCGGGAAATTCGGGGCCACTCCCGGCAAGATGGCGCTGGGCCTGAAAATAGTCACGCCTGAAGGCGGCAGTGTGAGTTACATGAGGGCCTTCGGCCGCTATTTCGCGGAAATGATCAGCGCCATGCTGTTACTCATCGGATATATCATGGCCGCCTTTGACGATGAGAAACGAGCCCTGCACGATCGCATCTGCGGCACAAGGGTCATAAGGAAATAGCCGGGAGAGATGAACAACCCTCAAATCGAATGCCCGAAATGTAAAATCCCCCTTACATGGCAAAATTTCAATGCCGGGGAAACGACCAAATGCCCGGCCTGCGATACTTTGCTGAGCGTCGACATATTTCCGGCTTTTTTTAATACTCCTTCTGCTCCGGTCATGGCCGACTTGTCGGCCCTCGACAACGAATCGGTTTGCTTCTTTCATCCGCAAAAGAAAGCGGCCTTTGCATGCGCCATATGCGGACGCTTCATATGTTCCCTGTGCGATATAGAATTCAGGGAGCGGCATGTCTGTCCTTCCTGCTTTGAGGCCGGCAGAGAAAAAAAGAAGATGGTGAATCTGGAAACGCACCGCGTGCTTTATGATGACATCGCGCTGGCTATCGCAATAATTCCTGCGCTCTTTATCTGGGTCACGATTATTACCGCGCCTATAAGCATTTATCTGTCGTTACGCCACTGGAAATCCCCGACAAGTATAATACCGCGGACAAAGATTCGTTTTATTATCGCCATTATGCTTTCAGTTGTACAGATAGCGGCATGGTTTTTTGTGTTTGCATATATTTATACGGGGAATTTATTTTGAACGAGGCCTTTACATACAAACCTCTGCCGGGAAAGGAACGCGGCAAAAAAAGTTTTTTTGCCGTTTTGCGGACAAAGGCCTCTCTTTTTGCAGGCCCTGATCATCTGCTGTCGGTATTCAACTCTTCTTACTCGGAAGATTATCGCCGCTTCTACTTCAAGGATATTCAGGCCATAATAATAAGTAGAACATCTGAACAGGCAAAATGGAACGCCATATACGGAGGTATCTGCCTTGCATTGCTGCTGGCGGCTTATATGACAGGTGAATATTGGGCGGCGGCCTTTATAGCTTTTGCGGCAATATTCCTTGTTAAACTTGCCCTTAACTGGCTGCGCGGACCTACCTGTGTCTGCCGCATATACACAGCGGCAAGCCGGACGGAACTGCCGTCCCTGGCGCGCCTGAAAAACGCGATAAAAACTCTCGATATAATAAAACCGCTGATAGAACGGAGCCAGGGCAGGCTCTCCGGCGAAGAAATAAAGGCCAAAATGGGCCATGTCACTGAAGAAACATCATGATTGCGTCTGAAGGCTCAAGGATATGAAAGACCTAGTTCACCGGCGATGCCATAATCACAATGATCGGGAAGCGGCGGCGCTATGCAGCAAATGCAAAAAGGCGTTCTGCAGGGAATGCGTCACCGAACATGACGACAGGATGTTCTGCGCTTCCTGCCTTGAGATCCTGCTGAAACCCCGCGTTTCTAGACGCTTTCATCTTTCCGACATATTTGCTGTCGGCCAGGCTGTCATAGGCTTCTTCATTACGTGGCTTGTATTTTACTACCTCGCCCAAATGCTCATATCATTGCCTTCAACCTTTCATGAAGGAAGCATCTGGCAATCTCTCTTCACAGGCAGCCGGTGAAACCAGGCAAGCTAAAACAAAAGAGCGCGATCGATATGATCGAAGAAGCAATACACCTGCTCAGGCGCATGCCCCTGCGTATAAGCGCCTTGTATTTCATAGGCGCCATGCCCTTTGCCCTGGGATTTCTCTATTTTATTGCCGATATGGGCAATAACGCCTTTGCCCATGAGCGCCTGCCGGAGAGTGTCTTTTCAATGGTCTTTCTTTATCTCTGGATGAAATGCTGGCAGGCAGTTTTTTGCAGCCATGTGCGCGCCTCTGTTTCCGGGACAGAGACTCCGAAACGCACTTTTTCTGAAATCATCAGGCTCTGTCTTTCGCAGACCGCAATTCAGCCCCTGGCTTTCATCATACTTCCGATAGCTCTTCTCATAACGCTTCCCTTCGGTTATGCCTTTGCCTTTTTCCATAACATTTCCCTTTACGGAAGCGGTAAAAACGAAAGCCTGAAATCCGTCTGCAATGCGGCGTTCAGTCAGGCTAAACTCTTTCCAATGCAGAATCACCTGATTATCATCATACTATTTGTCTTCGGGATCTTCGTTTTTCTTAATATCATGTCCGCGATAATTATGATTCCTTATATGATCAGGTCATTTCTGGGGATAGAGTCGGTCTTTACCACCGCAGGCTCAGGTATTATCAATACAACCCTTGTGGCCGCCTCTTTTGGCCTGACCTGCCTTTTTATCAACCCCATAGCAAAAACTGTATATGTACTGCGCTGCTTCTATGGAGAATCGCTTTATACAGGTGAAGACCTCAAGATAGCGTTAAGACGCTTTAGACCGACGGCCGTCATGCTTACAGCCCTGTTCGCCGCTCTGCTTTTTTTCCATGTATTTACTCCGGCCGCCGGCGCAGCCCCGGCAACCGGCCAGACACAGGAAGCCGGATTGTCCACCGCCGATCTCGACCGGTCGCTGAGCAAGGTCATAAGCAAGAAAGCGTATGCATGGAGGCTGCCCCGCGAAGAGATAAAAAAAAGCGGGGAACGCGGACCTTTTGCCGAGTTTATCAAAGGAGTCGTCGATACTGTAGCCGGATGGATGAACACGTTATGGGAATGGATCGGCGATGTCCTGAAGTGGATCATCGAAAACATCTTCGATCGGCTGAAGCCGGCGCCGCCCGACGCCGCGGACAGATCATGGTCGGGGGCGACACAACTGCTTTTATATGCGCTCGCTGTAGTTGCAGCCTGCGCCCTTGCGCTTCTGGCTTACCGCATCATCGGGAAGCGAAGGCGTCAGGTGGAAACCGCCGGCGTCGCAATGCCGCAGGCCCGTGACCTGTCATCCGAAGAGACTACCGCTGTCGACCTGCCCATGGATGAATGGCTTGCCCTTGCAAGGCAGATGTCGGAAAAAGGCGATCTCCGTCTTGCGCTGCGCGCCCTGTACCTCGGATGCCTTGCCCATCTCTCCGGCCGCGGCATATTGAACATAGCCAAATATAAATCCAACAGGGATTATGAAAAAGAGCTCAGGCGCAGGGCGGCTCATGAGTCTGACCTTGTCTCTGCTTTTTCAAACAATATCGGGATATTCGAAAGCGCCTGGTACGGCATGCACGATATTTCGCCCGAAACATACAGGCATTTTAACGACACCAATGAAAGGATAATGGCCCTTGCGAACCGGCTCTAAGGCTGCAGTAATAATATTTATCGCGCTCTCGGCCATTTTCCTGTACGGGCTGATAGAACTTTTTCAGATGAGATTCGACGACGGCGATATCTATGCGCCCTACTCCTCTCTCAGGAAAGACCCGCTGGGAGCCAACGCCTATTATGACGCCCTGGAAAATATGCCGGGCCTTTCAGTTGCCCGCAACTTTAAAAACAGTCCGAAGCTCGAAGGAAACTCTTCGCTTTTTCTTTTCGGCGCTGGCAGCGGCTCCGTTAAACACATCGACGAAAATGAGGTGAAACTCCTCGAGGCCTTTGTCTCAAAAGGCGGCAGACTTGTGGTTACCTTTTTCCCCGGCCTGGCGGAAAAATCGAAAAAAACTGCTGCGGCAAAAGTAAAGAAAGGATGCTCTGAAAAAGATTGCCTGCTTTCCCTGACCGAACGATGGGGCTTCGCCTTCGGCTCTGAGGATAAACAGAATATAAATAAAATGAAACGCGAGGCTGTCCTTTCGGACAGCAGCCGGAAATTGCCGCAAAGGATTTCGTGGCACAGCCTCATAACCTTCGATCGGCTTGCCAAAGAGTGGGAAGTCATCTACATGTCGGCGGACATGCCGGTCATGATCGAACGCAAGTACGGAAAAGGAACGATTGTGCTCGCCTCTGATTCATATTTCACCAGCAATGAGGCGATCTTGAAGGAGCGTTATCCCGAGCTTCTGGCCTGGCTCGTCGGGTCTCATAAAAATATCATATTCGATGAGACACACCTCGGCGTCTATGAGAGTCCTCCCCTGGCATCGTTATTCCGCAAATACAATCTGCACGGCATGTTTGCCGGCTTCCTTCTGCTGGCTGTCCTGTTTATCTGGAAAAACAGCCGGAGTCTTACGCCTCCCATTCGGGACGATGAAAGAAACAATGTCATGACACCTGGCAGGGATTATCTCTCGGGATTCACCGGTCTGCTGCGCCGCAATATACCGCAGCGCAATATTCTGGCCGTATCCATGCAGGAATGGAAGAAAGGACTGCGGAAGGGCAGCCTTTCGCGAGACAAGACCGAAAGGATAGATAAAATTGCCGAAGCGTTTTCGGTGAAAGCAGCAAAAAAAGAAGAGCAGGTAAAAGCATATAAACTCATAAATAAAATCTTATCGGAGAAGATGGCCCATGGAAAGCAGGACTGACCATTTGAAAGCTGTGCTGGCTGAGGCGAGAAAAGAGATATCAAAGGTAATCATCGGACAGAAAGAGGCGGTGGATAAATCACTGATCACCATATTCACCGGCTCTCATGCCCTGGTGGAGGGAGTGCCCGGAGTGGCCAAGACACTGCTCGTCAGGACCCTTTCCCATATTCTGGGCTGCGAATTCAACAGGATCCAGTTCACGCCCGATCTTATGCCTGCCGACATTACCGGCACAAATGTCTTTAATATGCAAAAAAATGAATTCACACTCGTCAAAGGACCGCTCTTCACGACCTTTCTGCTGGCTGACGAGATAAACAGGGCCCCGGCCAAGACCCAGTCGGCGCTGCTACAGGCGATGCAGGAACGCCTTGTCACCATCGACCGCGAGACACATGCGCTGTCGCCGAATTTTACGGTATTCGCCACCCAGAACCCGATCGAGTACGAAGGGACTTATCCCCTGCCTGAGGCACAGAAAGACCGGTTTATGCTGAAGATCACTATGGATTATCCTGAAAAAGATGATGAGCTGGCGCTTGCCGGGCGAATGCTCGGGAACAACTCTCCGGAAGAACTCCTCGCTTCCGGCAATGTCAGGGCCGTGATCAGCGCCGATGATTTGAAGCTGCTGCGCAAAGACCTCGACAATATACTGATAAAAGATGAGCTGATTTCATATATCGTGGAAATAGTAAGACAGACGCGGGCGCACGAGAGTGTGCTTGTCGGGGCAGGGCCGCGCGCGACTCAGGCCCTCCTGCTTTCAGCCAGGGCATATGCAGCCATCGAGGGCCGCGATTTCGTCACGCCCGACGACATAAAATATCTGGCTGTGCCGGTAATCGAACATCGCCTCATACTGAGACCTGATTACGAAATAGAAGGCTTGAGTGTTCGCGAGGTGATAAACGACATACTCAAAAAGGTGAGCGTGCCGAGATGATCGTTCCGCAAAACAGGCTGCTCTTCTGGACAGGGATGATAATTATTCCCTTTTCAGTCCTTGCCGCCCTGCTGCCCGAACAAATCTGGACCTCCCTGCTGTCCGCAGGCGCCCTGCTGGCGACAGTCCTGATTGACGCATATTTTTCGCCGAAAGGTCTTGCCGGGATAACCGTAGACTTTTCGCAAGTCTATCGTCTTTCGCGCTGCCGCGAGGGGGCAATAAGTTTCATCGCAGAAAATAAAAATCCGAATAAAAGAAACCTTAGGATAGGCCTGGCATTCCCAGCGGAATTGCCGGTGAATAATGAAGAGCTGACCATCCCTATTCCGGGAAACGGCCGCTACATGTTTGAATGGCGATGCGCTCCGGTGAAAAGAGGTTCCTATGCCTTTGAGAATTATTATCTGGAAGGGACATCCCCTCTCGGATTCTGGGCTGTGAGAAGAAGTGTTCCATGCAATTTCAGGATCAATGTTTATCCGGACCTCCTCACAGAAAGTAAAAACCTTGCGGCGCTCTTCCTCAGCCGTGGCAATTACGGCATTCATCCCCGCAGGCAGGTGGGTCAGGGCCGCGAGTTCGAGAAGCTTCGCGAATATGTGCATGGCGACAGTTACGATCACATACACTGGAAGGCAACCGCAAAACGGGGACAACCGGTTACCAAGATATTCCAGATCGAAAGGACACAGGAAGTTTATATTATCATCGACGCCTCACGGCTTAGCGCCAGAAATCCGGGAGACCACGGCTCGACAGATATGAATAATGCAGAAAGCGCAAACCCCGTGACCATAATGGAGCGCTTCGTTACCGGAGCCCTTGTGCTTGCGTCCGCAGCCCAGCGTCAGGGAGACCTCTTCGGTCTCCTGACCTTCAGCAGCGGCATCAGGAATTTTTTAAGGCCGAAAAATGGAGTTACCCATTACAATAACTGCCGCGAAGCTCTTTACACGGTGCACCCGGATATCGTGAATCCCGACTTTGGGGAACTCTTCTCTTTTATTGGAATGAGGCTCAGAAAGCGGGCGCTGCTCATTTTTCTTACCAGCCTCGATGATCCGGCCCTCTCTGAGAGTTTTGTAAAAGGGATAGAGATGATATCCGGGAAGCATCTCATTATGGTCAACATGCTCAGGCCTGCCGGGGTGGCTCCGCTGTTTTCCGACCCTGACGTTTCATCCGTCGACGATATATACCGCGCGCTCGGCGGCCATCTGATATGGAATGATCTCACCGAAACGGGCAAGACACTCGAACGAAGAGGCGCCCTCTTTTCTTTGCTCGATAATGAAAAGATGTGCGTCCAGATGGTGTCGCAGTATATGGATATCAAACAGAGGCAGTTGCTATGATCATTGATCTCCAGAAATTCATCACGGACGAAAGACCCTGCTGGCTGGAACTCGAGGAAACCCTCGACAGGATAGAAAAAGACCCGGGGCTTGTCATGTCACTTGATCAGGTCAAGCGCTTTCATTATCTTTATCAGCGCACAGCCTCGGACCTCGCACGAATCTCCACTTTTTCCTCAGAGCCTGCGATCAGGCGCTATCTTGAATCCCTGACAGCGCAGGCCTATGCGGAGATAAACGAAAAGAGGGAAAAGTCTCATGGCTTCTCCCCTTTTCAATGGTTTTTCACTACCTTCCCCTCCACCTTCAGACTGCATATACGCGCCTTCTGGCTTGCGGTGGCAATCACCCTCGCCGGCGTAATTATCGGCGGAGCCCTCATTGCCCTTGATCCGGAAGCCAAGGAGGTCATCATGCCGTTTTCCAGCCTGCGGCAAAGCCCTTCGGAGCGGGTAGCTGGAGAGGAAAAGGTTGTGGAAGACAAGCTTGAGGGGAAAAAGGCAACGGGAGCCGCATGGTATATGACACATAACACAAAGGTCGCCATCTTCACCCTTGCCCTGGGGATAACCTGGGGCATAGGGACCATACTGATCCTTTTTTCCAACGGGATCATGCTCGGAGCCGTCGCCCTTGATTATATTCTTGCCGGAGAGACACAATTCCTGATTGCATGGTTGTCTCCCCATGGAGTGATCGAAATACCGGCCATCCTGCTGGCAGGGCAGGCCGGACTCATGCTGGCCGGGGCAATGATAGGCAGAGGACGCAGGACTTCGCTCCGGCAAAGACTCAGGGAGGTCTCGAAAGATCTCGTTACGCTCATCTTCGGCGTGGCGATAATGCTGACATGGGCCGGTTTTATCGAGGCCTTTCTTTCTCAATACCATGAGCCGTTTATTCCGTATTCACTGAAAATCGGGTTTGCAGCAGTAGAGTTCGCGCTTCTCGTCCTTTACCTCGGAATGTCGGGGAGGAAACGCGCCAATGAATGATATCGACGGCAGAACGAACATGCTTGTCATAAGGACAACTGAAGGGATATCCTTCTCGATGCTGCTTGCCGGTCCGGCTCCAAGGGCGCTTGCCTGGGCCATTGATTTTGCATGCATAATTGCAGGCATGACATTATTAGGCATCCTGATCGGGACATTGGGCCTCGTGAGTTCAGACTTTGCGCAGGCTCTTTCAATGATTCTCTATTTTAGTATCTCTATCGGCTATGGAATCATGGCGGAATGGTTCTGGCGGGGACAGACCGTCGGGAAAAGACTCCTTGGACTGAGAGTGGTGGACGTCCAGGGATTCAAGCTGCAGTTCAGCCAGATAGTTATCAGGAATCTCCTGAGGTTTTTCGATTCTCTGCCGCTCTTTTATCTTGTCGGCGGAGCAGCCTGCATTCTAAGCGGAAAGGCGCAGCGTCTCGGCGACTTTGCGGCCAACACTGTCGTAATAAGGATTCAAAAAAACGCAGACCCCGACCTGGACCAGCTCACGGCAGGAAAATACAACTCCCTGCGCGAGCGCCCGCATCTTGCCGCGCGTCTGCGTCAGCAGGTCTCGCCGCAGGAAGCAGGAACAGCCCTCCAGGCATTGATGAGACGGAATGAACTCAATCCCGAAGCCCGTATTGAGCTTTTCAGGGACATGGCGGACCATTTTCGCGCAATCGTAGAGTTCCCTGAAGATGCGACCTTTGGCATTACGGACGAACAGTATGTGCGCAATGTCGTCGATATACTTTTTCAGGAGAAAAGATAAAATACAGTTCTATTTACGGTATATCACTCCGGCCTCTGTGCCCTGCCTCGCCAATATTACCCCGATTTATTCATTAGGAGACTAAAATAACAGTCATGGGCAGCCATAGCGAAGTCTCAGCGCAGAATACCGTATTCGATTTGAGAAAATAATATCATGCGTTTGCCTATTGATCATTGCCATGCGATAACCTGCGTAGTTTTGGCGGGACGAGATATGGATGCCCATGACTGTTATAATATTTTTTTCAATGACAATTCCGTGGTTATCTGTTTTTTTCAAAAAACAGGGCCGCCCGCTCCCTTGCCTCATCCACACTGCCGCTGCTCTGGACCCTGATCGCCAGCCGGTGTCCGAACTTATAGTTCCCGGCAAAATAGTGGGTGAATTCCTTGAGCCTGCCCAGCCTGCGTTCGGGACGAAAAAGCTCATTGAGATAATCGATAAAGTTACTGTAGACAACAGGAAGCGATACTACCGGTTCCGATATTTCACAGCTGTATAATTCGCGCGCAATTTCAGCAAAAAGCCAGGGTCTTATTACAGCCCCCCTGCCCAGCATCAAACCGTCTGCGCCGGACAAGTTCAGACAATCCCTGGCATCCTGGACAGAAAATATCCCGCCATTGGCGATAACCGGAATCCTGAGCGCTGCCTTTATTCCGGCAATGCGCCCCCATCTCGGCCTTCTGGCAAAGGGCTCATGTTTCAGCCTGGCATGGACCGAGATCATATCAATGCCCTCTTCTTCCAGCATCAGGCAAAAACCCTTCAAATTCTGCCCGTCGAGTTCGGTCCCAAGCCGGATTTTTGCGGTTAGCGGCAATTGAGTGAGTTTCCTTGCCCGGGCAATCATACCTCGGACAACCTCAGGTTGTTCCATCAGCATGGCTCCACCTCCGAACTTCCCGACAGCAGGGGCCGGGCAGCCCATATTGAAATCGATCGAGTCGGCCCCGAGCTTATGAAGGATATCTATTGACGGCGCAATATCGTCTGCCGAGGCAATGAGAAGCTGATAGGAAAGCGGCCGTTCCAGCTCCGTCCTGATAAGATACGGGGAAATATTCGGATTCTCGGAAGGCAGCCTTTTTGTGGAGAGCATTTCTGTTGATAAAAGACCGACCCCGCCAAATCCCATACATACCTGCCGGAATGCGCTGTGAGTAATGCCCGCCATCGGCGCCATAAGCAGCGGCGGGTTGATCGTGAGATTGCGGATCTGAATTTGATGTAGAGGTAACTTCATATGATCAATGATCCCTGGATTGTCATTTGAAGGCTGGAATAGCCGTCGTGGGCGGCCAAATCGAAGTCTCGGCGCAGGATATCGTATTCAATCTAAAATAAAATATCATGCGGTTATCGGGCACGCCTGTTAATGCGGCAAGCTGCGCAGTTTTGGCGGGACGAGAGATGGATGCCCATGACAGCTATTATATTATATAAACCATCTATTGCGATGTTACAGCGGCAGATTGAGCTTCAGATAAAGTTCCCTCAGCTGTTTCTGATCGACCGTTGACGGCGCGCCGCTCATCATACAGGACGCCTTTTGCGTCTTGGGGAAGGCGATCACTTCGCGAATCGAAGTCGCCCCGGCCATAAGCATCACAAGCCTGTCGAGACCCAGGGCAATGCCGCCGTGCGGCGGGGCTCCGTACTGGAGCGCGTCGAGCAGGAAGCCGAATTTGGAGTTAGCGTCTTCATCGCTGATGCCGAGCAGGCTGAACATTCTTTTCTGTACCTCTTTACGATGTATACGTATGCTGCCTCCGCCCACCTCGTAACCGTTTAAAACAATATCGTATGCCTTCGCAGTCAGCGACGACAACTCAGGCGACTCAACCTGCGCGCTGAAAACATCATCAGGCATCTGCAACATCCTGCTGATACCTTCGTCCGTGGGAGCCGTGAACGGGTGATGCATTGCCGCGTATCTTTTTTCCTCTTGATCCCATTCGAGCAGCGGGAAATCCGTAACCCAGAGAAAATTGAATACATTTCCTGCCAGGTTCATTTTTTTTGCAAGATCAAGTCTCATCCTGCCCAGGACATTATGAACAACGCTCTCGGTGTCGGCCACAAAGAGTATCATGTCGCCTTCTTCAGCGTTGATGCGCTCCGCCATCACTCTTAAAATCTCTTCAGGGAAAAACTTGGCAATCGGGGATTCAAAACCGCTCTTTACCTTTATCCAGGCAAGTCCTTTTGCGCCGAAAGCCTTTGCCTCCTCAGTGAGCGTATCGACTTCCTTTCTCGATATGCCTGCCATGCCCTTGCCCAGTATTGCCTTTACGCGCCCTCCGGATGCGATGGCGTCCAGAAATACCTTGAAAGAGCTCTTCTTTGCGAGGTCCGCCATATCCACAAGCTCCATGCCAAAACGCATATCGGGCTTGTCGCTGCCAAACCTCTCCATCGCCTCTTTATACGTAAGAGCCGGGAAGGGGCTTTTGATATCAGTGTCAAGCGCGTCTTTGAAGGCCTTGCATATCATGCCCTCTGTCAACCCGATTATTTCAGCCCTGTCGGTAAAAGACATCTCGACGTCTATCTGGGTAAACTCAGGCTGACGATCCGACCTGAGGTCCTCGTCCCTGAAGCATTTGACTATCTGGAAATAGCGCTCCATGCCTGCAACCATCAGGATCTGCTTGAATATCTGCGGCGACTGCGGCAGCGCATAAAAGTTACCCGGATTCAGCCTGCTCGGCACGAGATAATCCCGCGCCCCCTCCGGTGTGGACTTGGTGAGCATGGGCGTTTCTATTTCCAGAAAGCCCTCTCCATCAAGATAGTCCCTGACGCTCTTTGCAACCTTATGGCGCAATATGAAGTTGCCCTGGAGTTCAGGCCGCCTCATATCAAGATACCTGTATTTCAGTCTCAGGGTTTCCGAAGCCTCGGCAGCGTCATCAAGCGTGAATGGCAGGGGCGCGGATTCATTGAGCACGATCAGTTTGCTGACGTATATCTCAACCTGTCCTGTGGCCATATCGGGGTTTACAGTGCCTTCCGGCCTGCGCCTGACTTCTCCATACGCGGAAATCACATACTCGCTCCTCAGGTCGTGGGCAAGGGCGTGGGCCTCTGCGGAAACTTCAGGACTGAAAACCACCTGCACGATGCCGCTCCTGTCCCTGAGATCGACAAAGATCAAACCGCCGTGGTCCCTTCTCCTGAATACCCATCCGGCAACATTTATGCCTGAGCCGATATGGCTCTCCCCTAATTCTCCGCACCATTTATCGCGAAACATACAACCTCCATTATGTTGTAACTGTATATTTTAGAAAATCATATTGCCACAAGATTATTTAGCCCGGACTTGTCATTGGGAAATCCAGCATAGCCCTCATGGACAGCCATATCGAAGTCTCGGCGCAGGATACCATATTCTGTTTGCCAATAATATCATGCGGTCGGAGCTTTCCCATATTCGCGGACGATCTGCGCAGTTTTGGCGAGACGAGATATGGATGTCCATGACGGCTGTCACGCTATTTCTTCCCGCAGTTTCTGCAATTCTTTTTCAGTAAGCGGCCTTATAGCTCCCGGCTCCAAACCGGCAAGTTTAACGCCGTTTATGCTTATGCGCCTGAGTTTCAGCGCCGGATGTCCGACAGCCTCGACCATCCTCCGGACCTGCCTCTTTCTCCCCTCGGTAATGGTCACTTCGACCCATGAATTCGAGCCGGATTCACGGATAAGAGTGACCCTGGCAGGCTGCGTTCTGCCGTCTTCCAGCCTTATTCCGAGTCTCAGTTTCAATATCTTCTCTGCAGGCATGATCCCCTTTACCTTGACCACATAAGTTTTGGGAATCTTTTTCGACGGATGCAACAGAGCATTGGTAAAATCGCCGTCATTTGTCAAAAGTATGAGGCCCTCCGAATCATAGTCGAGCCTGCCGACAGGGAAAACCCGATACTTAATGCCTTTTAGAAAATCCTTCACCGTCGGCCTGCCTTCAGGATCGGAAAGGGTAGAAACAACACCGGCCGGTTTATTCAGCATCAAATAAACCCTGGGCTCGGACCTGAATAAAAGCTTGCCGTCCACCTTGATATGCGACTTTGCAGGATCGGCCTTCATCCCCAGGGTTGCCGGAGCCCCATTGACAGTGACACGCCCGTCGGCAATCATCTCCTCGGCAGCCCTTCTGGACGCCACACCCATACGCGCAATGATTTTTTGTATACGCTCTTCCATAGACAGAATCGACCTATCTGATCTCCACATAAGCCGTCTGGCGCAAACCTTTAATCCATGCCTTATAAGCCCTTTCAAGCTTTGCAGTAAAAAGCTTTTCCCTGATCGCGGACTTCACATCCCCTTCTTTCGTGAAAACCCTCGAATCTTCAAGTTTGACTATATTGATCCCGGCTGGAGTCATGAACGGCCCGCTAACTTCACCTTTTTTCAGTTTCGATATCGCCTCCACAAACTCTCTGGACAGATCTGAGCTGCGCACAAAACCCTTATTCCCTCCGGCGCGGCTGCTGGAGCTGTCATCTGAATACTGCCTGGCAATATCGGCAAATGCCGCTCCGGCCTTTAGCTTCTCATAAACCGTCCCTATCTTTTCTTCATCCGCCTTCGGATTATCGCTCTTCTTTACAAGTATGAGACTTATGACGTATCCTTCGTCTGCGTCGTCTTTGTTCCTGAGCATATGGTCGGCGACCTCCTTATCGGTTACAACCACCTTGCTCCTTACTTCAAAATCCATAAGTTTACTTGCAATGATCTGTTCGGCCAGCTGTTTTTTATACTCCTTAAGAGTGAATCCTTCTTTTGCTATAGTCTTGCTGAAATCCTCATCATTCATACGATACTTCGTCTTTATGTTCTTTATCGTCTGCTCCACCTCGGCCTCGCTCGCCACTACGCGGGCCGTCCTTGCGGCCTGAAGGATAAGCTTGGTGTTTATCAGGTTTTCGAGGAAAACAGCCTCATTCTCCTTAAAAATTTTTCTCCGCTCCTCCCCGCTGAGGGCCTTGACTTCAGGAGTAGCCTCAAACTCCATCGTCTTGTACAGCTCACTCCACGTTATCACCTCTGCGTTTACAACAGCCACTACCTTGTCGAGCATAATCTCACCGTAGCTCAATCCAAAAAAGAAGCAAATAAGCGCAATTACTGCAATATATTTCCCCACAGAAAACAAACCGGACCACTTGAACATATCGATACCTCCATACCAAAATACTGTTTTATATGTCAATCAGCAAATGCGCGGCAGCTGTTCACCGGCGAGCATATCAATAATTCGCGATCCGCCCACCGCTGTCTTCAAAAGCACCATACCCTTCCTTCCACGCTCAGCAGCCCTGATCTCGCCTATTTCCACAGCGCAAACTCCCTGTTCATGCCCCTGCATCACCCGCACAAGGCCCTCGGCAGTTTCGGGAGGAACAACTGCAAGAAGTATACCCTCATTGGCTATATACAGGGGATCGAGTCCCAGAAGATCACAAGCCCCCCTTACACCGCCAGGCACAGGCAGTCTTTCCTCATCAAGAACCATTGTAAGTCCGGAATCGGACGCAATCTCCTTGAGCGTAGTCGCCACGCCTCCCCGCGTCGGGTCTCTCATTATCCTTATGTTCTTTTCAAAAGCGAGCATGGCGGCGACAAGTCCGGCAAGCGGAGCGGTGTCACTCAGCACGGGGGGGTCGAATGATATGCCGTTTCTTTCCGACATTACAGCCACACCATGGTTTCCAATGGCCCCGCTGATTATTATCCTGTCTCCGGGCCTGATCATCCCGGCCCCAAGGCTGATTCCAGGCCTCACCATACCGATACCCGCCGTGTTGATGAAGATCCCGTCTCCCTTTCCCTTGTCCACAACTTTTGTGTCTCCGGCGACTATCCGTACACCGGCATTCCGGGCGGCAGACGCCATAGAAACGAGTATTCGCCTGAGCGATTCAACGGCGAACCCTTCTTCGATCACAAATCCGGTTGAAAGCCAGAGAGGAACTGCGCCGACCATGGCAAGATCATTTACAGTTCCGTTTACCGCAAGGTCCCCGATGTCTCCACCCGGGAAAAAAAGCGGGGACACCACGTATGAATCTGTTGTAAAGGCAATCCTGGCCCCGGGAACGTCGGGAGCATCCAGCACAGCGGCATCAGCAAGACTGTCCATGCCGAAAGACGGGGCAATGTGTTCCGTTATCAACTGATGCATCAGCCTGCCGCCGCTGCCATGTCCGAGCAATATCTTTTCCATACCCTTATTCGGCGGCCTGCCTCACACCGACCTCAGCGGAAGGACGGCTCTCCTTCGCCGGCCCGACTGCGGTTACGCGATATGTCGTCTTTTCGCCGACCTGATCTTCATCCAGATACACAGGCACATTGACCTCGGCCACAAAATCAAACAAACCGGTAAGCCCTTCTCTGCGATATACCCTGTATCGCCTTACCCAGTTCTCATCGCTGTCTTTCCATGACAGATATCCCTTACCGCCCGATCTTACATACCTTAAATCGACGGGAGGCCGCGGCACAAATGTCCCCGAATCTATCATCAGTTCGGCCGACAGGCCGCTCTCATTCTGTATATCAGTCCGCTTTACAGCAACAACAACATAAAAGACAGGGTCCTTGAGATTCAGCGCGTCTCTGAAAAACGGCTTATACAGCGGCTTCTCATTAACAGGCGCGGCCGGATAAACTCCTTTTGCGGCCCTGCGATAGATATTAAAAAACACTCCTTCTTTCGCCTTGTCCCATACTATCTCGACATCCTTATTTGTGAGGCGATATGACAGGCCGGATGGAATATCAGGCTCTCTGACAGGCCGCGCAGTAACCGAGGCCGAATCTTCACTATCAATATTTCTGCCGCTGAATACACGCAATTTGTAACGATACTGTTTTTCAAGACTGATATTTGAATCCGCATAACGCCGCGCTTCACCCGGCAGTTTCGTAATTTCCTTATAATCGCCGGGGCCTTCCGCCCTGTAAAGACGGAAGCCTTTTATTTTAATGGATTCATGCCTGCCGGGATAAGACCACGATATATTAATACTGCCGTCCCGATGAACCGCCCTGATATCTTTTACCAGATCGGGCTTTTCAAAAGACTTCATGGTGGGGGTCCCCTTCTTGCCGCAGCCGGCGGCAATCAGAAACGACGCCAGAAGCAGCAGAACAAGCAGACAGATATCAGTTTTCCGGAAGATTTTCATTATCCGCCTTCATTTCCCCAATCTTTTTCTGAAGGCCCTGATCTGCTCTTTTACCCTGGCAGGAGCCGTCCCGCCCAAAGAATCCTTTGCTGAAACAGATCTTTTTTCATCTATCCATTGATAAATATCATCCTTGATAAAAGGAGAATGCGAGACATATTCCTTCATCGTCAGTTCCTTCAATGTCTTGCCGTTATCAATGGCATAACGCACTATCCCGCCCGTTATTTCGTGCGCCTTTCTGAAAGGCACGCCCCTGCGGGCAAGATATTCGGCTACATCAGTGGCTGTAGAATAGCCCGCCCCGGCGCTTTTCGCCATATTGTCCTTCAGGAACTTCACAGCTCCGAACATCTCCGCAAGGATCTTCAGGGTCGCCTGTATGGTATCCACCGTGTCAAAAAGCGGCTCCTTGTCTTCCTGCATGTCGCGGTTGTAAGAAAGAGGCAGCCCTTTCATTACCGTAAGAATGCTTACAAGGTTGCCGTAAACCCTGCCGGTTTTTCCGCGCATAAGTTCGGCGACATCGGGGTTCTTCTTTTGCGGCATGATGCTCGATCCGGTTGTATATGCGTCGGATATCTCGATGAACGCAAACTCTCCCGACGACCATAATACGAGTTCTTCAGCCAGTCTGGATATATGAGACATCATGATGGCCGCGCACGACAAAAACTCCATTACCGCGTCACGGTCGGAAACCGTATCGATACTGTTCTCCGAAACCGAATCAAACCCGAGCAGCTCCGCGACATAAGCGCGGTCCACCGGCAGGGAAGTGCCGGCCATGGCGCAGGCTCCGAGCGGAAGCACATTGATCCTTTTCAGCGAATCAGATAACCTCTGCCTGTCCCTGTCGAACATCTGGGCATAAGCCATCAGATGATGGGAAAGCAGGACCGGCTGGGCCCTCTGGGTATGAGTATACCCCGGCATAATCGCGCCCAGATTGCGCTCCGCTGTTCCTGCTATTACCTTCTCAAGATCGAGAAGCAGCTTTATGGTTTCACCGGTTTCATGGCGCAAAAAGAGACGGATATCGAGCGCCACCTGGTCATTGCGCGATCTTGCCGTGTGCAGTTTTCGCCCGGCGTCCCCGATCTTTTTGATAAGGGAAGATTCGATATTCATATGGACATCCTCAAGTTCGTCCAGGAATACAAACCTGCCCGTTTCTATCTCGCCCTGTATCTCTTTAAGTCCGCGGACAATAAGGCCGGCCTCTTTTTTGGCAATAATTCCCTGTTTGGCGAGCATGCGCGCATGGGCGACGGAGCCTTCGATATCATATCTCCAGAGCCTGCAGTCAAAAGAGACGGACTCCGTATATTTTTCGACGCTCCTGGATGTCTCTTCGACAAACCTTCCTGCCCAGGGTTTTTTAGCCACTAAATCTCCTCTTCTTCTTTGATCTTTTCGCGCTCCGCAACCAGTTTGGCCGTCATATGCGCGGGCAGCTCCTCATAATGAGAGAACTCCATCGAATAGAGACCCCTGCCCGATGTCATACTCTGCAACTGGTTGGCGTATACAAGCATCTCGGCCATTGGAACGAGAGCAGTTACCTTTTCGTTTCCTCCAGCCTGCGGTTCAACACCCTGAACCTTTCCTCTCTTGGAATTGAGATCTCCGATTACCGCGCCGAGCGTATCTGTAGGCGCCACGACCTCAACCTTCATTACAGGTTCGAGCACCACCGGCTTGGCGTCCTGCACCGCCTTCTTGAAGGCCATGGACCCGGCTATCTTGAAGGCCATTTCCGATGAATCGACCGTATGATATGAGCCGTCCGTGAGCGTCGCCTTCACATCCACCATGTGGTAGCCCGCGATGACGCCCTCCTTCATTGTTTCAGCGACTCCCTTTTCGACAGCAGGCCTGTATTGCTGCGGGATGACTCCTCCCACAATCTTGTCGACGAACTGGTAACCGGAGCCCCTCGGAAGCGGTTCGATCTCGAGCCAGCAGTCTCCGTACTGGCCGCGGCCGCCCGACTGCTTCTTGTACTTGCCCTGCGCCTTTGCATGGGCCTTTATGGTTTCCCTGTACGCAATCTTCGGGGTCTTCATGACCACTTCCACGCCGAACTTGCGCTTCAGTTTGTCGAGCGCCACTTCAAGATGCACCTGGCCCATTCCCGAGAGCAGCATTTCCTTGGACTCCTCGTCCCTTGTAAAGCGAAGCGTCGGGTCTTCCTCCAGCAGCCTGTTCAGTCCGGTGCTGATCTTATCTTCATCGCCCTTTGTCTTTGCGGCTATAGCATAGGAAATAATCGGTTCCGCGAACTTAACCCTGTTCAGGACCATTGGATGGTGTTCTTCGCAAAGCGTATCACCGACATTCGTCTCTTTGAGCTTTACCACAGCCGCTATTTCGCCTGCGCCTACCGCCTGCGTCGGCACATGCTTTTTCCCGACAAGATAAAAGACCTGCCCGATCCTCTCTTTTGCGTCTGATGAAGCGTTCAGCGCCGTCGAGTCGGCCTTCAGCACGCCGGAGTATACTCTGAATACCGACAGCTTGCCTGCAAACGGATCTGCGACTGTCTTGAAAACATAAGCGACCAATGGATCCGAGGAAACAGGCTTTCTCTCGATCTCCTTGTTGTCTTTCGGATTTATTCCCTTGATCGGAGACGTCAGGCTCATTTCTTCGGGTGTAGGCAGGCACATCAGCATAACATCCATAAGCTGACGCACACCTATATTGCGCGTGGCGCACCCGCAGGCCACCGGGATGAACCGTTTGGTCAGAGCAGCCTCCTTGATTCCCTTCAGCACCTCTTCATTTGTGAGCTCACCGCCCTCGAGATATTTTTCGAGGAGCGAATCTTCGGCCTCGGCCACTTTCTCGACAAGCTTCTTCCTGAAGTCCTCAGCCGTCTGCCTGAGATCATCAGGGATCGCTATTTCAGTCTCCTCGCCGTCCGAATAGGTATAGGCCTTCATATTCATAAGATCGATTATCCCCGAGAAAGTCTCTCCGGCTCCGATAGGGATGAATATCGGGATTGCTTCCTGCTCAAAACTCTTTTCGAGTTCGCTCACGGCATTGAAGAAGTCGGAGGCCTCTTTGTCGAGCTTGTTGACAAATACAACCCTCGGCACATCGAATTCACAGGCATAACGCCATATCTTTTCGGTCTCGGCCTTGACCCCGGACAGCGCGCTGACGATCACCACGGCTCCGTCGGCCACCCTCAGGCATCCCCTCGTATCCTCTATGAAATTGATGAAGCCCGGGGTGTCGATCAGATTGATCCTGGTGTCTTTCCAGTCGCAGAACGCTATTGCGGATGTCAGACTTATCTTGCGGTCCATCTCTTCCGGCTCAAAATCCATGGTTGTGGTCCCGGCCTCTATAGTCCCCAGCCTGTCAATCGCGCCGGCGTTGAAGAGTATCGCCTCTGAAAGCGATGTCTTGCCGGCTCCGCTGTGCGCCACGATTGCAATGTTCCTGATCTTCCCCGTCTCTACTTTGCTCATGAGTATGTCCCTCCCTGTGTATTGTGAGTTGAATTTTATTCGGCATAAATAACAAAAAAGTAAAGATCGTTGTCCGGACACCCCGGGATCCCGATTTCTACTTCCTGTTTATTATCTCCTCAATAACCGGCTCCAGTTCCTTGCTCTTTTCAAAACGCTTTATAAGAAATCTCAGGAATATCACTGATATCCCCAAAAAGCCAAATGCAGTAATAGCCGAAACAAGATCGGCCTCCAGTGAAGTCCAATATCCGGCCAAAACTTCTTTGCCGACAACCGCTCCGACTACCAGAGCGACCGCCGGTATACCGTAAACCAGCATAGTCCCCTTGAGATAGGTCAATGCCCTGAACGAAATCCTGACCGTATCGCCAGGCTCGGCGCCTGCCTCGTTGTGGGCCTCCAACTCCGCGCCATCCACCCCGCCCCTGCATGAAGAACCCGAAGCGCATGCGTCGCACGCGCTCTCTCTTTTCACTATGACAAGCGCCTTGGAACCACGCAGCTCTTTGACGACACCGGTGGCGTCCATGCAGCCTATCCCTTCTCTTTAAGCAGCTTGTACTCAATACTGTCTACAAGCGCCTGCCACGACGCCTCGATAATATTTTCGGAAACGCCCACCGTGCTCCATTCGGTATGACCGTCGCCGCTCTCGATAAGTACCCTTACCTTGGACGATGTGCCCGCTCCGGTAGTAAGCACCCGGACTTTATAATCCTGCAGAGACACTGCAGCCAGTTCAGGATAGAATTTTTCGAGGGCCTTCCTGATCGCATTATCAAGAGCGTTTACAGGGCCGTCTCCGGTCGCGGCAGTATGCTCAACATGATCATCCACGCTGACCATTATGGTCGCTTCGCTCAGACACGCCTCATTCTCATCCCTTTTTTCTACTATGACACGGAACCCGATAAGATCGAAAAACCTCCTGTGCAGACCAAGGGCTTTTTTCAGCAGCAGCTCAAAAGAGGCATCGGCGCCCTCGAACTGGAATCCCCTGTGTTCAAGGTCCTTCAGATTATTGATGATAGTCTGAAGCTCGGGCGATCCGGAATCCAGCGTGATATTAAGTTCTTCGGCCTTCCGCAGTATATTGCTTTTCCCGGCAAGATCGGATATCAGCACCCTCTGGGAATTGCCTACCAGTTCGGGCCGTATATGTTCATAAGTCTCAGGGCTTCTCATGATAGCGCTTACATGGATGCCGGCCTTGTGCGCAAATGCGCTGTCTCCGACAAACGGCTGTCTTCTGAAATGCCTGAGATTGGCCGTCTCGTTTACATACCTGGACAAGTCCCTGAGCTTTGAAAGCTGATCGTCCGTCACGCAGCGGCAGCCGAGTTTCAGCTGGATATTGGGTACGATCGAAATGATATTGGCGTTGCCGCATCTCTCTCCGACACCGTTTATGGTGCCCTGCACCTGGGAAGCTCCGTGAACAACGGCCACGACAGAATTGGCCACCGCGCAATCCGAATCATTATGAGCATGGATGCCGAAAGGACGGCTCAGTTTGGGAGTTACCTCCTGAAGGATGGCTGCAATATCACCCGGCAGCATGCCGCCGTTCGTGTCGCATAAGATCAGGCAGTCCGCGCCGCCCTGCTCTGCGGCGAGAAGGGTTTTGAGCGCGTATTCCGGATTGTCACGGTAGCCGTTGAAAAAATGCTCTGCATCGAAAAACACCTTTTCGGCATGGTTCTTGAGAAAGGCCATCGAATTATGGATGATCTCGAGATTGGCCTCAAGCGATATCTTCAGCGCCTCCCTGACATGGAAGTCCCAGCTCTTTCCGAATATGGTTATGACACTTGTCTTTGACTCTGCGAGGGCGATCAGCCCCGGGTCTTCATTTGCCCTGTTCCTGGCAATATGAGTGCTTCCGAACGCAACAACTTTTGCGTGTGAAAGCCGCAGCCGGGAGACCTTGCTGAAATACTCGGCGTCCTTGGGATTGGAGCCGGGCATGCCTCCTTCGATATAATGAACGCCGAAGCCGTCAAGCCTCTCAGTCAGGCGCAGCTTGTCCTCGACCGAAAAACATACGTCTTCGCCCTGGGCGCCGTCCCGAAGTGTTGTGTCATAAATCTCTATATTTCTCATCTACTCCTCAGTCGGCCCTGTCAAGACCGAAATGCTCATGCAGCACGCGCACCGCGAGTTCCGTATACTTCGCTTCTATCAGGCAGGATATCTTGATCTCGGACGTGCTGATGGCCATGATGTTGACTCCATGCTGCGCAAGCGTATCGAACATTTCCGCAGCCACCCCGGAATGGGTCCTCATGCCCACGCCGACAATAGATATCTTGGCAAGATCGTCCCTGACTACAACTCCTTTTGCGCCCAGATCTTTGGCGAGCCTCTCCGAAATCTCCATTGCCCTGGCGGTTTCGGTCTTCGGCACGGTGAATGAGATATCGGCTGAACTGCCGTCAATGCTCACATTCTGCACAATTACATCGACCACTATATTTGCTCCGGCAACAGCCGTGAATATCCTTGCCGCTATACCCGGCTTATCAGGGACATTCATTATCGTAAGCTTTGCCTGATTTTTATCATAGGCCACACCAGACACAACAACCTTTTCCATATCCGTATCCTCCTTGGTAACCAGCGTCCCGGGATTATTGTTGAAACTGGAACGCACAACAATCGGTAAATTATATTTGCACGCAAACTCCACCGAACGCGTCTGCAAAACCTTTGCGCCGAGGCTCGCGAGTTCGAGCATCTCTTCAAAGGATATCTTGTCCAGTTTCCTGGCCGCAGGCACAATGTTCGGGTCGGTCGTGTAGACGCCGTCCACATCCGTGTATATCTCACAGAGGTCTGCGTTTATCGCCACCGCAATCGCCACGGCTGAAAGATCTGACCCTCCCCTGCCGAGGGTCGTCACATCACCGGACTCGGTCATGCCCTGAAAACCTGCAAGAACGACACAGTACCCGTTATCGAGAGACTTCAGGAGTTTTTCGGGGCATATCCTCTCTATCTTCGCCTTTGTATGAACACTATCTGTAATTATGCCAGCCTGACGTCCTGTAAGGGCTATCGCCTTTTGTCCGAACGAGGAGATCGCCATGGACGTAAGCGCAGTGGTTATGCGTTCGCCGGATGATAACAGCACATCCATATCGCGCTCAGACGGTTTTGCCGAAATCTGTTTTGCCAGTCCGATAAGCTTGTCTGTTTCGCCGGACATGGCGGATACGACCACCACAATTCTGTTTCCCGCTTTCACCGAGGCGACAACGCGTTCAGCCACTGCCTTGATCCTCTCGATGTTTCCTACTGAAGTGCCGCCGTATTTCTGGACAATAAGCATTACACCGCCGCTCCCTTTATGAATTTATCCATTAGGGTATACCCCTTCTCCACAAAAACGCATCCGCTGCCGGAAGCAATAGTTTCATCGTAAGTGACAGCCGGAACCTCCGCCCCTTTACGGCTGTCATAAATCACATACGGCACAGGCTCATCCGTATGAGTGCGGATCTTGACCGGTGTCGCGTGATCAGGCATGAGCAGCAGTCTGAATTCGCCATAGCGTTTCCTTGCGCCGTCAAGCACAGGCCCGATCAGTTTGGCGTCCAGATCTTCCACTGCCTTGATCTTGTGTTCAAGGCTGCCCGAATGACCTGCTTCATCAGGGGCCTCCACATGGATATAGACAAAATCTTTTTTATCCAGCGCGTCAAGCGCGCTCTGCGCCTTGCCGGCATAATTTGTGTCGATCCAGCCGGTCGCGCCGGGCACGTTGATAATATCGAGACCGGCGCAGATACCCAAACCCTTTGTCAGGTCCACCGCCGATATGAGAGACCCGGTTATCCCATATTTTTCTTTATATGTCGGGACTGACGGCCTCTTGCCCTGTCCCCAGAGCCAGATACTATCGGCTGTCCTTATGCCTGCCGCGCGTCTCTTCTCATTCGCCGGATGTGATTTAAGAATGGGCTGCGAACGCCGCGTCAGATCAAGAAGGACCTCGCTCCCTTCTCCGGAAGGAAGATAGCTTTTGAATTCTTTTTCGAGTATATCGTGCGGCGGAGTACAGTCCGGCTTTACGCTTCCGTTTTTCCAGATCACAAGATGACGGTAACTGACACCCGGATAAAACCTGATATCATCGCTGCCAAGCTCCCTGCCGACAGCTTCTATCAACTCCTTACCTTCTTCACTCGTAATATGGCCGCTGCTGTGATCGATCATCAGTCCGCGATCAAAGTCGATAGTCACCAGATTGCAGCGATACGCCACATCATCCGCTTCCATGCTGATTCCCATGCTCACCGCTTCGAGAGGCGCCCTGCCGGTGTAATATCGCTCGGGATCATAACCCATTATGCTGAGATTGGCCACATCAGAACCGGGAGGCATTCCGGGAGGTATCGTGCGGGCCATCCCGCGCTCGCCCCTGCCGGCAAGCCAGTCCATATTAGGGGTAGAAGATTTTTGCAGCACGGTAAGGCCGCCAAGTTCATCCATCGGCCTGTCTGCCATCCCGTCTCCGATAATCACAATATATTTCATAAATTAACCCTGTCGCCCTTTCCATGAAACTAGCCGGTTCTTCTTAATATAGAGGCTGGAATCCTGAATAAACATTCTCAATTCTGTTTCTTATCATCCAGATCGATGCTCTCGACCTCAACCCCCTGACTGCGCATGGAACTGACAGCCCTTTCAATATTCTCCTCCGACCCTTCAAGGGCCACCACAATCTCTCCGTAAGTGTCCGTTACACGCGCCCGCCTGATATTCGGCATAATATCATACTTCTTGGCCATCGTAAATATTACAGGCTCCCTGATCAGGGTCTGCGGAAAAACCAGTTTATAACTCTTTTTCATTTTGCATCCCCCCCTTCATGTAAAGGAAACAACAGGCGGCTGCTATCCGCCTGATATAGCCGGTATAATAATCACCTCATCGCCATCATGAACTGAAGTATATTCCGCCTGCAAATATCTTATATCAACCTCGTTCACAAGGACGTTTAAATAACCTTTGATCTTGCCGTCCTCTGTAAATTTTTCCCGCATACCCGGATACTGCCGGTCAAGTTGTTCGACCAATCCGATAATATTATCCGGGGCAGCCTCGACTTCTTCCCTGCCTTCCGTAAGATACTGAAACGGAGCGGGTATTCTTACAATTACCGCCATTAATCACCCTGACAAATAAACCCTTTATTCGTATATACCGTCACCCCGTACTGCCAAAAGGTGAATAGTATTTTACCCGAATGCGTCTATAAAATCAAAGTATATATTAAACAGTAACTTATGGATATTAATGAGGTTTTTCCAAGAAGATAGCAGCATACGAACATTTGATTTCTATGATTGCTGTCCGGCCTTCCTGACTGAACCTGAAACATTCCGTTTATGCGCTGTCTTTGCAGCATATTGGAGAGTTTTCTCATATATAAGCAGGGGTTGATTGCTCTCGATCAACTCCGCATCCCTGAAATATGTCCTCGCTCGTTTCTCGAATCCGAGCTTTTCCCCAACCTGTTTCAGGTCAATGCGACTCAATACATCAATAGTTACAGGTCGCTTTGCATCGAAAAAAATAACAGCGCGCAGAAATCTCATTACCAGGTCGGAATTCAGCAAGTTGCATATAAAGCCGGCCTCCTGTTCGGAACCGCAGGGGACAAAATAGCAGGTGTCATCCAAAACAATAGGTTTATTTTTATGCCTGCCGATAACTTCAAATCTGCAGTTCTTGTAGAGCCCTGAAATTGCCACCTTCCACTCTGAAAAAGTGTACTCACCGACCCCGAATACAGCAAAACGGGCGCGCTTCTGATATATAATACTCCGGCGTTTGTCCAGTTCAGACGCATGCCGTACAAGATACTCCCATGTTCTTGGCGCCCTTCTAGAAATTTCCTGTGTATCTTCACTCGGTTTTCTTTGCGTCACAATCGCAAAACGGTTCGGAACAAGCCGGTTATTGGCGAGATCAGATGACTTCAGAAGAGGAAATAGATATGTAGGCTCAATTTCCACATGTTCTCCGAATCCGTTTATCAACTTGCCATTTTCCATCGTTAATTCCATGACAGATGATGCGTCATGCTTGACACCGGAACGCCATTTATAATAGGCAAACCCGTCAATATCTTTCACTTGATCATACTCTGCAACATCAGCTACAAGTTCTCGCCCCACCAATCCGAAAGTCGACAATTTACGATCAAAACTCAGATCGGCATAAAGATCGGCGGAACGTGATTTGCCCGTGACTCCTGTACGGACAATCAGCAGACAGGCGTTAACTGCAGCATTGAAATGGGCGGCTGAATCTATCAAATGCAATGAAGCGGAACCAATATCAAACAAATTAATCCAGCAATGTTTAAGAACCTTTCTTGCCGTAGCAGTCTTGCAGAGAATTGCCATACAGCCGCTCCGTTTGTTCATTGCTTCGAGCAGCCGAATCAGCATCCATTCGGATATATCAAAATTTGCCTTGCCGGTTTTTGCCGCAAATCCCACATGATTCTGAAAATTGTTTTTTTGCGGCAGATTATTACTCCCCATCGTGCCTAGGTCGGCGTTAGTCACCCAAGGGGGATTACCGATTACAAGTATATCGCCGCGCAGCTTTCCTATAAAAGCTTTCCAGTCAAAATCAAAGAAATCTACCCGCTCCACCTTCAGACGGCTGCAGTTTGATTTACGCAGTTTCCTAGTAGCGTCAACATAATGTGGATTAATATCGAATGCAAATAGCTGTCTGGCGTCATTAAAACCTTTCATTGCCGCTGTGATAAAACTGCCGAGCCCGCACGTCGGCTCAACAACAACAGCCGGGGACACGCCGGCATACTTCAGCAAGGCAACAACTTCATCGGCCAGAACTTCAGGAGTCTGAAAATCTCCGTATTCTTTCTTAAGCCTTGTAGACATCAGCTAACCCTTAACCCTATGCACACCAGCAACACTTCCTGCCTGTTCAATCACCCTGGAATATTGCAGCCTCCATTGCAGCGCATTCGAGATTGTCAAATACCCAACCCCCGGTCTCTTTTTCATTACTTCTTTAGCAATAACTACTGCCTGTATCTCATCAACAGGCAAAAACCTCTCCATCATAAATCCGACAATATCGTCCTGATTACCATTATTGTCAAGAATTTTTAGCAACCCGGTTGTTGTCTGGTAATCAGCGGTTTGACTGCTATCAACAAAGATCACATGTTTGATGTTCAATGTTGCCGTTCTTGTTTTCCGTTCATCTTTCTTTTCGTAAACAAAGATCAACAGAGAATAACCCAATCCGTATATCTTCTGTCTGGCAGATTTAAACGGACAGGACGACTGAGGTTGTTTGATACTCGTTACCTTGATGTCGATATCAAGCCTCGGGAAGTCGATGCCCTTGGCAGAACAGCCTCGTTCATACTCATATTTATTCTGAAGGATTTCCTGAAACTTGTGTTCAAGGTAAGTTCCTACCGCTTTGCCGTCCGTAATCCCATAGAGCGTTTTTTCTTTATGCCCTGATTCCATTTCCGCAAAGGCCGCCGCCTCATCCATAAGAAGTTTTGATGTAAGCTTCTGCATATTTAGCCTCCCGGACTAAACTACTAATGTCAGTTATAATTCCGACCACGCCGTATACTCATCAATTGAATCGCATCAGGCCTTTCGCGCCAAATAAGCCTCTTCTTTGAGAGATGAGATTTTCGGACTTCTTCCGCAAACCGGACAATCAGGATTTCTCCTGATTTCGAGTTCCCTGAACCTGGCCTTGAGTCCATTAAACACGAGAAGTCTTTCCCTGAGAAGATCGCCTTTGCCGAGGAGAAGCTTAAGCGTTTCAAGCGCCTGAAGAGAACCGATCACTCCCGGCAGGGCTCCGACGAGTCCTGCTGTCTGCAGGCTCGGCATGATATCGGCAGGCGGTATATCTTCAAAGATGCAGCGGTAGCAATGGCCGTCATGCGGAATGACAGTCGTAAGCTGGCCTTCAAACCGGAGTATGGCGCCGCTGATGAGCCGTTTGCCTGCAAGCACACACGCGTCATTAATCAGAAAACGTGTGGGGAAGTTGTCGCAGCAGTCAAGCACAACATCATGGCCTTCGATAAGCCCCGCAATGTTTTCGGCAGTGATCCTCTGTCTTACAGGCGTGATCTTCACATCGGGATTCAGGGCCTCGAACGTCGCCTTTGCGGATTCGACCTTCGGCATGCCGAGCGTTCTTGTGCTGTGCGCTATCTGTCGCTGCAGATTACTCAGGTCGACCACATCATTATCGGCAATGGTGATATGCCCGACTCCCGCCGCCGCAAGATAATAACCGACCGGAGAACCGAGCCCTCCCGCGCCGATAATCAGGACCCTGGAGTCCAGAAGCCTCTCCTGCCCCTCCTCTCCAATCTCGGCAAGGATCAGGTGGCGGCTGTACCTCTGGGACTGTTCGCCGGAAAGACGCACTGTTTTACTTTTTCCCCTCGACCCTGATGAACAGGGTCTTGTCGGATACGACGGGAAGATTATCTATCTCCGCCACCGCCTTTAGCACATCCCTTTCCCTTGCCACATGTGTAAGCACCACGAGCGGCACTGAAGAGACCTCGCTTCTGCCCTTCTGGATAACGGAAACAATGCTGATATTGTTGGCCCCGAGTATACCGGATATCTTTGAAAGGACACCCGGCTGGTCAAGGGCCGAGAACCTGAAATAGTACATGCTCTCGATATCTTCCATATTGCGTATACGGTTGCGTGATCCCGAGCCGCCGGCGAATATGCCTGA
>JGI20214J51088_10000012_pt1 | contig 160745 bp, 128 predicted proteins | sample WetSurMetagenome_FD_51088 | JGI IMG/M metagenome (IMG submission 51088) | reverse complement strand
ACCGGGGCAATAATGGCGGTACCGGCACATGATGACCGCGACTTTGAGTTTGCAAAGAAGTTCAATATACCCGTAATCTGCATACTTACACCTGATGTAGCCGACCAGGAACAGAAGAAAAGGATACTTGAAGGGAATGAATGCTGGACTGAAGATGGCGCTTATATCAACTCCGCCAATGATGAGAACGGGTTCAGCCTGAATGGCCTGAACAAGGAACAGGGTATTGCAAAGATAACCGGATGGCTTGAAGAAAAAGGAATAGGAAAAGCAAAAGTAAATTATAAGCTCAGGGACTGGCTCTTCAGCCGTCAGCGCTACTGGGGTGAACCGTTCCCGGTCATTCACTGGGAGGACGGTGAGATAAGCGTACTGGAAGAAAGCAACCTGCCTCTCCCGCTTCCTGAGATTGAAAAATATGAACCCGGAGCAGAAGGCGAGTCACCTCTGGCAAATGCTGAGTCGTGGCTGATAGTTGACAAAAACGGTCGTAAAGGCCGTCGTGAGACAAACACCATGCCCCAGTGGGCAGGATCATGCTGGTACTACCTGAGGTATATCGACCCTAAAAACAATAATGCTCCTTTCGATAAGGCAAAAGAAAACTACTGGATGCCTGTTGACCTTTATGTGGGAGGAGCCGAGCATGCAGTACTTCACCTTCTCTACAGCCGCTTCTGGCATAAGGTGCTTTTTGACCTGGGAATAGTTTCAACTGACGAACCGTTCATGAAACTTTTCAACCAGGGTATGATACTGGCATTTGCCTATGAGACTGCCACAGGAGCTAAAGTGCCATCTGACGTGGTCATTGAACGTGACGGCAGGTATTTCAATCAGGACACAGGTGAAGAGGTCAGGCAAATTGTGGCAAAAATGTCAAAAAGTCTGAAAAATGTAATAAATCCTGATGATGTTATTACAAAATACGGAGCAGACTCACTCCGACTCTATGAAATGTTCATGGGACCTCTCGATGCTGTTAAGCCATGGGATGAAAAAGGCGTCAAAGGCGTACTTAACTTCCTCTCAAGATCGTTCAGACTTCTGGCCGATCCAAAGAATATTACTGACGGCGAAGAAGACCAGGAAGTGCTCAAATCTCTTCATCAGACAATAAAGAAGGTGACAGAAGATATTGATAATATGAGGTTCAATACTGCCATATCGGCAATGATGATATTTCTGAATACGGCAACAAAGAAAGGGAGGATAACAAGGGATACTGCTTCAAAATATATAAGAATACTTTCACCCTTTGCACCACACCTCGGTGAGGAACTGTGGGAAACCCTTGGAAATGGAAAGACACTGGCTTATGAATCATGGCCTGTAGCTGAAGAAAAGTATCTTAAATCAGACACATTTGAGTGCCCGGTTACAGTCAATGGAAAAAAGAGGTTTGAAATGACACTGGCGGTCGGACTCTCAAAAGAAGAAGTAATTGCAATTGTGACGGACGATGAAAGAGCAAAAAAATGGATTGGTTCCGTCACACCGAAAATAATAGTCGTTCCTGATCGTATTGTAAATATTGTTGTTCCAGTTCAAAATAGCTAATGATGTATTCTTCACCGGGTAAAAATGCCAGACTGCTGATAGTTATTACACTAATCACTGTTACATTAATTAGCTGCTCAGGCGATGCGCCCTATCATCATTCAGCCGGAATAGCAGACACGGCATCAGGGAAGATTGCCAGTACGAACAGAGAAGCGGGTCCGATGTTATACGGGATTCCTGTTGACACTTATAACATTGTTACGGGCCGGGTTGGCAATAACCAGGTGATAGCCTCAATCCTTTCATCATACGGAGTTCCCTGGGATACCATCCAGAAACTCCTTGACAAGAACAAAGATGTCTTTAATCCCCGAAAAATTCATACTGGCAGTGGTTATTCTGTTTTTATGAGAAAAGACAGCTCCAACACTCCTGACTATTTTGTGTATGACCACGATGACCGCGTAAGCTATCTTTTTTCTCTCCACGATTCGTTGAAGATTAAAAAGATAGATGCCGAAGTAAGACAGGTGCTTAAATATTCATCCGGAACAATTACAACTTCACTTTGGGATGCAAACAAAGAAAAAAATCTTAATCCCAACCTGACCTCTGAACTTTCTGATATCTACGCCTGGACAATAGATTTTTTCGGATTGCAGAGAGGAGATCGTTTCAAAGTGATTTATGAAGAGGAGTACATAGGGGAAAAATCCGTGGGTATTGGAAGAATACATGCTGCCCTTTTTGAACACGCCGGTTCAGTTATCTACGCAATACCTTTCATACAGGACAGCACCCAAAGCTATTTTGACACCACGGGAGCAAGTCTGAGAAAAGCTTTTCTGAAGGCACCATTGCGTTTCTCAAGGATCAGCTCTCATTTTTCATCAGCCCGGATGCACCCTATCCTTAAAATAGTGCGCCCCCACTATGGGGTTGACTATGCAGCCCCTATCGGCACCCCTGTTCATTCAATAGGAGATGGAAGAGTATCTGTTGCAGGAACAGAGGGCGGGGCAGGACGCATTGTGAAAATAACCCACAACAGTGTTTATTCTACAACCTATATGCATCTTTCATCTTTTGGCCCTGGAATAAGATCGGGAGTTTATGTAAAACAGGGTGATGTGATCGGATATGTAGGCAGCTCAGGTCTCTCAACCGGACCTCATCTGGACTTCAGGGTATATAAGAACGGATCGCCAATTGATCCGCTTAAAATGGAATCGCCACCGGTTGATCCGGTAAAAACAGACAACCTTAAGAGATTTTCAGTCATTGAGAAAGGCTATATAGACCTTCTGAACACTATAAATTATTAAACAGGCTGCTTCAGTATCACCTCCTCCACTACCTGTGGAAAATATCTGTATTCAAGTTCATGGACCCTTGCTGCCAGGCTGTGAATATCATCACCCGGTAATACAGGACACCTGGCCTGAAAAATAATGTCGCCTGAATCATATACTTCATTTACGTAGTGGATCGTTATTCCGCTCTCTTTCTCTCCTGCTTCCAGAACTGCTGAATGGACTCTGTCGCCATACATACCCTTACCTCCGTATGCAGGCAGCAGTGCAGGGTGAATATTTATAATCCGCTTGTCAAAAGCACAGGTAAGATATTCAGGTATGTACCACAGGAACCCTGCCAGAACAACAAAATCAACACCCTTGTCAGTAAGCATTTTTAACACCTCCCGGGAGTTATAAAACTGCTCACGGTCGAAAATTGTCGACTCCACCCCAAGATTCGCAGCTCTTTCCAAAACCGGCGCATGAGACTTATTTGATAAAACCAGGACCACTTTACCTGAATTTCTGGTCGAAAAATATTTTATAAGGTTCCCGGCATTGGTGCCTGTTCCCGATGCAAAAACAGCTATCTTTCTCACTTTATGACACTTAGTTAATTCTGGGTGATTTGATTGGCACAGGAAATTTGTCTATGTTAAGACTCTGATTATCTGTCACATACTATAGCTAACCTGCAAATTTTCCTTAATTTATTTGAATTATATGGTACAAATATATTTCTTTGCAAAGTTTAAAACTAAGTATTAACATAAAAATTATTAGTATGTCTGACATTGCAACAAGAGTAAAACAGATAATCGTTGAGAAACTTGGCGTAGACGAATCAGAAGTAACCCCTGAGGCACACTTCACAAACGACCTTGGAGCAGATTCACTTGATACTGTTGAGCTGATTATGGAATTTGAGAAGGAGTTTAACATTGGAATTCCAGATGATCAGGCAGAAAGCATCAGCACAGTAGGTGACGCTATTAAGTACATCGAGGAAAACGCAAAGTAAATTTCCCTTAATAATCAAGAATGAGAAGGGTTGTAGTTACCGGGATGGGGGCATTAACTCCCATCGGCAACAATTTGCAGGACTATTGGAATAGTCTTGTAGAAGGCGTCAGTGGGGCAAATATGATCACCCACTTTGATACCAGCAAGTTCAAGACAAAGTTTGCCTGTGAACTGAAGGGTTATGACCCTGCTAATCATTTCGACAGGAAAGAGGCCCGTAAGATGGACACGTATGCGCAATATGCACATGTTGCGTCAGACGAGGCCATCAAAGACTCCGGGCTTGACCTGGAAACCGTCGACAAAGATCGTGTCGGTGTAATCTGGGCATCTGGTATTGGGGGTATTGAAACTTTTATGGAAGAGGTAAAGGGGTATGTCACTGGAGATGGAACTCCACGTTACAATCCCTTCTTCATTCCTAAAATGATCAGTGATATGGCTGCAGGCCTTATCTCAATCAAATACGGGTTTCGTGGGCCGAACTTCTGCACTGTTTCTGCCTGTGCATCTTCAACAAATGCCCTGGTTGATGCGTTTCATTACATCAGACTGGGCAAAGCCGACGTATTTATCACAGGAGGTTCTGAGGCAGCTATAAACCCGCCCGGAGTTGGTGGTTTTAACTCATTACAGGCCCTCTCAACAAATAACGATGAGTACACAACTGCATCAAGACCTTTTGATCTTACCAGGGATGGTTTTGTCATGGGAGAAGGCGGTGGCGCACTTATACTTGAAGATTATGAACATGCAAAAGCAAGAGGAGCAAAAATCTATGCCGAAATAGTAGGCACAGGCCTCACTGCTGATGCCTATCATATGACAGCTCCCCATCCTGAAGGACTCGGTGCAAAGAACGTAATGAGATATGCAGTTGAGGAAGCTGGTTTAAAACTATCCGAAATTGATTATATCAATGTTCACGGAACATCAACACCAATAGGAGATATTGCAGAATCAAAGGCTATCTTATCTCTCTTTGGCGAGGAGGCTTACAAGCTTAATATCAGTTCCACCAAGTCAATGACAGGTCACCTTCTGGGTGCCACAGGGGCTATTGAAGCTATCGCTTGTATAATGGCTGTTAAAAATGACATTATACCCCCGACAATAAACTTCAAAACACCTGATCCTGATATTGACCAGAAGCTGAACATAACTCCTAACAAAGCACAAAAAAGAATTGTCAGGGCTGCTTTAAGCAACACATTCGGCTTCGGCGGGCATAACGCTTCGCTGGTAGTAAAGAAATTCGTGCAATAGTGTTTCTCTTTCATAAGCAGGAAAACAGCACTCTCATATACGACAAGCGGGCTTTCAGGGCCCGCTTGAAGTGTTTATTGGGGTTTACGCCTTCAAACCTCAGGCTCTATGAGATGGCATTCATTCATCGTTCTGCATCGTGCCGGCTGCCCGATGGCACAAGGGTCAACAACGAACGACTTGAATATCTCGGCGATGCCATCCTGGATACTATCCTTTCTGAATACCTGTTTCACAACTACCCTGATGCCAATGAAGGGTTCCTCACAAAAACACGTGCTAAGATTGTGAACCGTGAACAGCTTAACCAGATTGCCCTCTCCATGGGATTTGAGGAAATGGTAGTAAGCCACCTTACTTCACCAAACCCTACCTATAATCTTTATGGTGATGCCCTGGAAGCACTGATAGGCGCTCTGTTCATTGACAGAGGATATGACCGGACCAGACAGTACTTCATCAAATACGTACTTGAGAAACATCTGAATCTTATTCAGGTGCTACAGTCTGAGACAGATTATAAAAGTCTTATACTTGAGTGGGGCCAGAAACAAAAACAAACCGTACTCTTTGAATGCACTGAAGAGACCGACCCTGCTACACATAAATCAATTTTCAACATCTCTCTTCTGATTAATAGTATCGTAACCGGGACAGGAAAAGGCAACTCAAAAAAAGAGGCTGAACAGGAAGCTTCCATGAGAGCCTGGATTAATTTAAATTCTGCCGGAAAAGAATAGTACACTGACGCGCTTTTATTAACTTTATGTTAAGTTAAAACAGCAGTGAACAACTCCTCAAAAATAACAAGATTAAGCATTGGATCTGATGATGACGAACCCTTCTCCTTCCTTGGTATAGTTACCTCAGAGGCGGACTATACACTCAGCCTGCTAATTAATAAAAAAACACGGATTACTCTACGCCATTCTGACGAGGAAATAGTACCTGGTTATGCAAATGATGGTGCCTCTTTTTCATTGTTTGTTACTCCCAACCATAGTCATGCCCTCGTTTCAAATAAGACTGAAAAAAATATTCTCATAAATAAACTGAATAAAATTGATTTTCTCTTTATTGTAGGCAAGGAGAAGAATTCAAATATTACGGATCTGGCAAAAAGAATAAGAAGTATTGAGGGGGTAACAGCTGTTTTTGTATTCAACAGCACTGAAATAAAGGACAGAAATATTAATCTGATCAGACATCTTAACGATTAAATGCCAGACTTTTATAAAATTAAAAAGGAGGCGTTTCCGCCTCCTCTTCGTTGTTAACCCTAAAACTAACCTAACCTATGAAAAAAACTCCACTGTTATTAACACAAATACCGTGCCAAAAACATTTCAAAGGTAAAAACATTTTTTTATCAGGCAATCAGTTGAACTTAATTAAGTGGTAAGTAACAATTATTTAAATTTGAAGAGAGAGCCGGGTGGAGTTAAATTACGTTAAACCACGTACAGGCTGGGAAATATAAAAGGTACCTTTGTCAAACAATGAAAAAGAAGTACATAATACTCCTTGCTGTTTTCTTTTTTCTGGCCATATCCGGGTTGGTTTTCATTCAGTTTATGTGGATCGATTCGGTTATCAGGACGGAAGATCAGAAGTTTCGATTTGGGGTAAATGAAGCTTTAAAGGAGGTGGTGAATCAGCTTGAGAGGAGCGAGACTTACAAAAGAATAGTGAGCAAAATGAGGCCTGAAAGCGATTTGTCGTCTGATAGTCAGGATGATGTGTCTTCAAATCAGACTTTGCAGATGATGCTGAAAAGGTACGGCTTTAACAAAGGATCAAGGACAGAAATTATAAGAAGATCGAGACGTTCTCCGATACTTGCAGAACAGCAGATTATAACCGAGCGAGATAATGACACTTTATATTCAAGGGCAATGGAGGTACAGACCGGCGCTTCCAGCCGTATTGCAGGTAAAATCATTTCAATTGAAAACATTGTAAGCCAGATAATAAGAGAAGCTCCACCTCTCAAAGACAGAATAGACCCCGAGGAGATTAATTCAACATTGAAGAAGTCACTTGATGCAGTTGGCATTCATCTGAGTTATGAATATGCCATCAGGGGTGATTACAATACAATACTTTACCGCACTGAGAATTTCAGTACAAGGTCTGAATCAAACATGTATATGAGACAGTTATTCCCCAACGATCCGGTTCCGGGGAACAATGTTCTGCTTATATACTTTCCGGATGAAAACGCTTATAAGGTCAAGCGGTTTGCCTTTATGGCAGTATCTTCAATGTTTATTGCCCTGCTCCTTCTCATCCTTGCCACAAGCACCTTTATTGTCATCTTCAGACAAAAGAAGCTGTCTGAAATAAAAAACGATTTCATAAACAACATGACGCACGAGTTGAAAACGCCAATATCAACCATCTCGCTTGCCTCGCAAATGTTAGGTGATAAAAACATCCCTGAATCATCAAAGGATGTTTCCGGTCTTGCAAATATCATAAATGAGGAGAGCACACGTCTGAGATTCCATGTTGAAAAGGTTTTGCATGCTGCCATTTTTGAGAGTTCTCATGTTGTAATACGAAAAGAGTATTCAGATCTCCATCAGATAATTCTCAGGGCTGCAGATATATTTTCTCTTCAGGTTACAGGCAGAGGCGGAACATTATCCACACATCTTGAAGCATCTGATCCGGTCATTTATCTTGACGAGGCAAACTTTCTCAATGCCCTCCTGAATTTGCTCGATAATGCACTGAAATACTCTGTTGGAACTCCTGAGATTTCAGTTTCAACAGCCTCCACTGGCAAAGGAATAATTCTTACTGTCTCTGATCATGGGATAGGCATAAGCAAGGAAAATCTGAAAAGAATTTTCGACAGGTTTTATCGTGTGCCAACAGGCAATACTCATAACATTAAAGGATTTGGCCTTGGACTGAGCTTTGTAAAAAAGATAGTAGAGGAGCATCAGGGCACGATACATGTTGATAGTCAACTAAATAAAGGAACAAGAATTACAATATTCCTCCCAAAAAACAACAGACATGAAAAAGGCAACCATTCTCCTTGCTGAAGATGACCACAATCTTGGCCCCCTGCTCAGGAATTACCTTACATTGAAAGATTATGAGACATTTCTGGCTACAGATGGCGCACAGGGCTTAAAGAACTTTAAAAAGGGTAAGTTCTCTCTCTGTATACTTGATGTTATGATGCCGCAGATCGATGGTTTTACCCTGGCAAAAGAAATCAGAGTAATAGATCCGGATGTGCCAATAATATTCCTGACAGCAAAGAATCTAAAGGAAGATATTCTTGAAGGATTTAAATCAGGTGCTGATGATTATATGACAAAACCGTTTTCAATGGAAGAGCTGGTGTTCCGTATTGAGGCAATTTTGCGCCGCTCAGTCAGAAGAGAACCTGAAACGAGACAGCAAATGTACTCCATTGGCGAGTTTACGTTTGACACAATGAAACAACTTCTCATCAGGGGAGAACATACTATTAAGCTCACCACCAAGGAAAGCGAGTTGCTTGAGTTGTTATGCAGCCACAAAAATGAAATTCTCGAAAGGAACTTTGCGCTGAAAGCAATATGGGATGATGACAACTATTTTAATGCCCGGAGCATGGATGTATATATAACAAAGCTCAGGAAATATCTTAAGAAGGATCCCTCACTTGAGATACTTAACATTCATGGCAAGGGATACAAGCTGTTATGTTAAAAGAAATACCCCGCTTGCGGGTAGCATGGCGGGGTATGAGTTTAGGTTAGTTTCAGGGTTTCAATCAATATTTTCAATCTTAGATTTAAATCCCATTTGATTGCTAAGGTAGCGTTTTATCGGAAACTTCAAAAGATTAGCCAAAAAAAATTAACTTTTTGTTAATTTTTTTTTAATCCAGCTTAAGCACAGCCAGAAAAGCCTGTTGTGGAACTTCAACGTTACCCACCTGCCTCATTCTCTTCTTCCCTTTCTTCTGTTTCTCCAGGAGCTTGCGTTTACGGGTTATATCACCACCATAACATTTTGCGGTTACATCTTTACGCACCGCCTTGATGGTCTCCCTGGCAATGATTTTTGCACCGATAGCCGCCTGTATTGCAATATCAAACTGCTGTCTGGGGATGAGTTCCTTTAGCTTCTCACACATTTTCCGGCCGAAGTCATATGCGTGGCCCTTGTAGATTAGAGTTGAAAGGGCATCAACCATCTCACCGTTAAGCAGCAGGTCGAGTCTTACAAGATCTGCAGGTTTATAATCTGTAATATGATAGTCAAATGATGCATATCCCTTTGAAATGCTCTTCAGCTTATCATAAAAGTCAAATACAATTTCAGAAAGAGGCATGTCAAACGTTACCTCAACCCTGTCACTTGTCAGGTAAACCTGGTTTTTAAGTATTCCTCTTTTATCAATGCAGAGAGTCATAATAGGGCCAATGAACTCAGTCTTTGATATTATCTGGGCATAGATGTATGGTTCTTCAATGGTGTCAATAGTAGTAACTGAGGGAAGGCCTGACGGGTTATGGACGTCAATAAGTTCGCCCTTGGTAGTCAACACTCTGAAGGAGACGTTTGGCACTGTTGTAATTACGTCCATGTTAAACTCCCTGTCAAGGCGCTCCTGTATTATCTCCATATGCAGTAAGCCCAGGAACCCGCATCTGAATCCAAATCCCAACGCAGCAGAAGATTCCGGTACAAAGGTCAGAGAGGCATCATTAAGCTGAAGCCTTTCAATAGATGACCGTAGATCCTCATAATCATCAGCGTCAACAGGATAAATACCGGCAAATACCATTGGTTTAACATCAGCAAACCCTGATATTGCCTTCTCACATGGGTTAACAACATGAGTAATAGTGTCTCCTACTTTTACTTCGGCTGAGTTCTTTATGCCTGAAATGATATATCCGACATCACCGGCTTTCAGAATCTTACGGGGCTCGCGTTTGAGTCTGAGTACACCAATTTCATCAGCATCGTATTCACGGCCTGTATTGAAGAACTTAACCATGTCGTGAGTACGGATGGTTCCGTTGGATATTTTAAAATATGCTATGATGCCTCTGAATGAATTGAAAACAGAGTCAAAAATAAGTGCTTCGAGCGGTGCATTGGAATCTCCTTTAGGAGCTGGTATTTTGTTAACTATGTCTTCCAGTATCCTGTCAATTCCCAATCCGGTTTTACCACTTGCTTCAATAATATCTTCTCTGTCGCATCCAATCAGATCAACTATCTGATCTTTTACCTCCTCTGGCATGGCGCTGGCCATATCCATCTTATTCAACACCGGAATTATCTCCAGCCCGTGATCAAAAGCCATGTAGAGGTTTGATATAGTCTGTGCCTGTATTCCCTGTGTAGCATCCACAACAAGAAGTGCTCCCTCGCAGGCAGCAATGGATCTCGAAACTTCATATGAAAAATCAACATGCCCCGGAGTGTCAATGAGGTTAAGAGCATAATTTTTACCCCCATATTCGTAATCCATCTGGATGGCATGGCTCTTTATTGTTATTCCCCGTTCCCTCTCGAGCTCCATATCATCAAGTACCTGATCCTGAAATTCGCGGACACCAATGGTCTTGGTCTTCTCAAGAAGCCGGTCGGCCAGTGTGCTTTTACCATGATCAATATGTGCTATGATGCAGAAGTTCCGTATGTTATCCATTTATCAACTTTAATTCTTAACAGGTGCAAAGATAGAATTTTTAAGGCTATAAATATCACCATGACAGGCTATACCTGAAAAGTTGTCAGAAACCGGCAGCAGTTAAAAAAAAGGCTGTCTTTTTGAGACAGCCCTTTATAATTAAAATGTGTGTGTTTTACATCATGCCCGGCATTCCACCGCCCATCGGAGGCATCTGAGCAGCATTTTCGTCTTTCAGTTCTACAACAACTGCTTCTGTAGTAAGGAACATACCTGCAATTGAGGCAGCGTTTTCAAGTGCAACCCTTGTAACCTTGGCCGGGTCAATGACACCTGTTTTGAAGAGGTGTTCATATTTGTCGGTCTGAGCGTTGTACCCGAAGTCGTCTTTTCCTTCACGAACCTTCTGAACAACTACTGCACCTTCTTTGCCTGCATTGAATACAATCTGACGGAGTGGTTCTTCAATTGCCCGTTTGATGATTTCAATACCTGTGGTCTGATCCTCGTTCTCGCCTTTAAGGTCTTCAAGCAGAGGAATTGCACGGAGGTAAGCCACACCACCGCCCGGAACGATACCTTCTTCAATAGCTGCACGGGTTGCATGCAGGGCGTCGTCAACGCGGTCTTTTTTCTCTTTCATCTCAACCTCTGAAGCAGCACCTATGTACAGTACTGCCACGCCACCTGCCAGTTTGGCAAGTCTCTCCTGCAGTTTTTCCTTATCATAGTCAGATGTTGTGGTTGATATCTGCTGTTTGATCTGGCTTATGCGTGACTGAATCATATCATGCGAGCCGGCACCATTTACAATGGTTGTGTTCTCCTTGTTGACTGTTATCTTCTCAGCTTTCCCCAGGTCATTGATAGTTGCATTTTCAAGCTTCATGCCTCTCTCTTCTGAGATAACGGTACCACCTGTAAGAATTGCTATATCTTCAAGCATCTCTTTTCTTCTGTCGCCAAAGCCGGGAGCCTTCACAGCGCAAACCTTAAGTGCACCGCGAAGACGGTTTACAACGAGGGTTGCAAGTGCCTCACCTTCTATATCCTCTGAAATGATCATGAGAGGACGGCTGGTGCGGGCTGACTCTTCAAGAATCGGAAGGATATCCTTCATTGTGGATATCTTCTTGTCATATATGAGAATGAAAGGATTTTCAAGCTCAGCCTCCATCTTGTCTGGGTTTGTAACAAAGTAAGCTGAGATGTAACCGCGGTCGAACTGCATACCTTCAACAACTTCAACAGTTGTCTCTGTTCCTTTAGCTTCCTCTACGGTAATTACACCTTCCTTTTTAACCTTCTCCATTGCTGTGGCAATGAGCTTGCCTATTTCCTCATCATTGTTTGCAGATATTCTTGCTACCTGTTCTATCTTCTTGAGATCGTCACCAACAACCTGTGCCTGTGCCTTCAGACTCTCTACAACTTTCGCAACAGCTTTGTCTATACCACGTTTGAGATCCATCGGGTTTGCACCAGCAGTAACGTTTTTAAGGCCTACATTTATGATTGACTGAGCAAGAACTGTAGCGGTAGTGGTTCCATCACCGGCAATATCGCCTGTTTTTGATGCAACTTCCTTAACCATCTGAGCACCCATATTCTGATACGGATCTTTCAGTTCTATCTCTTTTGCAACCGTAACACCATCCTTGGTAATAACCGGTGCACCAAATTTCTTTTCAAGTACCACATTGCGGCCTTTCGGGCCAAGGGTTACTTTAACTGTATCAGCCAGCTGATCAACACCTTCTTTTAGTATGTTGCGGGCTTCGATATTGAATTTTATTTCCTTTGCCATTTTAGTTTAGTTTTTCAGTTAAGAAATATAAAGTACATCACTCTGTGAGAGAAGCAGATAATCACCTCCGTCAATATTCAGTTCCTGTCCGGCGTATTTGCCATAGAGAACAGTGTCGCCCTTCTTAAGTTCCATCTCCTCATCTTTTTTCGGAGCGCCAACAAGAACAACAGTTCCAACGCGCGGTTTTTCCTTTGCCGAGTCGGGTATAATAATCCCGCTGGCGGTCTTTTCTTCAGCTGCATGAGGCTTCACAAGAACCTTACCTGCCAGAATTTTTCCTTTTAAATCTGCCATTGTTTTATGTTTTTATAGTTTAACATTATTATGTTTTTGCTGCTTTCTAAGGTCACATTTTGTGCCAAATGAACTTTCTGTATCTATTGTCAGTTCAATACCGACATTTTAACACAATGAAGAAACAAGATATTTAGGTCTTTGTTTTTTATAAAAGCTAAATTACTGCTTTTGAGACCTTTTTGCAAAAAATGAAAAAAGTGCCAGTTCATGACAAACTGACACTTCCATTTATTTCATGTCCGGTTTACTTAGCATCACCGGGTTTGGTCTCCTGTGTTGGTGAAGGCAATGTAGGAACTGCATTCGGGTCCTGCACATTTTGAATAGATGACTGAATTACTGATTCCTTTTCCTTAACCCCTCTCGGTATAGATGCAGTGGCAACAACACTCAGAATAAGTATAGCTGCTGCAAGTGTCCATGTTGATTTCTCAAGAAAATCTGCTGTCTTTCTTACTCCCATTGTCTGACCTGCTGACGTAAAATTTGAGGCAAGACCGCCGCCTTTGGAGTTTTGCACCAGGACGATCATTATCTGAAAGATACATGCGATGATGATCAGAATAGAGACAATCATGTAAATTGTTCCCATAGTATTGTTTTTATTTTATTAAATCTTTAATCTTTTCGATACGGCTGGCAAAGTAAGCACTTTTTTCCGGATATTGCAACGCCAATTTTTCGTAAATATTTATTGCCTTCGAATAATAGCTCTGACTGATATATATCTTTGCCAGCGTTTCGGTTATAAAGGTGCTTTTAATCTCCACACTATCGGTTGAGAGATCAACAATAGCATCTTCTTTTGCCGGTTCCATCCTTGCCAGCCTGGGATTTAGTTCTATGAACCTGTCAATCAGATCAGTTGGTGAAGGCGTCTCAGGGTCCTCTTTTTTGATTGAACTGACATCAATTATATATTCACTTCCGGCAGATTCATTGTCCTCTCCTTCAAGTTCAAGCAGATCATCATCTGCAGGCTCACTTATTTCTGCTGTTTCAATGTTTCCGACGGTAGCAGAAGTCTCATCCGGCTCAAGCTCAAGAACAACCGGCTGTTCTTCAATGCCTGTTTCCTTTACCGACTCCTCCTGTGTTCCGGTTGTTTCATATGATTCCTGAAGAATTTCCTCTTTTTCTTCAGCTATCAGTGCCGGTATCTCTTCCTCATCAATTTCAGCCTGTGCCGTGTCCTGATGTAATTCCTGCCTTACGTCATTTTGTTCCTGAACAGGTTGGCTGACTCTCTCCTCTTCCCGGGCTGAACCTGCAGAATTGGTAGATGCTGCCAGCTCCCTCAGCCGCTCTTCAATCTCAGAGATAAGCTCATCTCTTGAGCGGGTTGAAAAGTCAGATTGCGGTACAGAAACCTCCTTCTTTACTGGCGGAGGCAATTTTACAATCTCAGGTTCCGGAATATGCTCTTTGATTTTTTCTGTGACAGTTATATTTTCAGCCTTTTCCTCCTCCTCTGCAGGATTTATCACTGCAGTTTGTTCAGTTTCAGGAACAGCACTCACATCTGGCTGAATCACAACGCCTTCCGCAATATTTGCCGGCTTGTTCTCAGAAATAATTGCAGTTTCAGGTTCTTTTTCAGCCTCTGAAACAATGTCTGAATCATTCTGATTTGAAGAGAGATAAAGAAAGCTATATAATACGCTCCGGTCAGCTACATACATTGCTGATTCGTGGAGCTGAGAGTCAAACCTTATATCAGATGCGTCTTTCAGGGCTTTTAAAAGAACCAGATGAGCCGAATGAAACCATGGGTAAAGGGTTATAAGGTCCTTTACTCCCGGAATATCCGACTCTCCGGCAAATTTATTTCCGCTGATGAACCCTGTAAAGTCGTTTCTGTTCATTATGGTTCCTACCAGTTTGCAAAAGCCTTGTTAAAAATGTCGTCTATAAGCTCCTCAACTATTTCCTTTGAATACTCCTGTTCAACAGAGCTGAAATCCTGGCCACTCAGATAATCTTTATAACGCGTAAACGTCTGCTCGAAACTGTAATCAGGATTAGTATTATTTACAAACTTCACCTTTACAGAGATTGTAAATCGGTTTGAAGCGGTCTGACTGGTTGATGATGTTGCCGTGAATGGCACTGTCTTATAGTCAGTTATATATCCCTCAAAGCTTACATCACCGTCTGAATTTACAATCTTCAGTTTTGTCTGTGATTTGCACTTATCAATTAAAGCATCTGTAATATCCTGGCTAAGGGTAGGCTGTACCAGGCTTGCCCTGTTCTGAAAATACTGAATACTAACCGTTTTAACGGCCGGATCAATACTTGCCCCTGAAAATGAATAAGACACTTTGCAACCCGTAGTTGTAAGTACAAGTACCGGTATCAGTAAAAATGCTGTTTTTATTTTATTCGAGCCCATACTCTTTAATCTTCCTGTATAAAGTTCTTTCTGAAATTCCAAGCTCTGAAGCCGCCAGTTTGCGTTTACCGCCGTTCTTTTCAAGTGCTTTTAGTATAAGCTCCTTCTCCCTCTCCGAAAGGGAGAGTGATTCTTCAACCACCTCCTCAGTGTCCTGTATCAGATTGTTATCTTTTGTCTCTCTGATAGATACCGTTGGTTTGCGGTCGTTTTGGAAATGATCATGATGCATCTTTACGTCGCTGAACAGGTTTCTGGCAGCCCTGTTACCTGATTCGGTAAGGTTTGAAATATCTCCAGATGTGCCCATCATCTCATAAACCAGGTTCTTGAGATCATTCATATCGCTCTTCATGTCGAAGAGTATTTTATACAATATTTCTCTTTCTGAGCTGAATGATTTTTCATCACTTCTTCCTTTTACAGGAACAGGCAGGCGTGGATTGTTATAGTCAGGCAGGTAATTGGCAAGTATTCCGGAGGTTATCTCCCTCGCCTGCTCTATTACAGATATCTGTTCAGCTATATTTTTAAGTTGTCTGACATTACCAGGCCAGAAATAATTTAAAAGCATGTCACGTGCCTGAGCGTCAGGTCTGATAGCCGGCATGCGGTATCTTTCAGCAAAATCGACAGCAAATTTACGGAACAAAAGGATTATGTCATCACCTCTCTCACGCAGGGCAGGTATCCTGATAGGAACTGTATTCAGGCGGTAAAAGAGATCCTCACGGAAACGCCCCTCTGCCACGGCCTGAACAATGTCAACATTAGTTGCCGCAATCACTCTCACATCTGTCTTCTGGGATTTTGATGATCCCACCTTCATAAACTCACCCGCTTCAAGGACTCTCAGCAGTCTTACCTGTGTTGACAGCGGAAGCTCTGCCACTTCGTCAAGAAAAATTGTTCCTCCGTTTGCGACCTCAAAATAGCCCTTACGGCTATCTGTTGCTCCGGTAAAAGATCCTTTCTCATGTCCAAAAAGCTCAGAGTCTATTGTGCCCTCTGGTATTGCACCGCAGTTTACAGCTATGTATGAGCCATGCTTACGGAGGCTGAAGGAATGAATCACCTGTGGAAAAATCTCTTTCCCTGTTCCGCTCTCACCTGTAATTAAAACAGAAAGGTCGGTTGGAGCTACCTGCACGGCAATATCAAGGGCTCTGTTAAGTCCTTCATTATTTCCAATAATACCAAATCGTTGTTTAACACTCTGTAGCTCCTGCATGGATTTACCTTTAGCCCTGCGAATTTACTAATTTTTTTACTTCCTGCTAACCATCAAAATGTGTAAATTCGGACCATGAAAAGCACAATAGAACAAGTTTTCACATGCATCATACCTGCGAGGTATTCATCTACCCGCTTCCCCGGTAAGCCGCTTGCCATTATAGGTGGCAAGACCATGATAGAACGGGTCTACAACCAGGCAATACAGGTTATTGACAGAGTATATGTTGCAACCGATGATGAGCGTATTTTCGATGCCGTGAAATCATTTGGAGGAAAAGCTGTTTTGACTTCCTCGTCACACAGAAGCGGAACCGACAGGATTGCAGAAGCTGCCAGCAAGATACTTGAAAATGGGATGAGCCATGAAAATGTAATAATTAACGTTCAGGGTGACGAACCATTTATACTGCCTGCACAGATTGCCGCATTACGTGATTGCTTTGCAGATCCCTCAGTTGAGATTGCCACACTGGTGAGAGAAGTGAGACCTGATGAAGATCTGTTCAATCCCAACCACCCGAAAGTGATACTCTCGAAAACGATGGACGCCATATATTTCAGCCGTTCTGTAATACCGTATGTACGTGATAAAGAAAAGAATGAATGGATATCTGCGCACCGGTTCTATAAGCATCTGGGCATTTATGGATACAGAGCATCGACCCTGTCAGCTATAACCAGACTGCCACAGTCGTCACTCGAACTGGCAGAATCACTTGAACAGAACAGATGGATTGAAAACGGATACAGGATCAGGGTGGCCGTCACTAAATGGGAAAGTCTCGGTATTGACACTCCTGAAGATCTTGAAAAAGCATCAGCTTTTCTTCTTTCAAAAAACAAATAGCATTAAAAAGATTTACTGTTTCTGATTTAAAAGCTTATCAACCTGGAAGATGGATGGGAGCTTCTGAACATTTACCCCTGAATGTTGTTTATAATCAGGAACTGATAAAAATGAGATGTATTCAGGGGGACGATCATATTCAATTAAAGAACTTGAGAACTTTTGTGGCATCAAAGCGCATACTATAAGGATGTGGGAAAAGCGCTATAATATTCTTACACCCGAAAGAAGCGATACAAACATCAGAAATTACACAGAAGAGGAGTTAAAAAAGCTCATCACTATATCCATTCTTAACAGGCAAGGCTTAAAGATTTCCCGTATTGCCCACCTGAGTGATGTTGAGTTACTCCATGCCGTAATGAAAAGCGCTGACAGCGAAGAGGAGAGCATAGATTTTTTTAACCCTGGACCTCTTATAATGTCAGCATTGCGCTTTAACGAGAATCAGCTGAGACGCTCGCTTCAGATGCATGTTGAAGACAAAGGAATTGAAATAGCTTATATAAAGGTATTCTATCCTTTGATGCAGAAATCACAGGTGTTGTGGCTGACCGATTGTCTTTCAAAAACACAGGAACAGTTCATCGGTTTTATGATAAAGTCTGTTTTAATCGATCAAGACAATTCTCTTGAAGTACCTGCATCAAAGGAAACAGTAGTGGTGGCAGATTTATCTGAACACAATCCGTACAGCACCATGCTCTTTACTAAACTACTGCTTAAGAAAAGAGGGTTTGACGTTGTATATACCGATGGTGAGTTTACTGTTGATGAGATATGTGCTATTCAGCCTATTAAACCTTTCCCCCTTTTAGTTATTAACCCCGGGAATGTCATTACTGATGAAGATTTAAAAGAGCTTCTGCTGACATTAATAAAAAAAATGAAGCTTAAAAAAGTCATAGTAACAGGCCGCAATGAGCATCTGAAAATTTTGAATGACAGCAAGATAGAATTTGCATATACCCCGTTGGAAATAGCTGCGGCTATTGACAAAATCTGAAGTTACCACCGCCCCATTAATTCTTACAGTATTTCTATATCTCCAAAATAATGCCTGCCGTGGGTAATACAGTTCCTGTTGTAGACTTAAGATACTTAAGCTGATATCTTGAACTGTCTGATGGGTCAGTGAGCGGATTACCTGATGAATCTCTTTGCTGAACGAGTATGTCAGGTTGATCGGCTTTAAAATTAAAAATATTCTGAATATCTGTATAAATCATCAGAGACCATTTCCCAAAGAAGAACTGTTTGTCAATACGTATATCAAGTTGATTAAATGACTTAAGTCTTTTAGTGTTATAGGCTGAGTAATCAAGATAGCCCTGATTCTGAATGTTCCAGGCCTCTTTAAGAGATGATTTATTTAGGTCATATGGTGTATATGGTGCGCCACCTACAAACCTCCATCTAAAACCTGCATTCCAGTTATGCTTAAATACTTTTGTTGCAGTCATGCTTATCAGGTTCCTGTTGTCCCATGTAGTGGGTATATAGTTACCCCCGGTTCCCTTAAACTCACTTTTAACATATGTATATGAAACTACCATATTCAGTCCGTAAAGGTCTCTTACACGACCCATGAGCTCAAACCCGTAAGCCCTGCCAATAGCTGTGGAGACAACCGGCTCGTCACCAAAAACTCCATAATCGGCACTCTTCGTTGACAAAGGGACAGAATCGGCAGTCGAAAAAGGATAATGGAGATAATGTTTGTAAAATGTTTCAGCTGTTACCTGAATTGCCTCATCCGGACTGTACTCTAAACCGAAAACGATATGATTGGCTGCAATGTATTTTATGTTGTTATCCTTATTTACATAATCTCCGGAATTATCTTTCAAACCGAGTGAAGTATATGGCGGGAGTTGATAATATCTTCCGGTATTGAAATTGAGACTAAAACCGTCAACAAGTTTATAGGAAGCAGAAAAGCGTGGAGCAAGCTGTGTGAGCGGATTAGACATTATACCTGAATAGGTGTTGGCATCTGTGCGAAGTCCTAATGAGAGTTTAAGTCTTTCTTTAATAAACGATTTGCTGGCCTGCCCAAAGAGAGAATACTTAAAAAATTTAAGATTTGTGCTGTATGTTTCTGTCTGTGTTGCCTCTGCGTTAAAACTCTTCCTGAAGGTGTCGTTGCGATAGTGGCTGTATTCAGTGCCAAAACCATAGCTTAAACGTAGTTTCTGATTATTGGTCCTGTTCCCTTCAAATCTGAACCTGATATCACCTTCCCCGCTTTTGTAATCAAATATTTTCTGAGAGCTGGAAGGAACATTATTATAGTATTTCCACTGCGCATTATTCAGATAGTTGCGGCTAAGTACAAACATGTCTGTTCCATTCCGCCGGAAAAGTCTGTAAACGCTTCCAATGGTATAGCTATACTGCGTTTGATCCGGAAGATACCCTAAAAGATATTTCTGGTATTCCGTTTTGTTGGCATCAAGATTAAGCTTTGAGACATCCAAAGCGCCCAGTCCCAGGAATATAAATTCGCTCTTTGGCCCTGACTTAAGTTTATATTTGAATTGAAAATCGTTATAAGCAGGAAGAAAGGGCAAACCCAGTTTATTAAAAAGATATTGGAGGTATGACCGCCGCACGGAAAGAATTAATGAAGAATTTTTACCAGCTGCTCCGTTAAACAGAAGACCGAGGTCAGATGCTCCCACGGTTGCTCTCATGGTGTTTTTTTCAGTATTGCCATCAACAAGACTAATATCCATTACTGAACTGAGGGCATTACCACGTGATGCTGGGAAAGCACCGGAGAGAAAGTCAACAGACCTTACAAAATCAACATTTATTATTCCAACAGGACCTCCGGAAGCCCCCTGTGTAGAGAAGTGGTTCAGGTAAGGGATCTCAACATTATCAATGAAAAACCTGTTCTCATTGGGACCCCCTCCCCTGACAATAACATCATTTCTGAATGCTGGTGTGGATGCAACACCCGGGAAAGATTGGATAACTTTTGAAATATCCCGGTTGCCACCAGGGTTCATATCGATTTCTTCAATGCTTATTATTCGTGAAGAGACCGGGCTTTCTGACTTTTTCCTGAATGGAGAGGCATTTATTGTCACTCCCTGCATGCCTATTACAGTCTCTTCAAGAAGAACAGTTATTTTAACCTCATTGTTGTTTGTCACCATAATGGGCTCAGAAAGAAAAGGAGTAAATCCCACCGAAGTGACCCTTACTTCTATATAACCAGGTTTGACTCCGTTGATTATAAAATTGCCATCATTATCAGTCATTGTACCTGAAGAGGTATTCCGGATAAGCACACTGGCCAAAGCGACCGGTTCATTTGTAGTTGCATTCAGTACTCTCCCCTTAACAACGCCTCCTTTAGTCTGAGCAAAAACAGTAACAGTAGATAACACAATAAATAAAGAAAGTATAATTTTTGTTTTCATTGATTCTGATTTCCCTTGAAAACAACATAATAAAAAAGATTGTTCAGGAGCATTAAATATTATTGAAGCATTGATAAAAAATAAGTCTTTTCAGATCCGAAGTCGATTAAAGGTGCGGCTTTCTGAATTGCAGCGATCTTTGAAAGCATTATTTCCGCGAACTTTTTATTCGCGGTATCATTTGTAATAGATCTGTGTCCCATAGCCCGGGTTATCTTTTCAGCTTCCGTCCAAAGTGATAATGTCTCAGACGTGAAAAACTTTTCAGTAAACTTTTCCCATACATATCCTGCTCCCGTTTCAGAAGGGTGAAGCATATCGGATGCATAGTAACGATAATCACGCAGGTCATCCATGAATATTTCATATGCCGGGAAATATCCTGCCACTGACCTGTGTCTCAGCAGCTCTTCGCATGCCAGCAATAGTCTTGCTTTACTTAGCTGGTTCCCATGCGCCCCGTCATTCAGATGACGTACAGGACTGACGCTGAAAATGACTTTAAGGTCCGGATTTACTTCATATAGCAAATCGAGAGTCTTTATCCATAGGTCAACTATCTCCTTAACCCCGGCCTGGCGACGGGTAAAAAGTGTTGCAGGCAATTTATGACAGTTTGCAACCGTAACTCCATTCTCCTGAAGACTGAAAAGCCATGAGGTTCCAAAAGTTATAAAAAGCAAACCGCATCTTTTCAGGAATCCGGAGGCTAGTTCATTTTCACAGTTAAGACGGTCAACAAGATCAACCGGGTCAGATGATTTGAATGCAGTATAATGGCTCAGACTGTAATAGGTGCCGTTATTTAAATACAGGTCCTTTGTAGAATATATATACTGATCTGCAAATCGTCTTAGAGCAACCGATACCGAAACCGGATTAAAAAGAGTTCCATGCGGATTGATCATTACCTGAATTTTCCCTTTCCTGCATTTCTCTCCTATCTCTGTAGCAAAACAGGAGCCGATGAACATCACCTTGTCTGAGTGTGATATTTTAACCCCTAAGTCCGGGATTTCAACAGGTGTACGTAGTTCCATTATTCAATTCAGATTAATGTTTCAATCCACTCCCGTATTAAAGTGAAATGGTCCTCTTTAAAAGGCTCATTATGCAATTCATGATAACCCTCGTCCCATAATTTAAGGATAGCTGCGGGAGCAGATGAAGCAACATCTGCCGAACCGGCAGGACTGGTAATCATATCGCCGCGTCCGTGAACAATAAGAAGTGGCAGTTCAATCCTGTTTGCATTTACAAGTATCTCGTCAGCAGCTTTTTCCGTCTCAGTGAACAGACGCAGGGAGATGCGGTCATGAACAAGCGGATCATTTGCATAAGCATCGCATACAGCCTTATCATGTGAAAGGTGATCTGAGTTAAGTCCCGAAGAACTGGTGATATCAGGCAGGAATTGTTTTAATAATTTTACTGTTGCCACTTTGATTTTTGGCGGTGCCATTGTCAGTTTTATCCATGGCGAAGTTACTATTGCACCTCTGACAGGGGGTTTGCGCCTGATAAGGTAATCAAGAACAATGGTACCACCCAGACTGTGTCCGTATATAAATAAAGGCACTCCCGGTTTTTCAGAACTGATCCTTGAAAGCTGACTGTCTATAATGTCAAACAGTCTTTCAAAGGGAGGCACTACTCCCCTCTTACCTCCTGATAGTCCATGCCCCGGGAGATCAAATGACCTTATTTCGATCCCTGCTTCATTAAATCCTGCAGCCCACTCTGTATAACGCCCGGCATGCTCTCCCAATCCATGAATAAGAAGAATAACGGCCTCAGGTGAAGATTGGGTTTTAAATGTGTAATATTTTATTTCTGGTTGATTATCTGCTTTTGTCATAGTCAATGGTTTTGAACAAAGATAATATAAGCTTTATTTAATGGTTAACTGTTGGTTAAACAAATCAACAGAGCCAATTTTGCCCTGAAATTGCCTTTTTGACATTAAAGAAGATACGTATATGATATCCCTTTAAAAAATATTTTTCACCTTATGTTAATTTAGACGAAATAAACCTTAAGCATTATATATATGCAACTTACCTCTTATACTATTCAGATTAAGTGGCTTTATATATCTATTTAAGGATATTCGGATTTTGTTATCCTTATTTAATCGTTTAACTTTACGTCAACAAACCAATTAAAACATTTACCCATGACGTCGAATGAATTTAGCAGCAGTATAATAGGTCTCAAGGGTAATCTTCAAAAATACGCCATGAGCCTGACACTAGACCGCGACAATGCTCTCGATCTTGTACAGGACACCTTCCTTAAAGCAATCCAGAATCAGGATAAGTTTATTGATGAAACGAATCTAAAGGCCTGGGTTTTTACCATTATGAAAAATACTTTCATCAATAATTACAGAAGGAAGATGAGAGAGAATACCATGATGGACGGAACGCAGGAACTGTATTATATCAATCTTCCGACTGACAAAGGGGCAATTTCGCCTGAATCAAGTTATGCCGAGAATGAGATTAACAAAGCAATTAATGCGCTGGAGAGCGAATACCGCGAACCATTCAGGATGCATGTTGAGGGATTCAAATATGAAGAGATTGCCGACAAGCTTGATCTGAAGCTTGGAACTGTAAAGAGCCGTATCTTTTTTGCCCGCCAGAAATTAATGAATGTACTGAAAGACTACAATTTTTAATAATATTAATGATAGTGTACGGGAGAGGTTAATGCCTCTCCTTTTTTATTGTATAACAGGCAAAAGATGATTTATCTCTTTTTTGTAACTTGTATGCAAAATAAAGATAGCATGGAATCAAGAGTATTGACAATGATCGTGGCAGCGTTTTTTGCTTTTTCGGCTGCCAGCGCTCAGGAAAAGAAAATCGTCTCGGATATAAAGCATATTACTGTCTTTTCGCAGGGAGCTCAGTTATCATCTGAGGCTGTAACACTTTTGCCCTCCGGGAACACGGATCTGGTAATAGGCGGACTCTCACCAAACATTGATGCGGCAAGCATACAGGTTACAGGTGAGGGAGACTTCATGATACTTGGAGTGAACTTCCGGAACAATTATCTTGAAAACGCTGCAGAGTCTGAAAAGCTAAAGGACTTAAGATCAAGAATAGATGCTCTTGATGCAAAAATTGAGGATGAAAACACCGCCACTGAGGTGCTGAATGAGAAAGCTGCCTTTCTCAAAGCCAACTATAATGTTGCAGAAGGTAAAACAGCACTGACTACTGAACAGATGAAGGCCTTTCTCGATCTCTTTTCAGCCAGTATGGAAACTGTCAAACAAAATATATTAAAGAAGACACGGCTAATAAAAGAATACCAGAAAGAAAAGGAGTCACTTGAAGCACAACTTGGTGCTTCGGAGGCAAAATCAAAGCTTCCTACGGGTGAGATTGTTGTTTCTGCATCAGCTTCAAAAGAAGTTAATATAAAACTCAATCTCTCTTACATTGTTCCAAATGCAGGATGGTATCCGTCATATGATATAAGGGTAAATGAAGTAGGTTCTCCGGCATCAATTATCTATAAGGCAAATGTGTGGCAGAACTCAGGCATAGACTGGAATGATATTAAACTGAGCCTTTCAAGCTCTTCCCCGATGACCTCCGGGTCACTACAGGAGTTAGTGCCATGGTATATAGACTTCTACGAGACTCCACGCCCAAAAAAGATGATAAGGGGCATGGCTTCAGTCAAAATGGAAGCTGATAAGGCCGAAGGTGAAATCATGGCTGAAGAAATGATGCCGAGTGCTCCCCCGCCAGTGTCAATAAGCGAATCATCAACAAGCTTTGCCTTTGACGTAAATGTAAGCCAGACAGTTTCTTCAGGCGGAAAAGCGGAGTCTGTGGAAATTCAGCGGCTTACTGTCCCTGCTACATATAAATACGAGGCAGTTCCTAAGAACAACTCTTCGGCGTACCTGATGGGATACATCACCGACTGGAGTAAGTATAATCTGTTGTCAGGGAACGCAAATATCTACTTTGGAAACACCTTCACAGGTACCGGAAATATTAACATCACAGAACTCACTGACACTCTTCCGGTCTCTTTGGGTGCCGATAAATCAATAACCATAAGCCGTGTTAAGAGAGTTGATTACTCATCACACAAGCTCGTAGGCGTTAATGTGGTTGAAACCCGCTCTTTCCTTATTACTGTCAGAAACAATAAGAAACAATCTGTTGAAATAAAATTGCATGACCAGTTGCCTTTATCTCAGAACAGCAGTATTAATGTTGAATCCGTTGAGTTGTCGGGAGGTAAACAGGACGCACAGACGGGTGAAGTCACCTGGACACTTTCTCTTGCTCCGCAGGAAGCTAAAAATCTGGTATTTACATATTCTGTGAAATTTCCAAAGAATCAAAAGGTGCAACTTGAATAACTCCAAAAAACGGTAATTAACATAGCGAGGTTATTAACACATGTTGATAACCTCGCTATGTTTTATGTATATTGCTGTTTTTCTGTGTTTTATCTATGTTAAGAAGAGTGTGAGTAATATGTGTGTTATTTATCTGCATTATTTTCTTAAAATACTTGACTTTGGTCATTTCCCGTCTTAAATTTGTTAGACCATGTAAGCGATAAAAGATCGCTCCGAGGTAAAAAAGTTCTTTGGATTGATTTAATTATCACTCTGAAAAGCAAATTACAATCAGAGCCTCACGCGGTAAGATTACGATTAAGTCGCGTTCGTCATGGGTGCAGGCTGAGAAGCCTTCCCATCCTGGCGATCTTAAAGGCGCAGTTCAAATAGCGGGATAAAACCCGTCAAAGGATTGCAACACCTGAGTTGCACTTTAAGCCAGAAAAGTTGCTCGGGCGGCCGCTAAGAGAGAGGAACAACAGAACCAACATCGGCGAGGTGAAGGTAATGATTGTTCCGGGAGAGATGATGGCTATCCTTAACCGGGTCGTCTTTCCTCAAGGGTTCATGCTTCCGGGTTTCAAAATGTGTCTCGTAAAACTGAAAGGCGATGAAGAGATGCAGGAGGAACACCAGAAAGTAATCAGTATAAACATTCCTTCGGGAATAACGGGTTACCGGACGGCAGGAAGAAATTAGAGATGAACCGATCATAATAACTGTAGCATGGCGGCCTTGACGGTCATGGCTGTCATTACGCCGGAATGGGAATTGTTACGAAAGTACAGTTCCCATTCGTGTTTTTATACACCCGATATCATATTTCATTTGTCGAAGAGCCGTTGCATGCAACGGCTCTACATCATTAAACAATCACATGGTTATTATTATCTTTGCACCACATTTTACAATTATGAAAGAAGCAAAGAAAAAACTCACTCCCATATCAAATTATGGCAGATATGGTCTGCCTGAATATCTCGCAAAATCATTCCCCCTGCCCTCAGAATCTCTGAATATAGGCCCTGGCGACGATGCTGCTGTGATCACAGAAGAAAACGGCAGAATGGTTGTCTCAACAGATCTTCTCCTTGAGGGGACCCACTTCAATCTTGTTTATACACCACTCACCCACCTGGGATACAAAACCGTTGTAAGAGGCATTTCAGATATCTATGCCATGGGTGGTATCCCAAAACACATCTTCATTGGATTGGGTATAAGCACCCGGTTTGCAGCGGAACATATTGATGAGTTTTACGCCGGTGTTTCAAAAGCCTGCCGAAAATATGGGTGCGATATTGCCGGTGGCGATACATCAGCATCTGTAAATGGGCTGATCATCAGTATTACAGCCACCGGATATGTTAAGCCCGGGAACATTATAAGAAGAAAGGGTGCAATTGAAAACGATCTCATTTGTGTCACGGGTAATCTTGGGGCCGCTTATCTCGGACTCCAGTTACTTGAGCGTGAGCGGCATCTCTTTGAATCAGAGAAAGGAGTTCAGCCACAGCTTACCGGATATGAATACATACTTGAACGCGAGCTAAAGCCTGAGATACCTGTAATTACTCTCGATAAACTGCGTGAAAGCGGCATACCCATCACTTCAATGACAGATATATGTGACGGGCTGGCACCTTCTCTTATATCAATATGCCGGGCTTCATCCAAAGGCTGCAGGATCTTCTACGATAAAATACCCGTTGATGCTGAAAGTGCCAGGATGGCTGAAGAGTTTGGTATGGAACCTGTTACCGCAGCACTTAGCGGGGGAGACGATTTTGAATTCATCTTCACTGTACCGGTATCCTCATTTGAAGCCTTAAGTGCTGTCCAGGGGATAAGCATTATCGGACACATAACATCTCAAAGCGAAGGTTATACGCTTGTGTTGCCCGATCAGAACAATGTCAGCATTACTTCAAATGGATGGGGTGATGGGTCAGGTGGAGAAGAAAAATAAAAAAAAGGGGCTTAACGCCCCTTTATTATACCCCTCTCAGAGCTCTTAACAAAATCAAGTATTAGGTCTCTTTCCGGTGTCTGACCAAAGTTCTGTTCAATGTACTCAAGGCCCTGGGTGGTGTTCATACCCATATTGTATAAAGCTCTGTAAATCTCATGTATCTCGTGTATCTTCTCCCTGGTGAATCCTCTTCGTTCAAGGCCTATGGTATTTATCCCCATAAAAGAGAGTGGTTCACGGTCGGCCTTAATAAAAGGCGGAACATCAATTCTGACTTTAGACCCGCCACCAACAATAACATGTGCCCCAATACGGACGAACTGGTGAATCATTACGTTTCCGCTCAGGATAACCCAATCGTCAAGTTTAACTTCACCGGCAGCACCAGAGTATCCGCCCATGATCACATTATCACCCACAACACAATCGTGGGCAACATGCGAATAAACCATTAGAAGACAGTTGCTGCCAATAACAGTTTTCATGGCAGCTTTTGTGCCTCTGTGTATTGTGGCAAACTCTCTTATTGTTGTATTGTCTCCGATTTCCAGGGTAGTTTCCTCGCCAACAAATTTAAGATCCTGCGGTATTGCTGATATTGAAGCTCCGTTAAAGATGCGGCAGTTTTTGCCTAGCCTTGCTCCATCATATATAACTGCATTTGGACCGATCCATGTTCCATCACCTATTTCAACATCACCTGCAACGTAAGCAAATGGTTCAACGGTAACATTTGAACCAAGTTTTGCTTTTGGGTTAACATAAGCCAGATTGGAAATCATAGTATTTTATTTGTTTTTAATTACCTGTGCAGTAAGTTCTCCCTCGGCAATAAGCCTGTCACCCACGAAGGCCTGTCCGAACATTATAACAATGCTACGTCTTATTGGCTCTGTCAGATCGCATCTGAAAACAATTGTATCGCCGGGAACCACCTTTTGTTTGAATTTAACTTTATCTATTTTAAGAAAATATGTTGAATATTTTTCGGGTTCATCCACATTATTCAGAACAAGAATACCGCCCATCTGTGCCATAGCTTCTACAAGCAGCACACCAGGGAATACGTGTTCGCCAGGGAAGTGACCCTGAAAGAAGGACTCATTATAAGTAGTGTTTTTGTAACCCACAACATGGTTTTCAGTCAATTCTGTTACCCTGTCAATGAGCAGGAACGGGTAACGATGAGGCAGAAGCTTTTTTATCTGCTCAATAGTCATTACCGGAGCCTTGGTATAATCAATAAAAGGTATCTCTTTTTTTGAGTGTTGTTTTTTTACCTCCTGTCTTACTTTTCTTGCAAGGCGTGTGTTTGCGTAGTGACCGGGGCGTGTAGCCACAACCTTCCCTTTTATCGGTTGGCCAACAAGTGCGAGGTCACCAATAATGTCAAGCAGCTTGTGTCGTGCCGGTTCATTAGGGTAACGAAGTTCTGTATTATTCAGAATACCCGCGTGATGTTTGGTTATGTGTGGCTTATTTACCAGTTGTGCCAGCCGGTCAATCTCTTCCTGTGGAACCTCGCGCTCCATGATTACAATGGCATTGTCAAGGTCACCTCCCCTTATAAGGCCCATCTTATACAGCGGCTCAAGCTCGTGAAAGAAAACGAAAGTGCGGCTTCGGCATATCTCTGCCTCAAAATCATTTATATTGTCAAGTATGGCATACTGGTTTCCGAGGATTTTTGAGTTATAATCTATCAGCACGTTAACACTGAAGTGATCATCGGGGTAGATAATCATATCCACACCATGCTCCTCGTCTGAAAATGTTATTTTCTCTTTTACAACAAAGTAGTTGCGTTCTTCTTTGAATTCAACAACACCGGCCTCTTTAATGGCATCAACGAACATTTTTGAACTGCCTCCCATAATAGGAGCTTCAGGTCCGTCCATCTCAATAATGGCGTTATCGATCTTTAATCCCGCAAAAGCCGCAAGCACATGTTCTATCGTGGCAACTGAGGCTTCGCCCTGAACAAGTGTTGTTCCCCTTGAAGTATCAGTAACATTATCAGCAATCGCATCAATCATAGGTTTTCCCGGAAGGTCAGTACGGCAGAATTTATAACCGTGATTGGCCGGGGCAGGTTTAAAGGTAACTGTAACATCAATACCTGTATGCAACCCCTTTCCCTTTAAAGAAACCTCTTTAGCAAGTGTCTTCTGTTTTTCGCTCATCCAATAATATGTTAAAACCGGTGCAAATAAAATAAAAAAAAACCGAACGTTCCAAGAAAAACCATCACATCTGTATGATGTTCAAACATTTTCCTTTAGAACGATATACGGAACTACTTGTTTTTTAGCGTTTCTACTGTTTTTATCAAATCACTTAATTTTTTATCTATTTCTGGCAGATGGGTAAATACTGCATAGCTCCTGAGATATTTTTTGTGTTCTATGGCAGGTGAACCAAAAACGATGCTGTCAGGTTCTTTAACACTTCCTGCTATTCCTGTCTGGGCTAATGCTTTGGTTCCGTCAGCTACTAACAGATGGCCGGCAACACCCACCTGCCCCCCAAGCATACAGTTCTTACCTATCTTTGTTGAGCCCGCAACACCAAATTGTGCTGCTGCCACAGTATTTTCACCTATCTCAACGTTATGACCTACCTGAACAAGGTTATCGAGTTTGACCCCTTTGTGTATAACAGTCGATCCCATTGTTGACCGGTCAATACATGAATTAGCTCCAATCTCAACATTATCTTCAATTACCACATTACCAACCTGGGGAACTTTCATATAATTATTGTCAGCTGACGGAGCAAATCCAAAGCCGTCGGCTCCAATAACTGTTCCTGAATGGATGATACAATCTTTCCCTATTACACACTGGCTGTAAATTCTGACACCCGGGTGAATAATACTGTTATCGCCAATGGTTGCCTCATCGCCAATATAAATCTGCGGATAAAGAATGCAACCGTCGCCTATGGTAACTTTCTCACCGATGTAAGCATAAGCGCCTATATAAACATCTTTCCCTATCCTGGCTCCAGGCTCAATTACAGCAGTGGGGTGGATTCCTTTTTTCTTTGGTTTTGCCTGCTCGTACATCGCCAGTAACATTGCAATGGACTGATAGGGATCATCTACTCTTATAAGCGTTGCTGCTATTTTCTTTGAAGGAGCAAAATCTTTTCTAACCAGCACTGCCGAAGAGGCTGTTGTGTAAATATATTGTTCGTATTTGGGGTTTGCAAGAAAAGAGAGTGCCCCCTCCTGTCCGGCCTCTATCTTTGCAATTGTGTTAAGCTTTATGTCAGGGTTACCTTCTACGGTTCCTTTTAAAAGCTGGGCGATCATTCCGGTAGTAAATTCCATTTTTATAATGTGTTAATTAATCCTGCATTCTTTGGGATAACAAAGGAAGAACTTCGTGACTTTTTCTGACAGAGCCTTATGATCAAGTATGTCAGATACGGTTGTTATATCACGTATATCACCGTTTTTAAGCAGTATCCGTACTTCAACCTTCCCCGGAGCGTAAGTCTGGTTATATACTTCGCCTGTGTAAACATAATATTTCACATCTTCCGGGGAAATGCCCAACAAATCTCCTGCCATTGTTTTCAGGTTCTCTATTCTCCCTGCCGGGAAAGGTTCATTCTGAAGCTCAATGGCAAGCAGATCTCTGTTAACGAAGCGACGGCTCAGATCTGAAAGTATCTTATCAGGGTGCGACATCCAAACCTTTGTTGCTGAAAATATATCACTCTCATCAACCATTGTGAAATTAGACAACAGTTCCTGTACCGACGAACTGTCATCACTGAATACGTATGGTTTAAGAAAATATGATAGTGCCGGAGAGGAAAAAAGTTCTATTCCCCCGGCACTGAGTTCCTTTGCTCTGATTATAAGGTTCTGGAGGAGTTTTTCGGCTGAAAGAACTGTCCGGTGGTTATAAACCTGCCAGTACATCAACCTCCGTGCAATAAGAAACTTCTCAACTGAGTATATTCCTTTTTCATCAATTGCGAGCATGTCGTCTGAGACGTTAAGCATATGAATTATGCGGTCAAAACCCACCTCCCCTTCCACAACTCCGGTGAAGAAGCTGTCGCGGCGCAGATAATCCATCCTGTCCATATCAAGCTGGCCTGAGATAAGCTCATTCAGAAATCTACGGGGGTATCCGGCATCAAATATTGATATTGCTGTTGAAAGCGCTCCTTTCATCTCTCTGTTTATCTCATTCATCATCATCAGTGACATCTTCTCGTGCGACACCTCCTTAACCAGAGTATGCTCAAGCGCATGAGAGAATGGCCCGTGACCAATATCGTGGAGCAATATAGCGGCAACAACGCCATCTTCTTCTTCCTGTGATATTCTGACTCCTTTCATCCGCAGAGTCTCAACACATCGTATTGTCAGGTACATGCTTCCGAGACTGTGCTGGAATCGCGTATGGACCGCTCCCGGATATACATAACCCGACAAGCCAAGCTGCTTTATATTACGCAGGCGCTGGAACCACGGATGTTCAACCAGGTCATAAATAAAGGCATCAGGCAGACTGATGAACCCGTAAATAGGATCATTAATGATCTTACGCTTATTTGTCAAATTGAAATATTTAATTGTTACAAAAATATGAATTGTTTCGTTATTCTCTCAATATACTCACTCTCAAACACCTTACCTTATGTATACCAGTGTTTATTTGTGAATTTAAAAAAAGGTAGTATATTTGCAACAACTTTGAGGAAAGATAAAATGCCCGGGGGACAGAAAGTCCCCCATTTTATTATCAAATTGAGGAGATGATTAACAAGGAACAATTAAAGAAGCAGATTGCTGAACACATCAGTGGCTCAGGCATTTTCCTTGTGGATGTGAAGCTCAGCAGCACGGGCAGAATAACAGTTCTGATAGACCGGCAAAAAGGTGTAACCATCGATGACTGTGTCAGTTTAAGCAGGTGGGTAGCCGAGGAGCTTGGTGAAGAAGCAGGTGACTATGAGCTGAATGTATCATCTCCCGGCCTCGACATGCCTTTCCTGGTTCTTGAACAATACCAGAAGAATGAAGGCAGAATGGTTGAGGTGGAGGACCTTAACGGAGTAAAACAGAAAGGAATACTTTGCTGTGTAACTCATGGCGGTTTCGACCTTACAGTTGAAAAGAAGCAGAAGGGTAAGGTACTGGAAACAGTTGTGTCTCACCATAATTATGATGAGGTAAAATCGGTTAAAATTGTAATTTCGTTTAAATAAAAGAGTTTTTTACTACGATGGAAAACGTAAATCTGATCGACACATTTTCGGAGTTTAAGGAGCTGAAGAACATTGACAGGCCAACAATGATGAGCGTACTGGAGGATGTCTTCAGGGGATTACTTGTCAAAAAGTACGGGACAGCAGACAACTTCGACATCATCGTTAATATAGACAAAGGTGACTTTGAAATATGGAGAAATCGTGAGGTTGTTGATGATAAGGACTTTACTGACCCCAATACCCAGATACCTCTCTCCGAGGCTAAGAAGATTGATGAGGATTATGAATCAGGCGAAGAGGTCTCTGATGAGGTCAAGTTTCTTGATTTTGGCCGCAGAGCTATCCTGGCCCTGAGACAGAATCTTGTTGCCCGCATCCTCGACCTTGAAAAAAACAATATTTACCTCAAGTATAAAGACCGTATCGGTGATATAGTTACAGGCGAGGTATACCAGGTATGGAAGCGCGAGACGCTTGTGCTTGATGATGATGGCAATGAGCTGATACTTCCGAAGGGAGAACAAATCCCGTCTGATCACTACCGCAAGGGCGACACCATCAGGGCAGTTGTCATCAGGGTTGAGATGAAGAACAATACCCCAAGCATCATTTTAAGCCGCACATCACCTGTTTTCCTTGAGAGGCTTTTTGAACTTGAAGTACCGGAGATATTTGATGGTCTGATAACCATAAAGAAAATTGTCAGGATACCAGGTGAAAGAGCAAAGGTTGCTGTTGAATCTTATGATGAAAGAGTTGATCCGGTCGGAGCATGTGTAGGTATGAAGGGTTCAAGGATCCATGGCATTGTCAGGGAACTGAGAAATGAAAACATCGACGTAATAAACTACACTTCAAACATTCAGCTTTTTATTACCAGGGCACTTAACCCTGCAAAAATATCTTCTATCAAACTGTATGAGGCTGACAAGAAGGCTGAGATCTTCCTCAAACCCAGCGAGGTTTCACTTGCAATAGGTAAAGGCGGTCTTAATATAAAGCTTGCCGGACAGCTTACAGGTTATGAGATTGAGGTTTACAGGGAACCGGATAATGAAGACGAGGAAGACGTTTCACTCGATGAGTTTTCAGATGAAATTGAAGGATGGGTTATCGATGAACTGAAAGCCATCGGTTGCGATACCGCAAGGAGCGTTCTGAAACTGTCAGTTAACGAATTGGTGAAAAGGACTGACCTTGAAGAAGAGACTATTAAAGATGTTGTTAACATCCTTAAGTCTGAATTTGATTAATAGAATTACCGCGTTGACGCAACTAATTATACAAACAAGTAATCATTAAATAAGAGGTTGTTATTAGAGAACATATGACTGACGATACCAAGGCAACACGTTTAAGCAAAGCAGCCCGAGAATTTAATGTCGGGATACAGACTATTGTGGAATTCCTTCACAAAAAGGGTTTCGTGGTTAGCACTGATCCCAACTCCAAAATTCCACAGGAAGCGTATGCTCTTCTTTTAAAAGAGTATAGTAGCGACCTCAATGTCAAAAAAGATGCTGAAAAGATTGCTCTTAAGGACAAGATAACTCCAAAGAAATCACTTTCTATAGAAGATATTGATTCTGCTCCTGAGACCGAGTCTGTTGAGCAGGAAGACGAGATACTTATTACTGACGTATCCGGCAACAAGAAGATTATAGACATCAAGACCGAGATAAAGAAACCTGAGATAAAGCAGGTTGGCAAAATAGACCTTTCTGAGATAGGCAAGCCAAGGAAGCCGGAACCGCAGAAAGTTGAGGTTAAAGAAAAGCCAAAAGAAGAAGAAAAACCTGTCATGGAAGTTGCTCCTGAGGCAAAAGCCCAGGAAGTTGTGGAGAAGGAAGAACCTCGTAAAGAAAACAGGGAGCCTAAGATTGTGGGAACAATTGATCTAAGCAAAGTTCATGGCAGATCTGACAAGGATAATAAAAAAGAAAAGCACAGGCCTGACTTTAAAAAGCCTGAGGTAAAACATGAGCAGGCACCGAAGGAGGAAACTAAACCAGTTGTATCTCAGCCTGTTGAGGAAGAAAAGCCAGTCGTTCAGGTGCAACCTGAAGAACCAGTTGAACCGGTGATTTATCGTCCCGGAATAAACAAGCTGTCCGGTCCGACCATTGTAGGAAGCATTAAGCTTCCCGAGCCGGAAGTGCGTAAGCCCAAAGATCAGCAAGCTGACAAAAACCACAGGGATGACAGGAAGAAGAGGGAGAGGCTTAAACCTAAACAGAGGGAGAAGGTAGCATTCGATCAGCCGGTTGCCCCTGTTGTACAGCCAGCTGCAGGTGAAGCTCAGAAAAAAGAAGTTAAGAAAGGCCCGCAGAAGGACCACAGAGATAAAAAAAGACCATTCCGTGCATTACGCCCCGAAGTTGATAAGGAAGATGTTGATAAGAACATAAGGGACGTAAACCTCCTGATGAGCAAAAGCAAGTCAAAGGTATCGAGATACAGGAAGGAAAAGAGAGACGTAATTAACCAGAGGCTTAAAGACGAAAGTGACAAGAGGGAAGCTGAAAAGAGCGTACTTAAAGTTACAGAGTTCGTATCGGTAAATGAGTTGGCTACAATGATGGACGTTCCTGTTGTAGACATCATCTCAACATGTATGAGTCTTGGGTTGATAGTATCAATAAACCAGAGGCTTGATGCTGAGACAATGGCAATGCTGGCTGAAGAATTCGGATTCTCGGTTGAGTTTGTCAGTGCAGAGCTGCAGGAAGCTGTCAGGGAGGAAGAAGATTCACCTGACGACATGGAGATGCGTCCTCCAATCGTTACTGTTATGGGACACGTTGACCATGGTAAAACCAAACTCCTTGACTATATAAGAAACACCAACGTTGTTGCCGGTGAGGCAGGGGGCATAACCCAGCATATTGGTGCATACAGCGTCAGGCTTGATAACGATAAGATTATAACTTTCCTTGACACCCCCGGTCACGAAGCGTTTACTGCAATGCGTGCAAGGGGTGCTCAGATAACCGATATTGCAATCATTGTGGTTGCTGCTGACGATGGCGTGATGCCACAGACGCGTGAGGCTATTAATCATGCTCATGCTGCCGGCGTGCCAATCATTTTTGCAATAAATAAAGTGGATAAGCAGTCAGCTAACCCCGATAAGATCAGGGAAGAGCTTGCAAACATGAATTTCCTCGTTGAAGAGTGGGGCGGAAAATACCAGTCTCAGGAAATATCGGCAAAGACCGGCCTCGGTATTGCTGACCTGCTCGAGAAAGTGCTGCTTCAGGCCGAAATGCTTGAGCTGAAAGCTAACCCTGAAAAGAATGCCGTGGGAACAGTAATTGAGTCTTCACTTGATAAAGGAAGAGGATTTGTTACTACCCTGCTTGTTAAAGCCGGCTCACTAAAGATAGGCGACGTTATACTTGCCGGAAGCTGCTATGGTCACGTAAAGGCAATGTACAACGAACGTAACCAACGTATAGATGAAGTAGGTCCGTCTACCCCTGTTCTTATTCTTGGCCTCAACGGAGCACCACAGGCCGGCGACAAGTTTAATGTGATGACCTCCGATAAGGAAGCAAAAGAAATTGCTACCAAGAGAGCACAGTTACAGAGAGAGCAGGGTCTGCGTACTCAGAAACATATTACTCTGGACGAGATAGGAAGACGTATAGCTATTGGCAACTTCCAGGAACTTAATATTATTGTTAAAGGTGACGTTGACGGGTCTGTTGAAGCTTTGAGTGATTCACTCATCAAACTTTCCACAGAAGAGATTCAGGTAAATATTATCCACAAGGCCGTAGGGCAGATTTCGGAGTCTGATATCCTGCTTGCAGCTGCATCCAATGCAGTTATCGTAGGCTTCCAGGTAAGACCATCGCTGAGTGCACGCAAGCTTGCTGAGAAAGAAGGTATCGATATCCGTCTCTATTCAATCATTTACGATGCAATAGAAGAGATCAGGGCTGCAATGGAAGGAATGCTCTCTCCTGAAATCAAGGAAGAGATAGTAGCTACCATTGAAGTACGTGAAGTGTTTAAGATTGGCAAGGTTGGTACCATTGCCGGATGTTATGTCCGCGAGGGAAAGATAACAAGGAACACCAAGGTGCGGGTCATCCGCGACGGTATTGTTGTCTTCACCGGTGACCTGGGCTCTCTTAAACGATTCAAGGATGACGTTAAAGAAGTCTCTTCCGGATACGAATGCGGTCTTAACATCAATAACTTCAACGACATAAATGTTGGTGACATTGTTGAAGGTTACCAGACAGTGCAGATCAAAAAGACTTTATAACAGATATTTTACGGTTTGACCAAACAAAAGAGGCTGCCTTTACAGACAGCCTCTTTTTATCTTTGTGAGTTAGAATCTGCTTATTCTCCAATGAGCTTTTTGTACTCTTCAGGTGAAAGCAGAGCGCCAACCTCTGATGGGTTTGATAATTTAATCTTAATCATCCAACCGTCACCATAAGGGTCCTTGTTTACAAGCTCGGCAGCTGACTCAAGCTCTTCGTTTTTTTCAATCACTTCACCGCCAACAGGCATGAACATATCAGAAACAGTCTTGACAGCTTCAATAGTGCCAAAAACCTCTCCCTGATCCAGTTTTTCGCCCACAGTTTCTACTTCAATAAATACTATATCGCCTAACTCATGCTGTGCAAAGTCTGTAACACCAACAACAGCTTCATCACCATTAACGAGGATCCACTCATGGTCCTTAGTGTATTTAAGATTACCGGGAACGTTCATTACTTTATTTTTTTATAGTTTAACTAATATTTATATGATCAGCCTGCTCAAAAATACACCTTTTTTAATATATGAAACCTGACAAATATTATTTTTTAAAATGGTCAGAGAGTCTATTTCGCAAGAGTGAACTTAAGGCTGAAACCAAAGTTAGTGTCCCATGTCGGGTATGTGGTTGACACAAAGGGGCTGTTAATGGTATGGTCGGCATATAGCTGAATAGAAAACCTGTCGCTCATCTGATAGTCAGCTGTGGCGCCTATCGTCAGAACTTTCTGGCCTGCCACAGGCTGGTTTACATTTTCAGCAAGCTTGCGGGCAAGTGTCTTATTATCGCGAAGTGAGAAATCAAGCCTGAGATTCAGGTCACTCTTTAGATCCTTTTGTGTGCCTCCGGTATTAATAATGATGTGCACATCATCAAAACGGTAACCCATTCCCAGAGTTATCTCATTATTTCTCACATCGGCAATCTGATCACTTGTCATGTTAAGCGTTATAGTTCTTGATTTCCGGTATTCAATTCTTGTTGTCAGTGAGTTTTTCCACCCCAGGTCTATATTTATAAGCGGGCTGAACTGCTCTGTGATTGTCACAGTATTGATCTCGTACTTTGGAACAAAATTGGACTGCAGATCACGTATTCGGCTTATCCCATCCTCATCAGGTGAGAACGACATATCGGTAGCAAAGGAGCCAATGGTGTAGGTAGACCTGTACTGGTGCGACAGGCTCACCGAGTTGAAAATACGTTTCACTGCATCATACTTTGTCAGTCCTTCAAAAGTGATCCTCCAGTTTGGCATCATCTGAAGTATGCCAGGGAAAGTAGTCATACTTATCTTTGCCGGGTCTCTGTGAGTATAGGCAGCGAGAAACGCTGGTACAAGAACCTCCGAAGAACCCATGCCATAACCACTGGCATAATCGCCGGTAATTACATTTTCGCCAACAGGATCAAATGACGGGTCATAGCTCGGGTCAACGGCTTTGCGGTCAGATGCCCTGCGCTGTGATATGATTTTTGTATACTCCCTGAACCGTTTGAAGGCAGGTGATTCATAGTCATTCTTTGTTGAAATCTTTTCAAATGCAGTACCCCATGAGATAATTGAAATTGAAAAGTTACCGTTCACTGCAGTATTACGGGTGCTGTCAGGAAAATGTCCATTGCGGTCGGCAGTATAGTATGCTGATATCGTCCTTGAGAAACGTCTGTCAGCAGTAAGATCAATCTTAAGTCCGGGAAATGGTTCAATGCTTGCCCGCAGGTTTATCTGTTCTCTCTTTGAATATGATGCTGCGGTCTTCTGCAGGGTGTCAGCAGAGAACCAGCCGTAAGAGAGCGCTTCGTTAAAGAAGTTTTCATCAGTCAACCCTGTAAGGTAACGCCATCCTGGTGCCATACGGCCTTTGTAGTAATCGGCACCCAGGAAACTTGTCCCTGGAAGATAGCCTGGCATCAGCTGTCCCTGCTCCAGGGTATATGTCCCGGATACATTTCTGAGAGCCATCAGCGCCCTGACCGAATATTTGCCGAGGAGTTTAAGTGGATCCTGTTTCTTCGGAACCTTGCCTGTCACAGTAACAGTAACATTGTCTGCGTCAGCCTCTGAAATGAACTCTATCCTTGTTGGTGATATGATCTTTATATTTCCTTTCACCTCCGTTCCATCGGGCTTTTTGGCAACAACAGTTACGTCACGGGTTTTAAGATCATGATTGATGAACTTAGATTTGCCAGCCTTAAAGGCAAAGCCCTCCCTCACATACTTAACCTCATCAAAGCCGGCTTTGAGTTTTTTAGCTGCTCCGGGTTGGGTCTCGTTTTCAATCCGTTTCAGGAATTTTGATTTACCATAAAGATTGGTCATGTTGGCCTGAAGTGTGAGCTGCCCGTTGCTGGCATTTTTTATTGTGTTTCCCAGGTGTATGTTTGAAGAATCGGGATAGAGTGTTCCTGCCAGCCAATCATACCTTCCGGAGTACCTGAGGTTGGAACTCATCCACGACATTAACGGAAGCTTATTAATAGGTACGTTATAGTTAATATTGTAAAAGTGATAATAGCTGGTTGTCCTCCCAAAATGCCTGAAATTTGAAAGAACCGAATCTCTCCATGCTGAATATAATTGCGGATAGCGGTTCCTGTCGGCAGGGCCATCGGGCTCATCAATGCGGGCAATACTGTTTGCAGTAAAGTCAAATTTGAGCTGTTTTGTAATATCGTACTTAATATCGTAATAGTTTGTCCATTCAAGCTCCTTGGTGAAGGTAGGCTGAATGAGCAGTTCGCTATTGCTCAGGTTACGCAGTTTTGTCTCGTTGTAATAACGATAAATCTCTGACCTGAAAGTGAGGTGCTTTGGAAAGAGATAGAAGTTAAAGTCTTTAATAATCTTAAATGCCGGTGCATTCAGAAATTTGACTTTGCTGAATGGCGTAAAGTTCTTTGGCTGTGCCTCATAGTCATAGGTAATGCCGCCGCGGAATGTGCGTTCAAGATTTATCTCAGTTTCGGGGTTTGAGCTTAATGCTTCAGTGCGCGCAATGTTAAGGCTTAAATTAGCCGGGTCCCATGCTTTGGGCTTATCGCCTCTTTTGGTGACACCTGCATTACTTACAGTAATTGTCTTGCGTTTTGAATAATCACGGGAATAATTCAATATTGAATCCCTTTCAGACCCCCTCTTTGCATTCGCCAGAGTCTCTTTCAGAGTCACATCAGGGTTAAGCGGATCATAATGAGGCGTTACTGTATTCTGTGAATAACCCAGGTAAACAGGGATCCGCACGCCAGCCTTTTCAGGGAAGAACTTGCCCAGTTCAAAGTTGCCAGAGAGATCATATTTGCGTACCTCTTCCGTGCTTCGCTCATTTACTTTTGAATCAATTGAGCCCCACCCTGCCGAGCTCATTTGTCCGGAGGCATTAATTGTTCCAAGGTCAGCAAGTTTGGCCTGCAACTGAGCGTTAGCAGCCCAACCTCCGTCTTCATTGAAATCGGTCAGGCGAAGTTCATTTACCCACACCTCTGCTGTTCTGGAAGAACCATCGTCACTCGCCGGGTTTCTGGTCTTGATAGGGTTCCTGATACCTATCATCACCACCTTTACATTACTCAGGTTGGGGTTACCGCATACAGATAAACGGGCGTTACCCGAGATAACAGAATAGAGGTCTGAAACGTTTAGAGAACTATTGTTACCGTAAAGAGCCTTATCTCTTTCCTGTTTGAGGCTGACAAGATCGTCAAGGACAATATTCATACTGTTATCAGATGGCCAGACAATTTCCCTGTCACTGTTGCTTTTATCACTATAATTACCCGGAGGTGTAAGCTTGAGCGGGATCTCGTATTCATAGAAGTTACTCTTATAGTCTGATCCGATCCGGATAAAGGCGGTAAGATCATCATTTGAAAGTGGTTGCCCGGGGACAGCCTCCGCATGTATCTCCATCCTCAGCCTTTTGTACCTGCGCATATCAAGGTTCATTGTCTTATAGGCAGCACGCGCATCTCCATCAGCAAGGTCGTTGACCTTTAACACCATCGACTTCTCATCCAGTTCTGTAAGCTGAGTATTTGAAGGGTCTATCTCCCTGTTGAAGCCGGGAGGAAGAACATAGTTAACAGGTGTCTTTGATGCATTTTCCTCAATACCCACTGAGCTTATTTCAAATGTACCGTCACTCTCTTCAGGTATAGTAATGCGCTCTCCTCCTTCAAAAAAGGTAAGGTTGTACTTCCTCCATTCAGCTCTCACAAGTTCGAGGCGTGCAAAACGCAGCACAACATCCTGGCTGAAATCACGCATAAACATCCTCATGAACCTGATCGATTTGAAATCGCTGATTGATCCTATTGCTTTTTCATAATCTGACAGAGGAATATCGAACTCGTACCAGCGAACCCTCGATTTCTTTCCGTTTGCAAATGTAGCCCTGTATGAAATTGTGTCAACAATATAATTTTTACCTACCACCATATCCTCAGGTCTCAGGCTTACCTTATATTGGAAATAGGTCTCAGGCTCACTCATGGTGTAGTCCTGGTCAACGTCCTCTCCGTCAGGAAGTGAAGTGCCTGTGGTTGAGTATGACTCTGTTGACATAGAAGTTGTCTTCGAGTTGCCATCGGTACCATTGAATCTTTTATACCTGTCAAGTATCCCCAGCTTATCCCTGTCATAATCAGAACCCCTGTAATAATGAAAATCATCACCTGACGGATCCGCATTTATGGAGTCCTTCTCCTCCGGAGTAAGATCAAGATTATCTATACTATTTACATAGTTTTTAAAGAATGAATGCTCATCATTATCGCTCAGGCCGTCAAGGCCAACGTCCTGGTACTGGCGCGACTGCGGGTCGGAGTCAAAGGCATGCACAACGGACTGAATTGTAGGTACCCTTCCCCATGCCGTTGTATCAACATTAATTATGTTTGAAGAAGTTGGAAGACCATTTTCAAACTGTTGCTGGCCGTCGTTAAGTATATCTTCAGAGACATCGCCAAGATCAAAATAAAGGTCGCCTCCCGTTTTATTCATGTCTTCTGTAAAAGGATCCATGAGCCAGAATTTCAGATACTGGATATTAGCCGATTCGAAATCTTTTGTAAGCATCTCACGCATCATGCCACCCCATCGTGATTCCGGATTTGCAAGCTGGCCTTTTGTTGTTAACCCTGATGAATATGCCGAAGCTGATGTGTCAAAGTTATATGGTCCTCTCTCTTTAGGGTAAAATGCAACATTAAGCACGCTTATAGTGGCCGGGATACCTGTTGCCGACTGTTTGTTGGGGAAAAGTTCATTCTCGTATACCTGTCTGACAAAATGGCTCGACTGTGTATTCGGATCAGACCGTATGTTGCCCGGAGTGGATGCACCGTTTTGCTGGAAGAGCGGGTCAATAACATACCATGCTATCCTGGCCCGGTTGAAACCTGATGCGAGGTTATTTATCAGTGATCCTTCAGGAAACATGCTCTTTTGTCCCTGCGGCACACTGGCAAGGTACCAGGCACTGTAGGTACGCAGGTCAAGCGGGATCTCACTTGACTCAAAGTCGTCAATGTAGACGGTCCCTGCTGATTTTATTGCTTTACTATGACCCGGGTCAAGATAGGCAAACTCGCCAAAGAAATTCAGAGAAGAAGGAACTGAAGTCTGTATAAGCGGAAGTTTGTCAATCATGCTCGTCAGGAACTGTGATTCAGTCTTATATGAAAGGTCCAGCCCATATATGCTGTTTGATATGGGATCCTCCCCGTAAGAGACCTTTGTTGTATAAGGTTTCTCTGACAGGTGCAGGAAAGTACCTCCGATATTAAGCTTGTCAGAGACAGCATAATTAACATGAGTCCCAAAGAGTGATTTTGTCTGCAAACCAAAGTTTTGATTGCTTTCAAAGGAGATGGTTATCGGTGCCTGTGACTCGAGGATGGAGCTGTTTATGATCTTTACCGTTCCAAGATTATAATCAACAGTGTAATCAACATTTTCAGTCAGAGTAACGCCATTTGCAGCAACTTTAACTGATCCCTGAGGCAGATTGGTATAGTTAAGGCTTATCTCTGAAGACATTGCTGACGTACATTGTCCCTTGATAATGAATTTATCCTTTTCCGCCGTCTGTTTTGCAACTGTCTTTGTAGAATCGTACAACTCAGTGTACACATATTTACTGCGTTGAACCGGATCAGTAATAAAATTATTAAGATAGCTCCCGAAAGGCTCAAGAACAGGGAAAATTATCCTGCCCTTGGCAGAATTAACAGTTACACCTTCAACAAAGTCAAACACCCCGTCTGACTGAACGTCATTCTGTGAGTTGAGGTTATCGAGGCGAAGTACTCTTAAGAGAATCTTATCCTTAAGTGGAGTATTTGGAATATAATTGACGCTTGAACCGGTAGCATCATCCTGGTAAAGAATGTTAAGCCTGAAGTCCTGGCTCTGTACACTACCTGATCCCAGTGAATAGATGTTTTTCATCATCAGTTTCCATGTCGGGTACTTTGGTGTCAGGCTCTCCCCCTTTATCATCTTTACAACCAGTGTTTTTGGGGCTGATATACCGTCAGTTGAAAACTCTCCTACCTTATGAAGTTCGCCGTTATAAGTATATTCGTAAGCTACAGCAAGCACCTCATCGTTATTAAGTGCAGTATTTAGTGATATATAACCCAGCTGTTCATTCACAGTAAACTCTGAGGTTGAAAGCTTGCGTGCGTTTGCCAGCTTGCTGAAATCACGTCCGTTTTGAAACAACTCAGACAATGGAGAAAGCACTTCGGTTACTTTATTGACATCCCTGATTCCGTCGTAAGTAGTGGTCATCTGCTCATATAACCCGTTGGCTTCGTTCTGAGGAAGGGGACCTGCTCCCGGTACAGCCTGAAATTCAGGAACCTTATTATATATATTGCTACTCCCTTCGGCCAGATCCATGAACGCAACTATGTTCCTGTTGCTACCTTCAACAAAGACACCGGTTTTGTTTGTCACCCACACCTCAATCTTCTGGATCTCAATGCCACTTGAAATCGCAGGTAGGTTTTTGAGCGACTGATCATACGTATCTCTGAAGAACTGAGAGAGGAAGAAGTGTTTGTTTGCCTCATATTCATCGGCGGAGAGCTCAAAATCTGTGAGTTGGCCACCGCCCTTCAGCTGCATTGTTGTTGATTCGCCCTTTTGCTGTGAAAATATTGAGGTGACGGTTGCCTTTCCAAACTGAAGCTCCGTCTTAAGTCCAAACAGGCTGTAGCTCCCTTGTATCAGGGTCCCGTTAAGAGGAAGTGTCACATCACCGGCTTCAATCTTTTTGATTATCTCGTCTTCCTTACCTGAATACTCAAGCTTTGTCCGGTTCTCAAAATCGAACATAGCATCAGTGTTGTAATTTATTCCAAGATTAACTTTATCGCCTATGGTTCCTGTGACGTTCATTGAGATCTTCTCTTTGAAGTCAAAGGTGGGGACAGTTCTTAGTCTCTCCGATATGGATGGATTTTCAGTGTGTGATATATTCAGGCCGAAGATAAGCTCAGCCGATCCCTGTGGAACTATATTAATTACGTTGCTTCCGAATACCTTGTCGAANGTCTCCCCGCCTACCTCCAGCTGTGGGATCAGTGATGACTTAAATCCCATTACATCGCCTCTCAGGCTTGCATCCCAATACTCACGCATAGCCCTGTCAAACTCATATTTTCTGAATTCTATGGGTGAGAGGTAGATCGGCTGTCTGTAATCAATGTCTCCTACTTTCTGATAAATGATATACTGGTTATTAACAGCGTCAAAGACCGATGTTGTTTTAATATTTGAGGGGTCGTTGAGGTAAAGCGGAGAGTTTTTAGTAGCGTCCCATGGCACCATGGGGTCTTTTGAGAGTTTTAAAGGACGGTTTTTTGTACTATCCGTTAATTCCTGTGCACGGACATTATATGCCGGCAGGATAAAAACAAACCACAGGCAGGTTAAAAGGGTTTTATATCTAAACTGCGAATGCAATACAGCAGAGAGTTTTACAATAGTTTCAGAGCCTGCCTTACCAGTTCTTCTGCGGGCAGGTTCCTGTTTTCCTTAACAAGAGTGTCAACAACCTTTGTGGCGCTGTTTTTCGCAAAACCAAGCATCACTAAAGCAGATAACGCTTCTTCACGTGCCGTATTGTCTGCAAATGAAACTATTTCACCGGCAGGAAAGCGCCTGATGATCTTATCTTTTAAGTCAACTATCACCCTTTCAGCAGTTTTTAATCCTATACCTTTTACACTTTTTAATGCTTTAACATCACCGTCTGCAATTGCGTTCCCCAGGGTAGCAGGGTCAAGAGAGGAAAGCATGACCCGTGCAGTATTGGGGCCAATCCCTGAAACAGAGATAAGAAGTCTGAAAAGCTCTCTTTCTTCTTTGCCGGCAAAGCCATAAAGGAGGTGAGCATCTTCCCTGATGGACTCGTGAATCCATAGCCGGCAGCTTTCACAGTCAACAAGCGCATCGTATGTTGTAAGGGAAATGTTTATGCAATATCCTATACTCCCTGCTTCAAGCACTACATATGCAGGGTTAAGCTCTGTTACAAGGCCGGAAATATATTCTATCATAAGTTATGGTCATTATTTTCCAGTTCAGGAGGTAGTTCATCACTACGGTCGGCATGTGTATCAATATGTTGATGCTGCAGAGGATTCTTTGACATCTCGGCATATTCCTTCCTGTTACGGTAAATGTCGCAGGCCACATACATTGCGCTTCTGAATGAGCTCTCGGAAGCTTCACCTTTACCAACGATATCGAATGCCGTTCCATGAACCGGAGAAGTGCGTATGAAAGGCAGTCCTGCTGTATAGTTAACGCCCGTATCAAATGCCAGAGCTTTAAAAGCAGTCAGACCCTGATCATGGTACATTGCCAGCACCGCATCGAATTTCATAAACAGGCCTGCACCAAATAAGCCATCGGCAGCAAAAGGACCGAAAGCAAATATGCCTTCCTCATTGGCTTTGTTTATAGCAGGAATAATTATGTCATTCTCTTCTGTGCCCAGCAAACCGCTGTCACCGGAGTGCGGGTTAAGTCCCAGAACGGCTATATGCGGGCGTCTGATCCCAAAATCAGTAAAGAGTGACTGATTCATCAGTCTCAGTTTTCTTAAAATGAGATCCTCTGAAATAGCCGGTGAAACATCTTTTACCGGTATATGTTCAGTTACAAAGCCAATTTTCATCGATTCGGAAATCATGAACATTAGTGCTTCTGTTGCGCCTGCCCGAGCTTTGAGATAGTCAGTATGACCGTGAAAGTGAAATTTATCTGACTGGATGTTATGCTTATCTATAGGTGCTGTGACCATGACATCAATCTTCCCTTTCAACAGGTCCTCTGTAGCCATGTTAAGGGAGGCCAGCGCGGCTTCTCCGCCTTCAGGAGTTGATTTACCAAGCTCAACCCTTACTTCATCGCTGCAGCAATTGATCATATTTGCCCTCTTATGATTTGCCTCTTCGGCATAACGGATATTGTTAAAACTGAAGTTGCTAATATTAAGAACCTTACGATGGTATGCAGCAATTTTTGGCGATCCGTAAACAACCGGAACACATAACTCTGTAATGGCAGGGTCGGAAAGTGCCTTAATAATGACTTCATAACCTATTCCGTTTATGTCGCCCTGGGTGATCCCGACTATAATTGGTTTTTTTTCCATAAAGCAGGTTTATTTCTGTTTTAATATATTGTTTGCAAGACTTCTGGCAAAAGCCGAGAGCAGTCTTACTCCTGTTCCGGGCCCTTCCTTGGTCCGGTATTGGTCATCTTTTTTTAGCATTCCTGGTCCCGCAATATCGATATGGATAAAGGGGTAAGTGGTGAAGGAAGAAACAAATTTCCCCGCTACTATTGCGCCGCCTTCTCTGTCTCCAATGTTTTGAATGTCAGCCACATCTGATTTAAGTGACTCTGAGTATTCGTCCCAGAAAGGCATTGGAGCAACCCTCTCAAACACCTCCTCGCCGGCACTTATCATGGCCTTCATTAGTTCATCAGGGGCCGTCCCCATTATTGCAGAAGCCTTATTTCCAAATGCCATGGCAGCTGATCCTGTCAGAGTAGCTATTGTAATAATCAGCATAGGGTCGTACCTGGAGGCGTAGCTTACAGCATCTGCCAGAATAAGGCGGCCTTCAGCATCAGTGTTCAGCACTTCAACCGTAGTCCCGTTATGCATGGTAAGTATGTCTCCTGATGCGATAGCACCAGGTCCGGGCCGGTTATCAGTAACTGGCACCAGGGAGATCACGTGAAGAGGGATACCTGACCTGGCAACTACGTAAAGTGCTCCAGCTACTGCTGCACCGCCTGCCATATCTGTCTTCATCATGTCCATATAATTACCGGTCTTTATGTTAAGACCACCGGTGTCAAGAACGATCCCTTTGCCAATAAGGACCAATGGCTTGCTGTTTACGGCATCGGCAGGATTATATTCCATAATGCAAAAATGAGGCGGATCAGCGCTTCCCCTGTTCACACCAAGCAGGCCTCCCATTTTCAATGCTGCAATACGGTTCTTATCAAGGACTTCAACAGCATATCCTCCTGCAGTACCCATATGTTTAATCTCTTCTGCAAATGTCTGTGAATTCATCTTCAGAGGAGGTTCATTTATAAGATCACGAGTGGTATATACAGCGTCGCAGGTGTTTTTAAGCCAAAGAAAATCGTCTTCCGGAACATCAGCACTAAGAATCAACTGTTTAGGAGGGTTTCTCTCTCCGGGTTTTGGCTTACGGTATTTATCAAATTTATAAAACGACAGCATAAGACCCTCCGTAAAGGCAATAATCATGGAAGAATCAACTTCAAATCCGGTGATCACAACTTTACCGAAACCGGCTTCAAGAATATCACTTCGCAGTTCAACGGCAGCTTTGCGCAGCTCCTCACATTGAATGAAATGAGGTGTATCACTTTTCACTCTTACAAGTGCTGTGAATTTTTTATATGAATTGATGAAGACTGTATTCTTAATGCCTGAAAAAAGTCTGAGAGCATACTCCTTTTCTTCATCTGAGAAATTTAGAAAAGGAGGTATTTCATTGCCTCCTGTAATACAGATCACCGGTTGCTCATTGATGTCTCCGATGGAATGTATCAGTTCAGTTTTCATCATAAAGATTTTTAACAGGGGTAAAGTTAATCAAAAAATTGAATGATTTTGCGCCAAAGCATTACCTTTGCATTAATGGAGAAGACAACGCATTTCTGCAGTATATGAGTGGCAGCGACAAACTATTACGGAAGGTGTATGACGGCCAGAGGCTTTCTCTGTCTGAAGGTGTTGCTCTTTACAAAGAGACACCTTTGTCATCATTGTTATTCCTGGCAGATGAATTAAGGAAGAGGCTTCATCCGGCAGGTGAGGTGGGATGGATGATTGACCGCAATGTCAATATTACAAATATATGTTTCTCACAGTGTCGTTTCTGCAATTTCTGCCGCCGTTCAACCGATGAGGACGCATATGTAACCACAGATGCACAATACGATTCCAAAATAAAGGAGCTGTTTGACCTTGGCGGTAATCAGCTTTTATTGCAGGGCGGAATGAATCCATCATTGGGGCTGGATTTTTACATTTCGCTCTTCAGTAGTCTTAAAGAGCGATGGCCGGCATTGAAACTTCATGCACTGGGGCCTCCCGAAATAGTGTTCCTGGCCCATAAAGAAAATGCAAGCATAAAAAAAGTGCTTACTGAACTATTAGCCGCCGGTCTTGATTCCCTGCCCGGAGCCGGTGCTGAGATACTGGTTGACAGGGTGAGAAAGAGTGTCTCGCCTGCCAAAGCCACGACCGAAGAATGGCTTGATGTCATGAGAGAAGCACACAGGCTCAATATTCCTACTTCTGCAACAATGATGTTTGGCCATGCTGAGACGATTGAAGAGAGGGTTGAACATCTTGTAAGACTGCGCCAGGTACAGGACGAGAAGCCTGAAGGCAACTATGGGTTTATAACATTCATCCCCTGGCCATTCAGGGATCAGGGAACAGTACTGGCAGACAAATACGGAATAAAAAATACAACAACCGCAGCCGATTACCTTCGTGTCATTGCAATAAGCCGCATTATGCTTGATAATATTCCCAACCTGCAATCATCCATACTGACAGTAGGCAAAGAGACCGCTTCAATAACACTCCATTCAGGAGCAAATGACCTTGGCTCAATAATGATAGAAGAGAATGTTGTCAGTGCTGCAGGCAAAGCGTTCCGCTTCGGACCGGAGGAGATGCAACAAATAATTATGGATGCCGGATTCACTCCTGTCAGAAGAGATCAGCTTTACAGGAGAGTCCAATAAAAAAGCCCCGCAGATGCGGGGCTCAGAAACATATTTCTGTGCTATTTTTCTTCAGGTTTGTCTTTTGTTGTGCTCTTTTCAGAGTCGTCTTTCTGGGCATCTCTGAACTCTTTCATTCCCTGACCTATCCCCCTCATTAGTTCAGGTATTTTACGGCCGCCGAAAAGAAGTACAATTACAACAACAATCAGCAAAATCTCAGTTACACCTAAATTTCCCATTGCATTATTTTTTTACAAAGTTATAAATAGAATATTCAAAACCAAATCAGACTAAAGTTCATTACTTTCTGATTAATCTTAATATATCATTACCATTTGCAAATATCAATAACCCAAAGAGTATCACCATCCCCACTATCTGCGCATACTCAAGGAACTTGTCGCTGGGTTTACGGCCTGTAACTACCTCATAAACAAGGAACATCACATGTCCACCATCAAGAGCAGGTATTGGCAAGATATTCATTACTGCAAGTATAATGGAAATAAATGCTGTCAGTTTCCAGAAAGCCATCCAGTTCCATGTATCGGGGAAGATACTTCCTATTGTAATAAAGCCACCCAACTGTTCATATCCTTTTGTCTCCTTTGAGAAAATAAGTTTAAACTGTTTCAGATAGTCTTTGATAGCGTTAACACCCAGATTTAAACCAGCAGGAACAGACTCAAAGAAATTGTAATGAATTGTTGTAAGATGAAGTATCTCTTTTGTGTTTCTGGCTACACCTAGCATACCTGCTTTATTAGGGGTAACCTTAATATCTACAGGCTGGCCTCCACGTATAATTGAAAGCGTAACAGGTACACCTATATGGGATTTCATGTACGACTGAAACTCATTATACCAGGTAAATGCGATGTTATCTATTTTAACAATCTCATCTCCGATCTTTACACCAGCATCCTTAGCAGGCGAATTTTTCTTTGGCAGGTCTGAGACAACGAATGGTCCGAAAGGTATCCTGGCATCGATGTCGCCTTTACCTTTCATCATCATCGGGATATATTTCCTGTCAACAGGAATGTTCACCATCTGGCCATCCCTGTCTACAGTGATTACCTTACGTTCATTCAGAAGTACGTCTGGTATCACCTTATAAAAATCCTCAACCACTACTCCATCAACAGAGATTACTTTATCTCCATCACGAAATCCCATTTTATATGCTGTTGAGTCTGTGACAATGCCATACTTAACGTCTTTTGCTGCAAGGTAAGTCTCTCCCCAAACGTTCAAAATCATAGTATACAGGAAGATAGCCAGGATTACATTGAACACTACCCCGGCAAGCATTATCAATAGTCTCTGCCAGGCAGGTTTGGAACGAAATTCCCATGGTTGCGGCGGCAGTTTCATCTGCTCTACATCCATTGATTCATCTATCATTCCTGATATCTTCACATAACCGCCAAGAGGCAGCCATCCGACACCGTATTCAGTATCTCCTATTTTCTTCTTAAAAAGTGAGAACCCCCAGTCAAAGAAGAGGAAAAACTTCTCTACCCGCACCTTAAAAAGGCGTGCAAAGATAAAGTGACCGAACTCGTGAATTATCACAAGAATAGAAAGGGCAAACAGAAGCTGAACTATCTTTATTAATACAACCATTACTTTTCTTTTTTATTTAAATAATCATGTGCCAACTGTCTGCCAAGGCGGTCAGTCTCCTGATAAACATCCAGGGTGGCTATATTGTTAAATTGTATTTTTTCAAGTACATATTCCACTATATCAGACATTCCCGGGAAGTCTGTTCTTCCATCAAGAAAAGCTTTTACAGCAACTTCGTTTGCGGCATTCAAGGCGCATGGTATGTTCCCGCCCATTTCAAGAGCCTGGCGTGCAAGCCGAAGGTTCCTGAACCGGTTTGTATCCGGCTCTTCAAAGGTGAAACTGCGTAAGGATGAGAGTGAAACACGCTGCATATTGCTTTCAAGTCTCTCGGGATAGCCAAGGGCATAACGAATAGGCAGTCTCATGTCAGGCAGGCTTATCTGAGCCTTGACAGATCCATCAATGAACTGTACCAGCGAATGAATGATAGACTGAGGATGAACCACCACCTCAATTTTTTCAGTAGGGATATTAAACAGCCATCGTGCTTCAATAACTTCCAGTCCCTTGTTCATCATTGAAGCTGAATCGATAGTTATCTTATTACCCATGCTCCAGTTTGGATGGCGCAATGCCTCTGCTGGAGTAACCTTCTTCAAATCAGCTGCCGACATTGTCCGAAAAGGGCCGCCTGATGCAGTAATAATTAGTTTTTCAACGCTACATGCCTCCTCTCCCTCAATGCATTGCATTATTGCTGAGTGTTCAGAATCAACCGGCAGAATCCGGCATCCGGTAAGTAATGCATTCTCCATAATCATCTGCCCGGCAACAACCAGAGTCTCCTTATTTGCCAGGGCAATCTCCTTTCCGGCAAGTACTGCCGAGGAGGTAGGTTTCAGCCCGGCAAATCCGACCATTGCGGCTACAACAGTATCAGCTTCCGGCATCACTGCAATCTGCGTTGCAGCATCAGGGCCGGCAAGAACTTCAATATCGAGGTCAGCGAGGCTCTGTTTTAACTCGTTGTAATGCTTTGCGTTGGCTATTGATACAACCGCCGGCTTAAATAACCTGGCCTGTTTAATCAACAAGTGAATGTTCTCACCGGCAGAGAGAGCCACAACACAAAACCTGTCGGGGTGCTGTGATACAACATCAAGGGTCTGAGTGCCAATTGAACCTGTTGAGCCGAGAATCGCCAGTCTCTTAAGCATCTGCGGTCGGGGTTTTATCAGAAAAAGATGTACTGTGAGGGATCTATCGGTTCACCGTTATACCATAATTCAAAATGAAGGTGAGGTCCCGAGGTATAAAGCTCACCGGAGCTGCCTACAATGGCAATCGCTTCTCCGGCACGCACCCTGTCACCCATCTCCTTTAAAATAGTTGAATTATGTTTATAAACTGAAACAAGATTATTGCTATGCTGAATAATTATCACAAACCCTGTCTCCATCGTCCATCCGGTCATAATTACTGTGCCGTCAAGAGATGATGACACAACTGCCTTGGGTGATGTAACCAGGTCAATGCCAAAGTGCTTTGTACGCGTATCAAAGTTGCTTGAAATAATACCTTTCACAGGCGGGAAAAAGTGAATGCCTGCAAGGCTCTGTTTTTCTTCCTTGGTTCCGGGAATGCCTGAAGGTTGATTAAGATTATGCTTATCCTGCTTTTCAGCCTGTAGCTTTTGCCCGGTTTCTTCTTTGACCCTGGTAAACGAAGCAGAAGAATAACTCTTTGACGAATCGCGTTGTGTAAGCTTACTTACAGGCTGTTTACCAGAAATGACGCTGTTAATATCCTCAAAATACTTGTCCCTTGCATCTATTTCATGCTCAAGTGAGTCAAGCATTATAGCATTCATAACTATTGCCCTGCGCATATTTACGTCAGGATAATTAGGAATAAATTCTCTGAACTTGGTATAGGCAATCAGACACCATGTCAGTAAAATAATTACAAACAGGCATCCTGATATAAAAAGCAACGCATTATATTTTGTAAGTCGTATCCTCCATATCTCTTCATATGTTGTATCATTGAATACGGCAAACCTGAATTTATCGCGCCAGTTGTTTTTTCTTTTTTCGTTTTTGGCCATTTCTTGAGACGTGTCCGGGGCAAAGATAATAATCGAAAAGTTATAAAAACCTTAAAGTTTATAAAGTTTAAAAGTTCATTATTCTGAAAGTCCGTTTAGTGAGCAACATTATTATCACTTTAAAGATATAAATTTTAATAGATTGTGTTGGTTTTTTAACACTGCGGGGAACATAGCGCGGACATTTTTTGTTTATTTATTAAACTTTATGACAACCAGGTTATCTAAAAAACATGAAACGAACATTAATACAGGCATTATCTTTTGTACTTCTTTTGTTGATCTCTTCATGCAAAAAGGAAAAGACCGTGACTACAAGTCTTTATTTCCCGCCTACAGGAAGTGCAGAGTGGGAGTCAGCAGACCCCGGGAGCCTGGGATGGAACACTGCCGCTCTGACAGATCTCTATACATTTCTTGACACCTCAAATACGAAGGCATTTATAGTGCTTAAAAACGGCAGAATTGTTCTTGAAAAGTACTTTGGAAAACAGCTCGATGGTTCACCATTCACCTCTTCCAGCTACTGGTACTGGGCTTCTGCAGGTAAAACGATGACAGCTTTTCTTACAGGCATTGCACAGCAACAGGGTTATCTCAGCATTTCAGATTATACCTCGAGATTTCTTGGTAACGGATGGAGCTCACTGACAACTGCACAGGAGGGCCGGATCACCATACATAATCAGCTCACAATGACAACAGGACTGGATGATGGAGTGACAGACAACCATTGTACTGATCCGTCATGTCTTCAATATCTGGCTGAGCCTGGCACCAGATGGGCATATCACAATGCTCCGTATACTCTTCTTGACAAAGTTATTGAAAACAGTACAGGCCAATCGTTCACAACATATTTCAATGCACAGTTACGTGATAAAACAGGTATGGACGGGTTTTGGACTTATGTTGACTATGACCATGTATATTACAGTACTGCCAGATCTTTTGCCCGGTTTGGGCTGCTGCTGCTCAACCAGGGAATATGGGATAAGACACCGGTTTTGTCAGACAAAGAGTATTTTGATGATATGACAAACACATCCCAGGCTCTTAATCAATCATATGGATATCTTACATGGCTAAATGGGAAAGGGTCGTACATGGTACCAGGTTATCAGATTATAATTCCGTTTGATCTGACACCGAACGCCCCTGGTGACATGTTTGCCGCTATGGGAAAGAATGGGCAGATTATAAATGTTGTGCCATCTGAAGAACTCGTTGTTGTGAGGATGGGAGACACGCCCGATGGTACCTTTGTCCCTATGACATTCCAGAATAATATATGGAAATATCTGAGTGCTGTTGTAAAATAGTTTTTACCAGCCTATTCCATAATCTTCACCATAGTTACTTGAACCACCCCAGAAAGATCCGTGAAGCCAGTCGAAGCCTATTGCATTTACCGGTCCGGATGTTTTCTCCTGGAAAGATAAAATATATCCCATGCCTGAAAGCTCTTTTCTCTCCCATGGGGGTACAGCATTATTAAGTACCAATCCACCCGGAATTTTTTCATGATCCCCGAAGCTTGAATGCATCTGAAGTGATTTAAAGTCAGGTGCTTCGCATGCTTCCTGTATTGTCATGCCAAACTCAACAACATTAAGGAAAAACTGAATCAATAGCTGGTCCTGCTCATCGCCGCCCTGTTTTGCAAATGAGAGATACGGTTTGCCGTCTTTCAGGGCGAGTGTGGGTGTGAGTGTCACCCTCGGGCGTTTACCTGGTTCAACAACATTAAAAGGATTTTCTTTTGCATCAAGCACGAAGCTCTGCATCCGCTGGCTCATGCCCACACCGGTATTACCGGCTATGCACGCAGGCACCCAGCCACCGCTGGGAGTGACGGATACCACCCATCCTTCTTCATCACAAGCCTCAACAGACGTTGTTCCCCTCTGAAAATCTTCATAATACTGTTCATCGGCAAGCTTATCTCCATAAGAGTGGATACCGCATGATGCCATCCCTTTTTCATCCAGTAAACCCGAGAAAGGGTTTGTTCTGCCCTCAAACGGATATGGGTCACCTGGTGCCGCCATGGCATCATTTTTATCATCTTTGATGAGAAGGCTTCGCTGTTTTGCATATTCTTTTGAAAGCAATCCTTTTATTGGTTCTTCAGGCGGGAAAGCAGGGTCACCGTAATAAAAGTCACGGTCAGCAAAGGCAAGGTTCATCGCCTGGTAAAGAGTATGAATATACTTTGTGGAGTTGTATCCCATGCTTTTAAGGTCAAAGTTTTCAAGTATATTCAGGGTCTGCAGCATCACCGGTCCCTGCGACCATTGCTGCAGCTTATAAACATCAATGCCACGGTATGTTGTCATCAGTGGCTCTTCAATCTTCACCTTCCACTCAGCAAGATCCTTTTCTGTTATCAGTCCGCCCTGTTCCTTGCATCCTCTAACAAACTCCTTTGCTATATCACCTTTATAAAACCTCTCATATGCTGCATAGATGGCCTCTTTTCGTGACTTACCTTTCTTCAGTGCCTGCTGTTCTGCTTCGACAAGTTTGGTAAGAGTATTTAACAGATCATGCTGAACGAATATCTCACCCGCATATGGTGCTTCTCTTTGCTCTCCGGGGTGAGTAAGGAATATCTTCTTTGAATAGGGCCACTCCTTTATCATTTCCTTTCCACGTTCAATAGAGTTTGCAGTCTGTGCCTCCATGGGGTATCCTTCTGCCATCTGCATTGCCGGTGCAAGAACATCTTTCAGGCTCATGGTGCCATACTCTGCCAGCATAGTCAAGAGTCCTCCCGGCGTTCCGGGCGTCACTGCCGCAAGAGGTCCGTATTCAGGCGGGTATTTCATTCCCTTTCCCCTGAAAAAGTCGGCTGTTGCACCTGTAGGAGCCACACCAAGGGCATTTATTGCAATCACCTTTTTTGTAACTGGATTATAAATAAGCGCCTGTGTCTCGCCTCCCCAGCTAAGCACATCCCACATGGTGCATGTGGCTGCAAGCATTGCACATGCAGCGTCCACCGCATTGCCTCCTCTGTCAAATATCATTGCACCTGCGGTTGCTGCCAGAGGTTTACCAGTTATTGCCATCCAGTGCCTGGCATGTAGAGGTGGCTTTTGTGTCGACACCGGGAAAGAGTTAAACGACTGAGCTCCTGCGCTGAGGTATACAGCAAGCAATGCAAATACAAACAGAGACCGTTTCATTATGAATCGTTTTAATGATTTATAAAATTACTAAGAAAAGTCCGGAATCTTGAGTTCAAACCAATTTTAGTCGTGTGGTCTTGCAGTCCTGCAGTCTTGAAGTTTTGCAGTCACGAATTTGACTGAACGACACTTTACGCTCTCCTCTCTACACTTTACGCTCTACGCTATCCTCTCTCCGCTCTATTCATCTATAATTCTGCCACATAGGGTCATTTATTAAAAAAACAATCTCATCGGGTTGGATATTGAACAATAGTTACTATCTTTGCACCCACATTGCGGGGTGGAGCAGTGGCAGCTCGTTGGGCTCATAACCCAAAGGTCGGAGGTTCGAATCCTCCCTCCGCTACAAAGAAAAAGCCTTGTCGCGACAGCGACAGGGCTTTTTTGTTTACAGCCCGTCAAAAGCTTGCTTTTGAAAGGGATGGAAACAAAAAAGCCCGCAGTCACGACGAAAGGAGTGACAAGGCTTTTTCTTTGTATAGCCCCCTTGAAGAGGATCATGAATGAAATGAATAATCCTCCTTCCCTTACGTCTCAGGAGTGACAAGGCTTTTTCTTTGTATAGCCCCCTTGAAGAGGATCATGAATGAAATGAATAATCCTCCTCCCTTTACGTCTCAGGAGTGACAAGGCTTTTTCTTTCCTTTGCCACCCGGTTGGGAACCCTTCATTATTTTCGAGTTGTGGTACCTTTTTCATGTCTCCCGAAGCCACAATAAAATCAACTTAGTTTTGCGGGTTAACTTTCTAAATAAAAGTGAATATTTATTAATATTTCAATAAAAATCAGGTAGATTTGATACTATAATACCTTTCGGTACTGAATAATCAAGGATCTTATGACAAATATTTTCCGTATAATTTTGTTTATTCTCTTATTGGTGCCAGCTTCGGAAATCACCGCCCAAAAGAAAATTACTGCTGCCGACGATGTGTATGGTTCTGATCCGAGGTTGTACAATGGCAGACTCTATACGGCCTTTTATCGTATGAATACTGAAAATAATCAGTACCTGGCTTCAAGTCAATTTGAACCCGGAACTGTAACCCTTCGAGGAGTAACATATAGGGATCTTTTATTAAACTATGATATTTATAACCAGCAATTATTATTGGAATACAATAGTAATCCTGGCTTTACATCCGTGATTATATTGTCAGATGCCTGGCTGGAAAGTTTCTCTATTAAGGATAAAAAATTTAGAGTATTCCCTGTTTCGGATAAAGAAAACCGAATCTATCAGGAAATAGGATCCGGCCAAACAAGGATATTATATTTCTGGAAGAAAAACCTGCAATTTGACAACATCAATGGGAACTCAAAATGGATATTTTCTAATCCTGTCAGGGAAATGAGCCTGCTTACCGACGGGAAAACAGATAAATACCGGAATAACCGGAGTTTTGTAAATCTTTTCAGTCGTGAAAAAAAAAGGGAGATAAGGGAGTACATTCACAGTCATAGAATAAATGTAAAAAAAGCCGGAGATGAGATAATGGAGCAGCTCATTATTTTTTGTAACACTCTTGAAGAGAAATGAAGTCTGCTTTAATATTCATATTGCTTCTTCTTTCAGGGTCAATGCTCAATGCCCAGGGACCGGACAAGTTAATTTCGTGTCATTTCAGGGACGTCACGTTTAAAGAATTTTGTGTTGAAGTATTTCGCCAGACAAATGTAGAAATATATTATAAAGACGATTGGGTGAATACTCTTAGAGTAAACCTTGATACAAACAACATAACGGTAATATCAGCTGTAAAAAAAGTTCTTGAGGGTTCAGGACTGGAATTATCTGTCTGGCATAATGACCTTGTTCTTCTTCCTGGCAAAAAACTTCTTACCAACCTCCCATCATATGAACAAACAGCCATTCCGGATTCGGTTGTCAATAAAAAAGACAAGGCAGTTACTGAAACTGAAGAGCGTTATATTGCCGGTCTCAGACCCGGAACAACAAAAGCAATTACTATCGGTCAGCCAGGTAAGAATATTGGTAACGGCAAGGCAAAAGTCACAGGTAGAATATTAGATGATGAGACTGATGAGCCAATCTATCAGGTTTCGGCCTATATAGCTGAAACAAAAACGGGAGTGGTTTCTGATTTAAACGGATTTTTCACGCTTAACCTTACTCCGGGGAAGTACAATATTCAGATCCGGCATATGGGTTATGAAATGGAGGAATATCTGTTTGATGTGCTTTCTGCTGGAAGTGTTACGATAAGAATGAAAAAGACATCGTTCCAGATGAAAGAGGTTGTTGTGAGTGGAGAGCGTCAATCAGATATCAGAAAAAAAGATCCTGGACTGGATATGATATCAATTAAGTCGATAAAATCATTGCCGATGATGATGGGAGAACGGGACATCCTGAAAGCCTCCGGAACATTACCCGGAATTGTAAGTGTTGGTGAAGGTAATGCCGGACTTAATGTACGGGGTGGCGGCTCTGATCAGAATGCCTTTTATATTAACAAGATCCCCATTTATAATACTTCTCATTTATTTGGATTTATTCCGTTATTTAATTCTGATATAATCAAAGATTTAACAATTTATAAAGGCCACATTCCATCTCAATATGGTGGCAGGCTTGCTTCGGTTTTTAATATTATCACCAGGCAGGGAAACAGGCAACACTATACAGCTCATGGCAGCCTGAGCCCATTTATCGGCGATATTGTACTGGAAGGTCCATTGAAAAGAGATACAGCTTCTTTCATTTTAAGCGCCCGCTCCTCTTTTTCCGACTGGTTACTTTCAAGGATAAAGGATACCACTATAAATACCAGCAGCACAAAATTTAATGACTTTTCAGTCGGTGTAAACTGGGATTTTAAAAATACTCAGACCTCTCTGTTTGTTTATCACAGCTATGATCACTTTAGACTTTCTTCTATTAACACCTATGAATATTCAAATTCAGGTGCTTCATTAAACGTGGGGCACACCTTCAGAAACTCCATCCGCGGTGAGTTATCTCTGATTGGCTCGCGATACCAGTTATCAACAGTTGACAAAATGCAAATCTTAACCGCATATCAACATTCATATGAGATGAACCACTACGAGATACGTACGGCTTTCAGACAACGTATTAACGATAAACATTCATTGGAATATGGAGCTGATTTTGTATTGTATAAACTTGATCGTGGCACACTTCTCCCATATGGCAAAGAATCATTGGTAAGCAAGGTGATCCTTGGAAAAGATAACGGCGTTGAAAGTTCTCTCTATTTTGCAGACTCTTATGATGTAAATACATGGTTGAATTTAAACCTGGGCTTTCGATATACATTATTTACTCCGGTGGGACCGGCGAGAACGTTCAAATATGCCAGAAATGAACCTATGGACGTTACATACATTGTTGATACTCTGTTTTTTAGTAAATACAAGCCAATTCGTTGGTATCACGAGCCTGATTTAAGACTGGCTGTAAATATAGCAACCGATAAGAATGGATCAGTCAAACTTGCATTTAACCAGATGCATCAGAACCTTTTCATGCTAAACAACAATATAAGTATTGCACCTAACGCACAGTGGAAACTGGCTGATTATCATCTGTTACCATCTCAAAGCAACCAGGTTTCACTGGGAGTATTCCGTACATTTATTAATAACGGATTAGAATCTTCCCTGGAAGTTTATTATAAAAACACCCGTAACTACTCTGAATTTAAAGACGGTGCAGATTTCCTGAGAAATCCACTGGTAGAGACTTCAGTGCTGCAGGGAAGACAAAAATCCTATGGTATTGAGTTTAATCTTAAACGAAGCGGAGGTAAGGTTGAGGGATGGATCTCATATACATATTCAAGGTCATTAGTTCAGGTTAACGGAAAACATACGTGGGACAAAATAAACAATGGTGAGATATACCCGGCAAATTATGATATCCCCCATTCCTTAAATGTGGTTCTGAACTATAACTTTTCAAAGCGCGTCATTCTGTCATCAGTTGTAACATACCAGACAGGCAAACCGATAACGTATCCTGAGTCAATTTACTATATCGGCGATGTACAATATCTTGATTATTCAAAGCGGAATGCATACAGAATACCGTACTATTTAAGAACAGACATCTCTCTCACTCTTGAAGGCAATCTGAAGAGAAACAAGTTATTACACAGCTCATTTATTATGAACGTATATAATGTTTTCGGACGTATGAATCCAAATTCGGTTTATTTTGTATCTGAGAATGGGAAAATATACAGTTATTTATATTCTGTTGTTGGTGTTCCTATATTTACTGCAACATGGCTTATTAAATTCGGTAATTATGATTCGGACTAAAACTGTAGTAATATTCTGGATATTTTTCATTTCACTTCAATCGTGCATAGTACCTTTTCACCCCCTTATTGAGAACAGTAATATTAGCAAATTTGTGGTTTCCGGAGAGGTAAATGACAATGATGAATTACAGACAGTATCAGTATCTGTTTCTTCCCCGATAAATGATCCCGGGTTTATTCCGGTTTCAGGCTGTAATATCAGCATATTTGATGACAGGGGAAACCAATTTGAAATGCAGGAAGCAGAACCCGGCACTTATCACACCCGGATCGATAAAAGCTACCTTATCCCCGGTACATCTTTTAAGGTTGAGATACTTACGGCTGACGGAATAAATATAGAATCAGATTTTGACAAGATGAGCGAATGTCCTGAAATAGACACACTTTATTTTGCGAGAAAAGTGATTCAGGAGAACACTCTGGGGCAGATTACAGAAGGCATACAATTTTATGTTGATCTGGAAGCAAAAAATTCATCCAGCCATTTCTTCAGGTGGGAGGCAGTTGAAACCTGGGAATCGCATGTGCCTTACGCCAGACAATGGTACTATGATGGGACAATACATCACATTTTCCCGCCCGACTCTTCCAGAATGGTTTGTTGGACAACACAAACGGTGAAAAATATTTATACTCTGTCTACTGAAAGTTTCGTTGAAAACAGGTATTCTAAACTGCCACTTCACTTTGTTGATAACAGCACTCCAAAACTAATGTACGGATACAGTCTGCTCGTCAATCAGTTTTCTTTAAGTGAAGCTGCTTTCGCCTATTGGGATCAGTTGAGAATAAACAGTTTTGAACAGGGGACCCTATACGAAAAACAACCTCTGTCAATAACAGGAAACCTTCACAACATCACCAGACCTGAACAGGAAGTCCTTGGTTTTTTCAGTGCCTCTTCAGTAAAATCAAAGCGAATTTTCATCAGCCCAATTGATGACTTTGAATTTAATTCCATAACCTATTGCAGACCGGATACATTAACACACGGTGGCCTTAAAGCAATCAGACCATCACAATACCCTGCTTTTCTTGATGGAGACGAATTCACATACTATCTCATCAGACTCGGATCATATTGTGTTGATTGCACATATTTGGGGGGGACAACTTTAAAACCTGATTTCTGGCCAAAATAATATGATTAAAATTACTACCCGCATATGTTTCATTCTGTGCCTGCAATTATCAGCAGGTCTGATCTTAAAAGGACAGGAAAGTAAACCTTTTACCTCCGCTGAAAGTGTGGTGCTTTTTACTGACCGCACCCTTTATGTGGCAAGTGAACAAATACGGTTTTCTGCATTCCTTCAATCTATGGATGGATCGGAACCTGCTACGGTGAGTCATGTATTATATTGTGAACTCATAACTCCCGACGGCAATCAAATATGCGGTAATAAATATTCTGTAAACAACAACTCAGCGTACGGATGTCTGGATATACCTGATGACATTGTAACCGGTGTTTACTATTTAAGGGCATATACCCGGTACATGCGTAATTATGGACCAAAATCTTATCACTATACCAGGATCAGGATAATAAATCCTGAAGGTAAAGATGTTCAGGTGGTAACCAGCAATAATAATCCCTCTCAAATCATCTCAGTTGAAGAAAACACTTTCAGAACAGCTGACTCGTTTACTGTTTCACCTGACAAATCTGAATATGCACCGGGTGACACTGTACATTTGTTAATAGCTGAGACAGGTTCTGTCAGGTCTGCATATAAAGGATTAAGTCTTGCTGTGGTTCCGGAATTTTCTGAATCGTTGGATCATGGCACTCCGCATTTAAACGGACAATTTGAAAACACCGGGTTATATTATCCTGAGACCCGCAGCTTATCTATTACCGGAAAACTTATTGATAATACTACAGGTAAAGCATTATCAGGTACCAGGATCAATTTATCCTTATTTGGCAATGGAAGGGATTTCATGGCAGTGATGACAGATTCATCAGGACGGTTTTTCATTCCCCTGCCAAAATATACCGGATCCCGCAATTTATTTTTATGCCCTGATAATGTTCCTGGTGCGAATCCAAAAATACTTGTCGATAATGATTTCTGCACTGTCCCGATTCATATCCCTACCAATAATTTCACGCTGACACCACAGGAACGCGAGACTGCCCTGAATATGGCAATAAATGTACAGCTTGGGTCATATTTTAAGGATGGGCAGATTTCTGATTCAGTGAGACAAAGAGGTGAAGATCGCCCATTTTACGGTAAACCTAATGTCACACTTGATATTGATAAATATGTTCAGCTTCCGACTCTGGAAGACTATTTTAATGAACTTCCGACATTGGTTAGTGTAAGAAAAAGCAAGGGTGAGAAATATTTCAGGATTTTTGGTGACCAGGATGGCATGTCTGTTTTTGATCCTCTTATTCTTGTTGATCTTGTTGCTGTCAACAATCCTTCATTGGTTTTAAAGATTCCACCTTCAGAGGTGTCAAGAATCGATATAGTCAATCTTTTGTACCTGAAAGGAGATCAGACATACGGAGGTATCATTAATATAATAAGCAAGAAAGGTGATTTTGCAGGAATTAGTTTACCATCATCAGGGATATCTCTTAATTATAAGTTCCTTGCCGACAATTGTAATGATCAGGAAATAAATCAGCAGCTGCCACATAAACCTGACACAAGAAATACTCTTTTCTGGGATCCACATCTTATATTAAACAACAGCCACGTCGTCAGGGAGAAATTTACAATATCCGGTGCCCCCGGGAACTACCTGATAATACTTAACGCTATTAATTCAAAGGGAGAAACAATAGAACAAATTTCCCGACTCAAGGTGCTTTAACAGAACTGGTTCATTCACGCCCGGAACTGAACCAAAACCTGATCAATGCATAGTGATGTAAATCCTTTTTGGAAACCTATCAATTCAAGTCTGCCGTAATATAATGCCCGTCTTTAAATTTTGATCACCTTAACGCCTCCTTCTATTGGTAAAGAATTTGTTTTTGCAAATTTTTAAATAACATCAGCTTTCAATCCTTTCTTTTAAGATATTTGCACATTCAAACCAGAGTTTGATAATGTTCAGAAGACACCTTGCAAAGACGATAATTTTTTTATGCCTGGCTGCATGTGATTTAATCATCACTTCATGTGGCAATTCATATGGTAATCTTAAGAGCCCCCAGGAACTGAAAAATTATAAAAATGAGCAGGCATCACTTGTAATGTCAGAAGATGGTGAGCTTATAGGTAAGTTCTTCTCTGAAAACCGGACGGATGTATCTTTTAACCAGATCCCTGCTGATCTGATAAGCGCTCTTATAGCAACAGAAGATGTACGATTTTATGAGCATAAAGGTAACGATACAAGGAGTCTCTTCAGGGTACTTGTCAGAACAATATTGATGAATAACCGGAGCTCAGGAGGCGGCAGCACTATTACCCAACAGCTGGCAAAAAACATTTGCGGAAGAAAACATAAAGATCCTTTTTCAACTATTGTCTATAAAATCAGAGAGGCAAAAATTGCCCGGAGGCTTGAAAAAATCTACACTAAAGAGGAGATCCTGACTTTATATCTTAACACTGTTCCCTTTGGAGAAAATGTATACGGGATAGAGGCTGCCTCTAACCGCTTTTTCAGCAAAAGCGTAAGTAAACTGAAGCTTGAGGAATCGGCAGTGCTGGTAGGCATGCTCAAGGCCAACACTTTGTATAACCCTCATCTGAACCCTGAAAATGCAAGGAACAGAAGAAATGTTGTCATCAGGCAGATGGAAAAGTATAAATATATTACTCATTCCAGGGCCGACAGCCTCTGTAAGCTGCACATGGTTATCAGATACAGTAAAAACAACAAAGAGGGGATGACAGAGTATTTCCTGGTCCAGGTAAGAAATGAAGTTGAGCGGATTCTGGATAATATTCAATATTCATCAGATAAAAAACCTGATATCGAAAAAGACGGACTGGTCATTACAACAACATTGAACACTCAATTGCAGAAATATGCTGTAAAGTCAGTGCATGACCATCTTTCTGTAATGCAAAAGAGGCTCGATGAGCAATATAAAGAACCACGGGAGAAAAAATTGCTTGATCAGATCACAGACCGTGAGCTGAGAAGATTGAGGCTGACCGGGCGTGAAGATGTAAAAAGCAATCAGGAAGTTTTTGACTGGAATGGGTCACGGACCGAGCTGATTTCTGTAAGAGACAGTATAAAAAAATCTCTGACACTCCTGCACGCAGGTATAATTGCAGTTGATCCACGTACAGGTGCCGTCAAAGCATGGATCGGAGGTATTGATTACAAGACACAGCCTTACGACCAGGTACTGGCAAGGAGACAGCTTGCATCTACATTCAAACCGGTAATTTATGCCGCAGCTCTTGAAGAAGGGATGGATCCATGCCAGTATCTGGATAACGACTCTATTGAGCTTGATGATTTTGAAGACTGGAGTCCTGAAAACTATGATCACTCCTATGGCGGGAAATATTCTCTTGCAGGAGCATTGGCACACTCGATGAATGTACCCACGTTCAATCTGTACAGGATGGTTGGCTTTAATAAGGTCGACTCACTCTGGAATGAGATGGGTTTTTCGTTTAAGCTTGATAACACGCCTTCGCTGGCATTAGGAACGGCTGAGGCCAGCATAAAAGAGGTCGCGGCAGGCTATTCATCATTTGTAAACGGAGGCTATACTGTCAGACCTGAGTGCGTAATTTCAATCAAAACCGCTAATGGCAAAATCCTTTATAAGAATGATTTTGGTGATAAACCGGCTCAGATAATCTCAGAACGAACCTGTTACCTGATGGAGGCCATGCTACAGAAGGCAGTAGATGAAGGCACCGGCGCCACATTAAGAAGTGTCTATGGTGTCACTCTTCCACTTGCCGGGAAAACCGGCACTTCCCAGAACTATTCCGATGCATGGTTCACAGCTATGAACCCTGATCTGGTGATAGTGACAAGAGTAGGTGCTTCAACACAGGAGATCCATTTTGACAGCGGGGCCAATGGATCAGGCAGCACCCTGGCATTACCAATTATTGGTCTGACCCTGCAAAAGATACAACAGAATCCTCTGTTAAGTGAAAAACTTTTTTCTCCTTTCCCCGAATTGCCTCCCGAATTGCTGGGGAGCCTCGACTGCCCTGACTTTAAAGAGAAAAACGTTTTTGATAATATAAAAGATCTCTTTGAAGGCGATAAGACAAACAACAGACAGGAAGATAAAAAGAAAGCAGAAAAAATCCGCGATCTGATAAGAAATATCTTCCGGAAAGAACATTAGTAAAAACGACGGGAGTTCTTTTCAGTGCTCCTAATGCCTCTCAAAATAAATCTGGTGACAAAATATCAGGACCGGACAGGTCAAATTTTAGTCAACAGGCAGATATCAAACCTCATTATCAAAACGTAGCTATCCCTAACTATTTCAAATATTTAACATCGTGGTCATGTTAAATAATATATTTTTGTATAATAAATAATGTAATTAGATGATATCGTTAAACCGCACTCTGTTGAAGAATATTCTTGTAATGGTTGGATTCGGGGTATTGTCCATTTTTCTTGGTTATATTCAGTTTGTTATTCCGGGAATGGAGGGTGCCGGTAGTGACTTGAGAGAAATAGGCGTTCTAATCAGCGTAATATTTCTTCCGGGCTGGATATATATGCTGGGTGTTTCATTTATTGGATCCCTAAGCTTTCCTTTGATTAATCTTCAGGTGTCTACTATTCTTATGCATTGCACTGCGAGCCTTTTCGCATGGTTTTTTTATACATACATCAAAGGCAAAACTAAAAATTTATACCTGTTGGCAGGGCAATGGGCATTTATGGTAATTGTTTATTACTTAATCTTCCTGATTCCGACATTAATATTAGTTTATTATTTATTTAGGATTATTCAAGGCAATGAAATATTCTCCAACTATGTAAAAGTACTTACCGCATATCGGTTTGAGCTGTTTACCACTACTATTATAACGTCTCTTTTTCTGTTGTTATATAAGACTAACAACATCCTTGAAATAAAGAATAAGGAGCTTCAGGAGGCGCTGGTGAAGTCAGAAGAAAGCGATAAACTGAAAACTTCCTTTCTAAATAACATAAATCATGAGATTCGGACACCATTAAATGGAATAATAGGTTTTACAAATTTGATCACTGAACCAGATTTAAATAATGAACAGCGTACTGATTATGGGAAAATGATTGTCTCAAGCAGTAATCAGCTTCTGTCAGTTATTTCAAATATCATTGATATAAGTAAAATCAAAACAGGACAGGTAAAATTAAGAACTGAGCGTGTCTCAATAAATGACTTGTTCGATAGCATTTACCTGCACTATTTCTCATTAGCAAAGGAAAAGAACCTTCTTTATGAAGTTGATCGTGTTAAGACTAGTGATGATGATATCATTTTCACTGATAAAAGTGCTGTGAAGCAGATTCTTGAGAATCTGCTGAATAATGCATTTAAATTCACCAGGGAAGGTTTTGTAAGAATGCATTGTGTAAAAAGCAATGACCAGGCAACTTTTTTTGTTGAAGATACAGGTCCGGGAATGGACCTGAGCTTACATGAAAAAATATTTGAACATTTTTACAAGTTTGAGAATGAAAATGACAGATTTCACCCTGGCACAGGATTGGGATTATCAATATCAAAATCTCTTGTAGAACTGCTTGGCGGGAAGATTTATATAAAATCTGAGCCGGGTAAAGGATCCGTATTCTCATTTACAATCCCCTGCAGCCTGACTTGAAGATTCCGTTTAAGTAAATTTCAGTCACAGGCTCGGACCGGGCTGTCATCTAAAAAAGTAAAGCGCTGAGTGATATCTTGTATGCCTCATTCAGTTAGTCTGAGATAAGCTTCTTTTTTGTTATGCGTACTTATGACTACCTTTGACACTGAAGAAAAGGGTGCTGATGAAGTTAAATTTTTGCAGTCTTAGCAGTGGAAGTAACGGGAATAGCTATTACCTGGGAAATGAGTCCAGCGGAATTTTAATAGATGCCGGAATTTCAGCCGGATCAATCCGTAAGTTTCTTAAAAACATTGGCATTCCCATGCATGCCGTCAGGGGAATATTGATAACGCACAAGCATATAGATCATATAAGGGGGCTGGAATTACTTACAATAAAAAACAATCTTCCTGTATACACGACACGCAAGATATGGAAAAGCATACTTACGCCGAACAGGAATATATCTCCTGATTGTATCCGTGAAATACCCATGCAGCAAAAGTTCTGTCTTGCCGGTTTTGATATTGAGGCATTTCCGGTTCCGCATGATGCGCCTGAAACCATAGGGTTTCATATTTGTGCAGGAGATAAAAAGATAACCATTGCCACCGACCTTGGAGAAATTTGCCAGATTGCCGCACCATATATAAGAGCAGCCAACCTGCTTGTATTAGAGTCAAACTATGATGAAAAGATGCTGGTTACCGGCACATACCCTCATTTCCTGAAAGCAAGAATTCAGTCGGACCACGGGCACCTGGGAAACCATCAGGCTGCAGCTTTCCTGGCAGATATTATAAATGATAATCTCACTAATGTATGCCTTGCCCATCTGAGTGAACACAATAATTCTCCGGAGGTAGCGCTTCAGACACTAAGGCAGACCTTCTCAGAGAGAGGTATTGTACTGAACGGGAAGCAGCAGATATCTGTTTTGAAACGGAATACACCATCAACCATTATAAATCTGACAGCATAGCCAGGTCTCTTCCAGTATAATACTTCCCAGGAGGCAATTATGAAATAGGTAACTTTAATCTTCCTGTAGGAACCATAAATGATTATATAGGTAAATTTGTATCAGAGTTGGATGAAACCTCTTTTTATGCTGTTCAACCAGATGGAACAGCAGTAGCTGAGATGACTTCATACAAGCCTGGTATGTGGGTAGATGCTGATGGTTACTCAACAGGATGGTCTACAGGTTCTATGTTCTGGCAATGGCTGGTATGGCAGGGTAAGACAGATAAAAACGGAGCAACAATTGCTTATGATTATGATCAGACAACTGCCGGCAATTTACTGGTTATTGGAAGCAACCCGTCAAATGTAATAGCATGTGCGGGAAAGACAGTTACCTCTAAAGCAAAATTGGTTGTTGGTGCAGTCACTTATGACTGGATCGTAAATGTAAAATTTAATGGAGAGATAATTACACCCACTGAAAACTATCCTGACGTTCCTCTAACAGGTGTTGGCTACGCCTATCCATATAGCTGCGGTGTCTCAGGTGAGAACCAGTTCAGCTGGTACACCGATGCAAATGGTGTGTATATTAATGCTGATGTTTATTCACCGGCATTTGTTGCTGGCGAATCAGCTGAAATAATGGGGTTCGTGATTGATCCACAGGAGCTGAATACTGCGTTCGGCATTACTACTGCAAGCCATGATCTTACCACATTTTACCCGGTTGAACCAGATGGCACCCAGGGAACAGCATGGACGTCATATCCCCCCGGACAGTTTGTTAAAACTGACGGAACTGCTGGTGATTGGAATACTGGTGCATTGTACTGGCAATATCAGGTTAATGGTGTATTCTATGACGGACACAGTACAGAAGGGCTGCTGGTGATTGGTGCTAACCCGGATGTTATAAACACCTTTACTGAAGATAAGACAACTGTTATTTCCAAAGCAAAATTCTTCGGTAAAGACTGGATAGTAACCGTCACTTATCATAAAACATATCCCACCAGTGGTTCGGGTAAGGTTGGAGCTCATACCTATTCATGGGAGCTGACTTCAACAGGAGTAAATGTTGTTGCAAACTGCTCTGCATCTCTTATTGACGGATCATGGAACTGGTTTGCATTTGCACTCAATGAGAAATATATCAATGCATACTATAATATTAATATTGACAATCTCTCCGGAAACATTGCACAGTATGGCTCTACTGTTTCCGATGGGTTCTATCCTATAAACTCCGCTGCAGAAAAACTCACAAGCTGGTCATCATACGGTCCGGGTATGTGGTTTGACGCAAGTGGTAACCCTGCTCCAACCGACGCCACCTCATGGGTAAACTACTGGCAGTATTATACAGTTGTTGAACATGAATTTGCAATTCCAAACCTCTTCGTGTTTGGCAAAAACCCTGCTAACAATTCAAGCCTGACACCAGGCACAACCGGTACCTCAAAAGCCATTCTTAACAGCAACCTTCAGTGGAATGTCACTGTAAACGTTGTAAACTAACTTATTTCAAATAATCATGAGTTTACTGACTTCGGTCAGTAAACTCCTTTATTCATCTTTATGAGAAATCTATCTGCCTTATTTATTATGGCTGTACTATTCTTTTCTGGTTGCTCAGACAAGAATGATGAAGAGACCTTTGTACTTAACGAAGAAGGCCTGGCTGACAACATGTTCACTGAATGGCCAACATATAACCCTACCATTCATTATAATTTTAAAGAGAATTATCCTGATTTTGCTATGCCCGTAAAAAACCTGCCCTATGCCGGAGGAAATCTTGCCTGGACAATGGATTACGGCTGGTGGTCATTTTTTGCAGGCACAAATGCAAATTCCCTGGTCAAACAGGAGGATGTACAAAGGATGCTTGAAAGACTTAACACAGATTTCGCCTATATGCGTGATGTGATGGGCTGGCCTCCAGATATGGCAGTGCAGAAAGGCTATCGCAGCGCTGTGTTTCTCTATGGTTCAGGCCTGAGCACAGACGATGCAAGCAATACAGAAACCGGTGGCTGGCAGAGCTGGGTTACAATCAACAATACCTCATGGCCGATAGTTCTGCTTTCCTACTATCCAATCTATTGCTTCGATCCCGCATGTACCTACAATGATAAGGTATACAATACAAATGCTGTGGTTCATGAGGGCATTCATACCATGTTCTCATCTATGCCCGGAAGAGATAATAAATCATGGTTTCATGAGGGATGTAATTGCTGGCTGCAGGCTGCAATGGAACTTGACCGTTCCGGCTCTACCAATTACAGTAACCTTGAATTTGGATGGCTCGCTTCGGGAACTGTTATTGCTCCGTTTATTCCTATTGAATCTTATGGAGGATGGCTGACTGACGGGTCATTTGGCGGACCTGACATTGAAGGTTTGAACAAAAATTCACGATATATTCTCGGCGGAATACAGTATAGCGAGATTTTCCCCACATTCCTTGCTGAATATCTCGGGAAATACAGTATCCCCTGGATCTGGCAAAATTGCAGGGGTCATGTTTTATCAGGTATTGGATCAACCCTCGGAGCAGACCAGATGAAAAGGCTCATACAGGAATACAGGGCGCGGATTTGTCTTTCAGATTTTGGCCGCTATGAACAGGCAATGCTGAAAACATACAAATATTACATGGGAACACGCATATATGCTGAATATAGCACAGCACCAGCAGCAGACTGGACAGCAACACCTTATGCAGCTACAACCAGGGGCGATGGAGGCTGGCTGATACCTGATCAGGCTACTCTTCCCGGATGGACCGGAGCCAACATAATTCCTGTTACGGCAGAGGGCGAAAGCGTGACAGTGGATTTTGACCCAATGGGTAAAAACATGTCGTGCCAGTTATGCTACCGGACCGCCGAGGGCAAAACCATCTATTGCACTCCCGTAACAGAAGGTGAATGTACCATCGTGACAAAAGTAAATAAACCGGCAAATGACGTTGTATTTGCAGTCATATGCGATCTTGATTATACCTATTCAAGTGTCAATATGAGGGCTAACCATTATAACTATCGTATTAAACTTGGCCGTGGAGCTACCGGTACTGCCGACGTACATGCACCATGGTACAAGTGGAACTGATAATATTGAAGACAGGCTTTGAATTATAAGCATATCGCTCTGAATTACAGATATTTAATAAATATGAATAATCACTTCAGCGCATAAAAACAGCCCTCAAAAATATTATTCCTCAGGGTTAAAGGATAATAGGTCAATCAATTGACTGTTTTGCGGGCAAACCGGAAGTCCTGCCAATCGCCATCAGCGATGAGCAGGGCTTTCTCTTTGTGATACCACCTGAATTAGATTCATAAAAAAATATTGTTTATCTTTTATTCGGTTTTCTGCAATATTTTTTCTTTTTCACTGAATGATTATGCAGCGCTTAATAAATTTAACCGTATTTATTAATAATCTGTAAATTAACTACCCATGAAAAGAGTCTTTCTGAATTGCCTGATCATAGTGTCGCTTGCCTTGTTCTTTCAGACACCGGGGGTTTCTGCCCAGAATACCCAGATAATAAATGATTCTGTTTATTCCAATGTACTGAATGAAGAAAGGCCAATAAAGGTCATCCTTCCTGACGGGTACAAACCCGGTTCATCTGAAAAATTTGAAGTTATCTACCTGACTGACGGAGAATGGGTTCTGGATTTCTTCCCTTATATCTACAAATTTGCCAAAAACGAGAACTATGTGCCTCCTGTGATCTTTGTTGACATCCCAAACAAATACATAAATAAAGTCTGTCAGCGCGACAGGGATTTTCTGCCGGTTCATGTTGAAAACCCGGCAATATCTGGTGGCGCTGACAAATTCATTGGATTTCTCAAAAACGAACTTATCCCATATATTGATAAGACATACCCTTCAAACGGTACTAATTCGTTATATGGGCACTCTTATGGTGGCTTGTTTGTTATGTACACTCTGCTCACAGAACCCGGTCTTTTCCAGACCTACTATGCAACCGACCCCTCCTTCTGGTGGAATAATGATTATGTAATCAGGCTCGCCTCAGAAAATCTAGGTAAACTACCGCCTGACAAGCTTCTCTGGATTGCTGGCATTGACGAGACTTTCAAGGGTATGGGTATCGGACGCATGGATTCTGTTCTGAAGGAAAAAGCCCCTCAGGGTCTTAAATGGAAAATAGCAACCTTTCCAAATGAAAAGCATAACTCAGTTAAACTCAAAGCAATTTATGACGGGATAAAATATTCCTATTCAGGTTATTCTTCATCCGGACTCCAGTTTCACCCCATGAATGGAATATTGCTAAAAGACAAACCTGCCACAGTTTTTCTTTTAGATCAAAATCCAGACGTGAGATATACTCTTGATGGCACTATTCCAGACATAACATCTCCAAAAGCTGAGCAAAAGATAACACTGAATGGCCCCGCACAATTAGTGCTTAAATCATTTTCAACAAGCGGAAAATATGATTTTGTTGCCAAAGGCAGCTTTGTACCCGGAGAAACATTGACATCGTCTGTCAAACCAAAGAAAATTGAAAACGGCGGGTTAAAATATGCGCTTTACAGTGGCAGTTGGGACAAAATGCCGGATGTGAAAAAAATGAAACCTGTTCAGACAGGTATAGCCGATAGCCTCTTCAGCCTTCAGAATCTTCCCTTAAAAGCCGGCTTTGCATGTGTCTTTGAAGGTTACCTTGAGATCACTGATGATGGTTATTATATTTTCGCAACATCTGCAAACAACGGCACGAGATTATATATTGGAAACAAACTTATCATTGATGCAAATGAGCTAAGTGCATCTGAAAAAATAAATTCATTCATTATCCCGCTTCAGAAGGGATTCTATCCCATCAGGCTTGACTATTTCCAAAAGGAGACTAACCCTGTCATGCATTTATTATATTTGAAACCGGGGTCTACATCACCAGTGGGAGTACCAAATAAATATTTATACCATTGATGAAAGAATTTTATATGATTAAAAAGCCCTGTTGCGAAATCAGCAGGTTTTTTTTATCAGAAATTCTAAAAACTGTACTTTAACCTGAGAAACACCATATTAATATTAGTGCGTATATCGGCCATCACAGCATTGAAATGCTGCCAGTAAAGAGAAAAGTCGAGGTCTTCTGCAAGTGAATATTCAAGGGCAGGTCCGGCAAAATAGCCTTTCAGGTCAGGAAACCACATAGCTGAAGTACTAATATTTAGCAATGGTGTGGCAGCCCAGGTAAACTGGCCGAAAGCTGAGAATTTTGAAAAGGCGAGATCCTTTGCACTGAGGTTGCCTGAGTAAAATCCGGTAAAACTGGTGAGTTCAAGTGGACGATTGCAGTACATAACCTGAAACTGAGCCATGGAATTGTCACTGAATACCCTTTCAAGTGAAGACGTTGCTATAAGTGTGCTCCTGCTACCGGGAATATCCCTGTAAGGATCAAACCACGATGCCTCTCCCCTGAAAGACAGGTTCCTGATTGCTCCCGACCATCCTGCCCCCACAACAATATCCTCGCTTTTTACAATACCCGTCATGAACTGAATATCATATCCCCACCTGTTAAACCTGTAGAGTCCGGCGGCCGTAATGTCATTATTGTTGTCGGCTTTCACAGCCAGTTCAACAGCAGCTGATGCTGACGTGAAATACTGAACCCGAATCGCATCGCTTCCAGGCTTTTCGACATAATCAAAATCGAAAAATGAATATGCATTAAATATGTCATTGGGATTCCAGACAAGTGTCTGTCCCCAGTTGATGCGTTGCCTCCCGATGGTGATCTGAAATTTGTTATATTGAAAGTCAAACCAGAGACGATCAACTGTGGTGTTAAAAATGAATGACTGTTTTTCAATCAGGTTCCACGAAAAATCTGCCCATCCCTGATCTGCCCCTATCAGATCTGAATAAGGTTTTCCCGTTCGCACCATGTCACCGGTGAAAAGGCGGTTACGAAGTTCAACAGCAACCGTTATGTTTTCATTGAGATACCCCTTGAAGTTCAGCCTGTTGTGCAACAGGTTCTCATTCATAAAAGGACCTGACAGAGAATCGAACATTGAGCTCTGCAGTGTAGTTACATAACCGCTGAGAGAGAGTGCTTTCTTCTCCTGCGGATACAGAAGTCCGACATTTAGAAGCAGACATGTTAAAATGAACAGGTTTCTTCGCATATCGGCTGAAATTAAGAGGGCAATTCCCTTACATCGTCAGAGATGACTTTCCCATCTTCAAGGGTGATAACCCGGTGAGCCATTTTTACCACGCGTGGGTCATGTGTTGAAAAGATAAAAGTGATCTTAGACTCATGGTTAAGCTTTTCCATTATTTCAAGCAGGGTGGTTGCCGATTTTGAGTCGAGGTTAGCCGTTGGCTCATCGGCAAGGATGAATTTAGGTCTGGAGGCAAGAGCCCTGGCCACTGCAACTCTCTGCTGTTGTCCCCCTGACATCTTCCCGGGCACGCTGTTTATTCTGTCTCCCAGGCCAACAGCATTCAGCAGCTCAAGAGTCCTCTCATCCTTCTCTTTCTGCGGCCATTTCTGAAGTGCCATTATAAACTCAACATTCTCCTTTGCTGTAAGCACCGGTATAAGGTTATACGACTGGAATACAAATCCGATATTATGCAACCTGAAATCAATCAGCTGTGAGGGTTTAAGTCTTGAAAGGTTTGTACCGTCAATGATTATCTCTCCTGATGTTGGCATGTCAAGTCCGCCAATAAGGTTCAACAGGGTTGTTTTACCAGAGCCTGACGGACCTACAATTGCGGCAAATTCAGCCTCGGTAAAATCGAGTGAGACATCATTTACTGCGTGAACCTCTATCTCCGAAGAGTCATATATCTTATTAACATTTTTCAGCTCAAGTACCTTCATGACCTGTCAGTTTAAATAGATTTTATTCCGTTCTTAATGCGTCAACCGGGATCAGCTTCAAAGCCTTTCGTGCAGGCCATATTGAAGCAATAACGGCTGTAATTATTACCATACCGGTTGTAAAAGCAAAAAACTCCGGTGTAACTACAGGATATACCCTGGCTGCAAATCCGATAGCTTCAAATCCCTCTCCCCATCCGGCAAAATGAATGCCTGTCTTACCAAGTATATCCATAATTGCCCAGCCCAGAAACATGCCAGCCACAGCACCTACAAATGTAAGAAAGACTGTCTCCAGCATTATCATCTTAAATATTCTCCTCCTGTTCATTCCTATTGCCATAAGCATACCAAGTTCTTTTGTCCTTTCGAGGATTGCCATAAGCATTGTATTAATGATCCCGAAAGCAAGTGCCAGCATTATAATTCCTATATAGATGAAGTAATACAGGATCATAAAATCGTTCATCAGTGCTGCATCAGGGGCGAGTTCCCTCCATGTTCTGACTGTATTGCCATCTGCTGTGCGACTTAGCTTATCACGGACTATTTTTACACTTTCAATGTCTTTCAGGAGGATAGCAATTTCATGAGTAAGAATCTCCCGGCTTCCATATAGTTTTGCAAGCTCAGCAGCATCCACAAAAACAGTCGCCTGATCAAAGCCGGTATTTGTGGTCTTATATATCCCGCACACCCTGAATATACCCTGAACCGGATTGCCTTCTTTGTCTGATATGGTGATCTGAATTTTGTTTCTGATTCTGTAATCAAGAGCCTTGTCAGTAATCAGCAAACCATACCTGTCGAGCTCTTTTCTGCTGATCTTACCTTTTAATTCATCCCGGAAGTCTTTTGGTGACCTGAACCGCTTATCCCTCAATGTCTCAAGTTTCACAATAATTTTTTCAGGAACTTTTTGGCTTCTGAGCTCATTAATAATACTGTCAGTGACGATGTATTGTTTAAGTTTAAGCACCTCCGCTGTTTTGTCGCTGATAAGAATTTCGCCCGGAGTATTGCTATCAAGGTATTTTCCTCCACGGGGAACTATCAGTTTATAAATATGGGTGACCCTCTTTTCCTTTTCAGGGTCAATGCCATAAAGTAATACTCCGGCATTTGCCCAGGGTGTGTTTGCCATTGCGATGATCTTGGTCCTCTTCACCCAGCCTTCCACCTCTTTGAGTGAGTCTATTGAAGCTGTCACTGCATCAAGGTTTTTCACAGTGAGGTCAATTTCTTCATTCTTCAGAAAATCAGCATTATGAATCTGAAGATGTGACACCTCATTGTAGATGGCATCATTAAGTCTTTGGCGGGTCCAGCCTTCCATAATGCCTACCAGTGCCGTCCCGGAGATAATTCCGAGGGTCACGGCAACAATTACCACCAGGCTTCTTTTCTTATTGCGCCATACGTTCTTCCATGCAATTGACCATATCATAGCATTTCAGTATTAAGCCCGGAGAGCATCAATTTCTTTAAGTTTCCCGATTTTCCTCATTGGGTATATAGTTACCAGTATCACCATAACTGCCACAACTAACGTCTGCCAATAAAAGTATGGCCCGAACCAGGCAGTAGGCATCACCGGATCCCATCCCCATTCTTCCATCATGCTTGCCATGTCACCTTTCAGCAGGATCGGGTTATAGTAAAAATACAAAATCAGCGGAGTGCTGGTGACCAACCCTGCAATAAGGCCAATCGCACCCAGCAAAGCCATCTCTATTGTTACTATCCATTTAAGCTTCCTTTTCTGCATGCCTATGGCAACCAATACGCCGAACTCACGTTTTCGCTCGGCAACCATCATCAATACAGTGCCGAATATCCCAAAGAATATTATAAAATAAAGAAGCCCGAGAGTTGCAATCCCGGTCTGACTGTCACCCTGTATCTGCTGATAGAGAACAGGGTTAAGCTCATACCATGTTTTGGTGGTTGTGTTTTTATCGCGAAGCAGTGCGTTAATACTGTTTTTTGCTCTGTTTATAGTATGGTTTGATTTGTCTGTAAGGTTTACGACAAAGGAGGTTATCTTGCCTTCGGCACCATAGAACTTTTGTGCAGCCGGTATTGTCATAACAATAAGCTTGTTGTCAATATCAGGCGCCGGCATTTTTATTATACCTCTTACCGGGAAAAGAGCTGTTGCAGAAACACCATGATACCCCTGACCCATTAAAATAACAGAATCACCTATTGCAACTTTTAGATAGCCGGCGAGTCTGTCTGAAACCAAAATACCATTGTCATCCTCACTAAGGTAGTGGTTTGGAGCCTCCAGGCATTTTAAAATGTCACCCAGATAGAGTTGCTTTTCCTCATCTGAAAGATTTAGCTCCAGTTCAAGACGCGATGGTGATGAAAAAGACCGGCCGAGTGACTTATTTGCTCTGTACAGAATTTTATCAGGGATATTACCAGCCTCTTTTAGCCGTTTAAGTGTTACATCAGTGATTCTGTACCTGACCAGTTTAGCTTCAGGGTCAGAGAAGTACTTCTCCTTTCCAGGGTCAATTGCAATAACGGCAACTCCTTTTGTCTGACTGCCGCTGGAGGCCAATGTGAAGGACTCCAGGTGGGGTGTTACTGATACAACGTTATCTACTCCTGAAATGGCCGCAGCCAGCGAATCGGTATAATTGAAAGAATTGTCAATTAAAGGGTTGTCCTGGAACTTAACATTCTGGACCTGAAGGTATCCGGTAAATGACTCAATAAAGTTATTTATCATATGATCATAGGAGCCAAGCTGGTATGATCTCATTACAACAGCAAAGAAGACAGCAAAGAAGACAGAAGCAGATGTAATTACAGTGCGGCGTCTGTTCCTCCACAGGTTTCTCCATGCTATCTTAAAGTTCTCTCTCATGGTTTACCTTTCTGAGATCAATGCACCCTTTTCATGTTCTGCTGTGAGAAAAAACTCTCGTCAACAGCTACATTAAACTTTATCTCCCTGATCTCCAGAAGTGTTCTGTTGTCAGGCTCATCTTCAGGAATGAGTTCAATTTTTGAAGTTATTGATCTGCCATCCATTATTTTAATGTCCGATCCTATCTCTGTTCTCACCAGGTATCCATCTTCATCATACAGCTCGGCTTTCAACACAAGGAATTCTTTCTTGTCAATCCACTGAATCTGTTTACCCCATACAATTGAAGCGCCTTCTTTGGCTGTAAGTTTTATCTTATAGCATAATCGGTCACCAATATTTTCCTCCCCTAAAATTTCATGTGTATAATCATTTACAACTGACGACTCTTTCAGGATATCATCATTTGTGTAATCAGAGCCCATCCATCCCTGGGACATCATTGACGGAGGAAGCTTTATAAGTCGGCTTATTGAAGGGTTCCAGCTCCACATTTCAGAGTTTCTCTTTAGAAATGTCTGTCCGGCTTCCCGGGCAGGAGCTGTTATCAGTGCCAGAGAATAATCCTTCCCCAGTGACCAGCTTATAAATTCAATGGTCCTCTTCCAGTCAGGTCTTATGACTGTCATCGACATTACACTGTAGCTGCTTTTCTCTCCGTTAAACTTATCATCCGCCCTTTTTACAATTTCAGTCGCGCTGAAATCCTGTGCAAAAAGCGGGTTCATACACTGTAAACTGATCAGAGCTAAGAGGATGACAGTAAGTTTGTTTTTCATCTGTCAGGCAATTTTCATATAAACAATATTTCTGTTGATTTGGTTGAGCGCATTGTTATTCATAGTTATGACAGATCTTTTATAAAATCAAATTTATTTAAGTGACCGCCGCCGGAAAAGGTCAAAAATGCTGTATAACAATTCGCTGATATTCCGGTAAAGAGTAATTTTATCGCAAAAGAAAAATATGATCTTACAGCAAACTATAGATCTCTTAAAAACAAGATATAAGGATCTGATTGAAAATCTAACCGTTGCCGATGTCAGGATAGGAATCTATATGACAGCTGTCCGTTTATCTGATGGCAGTTGTGGTGTCGCAAGCACAGATATTGAATCACATCCACCGTGTTGCAAGAGAGACCGGGATTATGGTGACTTCACCCCGACGAAGATTGTAGGGCAACGATTGATTGATCTCCTTGAATCGGATAAACCGCTAAAGGTCCTTGATACATTAAAGGTCTCGTCATTGAATGCAATTTCGATGGGGTTGCTTTCAAAGTCAGGATACAAGGTCCTGGAGAACACTGATCCTGTCGATCTCCTTGACCTGAATTCAAAAAAGACCATTACCCTTGTAGGTGGTTTTCATTCATATATTCAGAGAATAGCTGAGACCAGCAACAAATTGTTTGTCCTTGAGCTTGATGAGAATGCCCTGAGGGAAGACCAGAAAAAGTATTATGTTGCTGCAGAGGAGTATGTTAATATTCTTCCTCAGTCAGATATTATAATAATCACCGGTCTCACCCTGGTAAACAATACCATTGACGGCCTTTTGAACGCCATTACGCCGCATTCGCAGGTTGTTGTTGCCGGTCCTTCAAGCAGTCTTCTGCCTGATGTTTTGTTTGAAAACAAGATCAATATTATCGGAGCCACAAAGATCACCGACCCCGAAAAAGCGTTTGCAGTGGCAGGAGAGGCAGGCAGTGGATATCATCTGTTCAGATATTGCGCCAAAAAAATATGCATTCTTAATGAAAAAGCAAAGTAACGATGACAGATATTCTTTTAACCTATCATCACTAAACGAATAATTCATGAAATTATCGTGAGATTCTTCGCTTCACTTTGTTTCGCTCAGAATGACAGATAGTTGTGTTTTTGAAGAGGGAGGAGGAGGTTGGCGGCAAATGCCGCCAACCTCCTCCTCCCTCCCTTACAACCCTCCAAGTAATAGTCATTCTGAGCGCAGCGAAGAATCTCATGCGTTTAATCAACCACTTGTGATAAACATTAAGAATTTAAGAGAGTCATCATAAAAACAAGAAACCCGGCATTCACCGGGTTTCTATACTGATATACAAAATGATTTGACTAAAAATCAAATTTTATTCCCTGTGCAAGTGGCATTTCATTACCAAAATTGACATTTACAGTTTGCCTGCGCATATATGCCTTCCATGCGTCAGATCCGGATTCCCTGCCTCCGCCTGTCTCTTTTTCACCTCCAAAGGCTCCGCCAATTTCTGCTCCCGAAGTGCTTGTATTAACATTGGCTATTCCGCAGTCAGATCCGTTCTCAGAGAGCCACTGTTCTACCTCCCCGAGGTTTGTTGAAAACACTGTTGAAGAGAGTCCCTGTGGGACATCGTTATTCGTCGCGATTGCCTCTTCGAGTGATTTAACTTTTATCAAATAAAGAATTGGAGCGAAAGTCTCATCCTGTACAATCTTAAAACTGTTTTTTGCTTCAACCAGAGTAGGCACAACAAATGTCTGGCTCTCAAATCCTGGTCCGTTGACAACTTTGTTCCCGCATATTACTTTTCCGCCTTCTTTAATTGCTTCAGCAATTGCATTGCTGTAAGCACTTACTGCCGACTTATCAATAAGTGGTCCGATAAGTGTTGCAGGTTCAAGCGGGTTTCCGATACGTTTCTCAAACTGCTGATAAGCAGCCGTCAGTTTGCTTTTTACCTCGTCATAAATTTTTTCATGAACTATTACCCGCCTGGTTGTTGTGCAACGTTGGCCTGCTGTTCCTACGGCTCCGAACACTATTGACGGCAAAGCCAGGTCAAGGTTTGCCGAAGGCATAATAATAGCCGCATTGTTACCTCCCAGTTCCAGGATGGTCTTACCGAAACGGCGGCCTACAATCTCGGCTACATGACGGCCAACCCTTGTTGATCCTGTTACTGAAAACAATGGTATACGCTTATCTTCAAGGAAGTTATCTCCAAGAACCGAGCTCTTTGCAATAATAAGATTGAAAACTCCTTCCGGTACTTTATTTGAGGTCAGTACATCGGCAATGATTTTGTGAACCGCAACAGCTGTAAGCGGGGTTTTTGAGCTGGGTTTCCATACCACAACATCACCGGCAACAACAGCAAGCATTGAGTTCCAAGCCCATACTGCAACGGGGAAATTGAATGATGTAATCACACCTACTATTCCAAGAGGGTGGTACTGATCATACATCTTATGGTTCTGCCGTTCTGATCTCATCATATTTCCGTTCATCTGGCGGCCCTGGCCTACAGCAAAGTCACAAATATCTATCATCTCCTGAACTTCACCCATGCCTTCCTGGTGGATTTTTCCGGCTTCTATACTTACAAGCCGGCCAAGATCTTCCTTGTGTTCACGCAGCTTAAGGCCTATTTGCCTAACCACTTCAGCTCTCTTTGGGGCCGGCCATTTTTTCCATTCAATGAATGCCTCACCAGCTTTGGTCATCATACGCTCATAATCGTCAGCTTCGGCAGTTTTTACGCCTGCTATCATCTCACCAGTTGATGGATTTTCCGACTCTAAAACAGGTCCTTTTGTTTCAACCCATTTTGCGCCCGTGCTCAGGCCGGCATTGACCCTGTCAATTCCCAGCTTGCCTAATGTATTGCCGATAATTTTATTCATTTTTCAAACTCCTGTTATTTGTTGTTTTATAGCATGTTTCACAGTGCATATTTATATCCGATATGTATAAATTTGCATAACAAAAGTCATATTATAGTAAAAATATTTTGTGAACTTTCGGAAAATATTTCAGAACGTCTTTGCCTGACGGTGTTACGAGGTGTTTCATTCACATAGAGCCACTTACAAAGATGTTTAAAAGCATAAAGGAAGGCTGATGGTTAAAGATCATTTCACAGAAGCAATTGAACTGTTTAAGTCAGGATTTCATTGTTCGCAATCAGTTCTTGCCGTCTTCAGCGAAGAGCTGGGTCTTCCCCGTGAAACTGCCCTTAAAATTGCATGTCCCTTTGGGGGAGGCATTGGCGGATATGGGAAAACATGCGGTGCCCTGACCGGCGCCATCATGGTCATTGGATTAAAGTATGGATCGTCTGCAGCTTCTGATATCCCGGCTAAAACACTTACGAGGGAGAAGACCAGAGAGCTGTTGAAAGCCTTTGAAACGGCACATGGTTCATTCAACTGTAATGACCTGGTAGGCTTTGACAGAAGCAACCTTACCGGAGCTGAGCTGTCAGTCAGACTACCCTATTTTCACAGTACCTGTCCAAAATTTCTTGAGACAGTCATCTCATTTCTTGAAGAAGAATTCTAACAAACAACAAAACTTTATAATTATCGGGAGGAATTAGTATGCATCTAAGAAAAATGTGGCTCAACATAAACGGAGCAAACCGGATGTTCATTTGCGATCCGGAAAAAGACACCCTGGCAGATGTCGTTCGAAGGATGGGTCTTACCGGGACCAAAGTGGGATGCGATAAAGGTGTTTGTGGATCCTGCTCAGTTATACTGAATGGGAAACTGATACGTGCCTGCACAAAAAAAATAAAGAGTATTGATGAATATAGTGAAGTACTGACTATTGAAGGTATCGGGACGCCACGTAATCTGCATCCTATCCAGGCAGCATGGATAAATTTGGGTGCAGTGCAATGTGGTTTTTGTGTTCCCGGATTTATTGTTTCAACATATGCTCTTCTCCATGAAAACATAAATCCGACCCGTGAAGAGGTTCGCGACTGGTTCCAGAAGAACCGTAATGTGTGCCGATGCACAGGCTACAAACAGATAGTTGATGCTGTGATGGCTGCAGCTGCAGTTATGCGTGGAGAAAAGACAATTGAAGATATTACTTTCAAAAATCCATCAGACGGTGAGTATTATGGTAAGCCTGTTGTTCGCCCCACGGCTCTGGCCAAGGTTTGCGGTCTTGCCGACTATGGCGATGACCAGGAGCTCAAGATGCCTGCCGAAGCCCTTAAGGTTGTAATGGTGCAGCCCAGACTTGCTCATCATGCAAAGATTTTAAAGATTGACACCAGCGAGGCAGAGAAAATGCCTGGCGTGGTTAAAATTATCACAGCAAAAGATATTAAAGCTGCCGGTGGAACAAACATTATGGCTGAAGGCCACTTCCACGAACGCACAACCATTATGGTTCCCAGTCGTAATGTTCTCTGTGATGACCGTATCTTCCGTTATGGCGATCCGGTAGCTCTCGTCTGCGCCGACACAAAAGATCATGCGCGTGCAGCTGCTGAGAAGGTAAAGGTTGACATTGAAAAACTCCCTGAATACCTTGGCTATCTTGATGCTGCCATGCCAGATGCAATGCGCATTCACGAAGACACTCCCAATATTTTTGCCCGGCAGCCGGTGCTTAAAGGTGCAGGCCTGGACGAGCCATCAAAAGTTGCTGAGATAATTGATAACTCAGAATATAAGGCAGAAGGTAGTTTCTTTGCAACACGTGAGCCTCATCTTTCAATAGAAGGTGACGCCATTCAGGCATACTTTGATGAAGATGGTATGCTGGCTATCCAGTGTAAATCACAGGGCGTCTACTCTTCAATTGGCCGTATAGGTAACTCCGTAGGTATCTCCAAAGACAAGATCCGTATCATCATGAACCCGACGGGCGCAAGCTTTGGATGGTCAACCAATGCCGGAGACCTGTGTCTTGCTGCTGCCGCCGCTGTGATAACAAAACAACCTATCGCTCTCTCAATGACTTACGAAGAGCACCAGCACTTCTCAGGCAAACGTCGCCCCTGCCACTCAAACGGTCGCGTTGCCTGCGATAAGAATGGTAAAATAACAGCTACAGAATTTGAGTTTGGAATGGACCAGGGTGCTTACACCTTTGGCGGAGACGACATTATAACAAAACAGGTTCGTTTTGCATTTTTCCCGTACAACGTACCTAACGTTGCCGGAATATCACGAATAGCAATCACCAACCATAACTTTGGCACTGCATATCGCAGCTATGGTTCACCACAGGCATTCACTATGAGTGAAGCACTCATGGATATGCTGGCTGAGAAAGCTGGCATTGATCCGTTTGAATTCCGCTGGAGGAATATTGCCCGCGAAGGCGAGACAAATATTAACAGTCGCCCATTCAGACTCTATCCAATGGAGAGAATGATGGAAATGATGAGACCTCATTATGACAAAGCTGTCAGGGAAGCAAAGGAAAAAGATACTCCTGAAGTACGTCGTGGCGTTGGCCTTGCATGGGGTGGATTCAATGTTACTGAAGGAGCAACTGACAGCGCTACAATTCACCTGGAGCTTAACCCTGATAACACAATAACCAAATTTGATACCTGGCAGGAGCTGGGTCAGGGTGGCGACGTCGGGTCACTGATGGTTACCCTCGAAGCGCTTAAACCGCTAAAACTTACTCCCGAACAGATCAAACTGGTACAGAGTGACACCAAGCTGTGCCCCGACAGCGGTATGTCGGCAGGAAGCCGCTCACACTACATGAATGGCCATGCCACCATTATTGCTGCCGATAAGTTGCTCAAGGCAATGCTCAAAGCTGATGGCACTTACAGGACTTATGACGAAATGATAAAAGAGGGTATCCCTGTTAAGTACGAAGGCAAATATATGACCATCGTAACACCCGGCCTTAGCCGTCTTGATCCTAACACAGGTATCGGCGATCCGACGCCGGCATTCACCTATGCCCTTAACATGGCAGAAGTTGCCGTTGATACAAAAACAGGAAAGACAACAGTTACCCGGTTCGTATGCGTAGCTGATGTAGGAAAGATAGGGAATATCGATGCGGTAAACGGACAGGCTTATGGAGGTATTTCTCACAGCATCGGGTTTGCACTCTCTGAAAACTATGAGGATGTCAAAAAACATACAAATATTGCAAGCAGCGGTGTGCCTTACATCAAAGATATTCCAGATGAGATAACGCTTCTTTATAATGAAAGCGATGATAAAACAGGCCCGTTTGGATCATCAGGCGCATCAGAAGCATTCCAGGCCTCAGGGCATGTGGCAGTTCTTAATGCTATATATAATGCCTGCGGCGTCAGGATCTTTGAAATGCCGGCCACAAAGGAAAAGGTTAAAGAGGGCCTCGACATTATTGCAGCAGGAGGTAAAGTAAATTCGCCTAAGAAGTATTACCTTGGACCTGATCTGTATGATGAACTCGAGGAGATAAAAGCTAATCCTGTTCCATACGGAGGCATCGACTTCTTCAAACCTCTCGGAGGCAAGGGAGAGAGATTCTTTTAACAGCTTTTATGGCATATACAAACGAATTGGTTGCTGAATGCCTGCAGAATGAGCAGGCATTTTGCACAGCTGAGTGCCCGTTCAATCTCGATGTACGTGATTTTATCGGGAAACTGCAGCAGGGAAGGTTTAATGTTGCATACAAAACCTACCAGAATGCTGTCGGATTCCCGGGTATTGTCTCGGCATTATGTCACGAGCCCTGCAAAAACGTTTGTGCACTGAAGGATGCCGGAGGATCAATTTCAATCAGGATGCTCGAAAAAGCATCTATTGACTTTGCACGGAACACCGAGCCGGATCAGTATAATATGCCTCCGAAAGACAAAAGCATTGCCGTTATTGGCGGTGGAATAAGCGGACTTGCATGTGCTCTTCGCCTGACAACAAAAAAATACAAGGTAACAGTATTTGAAAAGAACCATCGGTTGGGAGGTCATCTGCATGAACTGATGGAGCCGGGAGATTTTATGGCTGACATCGAAAAACAGTTCATAAACGAAAAATATGCCCTTTCTCTTAATACTGAAATCTCAGGCCTAAGTGACCTCTGCTTCGATGCAATTTACGTTGCAACGGGAAGAGAAGGGAGTACTTTAGGCCTGAAGAAGAGTAATGAAGGACCTTTTGCAAGCAACAGGAATGGCGTCTTCATAGGAGGATCACTTACCGGTGCCGGCACCATGAAAGCCATAGCCGATGGACTGAATGCAGCTACAGCAATTGAGATGTATCTAAAGACATCATCAATGAGTCACCCTGACACGACAATCACTTCAAAGCTTACTTACGATGCCATCAGAATTAAAAAATCTATTGCCGTAACGCCGGCTAACGATACTGCATACGATAAAGAAGAGGCACTGGCAGAAGCAAAGCGATGCCTTAAATGTACATGCGATGCATGCGTATATTATTCTCCACTTCTTGATTATTTCAAAAAATTTCCAAGGCGGATAACCGAAGAGGTTGAGGTTACAATACATCCTGCTACTCTTGATGGAAACGGCACGGTAGCAACAAGACTTATATCAACCTGCAACCATTGCGGACTGTGTAAGGAAGTCTGCCCCAAAGATATTGATACCGGTGAGTTTCTGCTTAAGAGTCACCGCGCAATGCGCGAGAAAGGTGCAATGCCATGGGCTTTCCATGAGTTCTATCTCAGGGACATGGATTTTTCAACCGGAGAGGCATCTATTGTTAAAATGCCGGCCGGATACGAATCAGGCAGATATATGTTCTTCCCCGGATGCCAGCTGGGCGCTTCAAACCCTGAATATGTAACAAAAAGCTATAAGCACCTTCTGGATCATCTGCCGGATACGTCTCTGATGCTGAGCTGTTGCGGAGCCCCTGCCGAATGGGCCGGTGATGAGCCACTCCATAGCAAGGTGATTGACAAAATAAGAGTTGACTGGGTAAGCATGGGACAGCCGACTGCCATACTTGCCTGCCCTACCTGCAAACAAATGCTCAACAGATATCTTCCTGAAATTGAATGCAGGTTTCTTTATGATTTTATTGAGATCGATGAACTGGCAATTACAGATTCTTTTAAGGATGAGAAGGCATCCATATTCGATCCATGCGCAAGCCGCTATGAGCCCAGACTCCAGCAGGCCATCCGTACCATTGCTGCAAAAGCCGGGTTTGTACTTGAGCCTCTTCCCATGGAGGGAAAGATGGCGGAGTGCTGTAGTTACGGAGGCCAGGTGGCAATTGCTCACCCGCCATTCGCAAGCCATTCTGTACAAAAAAGGATTTCTCAAAACAATAATCCATATATAACCTATTGTTCCAACTGTCGTGATATCTTTGCATCAGCAGGCAAAGAGGTATGGCATATCCTCGACATCATTTTCGATATAAAAAATGAAAACAGGAAAGAGCCAACTGTATCAGAGAGGAGGAATAATCGCCTGCGACTTAAAGAGCAGATGCTCAGAGAATTCTGGAAAGAAGACATCGTAATGAAAAATAATGTCACAAAGCTTCAGGTTTCTCCACAGCTAAGGGAAAAACTGAATAAAGAAATGATTCTTGAGACTGACCTGCTGGCTGTGATTAATCACTGTGAAGAAAGCGGAGAAAAGATGCTTGACCCTGAAAAAGGGACTTTCTTTGGTCATATGCGAATTGAGAACATGACATACTGGGTTGAGTACCGCGTCAAGGGGCCGCAGGAATTTGAGCTCATGAACGGATATTGCCACAGGATGAAAATAGAAGAGGCATAACATGGAGACAGAAAAAAAGAAACTTATCTGCTTCAAATGCAATAAGGAACTTGAGCTGAGAAAAACTGATTTCACCTATCTTGGCCATAGCTTTTTTACTGAATTACCCCGATGTCCGGAATGCGGTCAGGTATATGTCTCTGAAGAACTTGTCAAAAGCCGCATATCTGATGTAGAGATGCAGCTTGAAGACAAATAGCATGAGCCACGAGGAAATTATTCATAACACCTGGAGCGTCTGCCCGGTGTGCCTTAGGCGAATCCCGGCACAGCGTGTACAAAAAGGCAGCAAAATATTTCTCAGGAAAAACTGCAGTGACCACGGCCCTTTTGAATCTATTATCTGGCGCGGACTTTCAGATATTAATGAATGGGTAAACGGATCTGATATCAGCATTCCTGTTGAACCACACTGCCCTGACAATTGCGGCCTCTGTGAAGATCATCTCCGTAATACATGCTGTGTACTTATTAACGTGACTGACAACTGCAATCTGAACTGCAGGTTTTGTCTCGCTGATCAGGATGGCAACTCCCCTGAACCGGCTTTTGAAGAGATACACAAGTCTATACTTGAGCTGATCATAAAAGATAAAACCCTCCTTCAGCTCAGCGGAGGAGAACCGACTACCCGAAAGGACCTGCCGGAGATAATTTCAGCAGCAAAAGAAGCCAGTGCAAAATATGTACAATTAAACTCAAATGGCATACGATTAGGTGAGGATAAAAGTTATGCCGGGAAGCTTGCCAGGGCTGGCCTCTCTTTTGTGTTTATGCAGTTTGACGGTACAGACGACTCTGTTTATGAAAGTCTGCGTGGCAGAGCATTACTCAAAATCAAGCAGAAGGCAATAGAAAACTGCGCAGAGCATAACATTGGAGTGACTCTTGTCCCGACAATTGTAAGAGATGTAAACACAAAGAGCATAGGCGAAATACTCAAATACGCAATCTCACAATCACCTGCGGTGCGAGGGGTGCATTTTCAACCCGTTAGCTATTTCGGGCGCATACCTGAAAAACCAGGTGAAAGCGATCGCATTACGCTTGACGAATTGGTATATGAAATTGAAAAGCAGACTGACGGAATCATAAAATCTGCTGATCTTCTGCCCTCCTCCTGTGATCATCCATTATGCGGGTTTCATGGTGATTTTGTTGTTGATGGGAACAGCCTCCTTCCTCTTTTAAAAAGGAGTGAAAAGAAGGCGAATTGTTGCTGCGGTGATACAACTGCTGCAGAAAAAAACAGGGAGTTTGTTGCGCGACGCTGGCTGAGGCCGGCAATGCAACCCGACCAGAGAGAAAAATTCAACGGCGATATCCATGATATGGATTACTTCCTCAAGCAGGTTAAAACATACGGCTTCACGGTGACTGCAATGGCATTTCAGGATGCATGGAACATTGACTTCTCAAGATTAAGACATTGCAGTTTTCATGTTTATGACAAAGGACGATATGTTCCCTTTTGCGCCTATTACCTCACAGGATGGAAAGGATGAAAGAGTCTTCGTGCATAATAAACCGCCCCGGTGGATTTGAGATAACCGACAAAGCGATCTCTTTCTGCTCTTTTCAAAAAGGTGCAAAGTTGCTTGACCTGGGCTGCGGCTCTGGAGCAACAATCAACTATTTATCTGAAACATACGGTTTTGAGGCTTATGGCATCGATCCAAACCTTGATCCCGACAATAAAAGTACAAACCTTCTCAGAGGTTCGTCTGAAGATATCCCGTTCCCTCCTGCCTCAATGGACGGTATAATAATGGAATGCAGCTTTTCACTGATGAAATGCCGGGAAACCGTACTGAAAGAGTGCCGCCGTGTTTTGAAGACAAGCGGTAAACTCATCATATCAGACATGTATGCAAGAGGTGAACCGGCAACGTTAAAAGGCTGTCTTGGCGAGATCGATACAAAGGATAACATTCTTTTACTGCTCGAAAACAATGGTTTCATAATTAAGCTATTTCAGGATTATTCTGCTTCTCTGGTGCAGATGTGGGGACAGATGATTCTTGAAAATGGTGCAGGCATTTTTTATAATAGTATTGGGATTGACACAGAGAAATTCAGGAAGATAAAATGCGGTTACTTCCTTACAATAGCTGTTAAAAAAGGGCAGTCACTATGATCTCACAGGTTAACAGATGGGTTGCAGAAAAGACAGGACTTGGAGACAGACTCACTTCGGAGACACTAAAGACCTGGCAGCATGAGAAGCTCAGGTCTGTGATTGAATATGCGCAAAGAAACACAAAGTTTTACGGCAGAAGGCTCTGTTCATCAGCAGAGCTGACATCATTACCATTCACTCTTCCTTCGGATGTAACCGATGACCCATTGGCATTCCTTGCACTCCCTCTGAATAAAGTTGCCAGGGTATCAACCTTCTCCAACTCAGGGACCACCAGCCAGAAAAAGCGCGTCTTCTTTTCTGAAGGCGATCTTAAAAGGACAAAAGACTTTTTTGTTGCAGGGATGAGCACTATGGTCAGCAAAGGAGACCGCGTACAGATACTTATTTCAAGTCAGACGGTAAACAGTCTCGGCAGCCTGCTCAAAGAAAGTTTACTTGAGATTGGTATTAATTCGGAAATCTCCGGAGCAATAAAGTCGGCTGAAAAAGCAATTAAAGACTCCGTCGGTGCCGACTGTATTGTAGGGATGCCTGCCGAAATACTTTACATGAGCTGCAAGGAGTCAAATCTGCGCCCCAAAGCAGTCCTTCTTGCCGGCGATATCGCACCTTTGCCTGTAATTGACAGGATCAGGGAGAACTGGGGATGTGATGTCTTTACACATTACGGTCACACCGAGTTCGGATACGGCTGTGCTGTTGATTGCAGTCATCACGACGGACTGCATCTGCGTCATGCCGACCACATCTTTGAGATCATCAATCCTGCGACAAACCTGCCAGTCGCTCCCGGTGAAAGCGGTGAGATAGTAATAACCACACTCTCAAATGAAGCTATGCCGTTGATAAGATACCGTACCGGCAATTTTTCCCGGCTGACAGAAACACCCTGTAAATGCGCTTGCCCCCTGCCAAGGCTGGAGAGGATTGAAGGGAGACAAAACAATCTGGTGCCGGTATCCGAAGGTAAAGCATTAAGTATTTACCAGATAGACAACATCATCTTTTCCGACAAGACGGTAAAGGGCTTTGATGTGACATATGATTCAAAAAAGAAAACTCTATACCTGACAATTGATACTAATGGTCTTTTTGATTATAAACCGTTGAAAAAAGTACTCCCTGAAGAGGTTAAAACCGAGATCATTTACACCAAAACAGATCCTTTTGAAAACAGAGGGAAGAGGAGAATAAGGGTGGTTTAGTTTGTTTAGGAATTGCCAAATACGGCAGGGTGATTTTACGACTAGTGATCAGCAGAAATGAGGCGTATTTTGTCCCGTCAGGGACAAGATATCGGTAGAATTATGCATAAAAAAATTCTATCAATATAGCGTCCCTGACGGGACGAAATTTTTTTGCATTGTTTTTTTTTGCAAAATGTTTATTTACCTAAAAATGAATTTATAATAATTACCTGCGACCCCGTCGGGGTCGGGTGCCTGGCACCATCTTTGATTCTACAGACCTGTGATCCCTGTCAGGATCAATGGTTTCTAAGGGTTTAGCCTTGTATCCTCGAAGCTATGATCAAGTCTGGATTAATATTTTTTTGGGGTTAGCGTTTGTAGCAATACTATCAGTATTAATTAATAGTTTTGATGCCGAAGGCATCACAGGTCTGTAGTCAACCAATGGTATTATTCCCTTTGGGCATAAATGAAGTGTCCATATAAAATTTCTCCGGGTTCATTTCATCAATGAAAACATCTATCTGATGTCTGCCTCCAAGATAAGGGGCCGGATCAATTATGTAGTCTTTGCTTTTAAAGTAATATTCCCTGCTGTTTCCGGTGTCAACCCATTTGCATCTTATTGACCAGGGATTTTTGTCTCCCATGTTATACCTTACTTCCCTGTCAACGGAGACAAACTCAGCAGAAATTTTCTTTCCTGTCTTTATAAGTCTTTTATCCGAACTATCATTCAAAGAAAACCTTATAAAATAATAGAGCCCAAATAAGAATAGCAATCCGCCGATGACTACGCCACGCATGTTATAAGACGCTAGGTCTCCGAAGGTTATCCTTTGAGGACTACCTTTGTCATACCAGATTGACATTTTATCATCTCTGTTCAGGTCTTTACGTGTTGCAGCTTCAGCGGTCACTTCAACTCCTTCAATCGTTTTAAATGAAACAGTCACATTTTTTAAATTGCCCTTTGAATTTCTTTCTGACTTTAAAACGGTGCTTTCAGCTGAAATACCATTTTTCTTTATACTGATATTTTTACTGACACTTACTCCCGCAATAACAGTAATTATTGCAGCAGCAATCATTAAAACCAGAACCGCTGTCTTTTTGCTCATGTCGTGACTGTCTTTAATTTCAATAATCAAATAATAGGTGTATACATTTAAACAAGTTATACAATTTCGGTCACAGCAAAATTTGATTAACCGGCATAATTTATACTATGTTGGTGGATGAAGGCGTTTATTGAACCATTTCCTGACCGCTTGCATAGTCTTCTGCTGATATGGCGGTGCCTGCCGGCGGCACGTTGATCTCTCAGTGCTGTTTTCGGGTGCTCCCCAGCGTATCTCGGCACCATCGTTAGGGTTATAAGCCATCTCAAGGGCTTCCCTGCGCTTTAGTATCTCAGCCATGATAAGCTCCTGCGGAGAACCATCGGAGCGGGTGTATGTTATTGAAAGAGACGATACCTTCCTGTCAAGAAGAGACTGAAGCTTTTCCTTTGTCTTTTCAGGTGAAGCAGAAGGTGAAAGCCTGAAATCTTCAGGGTATGCAGCCACATAACCGGGAAAATCAATTATGGCGTCAATTGCTATAAGGAGCCTCAGATCACGGTTTGGGGTTGAGAAATCTTCCCATTGCCCACCGGCCTGAAAAATGGCATTGGCATTTGATGGCATTGGGATAACAACTCCCGGGTGAGACCTGAAATATGCCTCCCCGTTTTCTACTGACTTGACACGCACCAGCAGTTGCTCATGAAGAGCATTTATAAGATCTGTCATTGCATCTTCCGGATCAAGTGGTTTGGGATTTATCAGACGCTCCATTTTATGATAGAAAACAGCACTCTCCATTTTTCTCTGTTCCATTGAAAAAGGAATATACCCTGCCGAAGATGTGAGATCCTTGTTTTTTAACAAGCGTGGCTGACCATTTTCAATTACTATGGGCCGGAATGCTTTAAAGCCCGGTTCACCTACAACCTCATTTGTGTTAAAGAGGAAGTTACCCTTCCAGAATCGCTTAACCGCAATGGTTTTGTCAGGCTGTGCATCTACTGCCAGAAGCAGGCCCGGGTGATCCCGGTTCTGAGGCTTCCAGCTGACAATAATAAGCGTATGACCATAAGGATCGGCATAAACAGTTCCCGGCCTCAGTGAATTTCTTTCAAGTGCAACAGGATAGTAATCGGAGTTCTCATTATCAAGTGATGTCCGGGCAGTGCCTGAATGAACCCCGTCCATAACCATCCTGAGTAATGTATTAAATGACTGAACAGGGTTTGACCTGCTGATTGATATTTCATTTGTTACCCACTCACCTGTGCCCGGGTTTTTCCCAAGGTATCCTCTGTCACACTTATGGTATCCAAACGGTAGTCCCAGTTTCCAGGAAAAATATGCCCTGAAAAAAAACGGATTATCGGCACAATCGGGTTGCATTACGACATTGTTTTTATTTGCAGGGTCATCCTCTCCAAGAGAGAGATAGTTGTAAAGAATATTCTGATCCTTGTTCTGCATCACCTCGTGAAGTGATGCCCATGATGAGCTTTCACCACAGTTCTGGAACAGAGCATTGATCCATGCTGAATATAATGCCTCGTATCCGCTATTCCAGCCATGCTCAGCTTTCCATACTCCTCCTGAAGCCCGTGGTTCCCTTGTAGCTGAGATTTTAAACTCCAGCTTTTTTACTTCACTACCGCCAATTATTAAAGAAGCCTGGTAACTTCCGGCTTCACCTGCAGTAAATTCGTCAATCCTCCAGTATGGTATCTCCTCTCCGCACTTCCCTGAACGCGACTCTTTGCTGAAGGCTGTCCCGCTGACAGTTATACGTGCGTCCCTGATATTCCTGCCTCCAACTGATAAAATCCTGAAAGGCTCGCCGGGCAGAGGGTTGGCTGGCAAAACAAGCATTGCGTAAACAGGATTATACTGTTCTACAGTTTCCTCCTCCTGCCCTGTCAGTATTTTAACACCTTTACCAGCCTTATTGTCACTGCACGACACAGTGCCGGCAATCACAAATGATAGAATTACCCCTGACAATTTTATACAGTTCCCGTAAAAACTCATAATCTTAAGAATTGACATTTTCTGCTCAAAGTTAATCCAAATCGCTCTGTTGTTATTCCGCCAGAATATTTGGAAAAGACGATACAATAATAAGTATCCTCCAACTCATTATTGCCATCATCCAATAAATATTTAAATTTGTGTCACGAAATTGATAAATGATAACACGATGTCTCTTGCACGATTTGGAGTAAGTCTTGAAGAAGATATTCTTCAGGCTCTCGACAGCTTTGTTGTTGAGAATAATATGCCTAACCGTTCCCAGGCAATACGTCACCTGGTTGAAAAAAACCTTGTTGAAAAGAAATGGCAGTGCAATAATATAGTTGCAGGAGCCATAGTGCTTTTATATGATCATCATAAGGGTGACATAACTGTCAGACTTAATGAGGTTCAGCACGATTATTTTGATGTGATACTCTCATCACAGCACTTTCATCTTAATCACGAAAACTGTCTTGAGATCATTGCAGTTAAGGGGAAGGCAAACAGACTTACAGAGCTTTCCGACAAACTTATTGGGATAAAGGGAATTATTCATGGCAAGCTTGTAATGAGCCGTGTTGAATAGGTAAAAAGAGGAAGATGCACATACCAGACGGATATCTGAGCCCACAGACCTATATACCTCTGTTTGGAGCATTTGCTGCAACAGCAGCTGTCGCTGTCAAAAAGGTAAAAGAGAAGGTTTCGGCACGTAACATACCGTATCTGGGTATGGCAGGTGCCTTTTCATTCATAATAATGATGTTCAATCTTCCTGTACCCGGAGGCACAACAGGACATGCTGTCGGAGGGGCCGTCATTGCTATTTTGCTTGGGCCGTGGGCTGCCACAATTGCTGTTGCTGTTGCACTTGTAATACAGGCATTTATATTTGGTGACGGCGGTATAACCGCACTTGGTGCAAACTGCTTTAACATGGCAGTGTTCATGCCGTTTACAGCTTATTTCATATTCAGGTTGTTCCGTGTCACCCCGCAAAATAAATCAAGAGCTTCTTTTGCAGGGTTTGTCTCCGGCTATTTTTCTCTTGTCATGACTGCCATCCTGACTGCTGCAGAGTTTGGGATACAACCCCTGATCGCCTCATCTCCCGATGGCAGGGCTCTTTATTGTCCCTATGATCTTTCAGTAGCGGTTCCGGCAATGGCTTTGGAGCATCTTCTTGTTTTCGGAATCGTTGAGGGATTGATAACCATGATTGTTGTCAATTACTTTCTTAAGAACGAACCGGAGCTTATTTATGCAATTAGTAATGGCAAAGCGACTGATAATAAATAAGCTTCAGAAAAGGATCCTCATTGTGCTCCTGGTGCTCTGTTTTCTTACTCCGGCAGGCGTTTTACTGCCTGCATTGTTTGACACCGGAGATGCATGGGGCGAATGGTCGGCACAGACCATGAATGAGATGGTTGGATACGTGCCCCGGGGTCTCGCAAAATATTCTGACAAATGGAAAGCCCCGGTACCTGATTACACAATTAATAGTAAAGACCATTCACTTGTACACCGGTCAGGATATTATGTTGTGTCAGGGGTACTTGGTGCGACCGTTACCTATGTCGCATTACTGTTAATATCCGGATTTATTATAAAAAATGAATAACAACATCCCCGCTTTTCTGTTACGACACGAGTCAACGGATGCTGGCTTATCTTCAGTCAAGAGGGCGAGCGTGTCTTTTATCGACAGAACATTACAAGGCGTAGCGTTTACTGTAAAAAATATTTACCTGCAGGCAGAAAATGCCGAAGGTAAAACGTTCATTTACAGGATAAATCCATACATCAAATTCATTTCGCTGCTTTATATGGCAGTAGTGTTAAGCATCACCACATCTATTAAAGGTCAGCTTATTGCCACAGCATTTATTGTTTGCCTGTACTTTCTGTCAGGAATGAAGGTTTTTAATGTCTATAAGAAGATATTAACGGCGGCCCTTCTGTTCGGATTCATTGTTGCTTTACCAGCCTCGCTCAATGTCATCACTAAAGGAAAGATAATTCTCCCCCTGGTTAATTTCAGGGAGTCATCACATTTCTGGGTTTATAATATTCCAAAAACGATTGGTGTAACTGAAACCGGCGTGCAGGTAGTCTCGCTTATTTTTCTTAGGATACTTAATACGGTAGCTTTTACCCTTCTTATTGTCTTTACTACGCCACTCGCCTCTTTAATAAAGTCGTTTAAAGTCATTGCGGTGCCAGATACTTTTCTTCTTATAATTACACTTGCCTATAAGTACATATTTATACTTTCACGAACAATCGAAGAGACTTATCTCTCATTAAAATCAAGACTTGCAGGCAGTATAAAAAACAAAAACATTCATGATATCATCGGCAGCCGTGTCTTTTTCATTTTTAAAAGATCACGGAGAGTATACGAGAATACCTGGCTGGCAATGAGTTCAAGAGGATACACCGGAAAAGTAAAGTTATATTCAAACCTTCATTTTACATTTTCTGATTTTGTGGCACTTGCAATAATCATTTCACTGGGAGTTATCCTGGTTATCTTATAAGCATCCTATGGAAGAGATTATTTCATTAAAGAATGTCTGTTACTCCTATTACGGGAAGATCCCTGCACTCAGTGATATAAATCTCTCTATAGGCAAAGGGGAGCTTATTTCCGTTATCGGGATAAACGGCAGCGGTAAATCAACACTGCTGCATATCATAAATGCTCTTATTCATCCCGACACCGGAGAAATAAGCTTTAAAGGGACTCCGCTCACAGAAAAATCAATGCGTGGCAAAGAGCTTTCAATATCATTCAGGAAAAGCATGGGGTATGTCTTTCAGAACCCTGACATACAGCTATTTTGTCCTACCGTGATTGATGAATTGTTGTTTGGTCCCATGCAGATCAATATCCCCTTTGAGGAGGCTTTGGAAAGAGCCGGTCAGGTTCTTGCAAGCCTGGGGATAAGCCATCTTAAGGACAGATCGGTGATAATGCTTTCCGGTGGTGAGAAGAAAAAGGTGGCGATTGCATCGTGTCTTACAATGAACCCCGAGGTTCTGCTTTTTGATGAGCCTTTGTCTAGCCTCGATCCAAAAACGCAGATGTTTATAATTGACCTCCTGGGTGAGTTAAGCCAGGCCGGAAAGACAATAATTTTCACAACGCATCAGCTTGATCTTATTGAGTACCTGCAGCCTCGTGTGGCTGTATTGTCTGAAGATCATACCATTAAAAAAACGGGCACAGCAGCAGAGATACTTGATGATAAAGAATTGTTATCTGATTCCGGATTATTTAATAAGCATCTGCACAGGATAATCAGATAATAAGTGCCGCATCTGATAAAAACCTTTGCCTGCAAAGCTAAAACTGCTTAATTTTACTATCGGCTATATTTTACATCTGCAGATCAAAACGCAGCTCACAATTGTTATATAAACAAAAAAGATATGCCAAGAGTATTTAAAGCTATTGAAGTAGAAAAGGAAAACAAAGAGGTAATGCGTGACTACCTCGACCGTCACATGCCTCATGTTATCTGCCCTGATGAGGTTAACCGCGGTGAGAAATTCATGGTAAAAGTGAGGATGGGTGAAGAGTATCCTCATCCCGACGATCCGGATCATTTTATAACCCTGCTGCAGTTATGGAATCGCGAGACCCTTCTGGCAGAGGCAAGATATACATCGGGTGTCAACGGGAAGAAGCCTGCCCATTTCGAGGTCGATTTTTTTATTGTAGCCCCTGAAGTATCTATGAACCTAAGTGCCATGGCCGTATGCACAAAACATGGTCTGTGGCAGAGCGAAGATAAAGCTGTTAAAATTATTTAATCATCGTAGAGCCGTTGCATGCAACGGCTCAGCAGCATCAATTGCAAACAATATTATTAATCGTCTATACCCAATTAATTAATACGCAATGGGCACATATGTTAATTCACATCTGATTAAAGATGAATCTGTGGTTTTCGAAACCAGGCTTCATTGGGTTATTTTTATTTCATGGAGTTCACTCTTCACGCTTACTATTGCTGCCTGGATAAAAAGGGCGGTCTCTGAGTTTGTTGTCACCAACAGACGGATAATCATGAAGAAAGGACTCATTTCAAGAGATACCTTTGAGATGAATGTTTCCAAGATTGAGAGTGTGAACGTTGACCAGTCAGTAATGGGACGTATACTTAATTATGGCTCATTGACAATAATTGGCACCGGCGGTACGCGTGAGACCTTCCATAACATTGCAAAGCCCATGGCATTCAGGAGAGCCTTCCAGGAACAGTGCTGAAACAATTAGTAATTATCAATTAGTAATTATCAATAAATATGCGACCCCGTCGGGGTCAATGCTTTTTTTGATGTACAAAATGAAAAGCCTGGTACAGTCAGCTGTCATCATAACAGTCCTGCTAATTCTTCAGAGCTGTAATAAAAATACCAATGACCATTTCTTTGACGATGGTGTTTCCTCTGAGCTTGCACAGTGGAGAAGCAAGGCGATCAGCAAGGTAGTATATACGATCAGATTTTCCATACCGGAAACTATTTCTGAACCCATCGGGGCACAAGAGACAATTCAGTTTGACCTGAACTCAAAAAGCAAACCCGTGCTTCTTGATTTCAGAACTCCGGCAGGCTACCTCAAATCAGTGAAAGTAAATGAAAAAGAGTTGGTGCCATCGGTAAAGGATAATCATATTATCATCCCGAAAAAACTTCTGGTGATAGGCCAAAACCATATCTCATTAATCTTTCGTGCCGGAGACCAGTCTCTGAACCGTAACGATGATTATCTGTATACACTTTTTGTTCCGGACCGCGCATGCACAGCCTTCCCCTGTTTTGATCAGCCGGATCTGAAAGCATATTTTAATCTCACGCTTGATATCCCGTCATCATATGAGGCAATAGCAAACAATCCGGTAATAAAACAGGACTCCTCTGACGGAAGAAAAATAATCACCTATGGCCGGGGTGAAAAATTGCCTACCTACCTCTTTGCATTTGCAGCGGGCAAATTTCAGCGGATAGAAAAGGAAGTTGACGGCATAAAAATGGAGATGCTCCACCGTGAGACCAGGAAAGACTACATAGACAGAAATGCCGATGAGATCTTTCGGCTTCACTCCAAAGCGATAAGGTGGATGGAGGAATATACAGGAATTAAATATCCATTCCCTAAATTTGGTTTTGTTGTCATCCCTACATTCCAGTACAGCGGGATGGAGCACCCGGGAGCTATATGTTACAAGGCTTCGAGCCTCTTTCTTGACGAGTCACCCGCCATAACTGAGCAGTTGAACCGCGCATCACTGATTGCGCATGAGACATCGCATACGTGGTTTGGAGATCTTGTAACAATGAAATGGTTTAATGATGTGTGGCTTAAAGAGGTCTTTGCAGGTTTTTTTGCCGACAAAATTGTCAAACCCGCTTTCCCTGAAATAAATAATGATCTGCGTTTTCTTCTGTCTCATTTCCCCTCAGCATATGCTGTTGACCGAACCAGAGGTTCAAACCCCATTATTCAACAGCTTGATAATATGAAGGATGCGGGTTCACTTTATGGAAACATCATTTACCACAAGGCACCTGTTGTGATGAGACAACTTGAGCAAATAACTACTGATGAAGGACTTAAGAAAGGGTTAAGGGAATACCTGAAAAAATTCAGTTATGGTAATGCAGAATGGGATGACCTTGTACAGATACTTGAAAGCTCATCCGGAAAAGAGCTGAAAGAATGGAGCAATGTCTGGGTCAGGGAGCCCGGAATGCCATTGATAGCGCCGGTAACAGAAAAGATCAACAACGAATATAAGATTAGATTTACCGAGACTGACCCGTCTGGAAAAAACAGGCACTGGCCGCAGATGCTTGATACAAAAATTCTGACCGGCACCGGATCATACGCTGCGTTACTTTATCCTGGTGACACAAAATCGGGAATAACTCTTACTTCAGAGCCAATATGCATAATACCAGACACCAGCGGCATGAGCTATGGATGCTTTGTGACTGACAGCATCTCACTTTTGTATCTGAAAAAAAACATTGCTTCAATTGCTGATCCATTGCAGAGAGGAATCCTATGGGTAAATCTCAATGAACAGATGCTTAACTGTAAGCTCGATCCTGTAACTCTGTATTCAATGATGTTTTCTGCCATCGATTCAGAGAATGACCAGCTGATCCAGACATATCTCACAGGCAGGCTGGCTTACATCTTTCTTAACAAATTTGATGCAGGGGAACGAAATGTTTATGGCGTACAACTTGAGGAACTTGCATGGAGAAAGGTCTCTGACAATTCGGCCGGGTCGCAACGCAGGACCTGGTTCTCACTCTATCGTAGCATTGCTCTTACAAAGGAAGGCCTTGACCGTCTGTATAAAATATGGCAATCCGGGAAACTGCCGGGCGGCGTAACTCTCAGTGAGGATGAGCAATGCACAACAGCCTTTAACCTGTCATTAAAAGATTACCCTCTTGCTGATTCAGTTCTGAGTCAGCAATCCCGGAGTATTAAAAATCCTGATCGCCTTAAGAAGTTTGCCTTTATCAGGCCTGCTGTTTCAACAGATGAATCCGTACGCTTGAAATTTTTTGAGAGCCTCCGCGACCAGGCGAACAGGGAAAGAGAACCATGGGTCATTGAAGCACTTGGATATCTGCATAGCCCATTAAGAGAGAACTCTTCTGAGAAATATATACTCCCCTCGCTTGAGATGCTTGAAGAAATTAAAGCTACCGGAGACATCTTTTTTCCTGCCAGCTGGATAACAACCACCCTCGAAGGACATCACTCTGATTATGCAAAGCAGACAGTTACTGATTTCCTGAATTCTCATCCTGATTACCCTGAAAATCTGAAATTAAAGATTCTTCAGGCAGCAGATCAGCTATTGAAATAAATGGTTCAAGTGTCCGGTATTCAGTATTCAGTATTCGGTCCCAATTACTGATTACCGATTACCTATTATTGATTATAAGCGCCCCTATTACCCCGGGTATCCACCCGCAAAGGGTAAGAAGGAAAACTATAAGAAATGAGCCACATCCCTTGTCAACAACAGCAAGCGGTGGGAACAAAATGCACACTAATACCCGCCAGATAGACATATTAATTGTTAATATTTAAAACAAATGTAACCAATCATTTTTTATAAATGCATTCAGCCCCGAATTCACTATGAAGTTTCTTACATATATCCTTAAGCTCTGAAGTTGTAAAGTTTTTTGCCCCTGCGATACTGACCTTGCCGCTGTACCCTATATCAAAGAGAGGCTGAAAACTCTTAAAATTGCTGTTCTCTATGTTCAGGTATTTCAGGGAAGGAAGGTAGGTAAGGAAAGAGAGGTCCTCAAGAGGATACTCCTCAGAATCAACATAAAGGTTATCAAGGTTTAATATCTGGTTAAAAAAGTCCTCACAGTTTTTATAATCCGGAATATTAAAAAGCTTCCTAAACGATTCCAGTTCTTTTGAGTGAGACGGTTCCTCAGAAAGACATGTTGAAAAAAACTGAATGTCAGGATAAGCTTTCCCATCGATTTTTACAGTTATACCGGCAGCGCGTGAAAGGGTTTTGAAGTAATTATGTTCAAACCTGCTGACCATGGCACAAAGAGTATCAAAAAGAGGCCCTGTGTGACTGCAGATTGCCATGCCTTCTTTTGTCATAGCATCAGGGGCCACATTCCTGTAGGCTTCATCTTTACCGAGATAGAAATCTATTCCATACCATGCCGATATCAGGTCGTAATAACCACTCTCCTCAAACTCCCTTATCTGCTGAGCCTCTTTTGTGGCACCATAATATTTATCTCTGACGGTAACTTCATCAAAATAGCTGGCTTTAAGATTGTCGAGTTCAGACTGCCAGCCGGCAATCTCAGAATCCATTTCATTCAGTGATGCATTTATTTCATCAGTGTAATTATTTAAGTCTGAATTGATAGCGTTATACTCTCTGTCAAGATCCCTGGCCATTGAATTATACTCATTCACTTCATCCTCAAGTGTGTAAAACAGACTATTATAATCATTGCTCTGACTGTTGTAGCTTTCAGCTGCCTTCCTGTAATTCTCGTAGTTATCAGTACCCCCGAAATTTTTGTAAGTCGTTTCAGCCAACTCTGCTGATGCTTTGGAAAGTTTAAGTGCAACAGCTGCTATGTTTACCTGCTTCTGTAGCGACTCGCATCTTTCCTTTCGTTGGTTAAGCTCATTGTCTATCTCCTCCTGACGGGCTTTCCCGTTTTCAATCCGATCGGATGATGAATTAAATATTGAGTCGCGCTTTACTCTTAGTGCTTTTATCTCAGAAATTATTTCCTGTCCTCTTTCAGATCTTTCCGCATCTGTATAAGCGCGGTTCTGTGCCATGCTTCGCTTTGAATCAACAGTTTCAACTGCTTTATTGTATGCTGAAATCGTTGAATCCATATATTGCCTTATGGCAGCGTGTTCCTTATTCAGAAGCTTAGACATCTTCTCAACTTCGGCCAGACCTGAAGTTCGTATTTCATGCTGAGAATAACCGGGCAGAACAATAACTGACTGAAGTAAAACAAACAAAATTCTTCTCATAAAGAGGATTAAAACAGGTTATTAACTTTGGTAAACAGATAAATTTCAGCTGCCTAAAATAAATAAAATCATTGGCTTTTTGGCATTGGCTTATTATCTGAAAATTAATTTGCTTCTCTTCTTTGCTAATTATGAGTTCTAATTGCAATCTCAGCTTTCTCTTTTTAACTATTTTAGTTAATTTTGCAACTTATTTAGAATTATTCTAAAAAACTCAACTTTAATCTGTCAGGCTTGTTGATAGAGCAAAAAGGACCTCATTTTTTATGGATAACGATCAGGATAAAGTAATAAACGATGTAACATCCGGCGAGTACAAATATGGGTTTGTAACTGATATTGATACTGATACAATACCTGTGGGCCTTAGTGAAGACGTAATACGTCTTATTTCTTTAAGGAAGAATGAGCCCGAATGGATGCTTGAGTTTCGTCTTAAAGCATATCGTCAATGGCAGACAATGAAAATGCCATCATGGGCAAATCTTAAGGTGCCGCAGATCAGATATCAGGATATAATATACTATGCCGCCCCGAAGCAAAAAATTTCTCCGGGGAGCATTGATAATATTGACCCCGAGTTAAAAAAGACCTTTGAAAAACTTGGTATTCCGCTTGAAGAACAGAAGCGTCTTACTGGGGTGGCTGTTGATGCTGTAATGGACTCAATATCTGTAAAGACAACTTTTCGTGAGGCTCTTGCTGAGGAGGGGATTATTTTCTGTTCGTTTTCCGAAGCAGTAAAAGAGCACCCATCGCTTGTGCAGAAATATCTGGCCTCTGTAGTGCCTTATACCGACAATTATTTTGCCGCTCTTAACTCAGCTGTTTTTTCCGACGGTTCATTTTGCTATATACCCAAGGGGGTGAGATGCCCCATGGAGCTCTCAACATATTTCCGCATTAACGCGGCCAACACCGGGCAGTTTGAGCGCACGCTGCTCATTGCCGATGAAGAGGCATATGTCAGCTATCTTGAAGGCTGCACTGCCCCTCAGCGCGATGAGAACCAGCTGCATGCTGCGGTTGTAGAGATAATTGCAGAAAGAGGTGCCGAGGTTAAATACAGCACTGTTCAGAACTGGTACCCGGGCGACAAGGATGGCAAAGGCGGAATTTTCAACTTCGTTACCAAGCGTGGCATATGCAAGGGGGAAAACTCAAAGATATCGTGGACCCAGGTTGAGACCGGATCAGCTATAACCTGGAAATATCCCTCCTGTATTCTCAGAGGTGACAACTCAGTTGGTGAATTTTATTCAGTAGCTGTGACAAACAATCATCAGCAGGCCGACACAGGTACTAAGATGATCCATATTGGAAAGAATACGAAGAGCACCATTGTCTCAAAAGGTATTTCAGCAGGGCTAAGCAACAACAGCTACCGTGGCCTTGTCAAAGTGCTGAAGAAAGCTGATAATGCACGTAACTTCTCACAGTGCGACTCTCTTCTGCTTGGCGATAAATGTGGTGCACACACATTCCCTTATATTGAAGTCAGCAACCCTACGGCAATAGTTGAACATGAGGCTACCACTTCACGTATCGGTGAGGATCAGATATTTTACTGCAATCAGAGAGGCATCTCTACGGAGGATGCTGTCGGACTTATTGTCAATGGCTATGCCCGCGAGGTAATAAACAAACTCCCCATGGAGTTCGCTGTTGAGGCAACAAAGCTGCTGCAGATAAGCCTTGAAGGCAGTGTAGGTTAACATGAATCTTTAACATCATTCATTATATGAGTAACAATTATCTCTTACAGATTAAAGACCTTAAAGCATCAATAGATAATAAAGAGATCCTCAAAGGGCTGAGTCTCGACGTAAGACCGGGAGAGATCCATGCAATAATGGGTCCCAATGGTAGCGGCAAGAGCACACTGGCATCAGTTCTTACAGGAAGGGAACTGGCTAAAGTAACGGAGGGCTCTGTCAGTTTTGACGGCAAGGATCTGCTGGCAATGTCACCCGAGGAGAGAGCACGTGAAGGCATCTTCCTCAGCTTTCAGTATCCCATTGAGATACCGGGAGTGAGCATGGTTAACTTTATGAAAACAGCTGTTAATGAGCAGCGTAAGCACAGGGGCATTGAACCCCTTTCTGCTTCTGATTTTCTGAAACTAATGCGTGAGAAGAAGGAGCTGGTGGAGATTGATTCGGCTCTTACCAACAGAAGCGTTAATGAAGGCTTCTCTGGAGGAGAAAAAAAGAAAAATGAGATTTTCCAGATGGCAATGCTTGAGCCCCGTCTGGCCATCCTCGATGAGACAGACTCCGGTCTGGATATAGATGCACTTCGCATTGTGGCCAACGGAGTAAACAAGATACGCAAGCCAGGCACATCGGTGATAGTCATTACCCACTACCAGCGGTTGCTTGATTATATTGTTCCCGACATTGTACATGTCCTCTATAACGGCAGGATAGTACGCACAGCGGGAAAAGAGCTTGCCTTTGAGCTTGAAGAAAGGGGTTACGACTGGATTAAGAAAGAAGCTGACAGTACGGAGGAGTAATGGATTACAGACCAGAATTAATGGAGAAGCTGTCGACATTGTATGATGCCGGCAGGGAGGGACTGATGAAAAGGTCGCCGGGACTCTTCAATGGATTCCGTGATGATGCTTTCAGTAACTTCCTCAGAATTGGCCTGCCTGACAGTAAGAACGAGGCATACCGTTATACTAATCTTGAATCTTTTCTCAGCCATGAATATAAAGGGTATTACATGCCCTCTCCTGCCGATTACACTATGGCAGAGCGATTTAAGTGCGAAGTAGAAGATCTCGATGTGTGGAGCATGGTGCTGCTTAACGGATTTTATCCGGGTGCTTCCGATGGTCTGATGATGCTCCCCGGAGGATTATGGACCGGGAGCATGACCTCAGCTGCCAAACAGTTCCCTGCACTCATGGAGAAACATTACAACAGGTATATCACCGCGGCCAATGATGGTCTCGTTCAGCTTAACACAGCCCTTTCAGCCGACGGACTTTTCATCTATGCTCCAAAGAATACTGCAGTGACAAAACCTTTACAGATTGTCAACCTGGTTCATTCTGACAGGGATATTTTTGTTCAGGACCGTAACCTGATTGTTGTTGAAGACGGCGCTGACCTGACACTTCTGGTATGTGACCATGCCACTTCATCACAATACTTCCTTACAAATACAGTAACTGAGGTATATGTAGGTAAAAATGCCCGGTTCAACATAATCAGAGTACAAAACCAGCAGGATAATGCCGGTAAGATTACCCAGACTTTCATTCACCAGGAACGAGACAGTTTTGCGTCATCAAATAATATCACACTCCATGGCGGGCTGGTACGTAATGCAACCTACCATCACCTGACCGGAGAAAATGCCGAGACGCATTCATACGGTCTATTTCTGTCAGACAAATCGCAGAACACAGATAATTATGTCTTTGTTGATCATGCTGCCCCACATTGCAACAGCACCCAGCTGTTCAAAGGTGTGCTTGACGATAGTGCCACAGGCTCATTCAACGGAAGGATTCTTGTGAGACCGGCAGCACAGGGCACAAATGCATACCAGTCAAACAATAACATATTGATGACTACAGAGGCCCGGATGTATACCAAACCGCAGCTTGAGATTTTTGCAGATGATGTGAAATGCAGTCATGGTGCCACCGTTGGTCAGCTTGACCAGGATGCACTTTTCTATCTTCGCTCAAGAGGCATTGATGCACGCGAGGCACGGCTTATGCTTATGTTCGGCTTTGCGCATGAAGTAATTCAGAATATTCATATTGAAGCACTCAGAGACCGCATAGACACCCTGGTAATGCAGAGATTAAGGGGTGAACTTTCACGATGCGCCTCCTGTGCAGTCAAATGCAACTGATACTGATGAACAAATCAATAGAAGAGATCCGCTCCGAATTTCCTATCCTTTCTGAACTGGTATATGGCAAACCACTCGTCTACCTGGATAATGGTGCCACAACACAGAAGCCGGAAAGAGTAATACAACGCGTTGCAGAGGTATACAGAAAGGCAAACGCAAATGTTCACCGCGGCGTACACCGTCTCTCAGATGTTGTCTCAGAACAGTATGAGGCAGCAAGGGAAACTGTTAAACTGTTCATCAATGCAGGCAAACGCGAGGAGATTGTATTTACCCCCGGAACCACTGCATCAATAAATGCTGTGGCATTTTCATTTGGTGAACAATTCGTCAGTGAAGGAGATGAGATAGTCATAAGTGCCATGGAACATCATGCAAACATTGTACCCTGGCAGATGATGTGCGAGCGCAAAAAAGCTTTTCTGAAGGTAATCCCTTTCAGTGACGAGGGAGTTCTTGATATGGAGGAGTACAAAAAGCTGCTGACCGAACGAACAAGATTAGTTGCGGTTACGCATGCCTCTAATGTCCTGGGAACCATTAACCCTGTAAAGGAGATGATAAAAGAGGCACATAAGCATGATATACCTGTTCTCATCGATGGGGCCCAGTCTGTTCAGCATGGCATAGTTGATGTCAAAGATTTAGACTGTGATTTTTTCGTTTTTTCCGGCCATAAAATATATGGTCCCACTGGTATCGGAGTACTTTACGGTAAAGAAAAATGGCTTGAGGTGTTGCCTCCTTACCAGGGCGGCGGTGACATGGTAGACAAAGTGACTTTTGAAAAGACAACTTATAATGTTCTTCCCTTTAAGTTTGAAGCCGGCACAACCAATTATGCGGGAGCTATCGGGCTTGCTACGGCACTGGACTTTGTAACCGAAACAGGACGGGTTGATATTGCAGCAAGGGAAAAGCAACTGCTTGAAATTGCAACAAAAGAGCTTTTGTCAATTAAAGGCATCAGGATCTTTGGAACAGCACCTGAGAAGGTTTCCGTTCTCTCATTTCTTCCGGGTGAGGTGCACCAGTATGATGCCGGGATGATTCTCGACAAGATGGGAATTGCTGTCCGGACAGGCACACACTGCGCTCAGCCATTAATGGACCGATATGGAATCACGGGGACTGTCAGGGCTTCTATTGCATTTTACAATACAGAAGAAGAGATGCATATCCTGGCCATGGGAGTAAAACAGGTTATGGAAATGTTCGCATAAAGTCTTATAATCATGACAATTAACGAATTACAGGATCAGGTCATTGATGAGTTCGCCAATTTTGACGACTGGATAGAGAAATACAACTATCTTATAGACATTGGAAAGTCTCTCCCGGCCATTGATGTTAAGCATAAGACAAACGATTACCTTATTGAAGGGTGCCAGTCAAAGGTGTGGCTTCATCCTTCATTCGAAAACGGCATCATCACATTTACTGCCGACAGTGATGCTATTATTACAAGGGGTATTGTTGCCCTGCTGGTGCGTATCCTTTCCGGGCGGACACCGGAGGAGATAATGAATTCTGATCTTTATTTTATAGACCGTATCGGATTAAAACAAAACCTCTCTCCCACCCGTTCCAACGGACTTCTTTCTATGGTTAAACAGATAAAGCTATACGCAATAGCTTTCAGCACAAAAAGCAAACAATGAATACACAGGAGATACAAGAGACCGAAGCGAGGGTTGTAGCAGTGCTCAAAAGCATATTTGATCCCGAAATCCCCGTTAACATATATGATCTTGGACTGGTATATGAAGTCAGGGTTGATGAAGAACAGGTGGCACATATAACAATGACGCTTACCGCACCTAACTGCCCCATGGCCGAGGATCTTGTTGAAGAGGTGAAATACAAGACTGCAGGTACCAGAGGCGTTAAAGAGTGTGACTTAAAGCTCACCTTTAATCCACCCTGGGACAGGAATATGCTGTCTGATGAAGCCAGACTGGAACTTGGATTAATGTAAAACTGATGAATAATATTACTCCGGAGTCGCTCAGTGTATTGGTAAAAGAATCGCTTCGGGCAGAAGGATTTGGTCCGGTAGGAATAGCTCCGGCATTGCCTCATCCGGAAGACGCTGCAAGAGTAACCGCATGGGTTGCCTGTGGTATGAACGGAAGCATGAGTTACATGAAACGTAATGAAGACAAACGTTCAGATATTTCAACGCTTCTTCCCGGAGCCAGGTCTGTAATAGTAGCTGCACTAAATTATTATAATGAAGACATCCGCGACCAGGATGACAGTTATTTCATAGCGCGTTATGCCAGAGGCGGCGATTATCACACCATTATAAAAGAAAAACTTCGCAGGACATTGTCAGTAATAACCTCGGCACTGCCTGAAGCAAAAGGGAGGGTGTTTGTTGACTCTGCCCCTCTGTCAGAGAAAGCATGGGCAATACATGCCGGAATTGGATGGAGAGGACGACACAGCATTATTGTAAATAAAGAAGCAGGCTCTTTCTTTGTCCTTGGAGAGATAGTAACCACGGCACCTCTTGAGTATGATGAGCCATGCGTACAGGATCAATGTGGAAGCTGCCGTTTATGCATAGATGCCTGCCCCACCGGTGCAATAAACGGTAACCGGACCATTAATGCATCAAAATGCATCTCCTATTATACTGTTGAGGGTCCTTCTGAAGAACCTGATTATCCGGCGATTAGTATATTCGGATGCGACAGGTGTCAGGAGGTTTGTCCGTGGAACAGAAAAGCTGTTCTCACCAATAATAAGGAATTTTACGCTGCACCGGAATTAAAATCATTAAGACGCATCGACTGGGAAAGTATGAGCAAGGATCGTTTTGACGAGCTCTTTGCTGCTTCTCCCATCAGACGAACCGGTTATGAAGCACTTATGCGTAATGTGTCAGTAGCAAAAAGATACAAGCTTATCTGAAAAGAGGTGCTATCCTTTTTTCATCACCATCGTTAGGTGCCGGTTTCAGTTTAAGTATGTGGCATATAATATCATATATATCCACATTATTAAGGTAATCAACCTTGTAACCGTGTCTGAATGCCGGTCCTTCAGCATAGAAAATCGAATGCATATCTTTCCACTCTCTTGCATAACCATGGTCACCCTTATTTGATCCCGGAGAACCAGGCGTGATACCCACCTGCCATCTGGGATCGGCAACCACCACTATATCAGGCACACGCGGGTTTGTTCCATAATGCCAGTATTCAGGCAGGTCACTCTTCTTATAAGCCTTTACACCCTTCTGCATGTTTATGAAATACAGGACACTGTCGGTCTTGCCCTTTACAGGGCTGCAACCCCAAACTGGTGAGCCTCCCACAATACTCTTAATCATTCTTTTAGGGAGGGTGTCAAGTATATTATTGTAACGGCTCTTATCAATGTCGCCCATGCCATGATCAGACAGAATAATCAGATCAATATTTTTACCGTCCTGAGCTTTTTTCACCCCTTCTCTCAAGGCACCTATGAGGCTGTCAAGGCGATGCACCATCATGCCGGTTTCGTGTGAGACCGGCCCAAAAGCATGAGATGTGGCATCTGGCTCCTCATAGTATAATGTGATGAGTCTTGGCCTTTTGGGTTCAGGGTAAGAGAGCCACTTCAGCACAGTATCAATCCGGGCACTGAAATCTACTTTACTATCAAACTCCTTCCAGTAGTCCGGGTGCAACGCTTCTGATCCCACCCAGAAAAAAGAAGCGGTGACCATACCGGCTTTATGGGCAGTAATCCATATTGGCTCACCACCGTAAAATGCAGGATTCTTTACCATTTCCCTGTCACCAATACGGAAAAGCATGCCGAGATCAGGAGCATAAAAACTGTTGTTTATGATCCCATGATGATCGGGATAAAGGCCTGTGACAATTGAATAGTGATTCGGGAATGTCTTGGTAGGGAAAGATGGGATAAGTTCTTTAGCAGATACTCCTTTATTTGCAATATCGTGAAGAACAGGCGCTCCGTAGATTGAATCATAGTCCCACCTGAAAGCATCAAGAGAAACAAGAATCACAGTCTGATCATTATTGTTTTCCTTTGTCTTTACTGAAGCGCATCCGCTAAGAAGCAGCACAGCAATGAGAGTTGGAAACAAGCAGGGTTTAATCATTTGAAAATGTTTAGGGGGTTAAATGTAAAACATTTTTCAGTCAGTCAATGTTTATTTGATACGTTGAAACATAATTTAACAGAATGTTTACATTTGTGTTGTCATAATGTTGAATTCTAAAATTTACGATTATGAAAAAGGCAGTTTCTCTTTTACTTCTGATATTTATTTGTTCAATTGTCTGTCCGGTTTGGGGAGAATCCGCACCAAAACCGCAGGCAAACAACACAACCGAGTTGGCAGCAGCCAGGAATGTCAAACATACTCAGAAGGCAAAATCAAAAAAAACCGCGAAAAAGAAACCGGTTCATCACAAAAAAACAAAGAAACACACTCCAAAACCTGCCAAAAAGAAAACCCATAAGAAAAAATAAATAATTTCTACCGGAAGGCTTTAGTTATTTATGGCTGAAGTCTTCAATTTTATTAAAGCCATGAAAAAAATATTTCTTTCAATATTTATCGTGCTGCTTTCTGTATCTCTATATTCGCAGGCAAAGACAGCAATACTGGTCATTGATATCCAGAAGTTTTATTTCCCCGGGGGCTCTCTGCCGCTTGTTGAGCCTGAAAAAGCGGCTGCCAATGCAGCAATTCTGATTGATAAGGCCAGGAAGGCTGACTTCCCTGTTATATTCATACAGCATAAGTCATCATCAGGGATGGATATTCCTGATATTATTAAACCGTTGCCGGGTGAAACCATCTTTGTCAAGGAGGAAGCTAACAGTTTTTATGGCACCGGGCTGCTGGATCATCTTCGTAAACTTCAGATAGACACACTTGTCATTTGCGGAATGCAGACGCACATGTGTGTTGAGGCAGCAGTAAGAGCTGCGCACGACTATGGCTTTAAAGTGATTCTTATTCACGATGCATGTGCCACCCGTAACCTCAGCTTTGGAGGCAGAGAGGTTGCTGCTGCCGATGTGCAGACGGCTGTTCTGGCAGCGATGAAGAGTTACTCCACAATACTCAGCACTGAACAGTGGGTGTCAGAGAAGAAATAGTTCTTTCAGATCAGCAATTAAAAATCTGCAGTTATTTTAAACGAAACCGTTCGCGGTCCTGGATCCAAAGCCAGGCACTTCATCTCACTTTTCATCTTAATCCTTACAGACTTTACGGACTTTACAAACTTTTAACTTTCGTATCCTTCCCTTTTTGCTATTTTTGGTAAAATTTGACTTCAATGAGAAGGTTTTTAGGGGTTATTTTTTTCATGCTGATGATGCCATCGTTAATGGCTCATCCGTGGAAACCGTCACATTTTGTAATTGTAGATACAGACGGTGGTCTTGACGACATGAAAGCCATTTGCATGCTTCTTGCTTCGCCTGATGTGCGGGTACTGGCTATCACAGTGACTCAGGGATTCCGGTCCGAAGATGAAACTTACACCAGGGTAAGAAGTATGCTTGATGAATTCCATCACGAAGGCGTAATAGTAGTCAGAAGCAAAGACGCTTCAAAGGTTATTGAAAATGCAATAAATAATGAGTCGTCACCAGTTGTTTTTCTTGCCCTTGGTTCATTGAAGATAATCAAGGACAACATAAACACCGTCCCCGGATTCAGAAAAAGAATAAAGCAGATACTCTGGAGTAATAATGGTTTGCCGGGCACAAAAGGATACAACTACAACATTTCACCTGAGTCATCGATAGCGGTGCTTGCCGACTCAATTCCTGTTGTTGTGGCAGGCGCCGGCGGAGATGCTTTTTATGATGAGAAAACTGTAACAGACATTGCTGCTGTTAATACAAGGTATGCACAAAAGGTGTCTGAGATAATAAAAACCAACGCCGGTCATCCCTACGTATTCACCTCCTTTGACGAGATGGTGCCGCTTTATCTTCACTATCCCTCACTGTTTACAGTTACATCCAACAGCAAAAACAAATCATGTACACCTGCCAATATACCAGCTCTTCGAAGTGCAGCTGTGACAATACTCTCTGGCGCCACTGTAAAGAAGATGCAGGTTCTAAAGACAATGCCTGCCGATACTTCATTTTACATGCCTGACATACAGCCTTTCGTGACAGAAATAATTAATAAATACGGAGAGGATGAATGGACATCAGGTGTCATTGCTGACGAGCTGCATCGCCACCTTGGCGTCTTCGTAATAATTGGCGTAAAGATGGGCATACGCGCCCGTGAATATTTCTGCACCGGTGTTGACGAATTTCAGGTATCATCGCATGCCGGCAGCACTCCTCCGTTAAGTTGTATGAATGATGGATTACAGGTGAGTACAGGTGCAACCCCCGGGCACGGATTACTTAATGTTATCAATGAGGAACCCCTTACACCATCGGCTGATTTTACTTACAAGGGGGCCACAATACGTCTTACGCTTAAGAAAGAGTACGCCGATAAGCTTATGTCGGAGCTGAAGGAAATAAATTTTGTTTACGGCCTCGACAGCAATGTCTATTGGGAACTGGTAAGAAAAAACACAATAAAATACTGGCTCCGGTTTGACCGTAATGATATATTTGATATTGTAAAAATTAATCAGGAAATAACTTCAAACAAACCATAAAAAGTGAAGAACAAGAAAATAGCATTCCCGGTTCTGATAGCCTTTGTTGCATTGTTTACCATCTCATGCAGCAAAAAGGAGAATATAAATATCATACCTGTACCCGTCAGTATAACTGAAGGAAAAGGAACATTTGAGCTTATGCCGGATGCGACAATAAGTTTTAATGATAACCGGGCAGCCTCAACGGCATCTTTCCTTGCCGGAATGCTGAAACCGGCCACAGGCTATGAACTCAGCCAGACAATGGGTGCTGATGGTTCAATTATACTTAACCTCGATACCATAAAAGAGTGGCGACAGGAAGAGTATAACCTCGCCGTCACCAGGAAACAGGTGATAATCACCGCCGGAACTACCGATGGCTTATTCATGGGCATTCAGACCCTGCGCCAACTGCTTCCTGTAAACATTGAGTCAGGGGAAAAAGTAAATAACATAAGATGGATTATTCCTTGTGTGACAATAAATGATTACCCCCGGTTTGCATGGAGAGGAATGCAGCTGGATGTTTCACGTCACTTCTTTGATGTTGACTTCGTAAAAAAATACATTGATCTTATTGCAATGCATAAGATGAATGTCTTTCACTGGCACCTTGTTGATGACCAGGGATGGCGTATTGAAATAAAGAAATATCCAAAACTCACAGAAACNGGNGCNTGGCGTGTTGACAGGGAAGACAAACAGTGGGACCAGCGTGAAGCTCAGAAACCTGGTGAGAAGGCCACATATGGAGGCTTTTATACTCAGGAACAAATAAAAGATATAGTGGCTTATGCTGCTGAAAGACACATAACTGTTGTGCCTGAAATTGAGATGCCGGCTCACGTCACATCTGCCCTGGCTGCTTACCCTCAATACAGCTGCACCGGAGGTCCGTTTACAGTGTCTCCTGGCGGGTTATGGCCAATTACTGATATCTATTGTGCCGGAAATGACCAGACATTTAAATTCCTCGAGGATGTTCTTACCGAAGTGATGGATCTCTTCCCCTCCCAATACATACATATCGGAGGCGACGAGGCTGACAGGACAGAATGGAAGAAGTGCCCCAAATGTCAGGCACGCATCCGCAATGAGGGGTTGAAAGACGAGGCTGAGTTGCAGAGCTATTTTATAAAAAGGATTGAAAAATTTGTGAACTCTAAAGGACGAAAGATCATCGGCTGGGACGAGATACTCGACGGGGGTCTTGCTCCGGGAGCAACTGTGATGTCATGGAGAGGATTTGAAGGAGGAATTGCCGCTGCAAAATCAGGTCATAATGTTGTAATGACACCCGTGTCACACTGCTACTTCGACTATTACCAGGGAGATCCTTCAACTGAGCCTGCTGCCGGAGGAGGNTATCTCACCCTGTCAACAGTCTATTCATTTGAACCTGTACCAAAAGAGCTCTCTCCTGAAGAGGCAAAATATGTCATAGGTGCACAGGCAAACCTCTGGACCGAATATGTTCCGACACCATCTCATGCTGAATATATGGTTGTTCCACGAATGACGGCACTGTCTGAAGTCCTCTGGTCACCTGCCGAAAAACGCAGCTGGACCGACTTCAACAAACGTATCATAAGCATGTACAGGCGATTTGATATTATGGGTATAAACTACTCTCACGGCACATACAGCGTTGGCATCAACTCTTCATACAACGATAAAACAAACACTTTTACAGTAACCCTCTCAAGTGAACAGCCCAACCCTGATATACGGTTTACTACAGACAGCTCTGAACCAACCGCAAAATCAGAGAAGTATTCTCAAGCGTTTAAAATAAACTCCTCTTCGGTTGTTAAAGCAGCCATTTTTGTAAATGGTAAAATGATGGGGGCACCTTCCGAAAAAGAGATAAAGATATCGCTCTCTACAGGAAGAAAAGTGACATACAATCAGCCGTTCAGTGATAAGTTTATTGGCTGCGGGGAGATGACCCTGGTAAATGGCATCCGTGGCAGCCAGAGATTCGGTGACGGTCAATGGCAGGGTTTCGAAGGAAATGACATGGATGTTGTTATTGACCTTGGCAAAGAGACATCTTTTTCAAAAATATCAGCTGATTTTCTGTCGGCACCAGGAAGCTGGATATTTCTGCCTGAAAGAGTAACATTCTATATTTCCGGCGATGGTACCGTCTTTACTCAGATAGGCACCAGGGTAACAGAAAAAAAGCCTCTGGAACAAGTCGCTGAACGCATCTGTGTGCCGTTTGATACCACATCAGTAAGTGCAAGGTATGTCAAAGTTGTTGCCAGGAATATTGGCACTTGTCCTCCGGGTCATGTGGGAGAGGGCGGTAAGGCGTGGATATTTGCGGATGAAATTTCAGTTGAATGACGGTCAAGGATGTAGTAGGTAGTAAGTAGTAAGTAGTAAGTAGTTACGATAGAATATCAAAATGCCGAATACTTCATTCTACCTACTACCTACTACCTACTACCTACTACTTACTAATTACAAGAAAGACTTACAACAAAATACATTTACGCCAATGGTCACCCTGATAAAAAACGGAACTCTGGTAACTCCTGTATCAATGGAGAGTACCAATGTCGTAATTGATGGCAAAATAATTAAATGTACAGGTAGAGCTTACCCTGAAGCAGCTGCTGATAAAATCATTGATGCCTCTGGCTGTTTTCTTCTTCCCGGTGGCGTTGATCCGCACGTTCACATGCGCCTTCCATGGATCGGAGGTTATTCTGCCGATGACTTTCATTCAGGCAGCCGCGCAGCGCTTTTTGGCGGCACAACTACTCTGATAGATTTTGTAACGCCTTCCAGAGGAGAATCACTTTCTGACGCCCTCGAAAAAAGAAAAAAGGAAGCAGAAGGCTCTATGACAGATTATTCATTTCATGTAAGTCCGGTTGAATGGAGAAAAAGCACTGCTGAAGAAATAAAGGAATGTATAAGGATGGGTATGACATCCTTTAAAATATACATGGCTTATAAGGCCACCATTGGTTTGGATGATGACACTATAAGAAAGGTTCTTCAAACGGTTGCCCATGAAGGCGGGATAGTTACGGTTCACAGTGAACTTGGTGATGATATTGAAATGCTTAGGACACTCTTTTACGATGAAAACAAAAGAGAACCATTATATCATGCGCTTTCCCGCCCTTCTGATTATGAGTCAAAAGCGGTAAAGAAAATTATAGCAATGGCAGATAACGCCGGATGTCCTCTCTATATAGTCCATGTATCAGCGTATGATTCTCTTGAATATATAGAAAATGCAAAAGCTGCAAACCAAAAGGTTTATGCAGAGACATGTCCGCAGTACCTCTTGCTTGATGACACATGTTACCGGTNTGAATTCACTGAATCGGTACCCTATGTAATAAGCCCTCCGCTAAGGAGTTCCTTTGATAATGAACTTATGTGGGAAGCCGTTGCTGAAGGAACAATAGATACCATAGGCACTGATCACTGTCCGTTCACCATGGCAGATAAACTTGCCGGCAAAGACGATTTCCGTAAAATACCAAACGGAGCAGGAGGAGTTGAACACAGACTTCAGCTTTTATATACATACGGGGTGTGCAAGAAAAATATCACTCTCAACCGTCTTGTCGACCTTTATTCTGCACAACCGGCCCGTATTTTCGGATTATATCCCAGAAAAGGTACTATTGAGGCCGGATCCGATGCCGATATTGTAATATGGGACCCGGCTGCCGAAGAAGTAATTTCTTCTTCAACCCACCACCAGAACTGTGATATAAACATATATGAAGGCTTTCGGGTAAAAGGTGCAGCCCGTTATGTAATTGCCGGTGGAAAGATTGCTGTCAATAACGGGGTAATGACAACCGAGGTATTGGCAGGGAATTTCCTCACCCGTTAATACACCATTAACCTACACGTTTCCTGTTTCGTTTAAGGATATCTGACAGCACCTCCCCAGGGTTTTCAAACCTGTTGGTAAGCATCATTGCTGCAATGACATATGGCTTGTAGCCGGCTTCCTGATACGTGTGTATGCGCGAATGCTCAAAAGCTGCTGCACTGACTTCTCCCCTTTCGCATGAGACTTCACTGATATCGGCAGGCAGACAGTGCATATAAAGCGCATCACCATTTCGGGTAGTCGACTTCTTCGGGTAATCATACTCCCAGTCGATAAATTTTGCATTATTGGCAAGGCAAACCTTTTCAAGTTCTTTCAGCCCTTCCTTGTCAGCCTTCTTAAGCAGCTCCGTACGCTGCTGCATAATGTGGTATGGGGCCCAGCTCTTTGGATAAACTATATCTGCACCCTTCATTGCCTCTGACATTGAGTGACCTACATTGAGTGTGCCACCACTCTTATGAGCATTTTTCTTTGCTATCTCCACAATCTCAGGGATAAGTCCGTACCCTTCAGGATAAGCCAGTTCAATATTCATCCCAAAGCGGGAGAAGAGCGAAATAATACCCTGTGGTACAGAAAGTGGTTTGCCATAGCTTGGAGAATAAGCCCAGCTCATCACTATCTTCTTACCATGCAGTTTTTCAAGTGAACCAAACATATTCTGAAGATGCATCAGGTCTGCCATTGACTGTGTGGGATGATCCTGGTCACACTGAAGGTTAACTATTCCAGGCCTTACAGGAAGAACACCTTTTTCAAAGCCTTCATCAAGTGCGGCCCCTACCTCTGTCATATATTTGTGACCCTCACCAAGAAACATATCATCACGTATGCCAATGAAATCCGACATAAAGGAGATCATATTGGCAGTCTCTCTAACAGTTTCGCCATGAGCAATCTGTGACTTTTCCTCATCAAGATCCTGTACCGCCAGCCCGAGGAGGTTACTTGCAGAGGCAAATGAGAACCTTGTGCGGGTTGAATTATCCCTGAAATTTGAGATGGCCAGTCCTGAATCAAAGAGCCTCGGCGAGATGTTCTCTGCCCTCATCTCTTTAAGAATTGCTGCCACTTCAAGTATTATCCTGAGGTCACTCTCACTCTTTTCCCATGTAAGAAGGAAATCTTTTTTATATAAACCTGATTTCACAAGCTTTATCGCTTCTATTCTGTCTTTAAGGTTCATGATTATGAATTGTTTTTTGACAAATACCATATTATTTTGCGAACTCATATGCATAGGCAGCATAAAATGCTGACGCAACAACAAGATCATTCACAGGCACCTTTTCATTTGGTGCGTGGGCCAGAACCTCGTTGCCGGGACCAAAACCTATCGTAGGTATCTTATATGTCCCGCATGTCATAATGCCGTTTGTTGAGAATGTCCACTTATCAACCTTTGGTGCACTTCCGAAGAGAGAAGTATAAGCATTTACACCTCTTACAACTGCAGGATGATCCTGTTCCAGTTTCCAGGTAGGGTAATACTTCTCCATTCCGTATTCAAGTCCGGTATATGCTTTTTCCGAATAGTTGAGTACCTCCACTTTTGCATTCATCGCTCTGACAATATCCTCAATCTCTTTCACAGCCGATTCTTTTGTCTCGCCCCAGGTAAGACGTCTGTCAAGGTGAATGCGGGCATAATCAGCCACTGCACAAAGTGACGGACTACCTGAAATTATCTCAGAGATAGTGACGCTGCCCTTCCCGAGGAACTCATCAAAGGCAAGTCTCTCATTCAGCTTTTCAATCTCCAGTGCTGCCCGTGAAGCCATATAGATGGCGTTCTTTCCTCTCTCAGGTGCAGAGCCGTGAGAAGAGACACCGTAGAAATGAACATGTATCTCCATCCTGCCACGATGACCACGATAAATGTTCAGGTTTGTGGGTTCGGTGCTAATAACAACATCGGGTTTAATTTTGTCTTCCTCAATAATATATTTCCAGCAAAGGCCATCACAATCCTCCTCCATAACACTGCCGACAAAATATATTGTCACATCCTCATTAAAGCTCATCTCCCTTAGGATCTTTCCTGCAGTGACAAAAGCAGCCGGGCCGCCTTCCTGATCAACGGTGCCCCTGCCATGGACAAAACCATCTTTTATCTCCCCTCCCAGCGGATCAAAGGTCCAGTTCTGAAGATTTCCCATGTCAACAGTGTCCATGTGACCGTCAATGGCAAGGATTTTTCTCCCTTTACCAATACGGCCGATTACATTGCCAAGCCCGTCAATAAATACTTCATCAAAACCAGCCTCCTCCATCTGCCTCTTCAGCTCAATCTGAACATCCTTTTCCTGAGTGCTGAGAGACTTAATTTTAACAAGCTTTGAAAGATTCTCTGCTGTATAATTGCTGTATTTCTCAGACAACTCTTTTATTCTCTTATAAACCGTTTCCATTTGAGTTCATGTTTTTAAAAATGATATCAAAGTTACGTTTATTGGATTTTTTTTAAATCATTTAGAATAATAATTTATAGTAAGTGGAATTATTTGGAATTTTTAACTGCTAACTCACGATTTGATGGAATAATATCCTTACATATTCTGAATGTGATTTAATTTTCATTGCTGCTCTCCTGTCTGAATTCACCAAAAAGTTTCAGACCGTTATATAGCTTGACAACTACTCCAAATAGAATGGCTGTCCAGAACGAGAACATGGCATAGACAAGGGCCGGTTTTGCCATTTCTCTGCTGTGAATAAGTGTGCCGGCAACAAGTAATGCAAGTGTAGTATTATGAACTGCCACCTCAATCCCGATAGTGAATGATGATTTAACGCCGGTTTTTCCAATAAATCCCATAATAATTCCCGCAAAAAAAGCAGTGACATTAACTGCCAGAGCATAAGGGAGTATCTGTAATGCTTCATCCATAGTTATTCCGGACCCTCCTCTTGACTCATCTGTCAGAAATATTGCTGTATAGACAAATGCAAAAAGAATTATCATAGTCAATCTTACGGGTCTTTGAATAGTGTTTGCAAACCGATCCCATTTAAATCTTATGATTACTCCCGCGGTTGCAGGTATAAGAGTGACAATAAAGATATGCAGGCATGAAGCTAAAAACGGCAGTTCGTATACAGAATGGCTGCCCATATAAATCGTAAGAGCGATATTAACAAGCACCGGGATTGTAAAGAGAGTCAAAATACTGTTGACAGTTGTCAGCGAGACAGATAGCGCGACATTGCCCCTAAAGAGCACAGTTATAAAGCCAGATGTAGTACCCCCCGGCGAAGAAGCAAGAATAATGAATCCAACCTTTATTGCCGGTGAAAGATCAGTAAAAAAAGTTATGCTGAAGGCCATAACAGGCAAAAGAACCATCTGTGCAAATAATCCATAAATGAATGGTGCGGGAACACGGATAACCTCTTTCAGGTCGCTGATGCTAATGGATAGTCCGATGCCAAACATTATTGTTGCAAGCACAACTATAACCATTATATCCATGTATGAGACAGCAGTCGTAAGCATTATGGCAATTCAGAGCTTAAGGTTAAAGTAAGTCATTCTTAGAAAAATAATGTCAATATTTGTATCAATTTCGCATTGGAATGGAAAAAGAACTCTTAAAAATGGCCCGCAGGCTGCAGTCAATAGCACAGGCGGGATTGCATTACAGTGAAAACTCTTTTGACACACAGCGTTATAACGAAATCAGGGAGTTAAGTGTCAGACTTGCTTCTGTTATTACTGACACCGAAGTTGGGACAGTCAGAGATCTTTTCACTTATGAAAACGGGTTTCAGACTCCAAAAGTGGACATCAGAGCTGTAGTTCTTAAAGAGGGTAAGATACTCCTGTCACGTGAACGATCTGACGGCAGGTTTTCTATCCCCGGGGGATTTGCAGATATCAATTACTCACCTTCCCAGGTAGCAGTTAAAGAGGTCATGGAGGAGACAGGTCTGAATGTTAGTGTCAACCGGTTGCTCGCAATAATTGATACTGACAGACATAATTTTCCTCCTCTTGAGTTTCACTACTATAAGATTGTTATCCTTTGTGACCTCATTGATGGTGAACTCCGCGATAATGAAGAGACAACCGATGCCGGGTTCTTCGATTTTAATTTTCTCCCCGAACTTTCCACCCAGCGCAACACACCTGAGCTTTTTGAACTTATCGGGAGACAGATAGCGGAAGGAACCACTTTTCTGGATTAATCTCTGCACCATTTCCAATAATCAATAATACAAACAGGAGAGGCCTGTTTATTAAACTTTGTCTTCCAATAAAAAAATACAAAAAAGCTTCATTTTAAATTAATTAAAGGGCATTATATTTGTTAACGATTAACTGCTATCGGGTATGGATTATTCAGAGATTTTCGGCTTATATAATCACATTGTAAATGAAGATTGGAGAAACAAAGAAAATCAGGGGGAAGAAGATGCAGGAAGTGAACAGGGACCACATTCATAAACTTCCCGGGCTGCTTAAAAAGTACGAAAACAAGGACTTTGAGTTGCAGCAGAGAGCACAATTTCTTTATTACCTCCTGTTTGGCCTTGTATTATGTATACTTTTCATTGTCTTTTATACTTATTACCTTTATTCTGATATCGGAGCATCAAATGATTATCTCCGGTTATCAACTTTTCTATTCGCTTCTCTGGTTACCCTTGTGCTCCTTTCCTTTGTATTTCTTCTGACTGGCCGGTTTACGATAGCCGCCCATCTGCTGCTAATTTCAATTCTTGCTGCTGTCTGGACAGTAGTCATTACAGATAACAACCAGGCCCTCAGGCGTCTCGATACAATTGCATTTGTGATGGCAAGTCTTACTATACTACCACTGGTTGTGAGCAAACACAGATGGATCATCTATTTTTACGTTTTCCTGAACATCGGAATAATGATTCTCTTCCTCTTTTACTATAAGGGGAATATGGGATTGTCTACTTCTGATGTTATTGAATTTGCATGCGACACATCTATTGCACTTTTATTTATAGGGATAGTCAGTTTCAACATTTTCAGAATAAATAAACAAACTATTGAGACTGCGGTAGAGGGGCTAAGTGAAAAGCTCGAAGCGGAGAAAGCTCTGAATGTGAGTCAGCAGCAGTTCCAGACACTTGCCCATATGTCACCTGTTGGCATATTCAGAACCAGGGCAGATGGTTATACAACCTATGTAAACCCCAGGTGGACAGAGATATCAGGTCTCAGCCCTGAAGAAGCGGTTGGCTATGGATGGCTGAAAGCAGTCCATCCTGACGATGCTGAAAAATTGTCAGGCAAATGGATCACAGATGCTGGTAATAAAGTTAAATCTGTGGCTGAGTACCGTTTTCTTAGATCTGACGGATCTGTGGCATGGGTGCTTGGTGATGCCGTTCCCGAGATTGTGGATGGAGAAATAAAGGGATATATTGGAACTATTACAGATATAACAGAAGTCATTACTGTTCAGAACGAGCTGGAGAAATATCGTACCCAGTTGGAGAAGCTGGTTCATGAGAGAACCCGCGAGCTTGAATCAGCCAATGAGAAGCTGAATTACACAAACATAGAACTTGATCATCAGCATCAGGAACTTCAACAGGCGTATAACATACTGAGAGACACACAGGACAAGCTGATCCAATCAGAAAAAATGGCCTCTCTCGGAGTATTGTCAGCCGGTATAGCACATGAAATAAATAACCCTCTGAACTTTATAAACGGCGGCATTTTTGGCCTCAAAGAATGTCTGAACAGATACGACAAGGAACACCTGGCTGAGTTGCAACCACTGATAGACTCAATCCAAACAGGAGTTGACAGGGCAGCTGAGATAGTTAAAAGCCTTAATCTCTACAGCAGGGCAAACAACCTGCCTGGTTCTGAATGCAATATTCACTCTATTATTGACAACTGCCTGGTGATGCTTAAAAATGCCACTAAGTACACAATTGAAGTGCAAAAGGAATACTGTAGTGATAACATAATTGTATTCGGAAATGAAGGCCGTCTTCACCAGGTCTTCCTGAATGTGCTTACAAATGCCATCCACGCTATAACTGATGTGGGCAGGATAAGAATTGAAACCAGTATTAACAAATCGGCCTGCCATATAAATATTTCCGATAACGGATGCGGTATAAGTGAAGAAAACCTCTCAAGGCTTACTGATCCTTTTTTCACAACAAAAGAACCAGGGAAAGGAACCGGACTGGGTCTTTCAATTACCTCCAAAATAATAAAGGACTATAACGGAACAATCACCTTCACTTCTGAAGAGGGCAGAGGTACAAAAGTAACCATAACCCTCCCTGTTTATAATAAAAATTGAGACCGGTCAAAAGCTTGTTTATTGACGTGTTAATTTATCCAGGAACCTGCCCTTCTGATGCTTCAGCTTTCTTTTTCAGGTAAGATAGTTGATTCTCTTTTTCAACTGAGTAGGTCTTTGATTCTCTTATCACATAATCAAGCAGTATCATCGACTTTTCATAAAAAACAAGGCTTTCTGAGTGCCTGCCCTTTCCTTCCAGTAGCTCGGCCTGTGCAAAAAACAAACCGGAGAGTATCTCCAGGTGACCATTGGTATAGTTATGCTCCTTCAACAGTTTTCCAGTCAGCTCTTCTTTGGGTATCATATTGAAAAACGAGGCATCCTCCCTGAGATACTGATGATATGCATTATCAATTGTCGTTGAGGCAATGTCATAGTCGCCCTTTTTAATCAGCCCAAGTATGGCCGCAATAAGGTCGCCCATCATCTCGATCATCCTGAGGATATAGTCTTGCTGGAAAGCCATGACAGAACAATTTTATTCCTAATATCGGTAAAAAAAAGATTAACGGCAAACAATGCCGGAACGCCATGGATTCAGGGTTTAGGGTTCAGCATTTTCACTGTTGCTTTTCGATCTTGTGCATTCGACATTTTATTAACTTTATAATCTGCTTATAGTAAACTAAAAAAGAACAAAAAATACAGATTCAATGAAAACATTTCGAAGTGACATTTCAGGTAAAGAGTTTCCGGTTTCTGAAAAAGTATCAGGTAAAACAATAAGGCATTCTATCCTGAATCTGATACAAAAAGATCATCCCGAATTTTCTCACAGCAGTTCTATGTCTTTAGACGAATTTAATGGCTACAGGGGTAAATATGTTTCAGAATATATGTCAAAGGAGATCGGAGAGCTGTCAGACCTTGAAAAAAAGGTACTTGATTCAATGAAAAACAATCAGACTATTACTGATAAACTTGATGGTGAAACTGAGATTGCATCAACTTTAGGAGCAAGAGTTGCTGATAAGGTGGCATCATTCGGAGGCAGCTGGAGGTTTATCATTATGTTCGGTACCTTTATTTTTATTTGGATTGTCGCCAATGTAGTGCTTTTTTTAAACCGGGGATTTGACCCTTATCCATTTATACTTCTGAATCTTATCCTTTCATGTATTGCATCAATACAGGCACCTGTAATCATGATGAGCCAGAACAGACAGGAAGAAAAAGACAGGGAAAGAGCCAAGAAAGATTATATGATCAATTTAAAAGCAGAGCTTGAAATAAGAAATATGCATGAGGAAATCGATCATTTTATAATGGGACAACAACAAGAACTACTTGAAATTCAAGAGGTACAGATAGAGATGATGAACGATATTCTGAAGCATCTCAAGAAAAAGCCGGAAAAAGATAATAAATAGGCCTGTTAAAGTTTTATGTTTTAAATACCTGACAGATCATGACCACCAAAGTTGCATATTGCGGTCTGGCATGTGATGGCTGTCCGATTTACCTGGCAACCCAGGAATCGGACTTAACCAGGAAACATGCAATAAGGGAGTCAGTTGCTCAACAACTGTACGAATATTATAAAATTTTGATGCAGCCTGAAGACATAAATGATTGTTATGGTTGTCAGGCCAATACAACAAAAATGTTCACAGGTTGTATTGAATGTATAATAAGGGTTTGCGCTGTGGGTAAAAAGGTTGAAAGCTGTGCCTCCTGCAGTGAGTACCCGTGCGATAACCTGACGGATCATTTCTCCAAATACCCTATGGCAAAAACAAGGCTTGACAATCTCAGAGAACAGTCAGGCCAGCAATAATATATGCCTGTGCTTCATAAGTCAAGAGTTAGTGATAGTATGGTTTAGCAATTCCATCATTAACCCCGGGCACTCCGGCATCAAAATCACCAGGCTTTATTGACTTTACAGACTTTATGAACTTTACGGACTATATTTCGTAATATTGCATTTCATTTTTTTCAGATGAACCATCGGAAACTTTTACTTCAGCTCCTTCCGGGATTTATTCCCCTGTTTGCATATATCATTGCCGATGATATCTGGGGAACCACTATTGGGCTTATTGTAGCAATAGGACTTGGGCTTATTGAACTTACCTGGTACCGTATCAGGGATGGCCGATTTGATAAATTTATTCTGCTTGACACAATGCTGATTGTTGTTCTTGGCGTTGTTGCACTTGTGCTTGAAAACGACATATTCTTCAAGCTTAAGCCGGCACTTCTGGGTGTGATGATGTGCGCTTTTCTGGGCATTTCGGCATTCACACCAAGCAACATTCTGCTCAATATGTCAAAACGATATATGAAAGGTATAGAGCTGAATAACGACCAACAGATGCTTTTAAAAAATAATCTGAAAAGCATGTTCTGGATGTTTGCAGGATATACTCTCCTTGTTTTCTATTCAACGTGGTTCATGAGCAAAGAGGCGTGGGCATTTATAAGCGGAGGGTTTCTGTATATTATCTTTGGGGTATGGTTTCTATTTGAGTTTTTCAAAACACGTATTGCCAGTAAAAAACTCAGCAATGAAGAGTGGCTCCCTTTACTGAATGAGAAAGGTGAAGTGACAGGTAAAGCGCCTCGAAGTGTATGTCACTCCGACAAGAATTGTCTGCATCCTGTAGTCCATTTGCATGTTTTTAACAGTAAGGGTGAACTGTTCCTTCAAAAGAGGCCCATGTACAAGATACAGCCCGGTAAATGGGACACTGCTGTTGGTGGTCATGTCTCTTTCGGTGAAACAGTGGAGACAGCACTGCAGCGGGAGACAATTGAAGAAATAGGGCTTCAGCATTTTAAGGCAACAATGATTGCAAATTATATATGGGAATCTGATATAGAGAGAGAATACGTTTTTTGTTTCATCACCTCTGATTATAATGAACCAATATCAATCAACAGGAATGAGCTGGATGACGGCAGATTCTGGACGATGGATGAGATTAAAAAAAATATAGGAAAGAATATTTTCACTCCAAACCTTGAAAATGAATTTGTTAACGTCTTTCCTGCCGTACTAAAAGGATGGCATCTGTAGAGACGCGATTTATCGCGTCTCAGACAGCGGTGTTAATTTTCCCCCGGTCTCTTTCCTGCCATGCTTTTATCCATTTTGGCACCGCATCGAAAAAAATGATGAACACACACACGACAATGATAATTGTGAGTGTCATATTAATAATACCGGCAACCCTTGTCTGTGCAGCCAGTGCCTGAGGCAGGTAAATGTTTATCACATTTTCAAATCCTGCGGTAAGAGTTGTTATACCCACAAAAAGCATAGGTAATATTGTAATCCAGGCATATTTTATCTTCCCTTGGTTTATTATGTATGATGTTCCCACCACAAGGGCTATTGTCGCAAGCAACTGATTTGCGCTGCCGAACATTGGCCATATTGTTGAGACTGTCCCTGAGTAGATAAAATATGCCCAGGCAAAGACCACAAGTCCGCTTGCCAGTAGGTTCCCCGGCAACCAGTTAGTGCGGCCGAAGGGCTTGTATACCTTACCCAGTGCTTCCTGCAGAACGAATCGTGCAATGCGTGTTCCGGCATCAATGGTGGTCAGTATGAATAATGCTTCGAACATTATGGCAAAGTGGTACCAGTATGACATCAGCCCTGACATCCCGGGTATCGAAGAAAATATCTGTGCCATACCAACGGCAAGGGAGACAGCGCCTCCCGTACGGCCTACAATCTTCTCTCCCACTTCGTTTGACAGTGTCTGAATATTTGAGTCATTAAATCCCATTGCCTGAAGTTGTGGCAGAAGATGCTGAAATTTTTCAGGTGAGACATTGATCATAAAGTAGTCTCTTGGGAGGAGGCTGGCGGCAGCCACAAGTGCAAGTATACTGACAAGTCCTTCAATAAGCATTGAACCGACTGCAATAAATTTAATATCCTTTTCACTCATCAGCATCTTAGGTGTGGTTCCGGAGCTTACGAGCGAGTGAAATCCCGAGACGGCACCGCAGGCTATTGTTATAAACAGGTACGGGAAAAGGGTTCCGGGTATTATCGGTCCACCTCCTTTTGTAAAGGGTGTGAAAGCCGGCATCTTCAGGTTCGGAGCTGCCACAATGATTCCTATAGCAAGCATGGCAACCACTGTAATCTTCATTATTGAACTAAGGTAATCACGGGGCGCCAGCAACAGCCATACAGGCAAAACAGATGCAAAGAAGCCATAAAAGGCAAGAAGAATAGTAAGCTGATGATGATTGAAAGTAAACCAGGTAGCAATAGGTGAGGTCGGTATAAAACGTCCGTAAATAACCGCCAGAACAAGCATAATAACTCCGAAAATGGTTGCTTCAGCTGTTTTCCCTTTTCTTACCTTTGTTATCCACATGCCCATGGTGAGGGCGATTGGTATTGTGGCAGCAATAGTGAATGTCCCCCATGAGCTTTCAGAAAGCGAGTTTACTACTACCAGCCCCAGTCCGGCGAGAGCAACAATAATTATTATGATAACTGCAACTGAAGTTGTGATACCACTCAGCTTGCTTATCTCTGTGCGGGCAATCTCAGCAATTGATTTTCCATCGTGTCTGGTTGAAGCGGTTAACAATACAAGGTCATGTACAGCTCCGGCCATAACGGCACCAATAAGCATCCACATAAACCCGGGGAAATAGCCAAACTGAACAGCCAGCACCGGGCCAACCAATGGTCCGGCACCGGCAATAGCTGCAAAATGATGCCCAAAGAGTACCCATTTATTTGTCGGGTAATAATTCTGTCCGTCATACAAACGATTGGCAGGAGTGACTCTTGTGGGGTCAAGCGTCAAAACCCTGGCACAGATAAAACTGAAATAAAAACGATAGGCCAGTGCAAAAATCACAATTGCACTTATCACCAGGTACATTGCATTCATAAAGCTTGCAGTTTAGAAAACAGATATATGAAACACCGAATTTAATGAATACTTCCAATATTATTTTCTGACAATTGTTTTTATTCATTTACTCTCTTTTGGAAGAGATCCGGACTGCAGTCCGTTGACTCAGTTTGCTGTTCATATTTACCTGCATAACAGGTATATTTGTACATAATTCTATAAAGATGAAGATAAAGTGTGCTGCCGCCTTTTTACTTTTCAGTTTACCCATTTTGGGGCAGGTGACATATAATGTTACTGTACCTGCCGGAACAAACGCGTGTTTTATTGCCGGTGAAATGACAGGATGGAACCAGATGCAGATGGAAAAACAAAGTGCAAATGTTTACACTCTGACAATTTCATGGGCGAATATCTCACAGCAGTATAAGTATTACAGTGGCCCGGCATGGAATTATTCAGAGACCACCGCATCAGGGGCAAACATATCCAACAGGAGCTATTCTGCAACTGATATAGTAGCAAAATGGGCTATTGTCTGGGACTTCACAAATAATTTTCCTCCCGCTGTTTCATCAGGAAATATTGTAAGGCACTGGTTCACTTCAGATCTGGTTGACGACAGGTACATTGATGTCTGGCTCCCGGAAGGCTATAACAGTTCTTATAAATATTCTGTCCTTTATATGCACGATGGCCAGATGCTGTTTGATCCTTCAAAGTCATGGAACGGCAAAGCCTGGGGAGTAGACAGCACCCTCGGTTCACTTATAGGCCTTGGAAGTATTGAAAGAACAATTGTTGTTGGCATCCATAATAATGGAAATAAAAGACATGCTGAGTACTTTCCCGAAAAGGTGATTAATAATATTCCTGAACCGCAGAAATCATCACTTGAATCACTTTTTTTCGGATCAACCAGGGCAGATGACTATCTCAGATTCATTGTAACAGAGCTAAAACCATTTATTGATGCCACCTATTCAACCTTTCCCGACCAGCAACATACATTTATTGCCGGATCAAGTATGGGTGGCCTGATTTCTTTATATGCTTTTTGTGAATACCCTGATATCTTTTCCCGTGCGGCTTGTCTTTCAAGTCACTGGATAGGCACATTTACCGATAATAAGCAGATACCTGATGCCCTGATCAGTTATCTAAGTCAGTGGTTGCCTTCGTCAGAAAACCGTAAGATCTATTTTGATCACGGGACAGCAGGGTTGGATGCTTATTATGGAAAATACCAGCTTCGCGTCGACAGTGTTCTGACAGCGAAAGGATATACTTCGTCAGCATTTATGTCGCCAGTCTTTGTGGGAGAGACACATGATGAAAATGCATGGAAAAAGAGATTTTACATACCATCCATTTTTATTCTTGCCAATATTTCAACAGATATTTCTGAAACAAATAAACAGAAAAGAATTTATGTGTACCCCAATCCGGTTTTAAACACACTTCATCTTGTAAACCCTGGAAATCTGAACAAAAATATCAGGATTTATAATCTCGCCGGGAGGATGTTTTACTGTCACAAACCGCTGAATGACACCATTGATGTGACAGGGTTGCCTGCCGGAATATATCTGCTTAAAATTGAAGACTCCGGTCTGGCTACAGTAGAATTCACAAAATGCAAATGAAAGACGACTCCGGTTCAAATGGCTTTGTGAACCGATCAGGTACTATAAACAACAGTCCGGCAATAATAATTTTTTCATGGAACTATGACAATCTTACTTTGATGAATGAAAAACAAAATAACCATGAAAAATTCAGATTCATTTATCACAGGTAAGAGAACGACCAGGTTCTGGTTGTTTTATTATGTCGGGCTGCTTTTATTAAGTGTCGGTTCGGCAATGTTAAAGAAGTATAATCAGGTGGGAAATGCCTTTGATCCGACCGCTTTAGTAGTGTTTTTTGTAATTTTCTTTTTAGGAGCAACCGGAGGGCACCTAAGTATTTTCATGATCAGAAAGGCAGCTGCCTATGACCACAAATTATTAAGCAAAAGGATTTTGCCTGCCTTGATATTTTATTATATCGCGCTTTTTCTCCTGGCAAATTTTGCTGTAAGCCTTGGCGTTTTTGGCTGGTTTCTTTGTACCGGAAAGGATTTATCGGGTTTTTTCCCTCAATTGTTCAGGAATGAATTACCCTACGCTAACGTCAGTTTATTCAAATGGGTACTCTTCTTCACTTTAGTGCTCTTTTATATCCTCTGGCAAAAATCGGCCAGGCGCGAGCAATCATTAATTGAGGCAAACCTTAAGTACAGGTATAATACCCTCAAATCGCAGCTGAATCCGCACTTCCTGTTCAACAGCCTCAATACGCTTTCAGAAATGGTTTATACCGATGCCAAAAAAGCCGATAATTATATACAGAAGCTGTCACACATTTATAGATATATACTTGAAAATGATGAGACAGACTTTGTTCCCCTTACTGATGAGCTCATGTTTGTGGAAGAGTATTTCGCCCTGCAGAAAGAAAGGGATAATGGAAAGATATCATTAAATATTGATGTTCAGAACCCGCATTTGTACAAGATAATTCCGGTCTCACTGCAGCTGCTTACTGAAAATGCACTGAAGCATAACTCCATGTCTGAGGAAAGTCCGCTTACAATTAATATCTTTGGTAATGATGACATGATTGTGGTATCAAATGTCTTACAGAGAAAGAATGTAGTTGAAAGTCCCACCCGTACCGGATTATCAAATCTGAACGAGAGGGTAAAGCTGATTATGAACAGGGAGCTCATTGTGACAGAGGAGAATAAACAATTTATTGTTAAGATTCCGGTTATTAAGATCTGAAATGAAAGTTCTTATAGTTGAAGATGAGAAGCCGGCTTCGCAGAAGCTTATCCGGTTGCTGGAGGAAGTCGAGCCTGGAATCATTATTCTTGATGTGGTGAGCTCAATAGCGGGAGCAACAAACTGGCTTGTCAGCAACCAGCAACCGGATCTGATATTTATGGACATACAGCTTGAAGACGGTATCTGCTTCGAAATATTTGAAAAATGCACAATTAAGACTCCGGTAATATTTACAACTGCATACGATGAATTTTCACTTAAGGCGTTTAAGGTAAACAGTGTTGATTATCTTTTAAAACCTATTGAACCCGGGGAGCTCAGGAAAGCAATCGGTAAATTCAGAGAGATTCATGATCGGAAAATTGATTTTCAGAAAATTGAATCGATTATAAGCCAGCTTCAGCCTAAAACCAAGGAACGGTTTCTTGTCAGGACAGGAGAGCACTACAGGTCGGTGCCAGTATCTGATATCAATTGTTTCTTTATTAAGGAGAAATGCAACTTCATGAATGTAAACGAAGGGAGAATATATGCAGTTGACTATTCGCTCGACAAAATAGAACAGATGATTAATGAAGTGATGTTTTTCAGGGTCAACCGTAATGTAATTGTAAACTTCTCCTCCATTTGTGATATTATTGCATACTCATCCAGCAGGCTTAAGATAATAATGGAAAAATGGAAAGAACCAGATGAAATTATAGTAAGCCGTGAGCGGGTAAATGATTTCAAGAAGTGGATTGACAGATAAACATAAGTTATGGATACTGATTTTACCGAAAGTGAAACATTTGAAAGGATTGATTTCAGAGCCAAACCTCTGAAAAAAGGAGAGTATGAAGAATGCATTTTTAGTGAATGTGACTTTTCAGACTCAGATCTTTCAGATATTAAATTCATTGAGTGTGAATTTGTGAGCTGCAATCTCAGTCTTGTGAAACTGACAGGGACTTTGCTCATTGACACCCGATTTAAAGACTGCAAGATGCTGGGGCTCCATTTTGACGATTGCAGTGAAGCAGGCCTTTCATTTATGTTTGAGAACTGCAATCTGAGCCACTGTTCATTCTTTAAAAGAAATCTCAAAAAAACAACCTTTAGAAACTCAAAACTGGAAGAGGCTGATTTTACAGAGACTGTCCTGTCGGGGTCCCTCTTTGACGGCTGCGACCTGACCAGTGCAACATTTGATGACACCAACCTCGAAAAAGTTGATTTCCGTACCTCAGTAAATTATTCCATAGACCCTGAAAAAAACTATGTCAGGAATGCAAAATTTTCACTTCAGGGTATAAAAGGACTATTGGGAAAATATGATATAGATATTGATGATTAGTCTGAAGAGTATGAGAGACGATCGAATAATAGATATCTGAAATCTGGGAAGAAAAGAGGAACGAGGGAAGAGCAAAAACAGTTTTAAATAATAGAAATTGCCATGAAAGTTTTATTGATAAATGGAAGCCCAAACAGGAATGGGTGCACTAACTATGTACTTCTGGAGGCTGCTAAGGAGTTGAAGGTAGCAAACATTGAAACTGAAATATTTCATATAGGCAATAAACCGATAAGAGGCTGCACCGCTTGCAAAAAGTGCCACACAGAAAGAAACAAATGTGTTTTTAATGATGATATTGTGAATGTCATCATTGAAAAATCGTTCCATTGCGACGGCCTTATAATCGGGTCTCCCGTATATTATGCATCAGCAAACGGGGCTTTGGTAGCAACACTTGACAGGGTCTTCTATGCAGGAAATGGGTTTGAGTACAAACCGGGAGCCTGTGTTGTATCTGCACGTCGGGCAGGCACAACAGCAACTATAGATCAGCTTAACAAGTATTTCCTGATATCAAACATGCCGATAGTTCCTTCTCAATACTGGACAATGGTCCATGGTAATAATCCTGACGAAGTAAAACAGGACCTTGAAGGACTGCAGATAGTGAGAACCATGGCCAGAAACATGGCATGGTTACTTAAAAGTATCGAGGCTGGCAAAGAAAAAGGAATATCATATCCCCAACCTGAAGAGAGGGCAAGAACAAATTTCATCAGATGACAACCTTTTTTACAAGGAACTNTGAGAGTAATTCAGAATAAGCTATTGGTTTAAAAAAGATTTGCTTCGGCTAAAAAAGATGTAACTTGCAGAGAAAATTGTACTGATTATTAAATATTTATACCTATGGATAAACTATTTAATATTGGTATTTACAAAAAGATCCTTGTGATGCTGTTGCTTATGACAAGCGTCTGTTCATCAGCTCAGAAGAACACTTTTAAAAACGGCAGGGCATTAAATTTTCCTTTCAGGAAATACGGAATCAGTATAGGTAACTCTCATGAGTTTAATGGTATCAGGGTAAATTTTGCAGATAAAAATGTAAAGAGAATAAACGGACTGAATATAACCCTATGGCCAGACAGAACCTATACTTTTAGGCAGTTCATTGATAATGATACTCTTGACTATAAATCCATAGTAAACGGAATAGATATAGGTGTTTTGCCAATTGCCGGATCAATGCAGCCTTTAAATATTGGATTGCTGGGTGTTATTACCGCACCTGATAATCTGAACGGTCTCTCGGTTGGAGGAATTACAGTTGTTTCCGGCGGAAATATCAATGGCATCTCTTTAAGTGCGGTTTGCACACAGGCCCGGGTGTTAAATGGCATTAATCTTTCGGGGCTTCTGGTTGGCGGTGTCAGTGGCGTTAATGGATTGGCTATAGGAGGTCTGGCTGTCAGCTCAGATCGCTCAGATATCAACGGAATTGCAATATCTCCTCTCTTTCTATACTGCGGGGGAGACTGCAAAGGAATTGGCATTGGAGGCATCTTCCTTAAATCCGGCAATTTTGAAGGACTGTCTGTTGGATGTGTAAATATTACGAATCAAATGACAGGGATCTCTGTTGGCCTGTTCAACAAATCAAAGAAGCTCCGGGGAATACAGTTGGGGATATTGAATTATGCGGCTAACAACCCGAAATGGTTAAGAATGCTTCCTGTAATTAATCTGCATACCGGCAAAAACTAGCACTCCATTCTCGGGCTCAATTAATAAAACAAGACATTTTTGTCCTGTTATGATGAACATTGGTTTCCCTAAAGCGCTTCCCCCCGGAGAGGCTTTATTTGTTTTATGAAAATTTTTATTACCGTATCGCAATAAAAATCATTTGGAAAGATGTTGCCCTGTTATAAAAAAGAAGCAGCATTGAAGAGACTGATTGGTATTATCAGCCCTGCAATATCTGCTTCAGGTAAATGCCTAAAAAGTTAAACCAAAGACAAAGAATATATCCTTTGCATCCGGATTGAGAATGAAAGCTGCCGATACAGGCAGAGATGTCTTTTCTGAAATTACCAGGTCACGTGTGGCTTTAAATCCCAGGTTTACCACTGAAGCTTTATCAGCATAGAAACCCTTTGCGACAGTCCCGCCCAGAAAATATGACATGGTATTCTCTCCTAATGCGTGCTGATATCCTAATTCAAGATATGTTGAATAGTAGTTCTTATTGTTCTCATTCCTGTCATTCCCATAAAAGAATGTTGCCACAGTAAGCGAGAGTGGAAAGTTATCAGTCCCGTTAAAGGTAATTTGTCCTTCAATGGAGTGGGGTGTTATAATAGTATCCCTGTCTTTATATTGAAAATAATTGCTGAATGACATATCAGTTTCATCTTCATTATAATAATCACTTACTGTGAAAGTAAAAGCGCCCATATTATATGACAGATACAGGTCAGCCTCAGCATAAGGGTTTGATAGAGCATATGAGCCCCATGCGCCGAGGGTCAGGTTCTTATAAGTTACAGATGCATATGGCTGAATATTGGCATTCAGGCTCAGTGGCAGTCCTCTCCAGATATAACGGCTTACAAGATCTGCATTAAAACTGAAAGACGGGACTTGAACAGAATCATGTACAGGAACGAGAGGGCTTGATGTTTGTGCGGTAATTACTCCAGAGAACAGAGACCAGGCTAAAAAGCATGTGACAAGTACTTTCGGTTTTTTCATCTCCCTTTGTGTTATTTATTCTCAAGGCAAGATATAAAATTAATGCATGTTGGCAATTCTTGATGACACTATCTCAGCAGCCCCTGAACCCAGGAACACAGTAAGTCCTTTTTTCATTTCAGCTGCGAGAATAGGCAGGTTGCTCAGTTTAATTGAATCCTCCTTTATTCCGAGCCTCGCGGTATTTGATTTAATAATACTTTTTGACATCAAATCACCAACCATTGGCGCTAAAATTTCATAAATCTTTTGCGCATATTCATTTGTATAGGTACTCATTTTTCACTTCCATTAAATGATTCTAATAATTCTACTTGATATACTGCTGCCAGAGCAATAAGGATGTATCCGATATTCCATCCAAGGTCAATCGGATTTCCACTCCCATATTTACCCAGCCAGTCAAGGTAAGAGTAAAGAAGGTCAGCTACCGTAAAAAGCAGAAACCCAAAGGCAAGGTATTTCCATGGCTTTGAAATGGCTACCCTGCCAAACAAATGTGTTATGTACATCAGCAGTACAGCCGGGATCACAATAAACAGGTCTCCAACAGGATAGAACATGTAAAAGAATTTAACAAGACCTGATGATTCCGGATCTTTGAAAATAGGAATCAGTAGAAAATAGAATACTAAAGAAAGTATAATCAGTATAAACGGCGCCACACAACAGTATAATTTAAAATGACCCACAGGTAATCCGCTTTTCAGGTAACCGACAAACATCATTATCAGACCCGCAAAGACAGGAATATAACCGGCTGCCCAAAAATAATCTGCCACTGTCGGGAAGGCAGTGTCCATGTTAACCTGCAGAAATAATTCAAGCACTCCATAAATTATCTCTGCAATAAAATAAAATCCAATGCCTGATAATATCATCAGCCATGAAATCTTTGTAAAATCCCATTGCTGAAACTTCCGTACCGTCTTAAAAAGACAATAAACTGAAATGCCTGAACAAATTACCGGTAACGAATCACTTATGTACTGAAGCACTTTATCTCCTCCCGGATGGGCAAGATAAAAAACAAGATTAATGAACACTATGATACCTAAAAGTAGCCAGAGTTTCTTCGACTTTTTCATAAAATAACCTCCTTTTAATATTTAAACAGACTGGTGCTGTAATAGCACAATTATTGCATAGCAGACTTAACTAAATCAAATTTAATAAAAAGGTTAATAACAAGCCATCCATATTTTGATATTTTTCATTTGCCCGCATTATTAATATTTCAGTATATTTAGGCAAGCAATTAAATTGAACAGCCTATTGATTCTAACTGTACATGAGAAAGGTCTTGTTTTTACTTTTCCTGCTCATCAGCAGTTTTGCTGTTAAAGGTTATTCTCAATACAATGATGTCGGTGATTTCATTGTGATTGATTATAGTTTTGGTGGCAGAGCTCCGGATAAAGTCTGTTTCGATGATACCAAAAAGTATCTGGAGAGCATAGGTAGTGCTTCCGATAGCTCCGGAGTAAAAAAATTCCTCAGAGAAAATATTCATAAGATAATCGTCAATGGAGACAAAGGTCTTTTTGAACTGCTCTTCAGTAACGAGAACTACTACGAAGAGTCACTTTCTTTTCTGAAGTGGATCGGAGCCGATGTAAACAAACCTTTTTACTTTCTTAAAAGTGTTCTCAACTTTGCTGATACATATTATTTGTCTGGTGATAACAGCTTTGACTATTATGGCTGGGGTAGCCTGACCCCTATGTACCCGCTTGACTATCTTTATTTTAAAAAATACCGATGCTTCCCGTACATTGATACCAAAAGCGTATTCTCCTATAACCTGGAAGTATCTAACTATATCAACTTCACTAAAGAATTCAAAGCAATACATTCTGCATCATTCGATCAGATGAAATCAAATCTTATCTCTTCCTACAAAAAAGAAATCGAAAGAACAGATTTCAGAAACAGAACAATGGAAAATGATATTAATGGCAGCTATAAAGAGACCATTATCAGAAGCATGAAAAAAGGTAACAATATTATATGCGCCCTGAGACAATCAAGCTACCTTAATCTTTTTCCTGACGACCGCACCGATGATGTTGTGATAACATATTACACAAATAGCCTGATAAATAAAAAAGCAACAAGGAAAAAGACCACCAGGGACAACTTCAAAACAACCACCTCTGATTTTATAGAGGTTGAGTATGATAACAACCTGCTTCCTAAACAGATTGCTTCAACAAAGAATTACTACGACAGTCAGAATAATTTCAACGACAATTTTTTTGGTTTCGATTGCTGGGGCTATAATCTTAATTATGAGGAAGGACTTCTCAACGGGACTTCTTACATCTATGGTTATATAAACAATCAGAATGTTTATTTTTCAGTTGAATATATAGAAAATGAAAGGGTTGAGGGGTCAGAAGTTTTTTATAATGCTGACGGCACAAAAAATGATCAGCTGAACTATGTTGCGAAGGCCAGAAGTACATTTATGAAAGCCACTGAAGCACTGACTAGACCAGGTGCTGGCAAAAGATCCGCAGCAATTCTCTTTAAAGAGGCTTTCGCGGTGGCAGATAAAATAACAAACGAGTTTTTACCTCTATACAATGCAAGAGGTATTTATAAGGACAAGAAGTCAGCGGGAGTATATCCTTCTCTTCTTCCACCCAGGGGGTTCATGGAGGATTGCCTTAAAAAAGGATATATCTCAGGCTGGTAGCGCCTCATCGGGCAACCCTGATTCATAATGGCAATGATTTCCTGCTTCTTTAAATAATAAAGAACCATAAGCGGATAAAATGTAAATTTGGGATGAAAAGGTCAACAAAAATAAACCATTTTATTCTGAAGAGATGATAACAACACTTGGTTCAGCAGGTTTCCCCACACCTTTGAATTATTCAATTGATGACAGGTTGAAGATTCCGGCATCAATAAAATTCATTCCCGGGGAAAAACACGATGGTGGTCTTATGTTTGAGATGGCTGGTCCACGGTCACGTCTTTTCTTCGATCCGGCAACGGTAAAGGCAGGAATTGTAACCTGTGGCGGTTTGTGTCCCGGACTGAATAACGTTATACGCTCCATTTTCCTTGAATTGTATTTCATTTACGGTGTAAAGGAAATAACAGGATTCAGGTATGGTTACAAAGGACTTGACCCGGCTAATGATATTGAACCGGTACATCTTACTCATAACCGTATAAAAAACATTCACCGCGAAGGCGGTACAATTTTAGGCACATCAAGGGGTCCGGTAAACATTTCAGCAGCAGTTGACAATCTTATTAAGCTGGGTATAAATATGCTGTTTACAATTGGTGGCGATGGAACTCAGAGAGGAGGTTATGAACTTTTCAAAGAGGCACAGCGGCGAGGATACTCACTGGCTGTGGTCGGCATCCCGAAGACCATCGATAATGATGTCCCTTTTGTGACACGTACATTTGGATACCTGACTGCTGTTGAAGAGTCATGCAAGGTAATAGGTAACGCTCATGTTGAAGCTTCAAGTGTTGAAAACGGCATCAGCATAGTAAAACTGATGGGGCGCAATGCAGGGTTTATTGCCATTGGAGCTACGGTTGCAAATCAGGATGTAAATTTTGTATTAATACCAGAGGTGCCATTTTCATTAGACGGAGAGAACGGTTTTCTTCAGGCGCTGAAGAAAAGAATGAAGGAACGCAAACATGCCGTCATTGTTATCGCCGAAGGCGCCGGCCAGGATCTTCTCTCACATGGTGAAAAACAACACGATGCATCGGGCAATGTGATTCTCAACGACATAGGCACTTTTCTGAAAATGCAGATTGAGAGATTCTTCAGGGAAGAAGATATACCTGTAACAATCAGATATTTTGACCCAAGCTATTCTATACGCAGCTGCCCGGCCGATGCTGAAGACTCAATTTTGTGTGACCTCTTTGCACGTAATGCCGTTCATGCCGCCATGGCTGGTAAAACAGGCCTTGTGATTGGTTACCTCCACGACACATTCATACATATACCTGTTGAGTTGTTGCCAAACAGAATCAAAAATATTGACCTCTCAGGATGGGAATGGAGGTCAGCGCTCGCTGCAACAGGCCAGCAGGAGAGGTTTAAATAAAGAGCTCCGGGGTGACGCACTGTTCATTGAAAGTTCATAAAATGGCTTTTTTATTTGCGTGGAAATTAGTAAATTAGCATTATTCCGTTTCCGGGAAAAATGGTTGATCACCATGAGAGGGAAAACAGAAAACAACCCACAGCTAAACATTTACCTTGTCCCTTTGGTAAATGTTATAAACATGAAACATGCTCTGGTTGATTTATCTCATAAAATTGACTGGGATGCAATTGAAAAGGATTTTATGATCTACTATGCCGGGACAGGTCGCCCGGCAGTGCCGGTAAGGAAAATAGTGGGATCTATGCTCCTGAAACATTTTTACAATTCATCAGATGAGGTGTTTTTAACAAGATGGATTGAAAATCCATACTGGCAATATTTCTGTGGAGAGACTTATTTTCAGTTTATAAAGCCTTTTGATCAAAGTGAATTCGGGCACTTTCGTAAAAGAATAGGAAAGGAAGGAATTGAGAAACTAACCGTTCTGTTTTCTGAGATCATTGAAAAGGAGAATCTCAATATCAGGAAAGGGCACAGGCTGACACCTGACAAGATGCTCATGGAACAAAACGTTCATGTAAAATCTCTGTGGTTATTAAAGGTTCTGGGACAAGCACAAAACCTTAAGTCTATCCTTGCTAAAAGATAGGCTGCACAACTTTAAGCCCACCATGCAGCCATAACCAGTCCTATCTGCCTGCTTCCCTCAGAAAATCGTCCAATCCGGCTAGAACATGATCAGCAATCCTGTCGAGGAACTTGTCATCCATCAGCTTCATCTCGTCTTCAGGGTACGACATAAAAGCAACTTCAATCAATGCATTCACAAACTCAGTGGGGCTGTTAAGTGTAAAATTAAAAGATCCCGTATTGCCATTCTCAGATAACCCGCATTTGAGGAGCTCATTATACATGCATACTGACAGTGGTCTGAATCCTATATATTTATAATATGTACTTACACCTTTTGATGCAAGAGGATCCGAATTACCTATTGAGTTATTATGTATGCTCAGCAGAATATCGGGGTTTTTTGGCACCAGCGAAAGCCACCTGTCTATAGTGTAAATGTCAGAATCGTCGGAGCGTGTCAGAATAACCTTCGCTCCTCTTTTCTCCAGCGCTTTTTTGATTTTCTCAACTATCTGAAGATTCACATTTTTTTCTAGCAATCCGGTAGAGCCCCACGCTCCATCCGAACTACCTCCATGCCCTGCATCAAGAGCAATGGTCAAATCAGAAAGCTTAAGCTTCTCCGGCTGATGTTTGACCCTGACAACCAGGTACCTGTTCTCATAATAAACCGAATAACCCCATGCCTGTTTGTGGTTCAGTTCAATAATGACCCTCAGCACATCATGTGATACCTGACGGTAATAAACATTCTTAACCTCTTTTGCCGAATTAAGCTGAGTGATCCAGTTAGTATTGGAAGTCACCCCGTAAATATCCAGCTCTATTCTGTCCGGATTAATCTCCAGGTTTGAAGTATAAGGAACTCTTTCAGGGATATACATCTTCACATAATCGAAGTCATCGTTCCCTGAAATCATAAAGCTGCTGCTGAGAACCGGAACAGGCAAGATATATCCTTCGGGAAGAAGGGCGATGTTTGTTTTGTTTATCCAGGCAATTTCACCATCAGCCAACCGTACACGGTCCATGTCACCTGTTCTGCCGGTTACCTTTACTACAACAGCTGTATCGAGGTAACCGAACTTGGCACCCCCAAGGCGGTCAGTACCCAAGCCCATATACAGAGCCGGCATTTTCCCGGTGGTAAGTGCAAACCTGTTAAATTCACGGCTGTTGATACTTAATAGCGATTTGCTTGTGGCAGTTGTCTTTTCTCCTTCAGAATTTGTCATTTCGGCTTTGACACCTGCAAGCTTAAAAGTATCAGTTGCAGATATAATGTATTGTCCCTGATAAATACCAGCTACACCTCCTGTTACACTGTCAGGCAGCTCAAACAATCTTTTACCCTCAACCCTGACGATGTTTCCGGGCTGGGCTTTGACTTTTACACTGACCACATCTCCTGTAACAAGACATTGATCCTGATCAGGGACCAGACGTACATAGTCAATGGCAAACCCGGTTGTAGTCTTCTCAGGCACAGGAACGTTACACTCAACCCAAATTGTTTTAGAAGCAATGCCATGTTCAGGATTTTCAGATACAAGATCGACTTTGTTCAGCCCCGGCTTGTATTCAAGGAACACAGCAAATGCTCCTGACGGATATACCTTTATTGGTGTGTTATTTATTTTCAGAACACTCCCGGGAAGCGTAGATCCGCTGTAGCGTAATTTCACTCCCTGAATCCTTGCCGTATCCCCATCTGTATCAACCAGACGGATAAAGTTCCCCTGCGAAAACGAGAGCAATGGAACAAACAGAAATGCCGACAGTAACAACAGTTTGCTGATTTTTATACTTCTTTTCATAACTGGCAATTTGAAATACGATAAATACTGTTCAGTCTCTATGCCTGAAAACAGGCTGTCAATGTAGTTAATTCGCCTTTACTAATTTCAGTTGAACTGTGAATTATTGTTAATCGCGGTTAAAATAACCAGAGGTTGGTAAATGTATATTTTTATGCTTTTTGCATATTAATATGCTATTTGTGTATAAAAAAGATATTTTTGCTATCATTTCTCAATTTTTTACTTCAAATGTAAATACTATGAATAAGCAAATTCAGGAAATTGCCGAGAGACTGCGCGGGTTGCGTGAGTTACTGGATATCTCTGCCGGAGAAATGGCAGAGGTGTGCCATGTTTCAGCTGAGGAATATTCAGGTTATGAAAGCGGGGAAAATGACATTCCGGTAAGTGCTCTGCAAAATATTTCCAAGACATATAAGGTTGAACTCACCGCTCTTCTTTTTGGAGCGGAGCCCCACATGAAAGCCTTTTACCTCACACGGGCGGGCCAGGGGACTGCCATGGAACGTACCAGGGCATACAAATATCAGTCTCTTGCGGCAGGTTTTGTCGGTCGCAAGGCCGATCCGTTTATTGTAACTGTTGAGCCGGCAGATGAAACCACTCCAATGCATCTCAACAGCCACAACGGGCACGAATTCAATTATGTCCTTGAAGGCAGCATGCTCCTGAGCATTGACGGCCATGAGCTGACACTTAACAAAGGAGACAGCCTTTACTTTGACTCCACTCGTCCGCATGGGATGAAGGCTCTGAACGGTAAGACAGTAAGATTTCTTGCTGTCATTTTCTGAAACAGTTTTAACATTCAACAACGAGATAAAGAGATGATAGAAAAATATCTGAGACAGACCAAATTCAGGGATTTTGATGATTTTAAAGCAAACTACAAGCTGATAGTACCAAAGGATTTTAATTTCGCCTATGATGTTGTTGATAGCTGGGCGTCGATAAATCCGGATAAGAGAGCTCTTTTATGGACCAATGATAAAGGAGAGTGCCGGTCCTATACTTTTGGAGAGATGAAGGAAATATCTGATCGTACTGCAGAATACTTCTCTTCACTTGGGATAAGGAAAGGCGACATGGTTATGGCGATCCTCAAGCGCAGGGCTGAGTTCTGGTTTACCATAATCGCCCTTCATAAGATAGGTGCCGTTATTATTCCGGCCACTCATCTGCTGACAAAAAAGGATATTGTATACAGAAACAATGCGGCCGATATTAAAGCAATAATCTGCGATGGCGATGATCTTATAATCAGAAATATTAACGAAGCACTGCCTGAATCTCCAACGGTTAAAAAGCTGATTTCAATAGGACCTTCCGTCCCTGAAAACTGGGAAGATTTTCATAAAGGTATAGCCGCATCCCGTCCGTTTAAGAGACCATCTGTGCCCACAAAGAACAGTGATCCTCTTATAGTCAGTTTTACCTCAGGTACTACCGGAGATCCAAAGATGGTAATGCTCGATAGTGTGTATCCCCTGGCTCATATCATAACAGCCAGCTACTGGCACAATCTCAGGGAAGACAGTATCCATCTCACCATTGCCGACACCGGCTGGCTTAAAGCTGTTTGGGGTAAACTCTATGGACAGTGGATTGCAGGAGCAACAGTCTTTGTCTATGACCATGAGAAGTTTTCTCCTGCCGAGATGCTTGCCATTCTGTCAAAGCATAAGGTCACGTCGCTGTGTGCTCCACCAACTATATTCCGTTTCCTCATTCGAGAAGACCTTTCCAGATATGATCTTTCAAGTCTTGAATGGTGCACCATAGCCGGAGAAGCACTCAACCCTGCGGTATATGAGCAGTTCTACAAGCTGACAGGCATAAAGCTCAGGGAAGGTTATGGCCAAAGCGAAACAACTGTTGCAGTAGTGACATCGCCATGGACAGAGCCAAAACCCGGGTCAATGGGCCTGCCGAGCCCCCAGTACGATGTCGATCTTCTCACGCCCGACGGCCGGTCGGCTGAGGCAGGCGAGCAGGGACAGATAGTCATACGCTACGGGGAAAAATACCCGGTAGGCCTGTTCAAAGGTTATTACCGTAACCAGAAGCTCACCAGCGAAGCAATGAAAAACGGGATCTACTACACAGGCGACCTGGCATGGAAAGACGAGGATGGATATTTCTGGTTTGTGGGAAGGGCTGACGATGTGATAAAGAGTTCGGGATACCGTATCGGTCCATTCGAAGTTGAAAGTGCACTTATGACCCACCCGGCAGTTGTTGAGTGTGCAATAACAGGCGTACCTGACGAGATCCGGGGCCAGGTGGTGAAAGCAACCGTTATCCTTGCCAGAGACTATAAAGAGAAGGCAGGTGAAGCATTGGTAAAGGAGCTGCAGGATCATGTGAAACAGGTTACAGCACCCTATAAATATCCCCGCATAATTGAATTTGTAGACGAACTTCCAAAGACAATCAGCGGGAAAATACGACGCGTTGAAATACGCCAGAGAGACAATAAATAATCTGACAACAGTAAAGACACACCTCCAATTTCTTTTTCCGTTTCCTGAAATGATTTTAATACTTTTGGACTGGAAAAAGAGAATATAAAATGGCTGACTTTACAAGCTGCAACATCTCAATGGTGTCTGTTCATCATGTGGGGAACAAGACAAATGAAGAAGATCTGGTAATTTCAAAATCGCCCCTGGAGATCTCTGATGTGAGACTCAGACAGATAATGCTGAAGTTCTTTACTCAGCCATTTACAGCAAATGAGTATTACAACTTCACCTTCTCAAATGAAGATTTTCACCTAAATCCCATATATAATTTTGCTCTTCAGATTTTTGATGATCAGGCCTGTTTCCATCAGAATACAGTAAATATAGCAAAGCATCTGTATGAGGTATCTGAGCATCCCCAGATTAAATCGGGCGATTTGTTTGTAGTGCATTTTACTCAGATTCAGACTGGTGGCGATTTAACCGAAGCGGTAGGCATCTTCAAATCAGAAAACAAACACCCCTTTCTGAAGGTAACTGCTTTATCTGATGACTTGCAGCTCTGCTGCGATGACGGCATCAACATAGATAAGATGGACAAAGGATGTCTGATCCTGAATCAAAAAAGAGAACAGGGCTTCAGAGTCAGCATAATTGACAAGTCAAATAAATCAGTTGAGGCAAGGTACTGGAGAGACAATTTTCTTCAGCTGAGACCATGCAGTGATGACTTCCATTACACCAAAGACTTCATGTCAATCACAAAAGACTTCGTCACAAAGTTCCTTCCTGAAGATCTGGGAAAGGACCGTACCGAACAGATTGATCTGTTGAACCGCTCGGCTGAATATTTCAAGACCCAGGAGAGATTCAATATTAACGAATTCGAAAATTCAGTACTCCAGGAAAAAGTTATAATTGAGTCGTTCAGAGCTTTTGACGAGAACTTCAGAGATGAGAAAAACATCAATATGCCGGATAGTTTTGGTATAAATCAATCGGCTGTAAAAAAACAGGTAAAAGTATTTAAGAGTGTATTGAAACTCGACAGAAATTTCCACATTTACATTCATGGAAACAGGGAATTGATAGAGAGGGGCGTGGATGAGAACGGAAGAAAGTATTACAAGATATTCTATGATAACGAAGAATAAATATCTTTACTTTCGCTCAAATAAAATGAATGGGTATGAAACTCTGGGATTTTTTATATGACCATCTAGCCGGCAGTCAGAAAGTATTTCTTATTGTGGTTATTGATACAGAAGGTAGCAGTCCGGGGCGGGTCGGATTTAAAATGGCCGTTTCTGAGAGTGGTGATTTCATTGGCTCTATCGGAGGTGGAATAATGGAATTCAACATGGTTGAACTGGCACGCAGGATGCTGGGAGAAAATAAATTTGAGGTTATTATAAGGCGCCAGGTTCATAATCCGGAGTCAGAGCATGATAAATCGGGGATGATATGTTCCGGAGAGCAGACGCAGGTTTTTATCCCTTTGTCACAATCTGATTTTGAAACACTTACTCAGCTGCGCCATAGTATCAGTAACGGGGAGAAGGGTTTAATAACCATTTCAAAAAAAGGGTTGAATTTTATTAAAGACGCCGTACAGGAAAAACAAATCATCTCTGATTTCTATGACACAGACAGTTGGAACTACTCTGAACAGATTGGTCTGACTGACACTGTATATATTTTCGGAGCAGGGCACATCAGTCTTCCTCTCAGTCAGATACTTAGGATGCTTAACTTCCGCGTTGCTGTATTCGATGACCGCACTGATCTTTCAACCTTTGATGCCAACTCATTTGCACATAAGAAAGAGATTGTCGACTTCACTAATGTTGCCGACAGGGTTCCGGAAGGCAATAACAGTTATGTGGCTATAATGACCTTCGGACATAAATCGGATGGTATCGTGCTGCGACAGATGCTTCCAAAAAAACTGAAATATCTCGGGATGATAGGCAGTAAAAGCAAGGTGAGTGTTCTTTTTGATAATCTCCGTCAGGAAGGGTTTTCTGATGAAAGCCTGTCAGGGGTTAACTCCCCCATCGGGTTAATTAACGGCAACCAGACACCTGAAGAGATAGCTGTAAGCATAGCTGCAAAGATAATACAGGTGAGAAACAGCTAAATACAACCCCTCTCCCGGCCTCTCCCCTAAAGGGGCGAGGAGAACTTCTCAGGAAGACCTCCTCTCGACTTTTATCTTTCGCCTTTTGTCTTTTATCTTTTGATTTATCTTTCGCCTTTTGTCTTTTATCTTTCTTTGTTAACTTAGCCCGATGGTAACCTTCATATTAAATAATAAGCTAATCACTACTGACCAGCCAACCGGAAGTTCTTTACTTGATTACATAAGGTATGAAGCAGGGCTCACTGGTACCAAAATAGGTTGCCGTGAGGGTGACTGTGGCGCCTGCACTGTTCTTGCAGGCACTCTTGAAGATGGCCTGGTCACATATAAAAGCATCGTTTCGTGTCTCACACCGCTTGTCAATGTCAATGGCAAACATATAGTCACCATTGAAGGCATAAATACAGAAAAACTCTCACCGGTTCAGCATGCTTTCCTGGATAATGCCGCCACTCAATGTGGCTTCTGCACTCCGGGCTTTGTTATGTCGCTCACAGGCGAAGCATTGTCGGCGAGAAAAACAACAAAGGAGACTGCAGTTAGTGCCGTGAGCGGAAATATATGCAGATGTACAGGTTATAAGTCGATTGAAAGAGCCGCAGAGGCAATTGCAGAGGTATTGAAAAATAAAGAAACAAAAGACCCTGTGGGTTGGCTTACCAGACAGGAATATCTGCCGGAATACTTTCTCTCGGTTCCCCAAAGGCTGAGTGACCTTAAGAGTAAACCGGATATTGTAAAAGGCGAATCCTTAATTGCAGGTGGCACTGACCTGATGGTTCAGAAAGCCGAGCAACTGGCTGAAAAGAATCTATTGTCATTCAGTGAAATGGATGAACTAAAAGGTATCTGTTTTGAAAATGGAGTATTAACCATTGGAGCTGCCACAACCCTGAATGAGGTTAAAAACTCCGAAGTACTTGCCGGGTTCATCCCAGGGATAGCAGCATATCTCGATCTTATAGCCTCAGAGCCTGTCCGTAATATGGCAACCGTAGCCGGGAACATCATCAACGCATCACCTATTGGCGATTTCACTATTATGCTTCTTGCCCTCGGTGCAGAGCTGGTTACCTGTGGTCCTGAAGGTTCCCGCTGCATACCTCTGAATGAGCTTTATGCCGGATATAAAAAACTCAATCTCCGGAAAGAGGAATATCTGAAGAGTATTTTGTTAAGACATCGCCCCTCTTTCTTTAGCTTCGAAAAAGTAAGCAAACGTACTCATCTCGATATTGCCAGCGTCAACAGTGCTTTATGCATTGATGCCGACGAAGAAGGGATAATTTCTTGCTCATTGTCAGCCGGAGGGGTTGCCCCTGTGCCTCTCTACCTCAAAAAGACAAGCGAATCTCTTTCAGGGATTACAGTATCTGCTGAAAACATAGGTAAGGCAGCCGGACTGTTACAGTGCGAAATATCTCCTATAAGTGATGTCCGTGGCAGTGAGAATTATAAAAGACTTCTTTTAAGACAGCTCTTTTTTGCCCACATGTTAAAAGCTTTCCCTGATAAATTAACTTTAAATGACCTGGTATGAATAATCTTGATTCCGAAAATCATATCAGAGGAAAGTCGGTCTATCTCGATGACATTCCTGAGGTTAAGGGAACGCTTCACGCCGCTGTGTTCGGATCGCCTGTTGCCCATGGAAGAATCTTAAAACTGGATATATCAAAAGCTGAGTCACTTGCGGGCGTTGAAAAGGTTTTTACATTTAAAGACATACCAGGAGAAAATGAGATAGGCGGTATTATAGCTGATGAGCCACTGTTTGCATGTGACAGCGTTCACTTCAGTGGTCAGGCTGTTGCGCTGGTTGTTGCTGACTGTGAACACACGGCAAGGAAGGCAGTAAGTCTCATTGAGCTTGTTACAGAACCTCTAGGTGTGATAACCGACCCACGTGTTGCAAAAGATAAGGGAGAGCTACTCTTCCCACCCCGCACCTTCAGACTGGGTAATATTACCGGGGCATGGGACAGATGTGATCACGTTTTTGAAGGGAAGACCGATACCGGAGCACAGGAGCATCTTTATATCGAGACACAGGGCGCCTATGCACTCCCGGCAGACAACAATTCACTGAAGGTATACTCCTCTACTCAGGGACCCACTGCAGTACAGAAGACTATTGCCAGGGTGCTTAGAATACCCATGAACCATATTGAGGTTGATGTGGCGCGTCTGGGTGGTGGCTTTGGCGGCAAAGAAGATCAGGCAACCGGCTTTGGTGTTATGGTTGCGCTGGCGGCACATCTGCTGCAACGCCCTGTTAAGCTTGCTCTTCACCGTATTGACGACATAAGGATGACAGGGAAACGGCATCCTTACAGCGCTGACTTCAGGATAGGCCTTTCCTCTGACCTCAAGATAATTGCCTTCCAGGCAACCCTCTATCAGAACGGAGGTGCAGCTACCGATCTGTCACCGGCAATACTGGAACGAACACTATTCCATTCAACAAATGCATATTTTATCCCAAATACGGAAATTACTGTTTACAGCTGCCGCACAAATCTTCCGCCCAATACAGCTTTCAGAGGCTTCGGAGCACCACAGGGCATGTTCGTTATTGAATCGGCCATTGCAAAAGCGGCTTCTGAGCTGAATATAACAGCACGCCAGATTCAGTATGCAAACCTGCTCAATGAGAATGATGAGTTTCAGTACGGGCAGATTGCAAAGGACACAAGGATAAGACAATGTTACGATACGCTTCTCAAAAGGCACAATATAGAAAAGATTGCAGAAGAGATATCTGTATTTAACTCATCAAGCCATACTGTCAAAAGAGGTCTGGCTTTGATGCCCGTCTGCTTCGGAATCTCTTTTACAAATACGACCATGAACCAGGCCAGGGCTCTGGTGCACATCTACCAGGATGGCAGCATAGGAATCAGCACAGGTGCCATTGAGATGGGCCAGGGTGTAAACACCAAACTTGCACAGGTGGCCGCCGCAGTTTTTTCTGTCAGCACAGACAGAGTGAAAATGGAGTCGACAAATACAACCCGTGTGGCAAATACCTCACCCACTGCAGCAAGCTCCGGTGCTGACCTTAATGGCAATGCACTCTTAATTGCATGCAACGGACTCCTGAAAAGGTTAAAAATTGTTGCAGCAAAAATGTGTGAATGCAGCGACAATGACGTTAAAATTGAAAATGAATTAATACTTAAAAACGGCATCTCCACAGGCATAACCTGGCAACAACTGATACACAAAGCTTTTCTGACCAGGATCAGTCTGACTGAAAACGGGCATTACTCCACCCCATATATTTACTTCGATAAAACCAAAGAGAAGGGCCATCCTTTTGCATATCATGTTTATGGAGCAGCTGCCGTCACCGTCACCCTCGACTGTATCAGAGGAATGTACACCATTGACCAGGCATTGATAGTTCATGATTTCGGAAGCAGTCTTAACCCGGTAATAGATAAAGGACAGATTGAAGGCGGCCTCATGCAGGGGATTGGCTGGATGACCATGGAGGAAGTCTCTTATAATAATGACGGCCGGTTGTTGTCAAACAGCCTCTCCACATACAAAGTACCTGATATTTATTCTGCCCCGAAGTTTGTTGATATCCATGCACTGGAGACTGAAGGCCCTGAACTGGCCATAATGAAGTCTAAAGCTGTGGGTGAACCGCCATTCATGTATGGCATTGGAGCCTATTTTGCCCTGCAAAACGCAATAAAGGCATTCAACAAAGGTTATGTGCTTGATTTTGACGCACCCCTTACTCCCGAAAAGGTGCTTATGAGATTGTACACCTAATCAGTCCCGAAGTTATCTTTTCAAATGGTCCTTTTAATCTTTATGGACTTTATGAACTTTTAGACTCATTCCCATTCTCTGCATCCTTTTCATCCGCCGCCCTGAGTAACTTCCCAGTATCGGTTATATTGACAAGCAGCATTACAAAACAAATTACCAGAGCAGAATAATTTAATGATCCAGGCACAATTACTTCCAGAATAATGACCGATGCAATGATTATCCTGACTTCGGTGGGTCCAATTTTCCCCGCATCTATTGAGTATTTGCCTGTTATCTTATACCTCATCAGAGCAATTATCATCTCCCAGCCGTACATCAGGACAAATGCATAACCAAACAACTCCCATATACCATCGACATAAACAATAAATCCGTATCCTATCAGCAGGATGCTGATCCAGTCGACAGTAATATCAAGGGTAAAACCAAAATATTTCCTGGGCTTGTTCCTGTAATAGGCAAGTCTGCCGTCAAGCGAGTCTCCGAGCCAGCTTACAGCAAACCCCGGCAGGCTAATAAAGAGGAAGTTAATGTCAATATACTTTGCAAGTAGAAAAGAAGTAAAGACGATGAGGTTACCAAAAAAGCCAAATGCCGTCAGCATGTTTGAGCTTACCCATGAAGGAACACACTGCACCAGGTACGCAATAGCCTTCTGTTCTCCCTTTTTCAGAAGATTGGTTCTGGTCCTGTCTCTTGTAATAGATTCAAGCGCTTCACTTGTTCTTTGGAAAAAACCGGAATTTTTATGCAGTTGATCCATATGCTGGTATGATTATTCTTGTTACTCTGATTGTTTTAAAGACATGTTCCCTGAAGTATGAATTTATCATGAGGAATAAATGTTGTTGGCAAAGGCATTTCATAGACTCTCTTTCGTAAAAAGAGGCCCAGCGACTCAATATCGCCAGATCTTTGTTGTTCCTCAACACTAATCAGTTCCCCTATTGCTAACCGATGATCCTTTCCTGCTTTATTAAATAGTTCCGATGGCTGGCGCAATAACCTTACGCGCCAGTTTATCAATCCAAGTGAGTAGAAGAAAGGTGAATTACCATCAAAAAAACGTATTGGTAAAACCGGAACCCGGGCGCGGTAAATAAGATGAAGAATTCCAGGCTGCCATTTCCGGTCCCTTATCTTCATTGTTGACAGTTTTAAATCTGAAACAGCTCCGGATGGGAAAAATCCGACCGGATGTCCATCATGCAATAGCTTCAGTGTCTCACGAACTCCATTCATACTGGTGGCTGTTATCCCATTTATTTTATTTCCTGTAGGAGTAACTGAGATAAAGTTCTCATTCATGGCTTTGACCATAGAAAGAATCCTGTTTACCATGAACTTGTAATCAGGTCTGATGCCGGCCATCATATCTACCATTATTACACCATCGAGGCCTCCGTACGGGTGGTTTGAAACTGTAATAAAAGCTCCTTCCGGCAATTGAAGCAGTCGTTCTGCATTGCCAATAACATAATTTACTCCCAGATCCCTTAGTATGCTCCCGGCAAACACAGCTCCGCTGTACTTACTTGAATTATCATACAGGCGGTTCACTTTGTCAAAGGCAAAAAGATGCATCAGGAACCTGGCAAAATGCTGGCCTGCCCCGCCCCTGAAAAGCGGGGATACAGCTTCAAGGTCTTTTTCATTAATGAGTCCCATGACAGAAATAATAGGTTTTCAGAAAGTATCAGGGATATATTCATTAAAGTTAAAGATTTGAAAGACAATTGACAATGACATTTTTCAGGAACAATGAATTTATTTCTCAGAAGATGAACATCAGCTTTGTGTAATTATAGGTTTTCACCGGAGAAGTACTTCCTGAATTCTTCAGCAGTATTAATATTTAAAAGAATCTTTTCATCAGGTACCTCAATTCCGGTATTCTTAAAACCAGTCAGAAAATCCCTCATATGTACCTGGTCATCCTCCTCATTTATTATTTTCTCAATCACCTCACCGGAGATCAGAAAGGGATGTCCTCCGTGGCCCTCCCATGATGGGAATATGTAATCAAACTTTTTTATTTCAGCTTTGAGAATGTCTAATACTGCAGGATTGATAAACGGGTTGTCAATGTTACTTACAAAAGTATGGTTAATGCTTTTTAGTTTTTTTGCGCCGGTTTTAAGTGAATAAAACCGGGCCCATTCCGGATGGTCGTTTAGCACAATTCCGGTATTTGACGGCAGCTTTAAGTTCAGCTTACCGAGATATTCAATATTTCCCCTGCTCATCACAATTATAATCTCGTTGCAGCCATAAGCAGCATAAGCTCCGGCAATTCTTTCAAGAAAAGTTGTTTCATTATCAAACTTCAGAGAAAATTTGGGTACTCCCATTCTTGTCGATCTTCCTGCTGAGAGTATTATAGCTGAAATATTTTTTGTTGGAACTTCTGCTCTCATTTCATTAAAATGAAAAATAAAGATAGTGCTTTTGCAGATTTGCCATCCTGTTTTCACCTTTAGCAAACATTATACCTTTATGGACTTCATGAACTTTATGGATTTTACGGATTTTACGGACTTTATAGACTTTTATATAGCTTTGCGTGTCATAATAACTCAGGAATAACAATCATGTCAGGAAAATTTCACCCTATATCAGCAAGACAGCTTCTTCAACAGATTTTTGATGAGTACAATTCCAGAGGAACAATTTTTGGAATCCCCAGGGAGTTATTTTACAATCCGTCGCATGGTAAGCAATTTAATACTGAGCTTTTTAGCCACAGACTGGATAACCCGCTTGGCGTGGCAGCAGGACCGCACACACAGATGGCTCAGAATATAACAGGTGCATGGCTCATGGGTGCGCGTTATATTGAGCTTAAGACAGTGCAGACGCTTGATGAGCTTGAGGTTCCCAAACCCTGTATAGATATGCAGGATGAAGGATACAACTGCGAATGGTCACAGGAGCTCAGGATCAGTGAAAGCTTTGACGAGTATCTCAAAGCCTGGATAATAATACATATACTCAATCACAGCTTCAGAAGAGGTTCTGACCCGGGAGTGATATTCAATATGAGTGCAGGCTACAATCTGCAGGGTATAATGAATGAAAATGTGCAGTGGTTTTTTTCAAAAATGGCTGACTGCAGTGTTGAGTTAAAAGAGAAAAAAGATGAACTCAGGGCTATTTATCCATCCATTGACAACATTAATATCCCCTCGGTCATTTCTGACAATATTACTCTCAGCACAATGCATGGTTGCCCTGCAAACGAGATAGAGGGCATTGCAAGATACCTTATTGAGAAAAAGAAGCTTCACACCTTTGTAAAGCTTAACCCGACCCTCCTGGGTCCTGAAGCGTTGAGAGACATACTTAATAAGAAACTGGGATTTAACACCGAAGTCCCTGACACGGCCTTTGAACATGACCTTAAATTTTACGATGCAATAAAGATTATCCGATCACTGCAGGAAACAGCCACCATCAATGACAGACAGTTCGGACTAAAGCTGACGAATACGCTTGAATCAGTTAACAACAAAAACATCTTCCCTTCATCGGTTGATATGATGTACATGAGCGGACGGGCCCTTCATCCTATATCAGTCAATGTGGCTAAAAAGCTGCAACAGGAATTTGGCGGCAGCCTTCTTCTCTCCTTCTCTGCCGGTGCAAACGCATTCAATTTTCCGGATCTCGTTGCCTGTGGTTTCAGAACAATAACTGTCTGCTCTGACATCCTCAGACCAGGCGGTTACATGCGGTTGACCCAGTATTTTGAGACTCTTGATGAGAGCTTTAAAGCAAATGAATCTGCAAATATTGATGAGTATATAATCGCAACAGCAGGTAAAAAAGAGACTAAAGAAGCTGCATTTCTTAACCTTCTTCATTATGCTGAATCAGTTATCGGCGACAGGTCTTTCAAAAGAGACTACATAAAGACTCCCGACATAAAATCAAAACGTGCGCTTGGAGATTTTGACTGTATTTCAGCCCCTTGCAGGGATACCTGCCCTGCCAGTCAGGATATACCTGATTACATGTATTATGCTTCAAACGGCATGTTTGACAAAGCCTTTGAGGTAATACTACGCACCAACCCCTTCCCGGCAACCACAGGCATGGTATGTGATCATCTCTGCCAGGGAAAGTGCACCAGGATTAATTTTGATGATCCGCTGCTGATAAGGGAGGTAAAACGGTTTGTCTCTGAGCAGAAAGAGGTCAGTCTTAAGCCGGCAAAACAAAACGATATAAAAGTTGCAGTCATCGGGGCCGGTCCCGCGGGGCTGTCGTGTGCTTATTATCTTGCCCTTGCCGGTTTCAGCGTTGAGGTGTTTGAGTCAAAATCAAAAGCCGGTGGAATGGTACGGTTTGCTATCCCTGGCTTCAGACTCACAGATGAAGCAATAGATAAGGACATCAGACGGATTACTGATCTTGGAGTAAAGATAAATTATGACACCACCATTGATGATAACCTGTTCTCGTCTCTCAGGGAAGAGTTCTCCACAATCTTCATTGGCGCAGGAGCACAGCTGTCAGCGCCACTGGATATTGAAGGTATCTCAGCAAAGGGAGTGATTGAACCTCTCTCTTTTCTCTTTAAGGCGAAACAGCATATTGAGACAGGTATCGGAAAGAATGTGGTTATAATCGGAGGTGGCAACACAGCCATGGATGCGGCACGTACTGCGTACCGGCTTACAGGTAACGATGGTAAGGTAACAATTGTATATCGCCGCACTGTAAATGAGATGCCTGCCGATCAGGGTGAGATAAAAGCAGTAATAGAAGAGGGTGTGGAGATAATTGAGCTCACTGCCCCTGAGAAAATTATAGAAAAGGATGGAGATGTCAGTGCTCTTCTCTGCAGCAGGATGGAGCTGGGCGGTCCCGACAGTAAAGGCCGGCGTACACCGGTAAAAATAGCAGGTTCAGAGTTCCTCATTCCATGCGACACAATTATACCTGCCATCGGTCAGAAGACTGACATAAACTTTATTGCATCAGAGTTACTTTTAACAGGAGCCGGGACATACAAAACCAAAACCGGGAACATATTTATCGGGGGCGACGCTATGCGAGGGGCCTCCACCGCAATAAATGCCATCGGTGACGGCCGGAAGGCTGCAAATGAGATAATGCAGCATCATAATTTAAGCTTCACCATAGATAAACCATCCCAACGTAAAAGTCATTCAGCAAATGAGCTGATGGTGAAAAGAGCCAGGCGCATCTTTGCCCCGGAAATGAATGAGCTTCCACTTAATGAAAGAAAAAGCTTCTCACTGGTTAGCACAACCCTTGACAGAGATACAATAACAGACGAAGCCTCAAGATGCCTGTTCTGTGATGAGATATGCAATATCTGCACTACTGTCTGTCCGAACTTTGCAAACCGCGGCTATGAAGTGAAACCATTCCGGGTGATGCTTAAGAAAGCAGCACTTAAAGACAATGGCATAATTGAGCTTACTGACGACAAACTTTTTGAAGTCAGACAACAATACCAGATAATAAATATCGCGAACTTCTGCAATGAATGCGGCAACTGTTCTACTTTCTGCCCCACAGCCGGGGCACCGTACAAGGATAAGCCGAAGCTGTACCTGACAGTGTCAGCATTCAATAAGACAGATGAAGGATATTATTTTGCAAGACTTAAAGACAGAGTGAACCTTATTTACAAAAAGGATAAAAATATTACTACTCTTTCTGAATTTACCGATGGCTTCCTTTATGAGAATGACTTTGTCTCAGCAAGATTCAGCAGTGATGACTTCAGTATATCTGATGTGAAATTTAATACCCCATGCATGAGAGAGGCACGCTTTGAGAGAGCCGCCAAAATGTTTATCATTATACAGGGAGCAAAAACTATCTGCTAGCCTTTTTTGTACGCCTTGCAAACGACAGCATCAGCAATGCTGAGAGCAGCGCCGTTGCGGCTCCGAAATAAAATGGAATATGGGAATTGACTTTATCGTAAAGCATGCCGGCGATAAGGCTTGCAGGTAACAGGGTAATGCCGAGAAGCGCATTGTAAATACCCAGTCCCGTACCCTTTTTATTTTCATCAATGATGTCAGAGACAAAGGCTTTTTGAATACCGTCAGTTGCAGCTGAATAGATACCGTATAAAGCAAACAGGGCAATTATGGTGCCTATGCTTCCTGTAACGCCAAACCCGTAATAAACAATGGCATAAATTAAAAAACCGGCAATTAAAATCTTCTCCTTGCCTACCCTGTCAGATAAAGATCCGACAGGTATTGATAACAATACTGAAACGACACTTGTAACAAGGTACACAAGTGGTATGAATGCCACCTTTACACCAACTTCATTTGCCTTTACCATTAACAATGCATCAGTGGAGTTGCCCAGGGTAAAGATGAAAATGATAAACAGGAAGAGATAATACTTCCTGGGGAAATCACTGAAATGGAATTTTTTGAAAAGGGTGTCTTTGTTTTTCTTTGCATCCTTTATCCCAAAGATAATTACCAGTATCCCCAGGATGGAAGGTATTCCGGCCAGCAGAAAAATAAGTCTGTAATTACCGGGGAGGAAATAAAGCAGAATAAAAGCAGCCAGCGGGCCCACAATTGCTCCGCTGTTATCCATTGCCTTTTGTAACCCAAAACTCCTGCCTGACTCTCCGTTGGTAACTGAACCGGCAACAATACTGTCGCGAGGAGCAGTGCGGATCCCCTTTCCAAACCTTTCAATAAATCTGAGATACAAAACCTGCATGGGTGAAACAACAAAAGAGTAGAGGGGAATTATTATGGCAGAGATAGCATATCCGATTAACATAAAGGGCTTGTTCTTCCCTATCTTGTCGCTCCAGAAACCAGAAAGAGTTTTTACAAGGGCAGCAGTGCTCTCGGCAATGCCTTCGATAAGTGACAAGCTCGTCTTTGACGCGCCGATAGACAAAAGGAACATAGGCATAACCGAATAAACCATCTTCACCGAAGTATCGGTCAGAAAGCTGGTCAGCCCGGTGAAAAGAATATTCCTGTTGAACCTAAAAAAACTCTTATCCTTATCTTCCATAATTAATGAAATTCAATGCCTGAAACTACCTCATTAATAATTCCAGAAGAATCAGATTGTTCATCCCGGAAAAAATATATTAAACGAAGAGGTGCTCAGCAACTGACAATTCACACTATAATTCAACAAAATCAGGACCTCCTTTGCAGGTGTTATAAATTAAAATTTCTCTTCATTTTCGACTCAGTCATTACGAATGAGCTGTAAAACTGGGTTATGTTTTTTATAACTGAAAAGCGGGTTGTTATAAAGTTATGGTAGTCTTCCATATCGTTGCAGTATACCTTAAGCAAAAAATCGTAAGTTCCTGATATATAGTAACACTCCATAATCTCGTCAAGATTATGCATCTCTTTCTCAAACTCTTCCACCGCCTCCCTGGTGTGCGAGTTGAGTGAAACAGAGATATAAATAATTAGTTTTTTACCAAGCATCTTGGGGTCAAGTAAAGTGAGATACTGCTTTATATAGCCGCTCTTCTCAAGCTTTTTAATCCGCTCATGAATGGGAGTGGTTGATAAATGAAGCTTTTCTGAAAGTTCTCTTATAGTAATCCGGCTGTTGACCTGAAGAATATTCAGTAACTTTACATCAATCTCGTCAAGTTGTTTCATATAGCCTTATTTTCTTTTAGGAGGATTATTTATAACCGTGAATATAATATTTTCCTGAGATTTTCAATAATGTTGGCATTTATTTCCTTAATTATAGTGATTATAAGAAATTTATTACACTTTATTTAACTTGCAAAGAATTTTCATATAACAAGTAAAACTATGATTCAGCCTATAGACAGGGTAACAAATGAGAAGGCACTTGATAATGCCGTTAAGAGGTTTAAAGAGAAAGGTATAATACTCCCTACATTTGAGCAGCAGAGGAACCCCGAACTTGTTCCTGACAAAATTAAGTCGAAGCTGAAGAGCATTGGCCTGTGGGATATTAACCCACTGAACCTCTTCCGTATCACTTGGAAGAATGAGCCAAAGGAATCAGGTGGTCTTTTTGGAAATGTCAATTACATTGAGCTGCCAAAAGAGCTCACGGGTGTTGATGCACGCATAGTTCTTCTCATTGGCAAATGGTTCCCAACAGGTGCTCATAAAGTTGGAGCTGCCTATGGATGCCTTGCACCCAGGATAATCACCGGAGGATTTGACCCCACATATAATAAAGCCGTATGGCCATCAACAGGTAATTATTGCCGCGGAGGGGCGTTTGATTCAAAGGTGATGGGTACAGAGTCTGTGGCTATCCTCCCTGAGGAGATGAGCAAGGAAAGATTTAAATGGTTGCGTGATGTAATAGGCTCAGAGGTTATTGCAACCCCTGGCTGTGAATCAAACGTAAAAGAAATTTATGATAAATGCTGGGAGATACGTCGCACAAGACCCGACTGCATAATATTCAACCAGTTTGATGAGTTTGGAAACTGCGCCTGGCATTATAACACTACAGGTCATGCTGTTGAAGATGTATTCAATTTAATAAAGAATAAAAACAGCAGGCTGGCAGGATATGTCTCTGCAACAGGTTCAGCAGGTACAATAGCTGCAGGTGACTATCTGCGCACAATAGCGCCTCACATAAAAGTGGTTGCCTCTGAAGCCCTCCAGTGCCCCACCCTTCTGATGAATGGTTTCGGCGGACACAGGATTGAAGGTATTGGCGACAAGCATGTGCCATGGGTACATAACGTAAAAAACACTGACGTTGTTACAGCAATAGACGATGAATACTGCATGAGGATACTTCGTCTGTTCAACGAGAAAGACGGACACGAGTATCTCCGGGGAGCAGGCGTGGATGGCGAGATCATAAACAACCTCCACTTTATTGGAATCTCGGGAATAAGCAACATGATATCTGCCATTAAGACTGCAAGGTATTATGAGATGACAGGTGATGATGTAATAGTAACCATTGCCACTGACTCAGCCGACATGTACAAGTCAAGAGTAGACGAACTGAGGGATGAGCGCGGAGAATACAACCCGACACAGGCGATAAAAGACTATGAAAAATGTATCCTGGGTGTTACTACTGATAACATGAAAGAATTGGGTTACAATGACCGTAAGGCCATTCATAACCTGAAATACTATACGTGGGTGGAGCAGCAGGGTAAAGAGACCGATGACCTGAACCAGTTATGGTACGACAGGGATATCTGGAACAGGATGTTCTTCCAGGTTAACCGTTGGGATGAACTTATTAAAGAGTTCAATGACAGAACAGGATTGCTGAAACAACTTTAGTCACTAAATTTGCTTAACCAAAAACTTCCAGGCAATGAATCCGGGAAAATTTGTGTTCAAATGTACCGATTGCGGCCAGGAATACACCGGCAATAAGGTTAAGTATCTCTGTCCCGCATGCAGCAGAGACAATAATACTGTTACTCCTCCCAGGGGCGTGCTGAAGGTTATTTACGACTATCAGAAAATCAAAGAGACGTGTAAAGACTTTGCCGGGCTAAAGAGTAACGGGTTTCTTGATCTTTTGCCCGTTGAGAATGTTTCAAACCTGCCACCCCTGAGGGTTGGGAACACCCCTCTTTATCATACAAAAAAACTTGATGGAGTTGATTTGTCTTTTACACTTTACCTTAAAGACGATTCACAAAATCCTACCTACTCCTTTAAGGACAGGGCTTCAGCCCTTGTGTCGGCATATGCCAGGGAAAATAATCTAAATACTATTGTTGCCGCATCAACAGGCAATGCAGGCTCATCACTGGCAGGCATATGTGCCTCACAGCATCAGAAAGCAATTATTATGGTACCGGAAAAGGCACCTCTGGCAAAGCTTACACAGATAATCATGTATGGAGCTGTCATAGTACCTGTTAAAGGCACCTATGACGAAGCCTTCGACCTGAGTATTAAAGCTACAGAAGAATTCGGATGGTACAATCGTAACACCGCCTTCAACCCGTTCACAATTGAAGGCAAGAAGACAGTTTCTTATGAGCTTGCCGAACAGCTTAATTTCAGAATGCCCGACAGAATATTCGTCCCTGTTGGTGACGGGGTAATAATATCAGGAGTATACAAAGGGTTTGAGGACCTTCTTAAGCTTGATCTTATAGACAGGATACCTGTTATTGTTGCCGTGCAGGCTGAAAAGAGTGACAACCTTGTAAGAAATATAGGCAAAGAAGATTTTAAGATCATACCCTCAACTACAGTTGCTGACTCAATCTCGGTTGATATACCGAGAAATTTTTACATGGCTCAAAACTACATCAGGCAATATGGCGGAGAAACAATAACAGTTACCGACAACGAGATAACATTAGCCTCTGCATTACTTTCAAAAAACACAGGCCTTTTTGCCGAGCCGGCAGCAGCAACAGCATTTGCCGGAATGATGGCTTATGACAGGTTAGGCAGGATCTCAGGAGGATCATCCAATGTAGTACTGCTCACAGGGAGCGGTCTGAAGGATCTGAAAGCCGTTCAGGGCATGCTTAATATGCCTGAGTCTATCGCTCCCACAATTGAAAACCTGAAAAGAATATTTTCATGATAAGTTATACTCTCAACCATATAAAAAGAAACTTTACCGGTGACCCTGAAGAATCGCTTCTGGATCATCTGAGGCTGGAGCAGAAGATCACCTCTCCCAAAGACGGTTGCTCAGGGCAGGGTGTGTGCGGCGCCTGCTCGGTTGAGATAAACGGGAAAATACGGATGGCCTGCCGTACCAAGATGAAAGATATCAGAGAGGCCGAAGTGAACACCATTGAGGGCCTTCCGGGAGAGTTTAAAAAAGCAATGAGCAAAAACTTCGCTGAGAAGGGTGCCGTTCAATGCGGATTCTGCTCCCCGGGTATGATAATGAGGGCAAAAGGATTGTACAATATAAACATTTCACCTTCACGGGAAGAGATTAAAAAAGCAATAACACCTAATCTTTGCCGTTGCACCGGATATGTAAAAATTATAGATGCCATCGAAGCAGCATTTATGGAGCTGAACGGTTTACCCGGAGATAAAAAACTCAGGTCAGCTCTTATAGGAGAGCGTTATCCAAAATATCAGGCAATGGAAACTGCTCTCGGACAGCGTGACTTTGTTGATGACATGCGCTTTGAGGGGATGCTTCACGGCGTTTTGAAATTTTCTGATCACCCCAGGGCAAAAGTCATCGGGATAGA